>Ga0335075_10008218_pt1 | contig 16029 bp, 12 predicted proteins | sample Lox_Sample_24_FD_206723 | JGI IMG/M metagenome (GOLD analysis project Ga0335075, IMG submission 206723) | Soil microbial communities from Loxahatchee National Wildlife Refuge, Florida, United States - Lox_Sample_2.4 | ecosystem: Environmental > Terrestrial > Soil > Wetlands | place: USA... | reverse complement strand
CAAGGACCCCGTGCGCGTCGGCGGCTTCAAACGGCCACCCGAACACCCACCCGAAACCCCCAAGGACCCCGTGCGCGTCGGCGGCTTCAAACGGCCACCCGAACACCCACCCCAAACCCGTTGAGCCCGTGAGTCGGCGGCTTCACCCGCTATCGCAAGCCGACTCCCATGGGTTCAAAGCCGCGAGGTCGGTGCCGGCCCGGGACTATGCTGGATGTTCGTGCAGTCGAGCTATGCGCACGACGTGCGACCGCCCGTTAAACCACTGCGGGCTCTTCACGGTCCGACCCAGGGCCGTGTCGCCGAGCGCACCTCGCCGGTGCCCGCCGAGGCGGAGTCGGTGTTGTCCACGAGCGGGGCCGCCCTTGCCGAACCCGATCGTGTGTCGATGGAGCGCCGGCTCGGTCACGACTTCTCCCAGGTCCGAGTCCACTCCAGCCCCGAGGCGGCGTCGACAGCGGCCCGGCTCGGCGCGGCGGCATTCACTGTTGGGGAGCATGTAGTCTTCGCGGCCGGGCGCCTCGCGCCCCGCACCGCTGCGGGGCGCGCGCTCCTCGCACATGAGCTCGGTCATGTCGTCGAGCAGCGCAGCGGGGCCCGGCCCCGCGAACTGGCTCGGCAGCCGGCGCATCCGCCTCCTCACCCGGCCAACGCCGACCCGCAAGCAAAACTGGCGCAGCAAGACGCAGCAGCCTTGGCGGCCTTGAAAGACCGCGTCTTGAAGGCGCTTGAGCGAAACGACGCGATTGACTTTCTGAACCGGCTGCGCGAGGCCAACTCGTCACAACGAAAGAGCCTCCCGGCCGACGGCTCCTTCCTGGCCAAGGTCCACGGCGCGCTGCACGGCCTGGCGTACTGGACTGTGCTGCTCCTCCTGAGGTTCGGCGACAACCGCCCATCGTTTGTTCGCCAGCTCTACCAGGCCACCTCGGAGGGACAGGTTCAGACCGTCCTGGACCTCTTGCGTAGTTTCCCCGCGCTGCGAGATGAGACGGCGGTGCCGGGGACGGTTCAGATGCTCGACGAGCAGTTAAGAGGAAATCCGTTCCACGACAAGGTACTCGCGGTCGCACGGGAGAACGTAACCGCAGCGTCGCAGTACAGCGGCCAATTCGGCGAGGCTCACTGGGACGTGCCGAAAGGTGGCGGTGCCGCCGCACTGCTTCGATTCGGAGGTGATGTCAAGTTCACGCTCGCCCGCACGGCAACCGAGCTTCGAGTGGTCGTACGGATCCAGCTCGTCAAGAAAACGGCGCCAGCACAGACCTATTTTCCGCCGGATTCAAAAATGTCGGAATGGCGCAACGGCATCCAGAAAGCCTGGAACAACCGATTCACGGCGACGAACGGGAGCACGCGGTTGAATGTGGTGTTCGTGCCGATGTTCGTGAACGAAGTGGCGGACCAGCCCGACTTCACGGTGCAGGTAGACGAATCACCCAAGTATGTCCGGGCAGACGAAACAGATTGGTGGGCGAACAACTCTGGCGACACAGTGGCGCACGAGTTTGGGCATATGTTGGGTAACCCCGACGAGTATGGGCTTCCCGCCCACGCCTCCGACATCCCGGCGGCAACGTTGTCCGACCCGGGCGAACGCCTACGTAGCAGTCAGGAGGGCCTGCCCGCGGGAACGAAGACTCAGTCGACTCCCGAAGGTGGGCGGGAGACCCTCGGATTGATGGGACGTCACACGGCCAACAGCCGCGCGGAGTTGCGCCATGGTTGGAAGGTCTTGGAACAGTTCAACTCGGCGATGCTGCGCCCTGGTGAGTCGCCATTCCACCTCGAGGTCCACTGAGCGTGCTGTCTTCGGCGGCAACCCCTTTCATCTACGGGCGGCAGGGCGGCTCGCCCCCGTCGAGCTTCGAACTACTCACCGTCTCGGCAGCCGGGAAGGCCAGATACGTCGCCGCGAACCCGTGGCCGTACAGCCCGCCTTACGACGAGGTCGGCGTCTATACCTGGCAGGTTGACGAGGCCGAGCTAGAGGAAATCTGCGGCTTGTTGGAGTACCCGTCGTCGGCATGTGCTTCTCCGACGTACGACTCCGGAGTCGAGTACGTCGAGCGATGGCAGGATGGAAAAACCGAAGCGGCCGAATGGAACCCGCTCGCGACGGCGCCCGGCGATGCACCGGTTGTACGCAAGGCGCGGGAACTCCTCGAGCAAGCGCGTCACCACCCGACAAGCACGTTACGGGCGACGGTGATTGCACCCGTCCGGCCAGGGCAGGAGCTACAGCTCGCCCTGACGGCAACGGGCACGAGCGCGTTCTTCCTGGCGTCGCTCGGCGACGCCGGTGCCGATCTTTTGGTGCGCATCAGCGCGATTCCGGTCAGTGATCCGGTCGCCGTCTCCGCCTTACCACCCCAGTTGGTCGCACTGCAGCCGGCCGCGATCTGGCTGGAGGACGTCAAAGGTGAGATCCGTGCGGGTCAGACGTTGACGGTTCCAATCGTGTTGCCTGACTCGTGCACCCGGTCGGGGTACGTGGCCGCCCTGATCGAGGGTCGGATGAGCCTGGTCTCGCCGTCGGGCGAGTCCTACCTGCAGCCGCTGTTCATCCTGCCAATGCCGGTTTCATTGCCCGACAGTCAATAGGCATGATCACCCGCGCACCGCAATTCAAAGTGCGCTGCCCGCGCCGGCCCAACGTCTGGTGGGGTTCTCTCAGTATGTTCCGTCGCGACTGGTCGACAGGCCGTTGTCGCACGTCACGGTGTCGTGAAAAGTCGAGCCGGTCGCGGGTCCGGGAGGAAGATTAACCGTCGTCGGCGCCGAGCCGATTACCGTGAAATTAACGTCCGGCACGGTGACCATGGTGGCGGGACCCGCCACCGGAGCGATCCTGATAACACAACCCACCGCAGGATTGTTTGCGTTATTGGTAATCGACACCACGGCCGTCAACGGGTTGTCGAAACGTAACACCAACTCCGGTTGCGGAGGGGGCGGCGGTACCGCTGCTGGAGGTGGCACCGTGCCGGGTGCCCCCGCTGGGGGTGCCGCCACTTGGGGTGCCTGCGCAGGGGGTGCCGCCGCTGCGGGTGCCGTCGGATCCGGCGTCCACCAACCGGTCCCAATAAGCGAGAAGCTTGCCGATCTCGGAGTACTCCTCCCGGCAGTGACACCAGGCACGGTGTCCTGCTCACCCGGCCCTGACACGATAATGCCGACCTGAGCGACTAACGCAGCAGTCGCGATGAGAATGCCGTGGCGCCGGTGCCACGGCGGGAGCGTCAGTGCCGGACCCGGACCGAGCTTGTCGTCGGTGGGGAGCGGCTGGGATGCGGCCGCCGCAGTCGGCCCGTGGTTAAACACCTTCATCGCGCACGCCTCCTCGGCGCAAAACCCCCGGCATCGTGAGCTTATAAGCTGCCTGCCAGCAATGGGCCTCGTTGATTAAACAGGGGCGCACGTAGTCCCGTGTTATGGCCGCCGTCGGCAAGCCGCCGCGCTCCACCAACGGACAGACGGCTGGGTAGCTTGTCTCAGCATCAAGGCGTGATCTTGGTCCTTTGGTCGATCACGTCGGTCGCGCCCATCAACGCGTTGGCGTCGGCCTGGGGACCCTCGGCACTGAGCTGCAGTACGTAAATGCCATCCTTGCTTTGGATGACGGCCGTCTTCTCAGCAACCATCCGCGCCACGCCGTTCTTGGTGTACGAGCCGCCGATTAGATATGCCGGATAGCCGCTTAACGTGCTCTTTTGACCGTCGCTGCCGCTATAGCTTGGCAAGTTCTTGACCTCGCCGGGTGAGTCGGCCAGCAGCTTGTCCGTATCGACATTGCCCGTCAACTTCTCGACGATCGCGATGATCTTGGCCGGGTCGTTGGGATTCGTCGGCGTGTTAAAGACGAACCCGCCATAGGGTGCGTCGGCACCTTCGGGAATCCATGTCCAGCCATCGGGAACTGGGAGATCGATCGTCGGCGCGCCCGGTGTGGCGTGGGTGATCGTCGTCTCCTGGATGTTGTTTTTGTTGATGTAGTCGGCGACGGTTTCGTTGGGACCCGACGACGGAGCGGACGCGATCTTGCGCATCGAGGGAGCCGGGGTGGTTGCCTTGGACGCTGACGCCGACGTTGAGGACGATGTCGAGGTTTTCGACGGCGTTGAACGGTGAGCTACGACCAAGGTGGCCAGACCGCCAAACACGACTATGGCAATGAAGACAACGGCGGCGACAAGCCAGCCCCTGGTTTGTTGGCGTTCTTGGACGGCCGCTGGAACCGGCGGTGAAGTGGTTGTCGCGGGCGTTGGGGTCGTCGTCCGGGAGGGTGGCGCAACTCGTTGCGTAACTTCTGTTGTCTCGCGTAGTTTCTGTCGGGCCGTTTTGAGCAGCGTGTCGGCGTCGCGGTATCCGCGCTCCTCTTGCTCGATCGCAGCTAACATGTCGGCGGCTTGCTCCCACTGTTCTCGGTCTAAGTGGTTGAGCGCCTGCGCATAGCGGTCCGAAAATTCGGCTTCGCGAACCTTGACCTGTGCATCGGAGACGATCCCACCTGGGTCGGAGTTGTCCGGATCGATTCGAGCCAGCTCCCGCGCGGCGGCCAGGACGGCATTCCATCGCCCGGCCTGATGCAGGACCGCCATCTCATCCACCAATGCTTTCCGTCGCTGGGCAATGCGCGCCTGCTTTAGGCGAGCACCGACGTCCGGATCGGCTGGGTCGAGGGCGGCCAGATTCTCCAACGCGGTCACCACGATGTCCCAATCACCTTCAGCGGCCGAAGCCTCGGCCTTGCTCGACCAGGCGTCGATGTCTCGTTGTCGGCGAGCCTCTTTCAGCCTTGTCTCGACCCGCCCCTCACCCGGATAGGAGGCCTCCAGCGTCTCGAACCGTTCTACGGCTTCGACCCAGCGTTCGGCGAAGAAGGCGCTCAGCGCATCAGCCCACTGGGGATCGGCCAGCAGGTTCCCGCGCCCCTCGCCGGCGGCCACCCCCTGCGTGCTGGGCTCGGGCCTCGCAGTCGGCGGGAGGCTCCTGGCCCTGGTGACGTCGGGCGTCGACATTGTCGATTTCGGGAGGTCCATTTGCCTCGTTGCATCGCCGGGTGTTTCAACCGGGCGGCTATAGGGCCGGGTGTTTGCTCGGCGTAGTGCCTCAGCAAAATCCAGGCAGTGCGGGTAGCGCTGGTTGGGATCTTTGGCGAGGGCGACGGAGAGCACCGGATCCAGGTTCGCCAGATCGGGGCGAAACTCCGAGAGCCGCGGGACGGCAGCGGTGAGCTGCCTGCTGATCACCACGGCCGGATTCGAGTGCTGAAACGGCATTTTCCCTGTCAACAGGCGAAACGCGGTCGCCGCCAACCCGTATTGATCGGCGCGCCCGTCAAGGCGCTCTCCCATCAGCTGCTCAGGGGCCGCATACCCGACAGATCCCACGGTCATGTTGGTTCCGGTCAGGCCGGTGACTTCATCAGCAAGGCGCGCAATACCGAAGTCCGCCAGAAGTATTCGCCGCCGCTTCGAGTTCCATGCGGTCAGCAGGATGTTCGCGGGCTTGACATCACGGTGCAACAGCTGACGCTCGTGGGCGAAATCAAGCGCGTCGGCGACGGCAGTCACGATGTCGCACACATCCCCCACCGGCAGCCCGGTCGGATAGCTCTCGGACAGCAACCGGCCGGCGTCGGTGCCGTCCAAATAATCCATCGAGATCCACAGCTGCCCATGGAATTCGCCGCAATCGTGAATGCCGACGACGTGCGGATGCCACAGCGCCGCAGCCAACTCGGCCTCTCGCTCGAATCGGCCCCGGAACTCAGCGTCGTCGGTCAGGGCCGCAGGCAAAACCTTCAGCGCGTCGAGCCGCGACAGCCGAGGATGGCGGGCCAGATAGACCTCGCCCATGGCACCCGAGCCAAGGAACCGTTCAATCACAAAACCCGCAAACACTTCACCGTCTTGCAACGGCATGCAGGAAGCCTACTGCGGCTCACCGGCGAACGGCGCGGTTCGACTCGTTAGGTCTCGCAAAGCGCGGACTTCACCACCCGATCGCCAAAGGCGCCGACCTCTAGTCGAGGATCGTGGACCCGTCGATACGAATTCGGGTCGTATCGACATCGATTCCAATCGCGTTGAAGAAAGAACGGTACGAGAAGGTCTGCCACAACTCGTGGCCGAACCGCATCACGCGAATCCGTTCCAGCCTCTCCAAGTACTCGTTGTCCCGCATCGCCAGAACTGAAGCGAGTTGCCGCGCTATCGTGTCCGCCGATGAGACATCGGTCAACCGGACAACGCAGGATTCGAGGAAGGGGGGAAGACATCCGCCGATGAAGATCGGAACAGTATCGGCCTGGAAACAGTCGAGTAGCTTGTCAGTGATGTAGCCATCGGCGATCAGGTTCTCGCAGGCGATCGCGAACTTGAACCGGTTCTGGTGGCGGATTTTGTCGAGCACCGACGGGCCGCACGGTGCAGAGTCCACCTGCTCGACACATTGCGCGATAGCATAGCGCGTCTGATAGTTGCACCGGTATGGCGCGACACCGAAGAGGCAGCCGTCTACCACCCCATGGCGCTTCCGGGCGAACACGTACGACGCCTTGTTGATTCGGCCAAGAGGATCGTGCGACTTCACGAGCGGTAAATATTCGAGATCGTACGGTGAAGGGAGATACCTGAAGTTCTCAAAACGATCTAACGCGCGTAGGTAGGTGAATGCTGGCTGCCTTGAGTCCCGTGCGAACCGATGTGGTCCCTCACCGATGACTGAGAGTGACTCCTGCAGCACAATCGGTCCGCCGTTTCGGCCGAGGCTACCCATCCGGTCCGACTGCAGTAACGCGAACTGTGAGGCGAACCGGGAATTGCTCCCGCGGTCAAGTCCGTCGTATCCCGGTTCGGAGGCTATCTCATCGAAGTAGGCGTCCAACCGGTACATGTCACCGGGCTTCGCATAGTGAACCGTCACGATTTCGTTGGACGACTTGGGCAGGCGGTGCGGCTGGTTCCAAGCCTGGAATCGCAAGTCGTTGAAAAAGGCGAACCGATCCTTCAGTGCCCAATAGACGCAGTAGTCCTCGGCGCTCATCGAGGACTCCGCCGTCGTGCGCTCGACGTCCATTGCAGCAACTGCTTCTGCGGCCCGCCGCGACAGCCAGTATCCCGCGCCGCCGCTGGCGTATTTCGGATTAATGTGATCGACCGGATCCACGCCGATGTAGTCGCGACCGCCCGGATCGAACTCAAGGAACCTATCGACGACGACGAAGGTGTCGTCGTCACATTTGAAGAGATAGTCGAAATCTTGCGTCAGCGCCCATCGGCAGAACAGCCTCGTCTTGTGAAGCAATGAACCGTAATCATCGCCGCACGGCAGGTGCAACACGCCGCGGTCGAGCCGCGCCTCCCCCATACCGTTCCCGACCAGAAAGACGACCTCGACATCCCGGTTTTTGCGGAGACGACCGACCCACGTGGCAGCGCATGCCTGGCGCCGATCGGTCAGGTCCTCACGCGTGAGGACACCAACGATGGTCCTCACGATGGGCTCCGCGGCGGCACCCGCTCCGCCCGCAACTGTTCAGCAGGCATTCCAGTCATGATTACTTTCTCAAAGTGCCTGCGCCAGCGGCGGTCTCATACCGTATAGTGCGCCAGCAGATGGGCGTAGTGACTTATTTCGCCCGAATCCGACGTCATGAATCCCGTTGCTCATGCAGGCCCCTTTAAAGTATTTCCATCCAGGGCTCCCAGCACGCTTGCTCGACGGAGATCGCTTGTTCCAGGTGACGTCGTCCAGCTTCCGCCATACGACGGTGTCGTTCCGGGTCGTGGGCCAACAGGCTGGCGTAATAGCTCATCTCATCCGAGTCAGAGGTCATAAAGCCAGTTTCGCCATGTTCGATAAATTCTGGAAAACCATAGTCATGCTCCACGATCGGAACTACACGATAAGCGTAGGCCTCAACTACGGCCCGGCAGTAGTTCTCCCTAGATCCACCCGTCTTATGAATCAACGTAGAGATCGTCCTGTAGAACTGCTCCGCCGGAATGGCATTAGGCGACCATGTGAGCCAGTCCAATCCAGGTGGCGGGGACCCGCACTTTGCGGCCGCTTTTTCCCCATAGCCAAGAATAAAGACTTGCTTCTTAAGTGCAGCCGGCACCAGTACGCGATCGAAGATGCGCCACGTGTCGGATGCGAATTTACTTTCATCGTCACGAGAGATACGTCCGATTCGATAGAAACCATCCCATTCTCGGTACGCGGATTCCACTCGCTTGCTGTTAAAATAAGGCTTGTAGCCGAAGCTGCGAACCGGTCTTATTCCTGTTAACTGCGGTAACAACCTGTCACGTTGATAACGGCTCTGAAATCCAAAGTAATCAATCCATCCCTGACGATGGGCTTCGCGCTCGGCGTCGAACAACCATGTCATGCAGTTAAACCAGACGACCCGCGCGGGTCGACCAGCCGCCATGATCTCCGGCAGAAGTCGGAGAAATTCCCCGTTGCAGAAACTGACCACCGTGCGTCCTTGGAACACATCGGCCCGATATTCGTGGATACTGCAGCCACGAGCAAGCACGCTCGCAGTCATTCTTTGATCGGCGCCGAACATTGGCACTAGGTTCACGGCGACATCGTGGGCGCGGAATAGGTCGATCAGATGATCGAGTTCTGTATCCGCACCTCCGTAAAAGGAGGGGAATCCTGCCACCCACACTTCGCGACCCACCGGGACAAATCCTTCCAGTTGTCGAGGAAAGTCAATCCCAGGCTCTATATCGGCTGGTCACCGACACCTCCATTGGGCGTCCACCGGCGCGCTTTGGCAAGATGGCGGTCCGCTCACCGGACCACGATCGGTGGCAATCTGTAAAACCCGCGTCTGGCAGGTGAACTGGGAGTGCGCCTGGACGGCCTTGCCATGGCCCGTGCCCACCACCGGCGGGATTCTGGTCCGCTCAGCGGACCGTCCTCTTTTCAGCGGACACCTATCGACGTGCAATGAATCTCCCTGGGGATCACTGCCCACGGGAAACGGCCCCTATAAACCATCAACCGCGAACCCTACTGATCCGGGCCTCTTCGTCTGGATCGTGTGACAGGACGGCCAGACCGCAGTGAGCGATGAAGTTTTGTGGTGGCGTGGTTTAACGGATAGACGCTGCCATTAACACTTCGGCCGCAGTAGGATTCGCGCATGCCGTTGCATAACGGCGAGGTTTTCGCCGGCTATATCATCGAGCGATTCCTCGGTTCCGGTGCAATGGGCGAGGTGTACCTGGCCCAGCATCCCCGACTGCCGCGACTGGACGCGTTGAAGGTTCTATCAGGGGCGCTGACAGGCGATGCCGACTTCCGCGTCAGGTTTAACCGCGAGGCTGACTTAGCCGCGACGCTGTGGCATCAACACATCGTCGGCATCCATGATCGCGGCGAATTCGATGGGCGACTATGGATTTCGATGGACTATGTCGACGGCACTGACGCCGGTCAGCTGCTGCACGACAGCTACCCGACCGGCATGCCGGTGCCCGAAGTCATCGAGATTGTGACCGCGGTTGCTGAGGCCCTCGATTTCGCCCACCAACGCCAGTTGCTACACCGTGATGTCAAGCCGAGCAACATCTTGCTGACCGGGTCGCAGTCAGAAAGACGCCGAGCCTTATTAAGCGACTTCGGTATTGCTCGCCAAGCCGACGAAGCCAGCGGCCTCACCGGAACAAATATGACGGTTGGCTCCGTCGGTTATGCGGCCCCAGAACAGCTGATGGGCCAAGAGATCGACGGTCGTGCAGACCAATATGGATTGGCGGCCACTGCTTACCAACTCCTGACTGGCAAGATGCCCTTTCAACACTCGAACCCCGCCGTTGTCATCAGCAAGCAGCTCACCACCCCGGCTCCAACGCTGTCCGAGTCGCACCCCGCCCTGACGAACCTAGACCGCGCGCTGTCCGTTGCACTCGCAAAAGATCCCAACCAGCGATACCGGCGGTGCCTCGACCTGGCCGAAGCGTTGCGTCGCGAAAGCGTTGCGCGATACAGCCGACCGGCGCCCGGCGCGCCCGATGCCACCAGGGCATCGCACGTCTCCCGGCCGGAGCGCAAAGCCGCATCGGATGCGACCCGGTCGATGAACCTTCCGCCGAAATCCGAAGCGGCTGCAGATCAGACCAGGGCCATGAGACGTCCAGAAACCGCGCAAGCGTCGTCCGAAGCCCCCGCCCACACAAGAAAGATGGATCTTCCACCATCCCCGACCCAGAGGTCCGCGACGCCGGCTGAACACACCCGGGCCATCAGAAAACCGGCGCCTGAGTCCCGGGTCCCGCCCGCCGCCAGAAAGTCGGTGAGCGCGGCGCGCCCGCTCGCTGACGCTATGGCGGATCCGACGACGCGGATAACCGGTCACCAACCGGAGCGCAAGGAAGCTGCCGAAACGATGCAACTTTCATCCGGGCCGCCCCGATCCCGAAAAGCGCTCCCGCTCCTCGCCATCGCGCTGGGCGTGGCGGCCATCATCACGGCGGCGGTGGCGTATTGGAAGTTCGGCGCTCCTAGCAAGCCAGCGACACCGACGACTCCGACGGCGTCCGCCCCCGACACCCACGCCAATGTGGCCGTTCGCACCAAATCGGGAAGAACCATTTGCCTCATGTCCAGCAGCACAGTTCGGTGCGAGGCGAAGTTCACCCATTCCCCGTTCCGAACCTCAGCTCGCCCAGCCGGTTTCAGCGATATCAGCGCCGACAGTCAAGGGCAGTTGGAGTGGGACGAAGCGACGATTGGCACGCCTCCCGACATCGAGCAGCTTGAGTACGCCACTTACCACTGGCTCGGTTGGACAGTCATTGCCGCAAAAGGCGGCACCCGCTTCACCAACGACGCCACCGGCCATGGCATGTTCGTCAGCCTCGACAAGGTCGACGGCTTCTAGGACCGCGTCATGGCCAATGCGGTAGATTCCGCGTCCGCCCGGCGCCCGGTACCGAACTATCGAAGGTGCTCTAGCCCCACCGGCGGGTTCAGTCGCGCGACCACGAGCCGGCGCTGCTACGGCGTGCTCAAAAATCCGAGTAGCGCTCTACGCATGCGAGTGTCGTGGCGAGCGCCGAGGCTCCTATTTGTCTGCAGTTCGCAGACCCGATCGCGAGCATGCTCTGCTGTCGCGACAGGCACGAGGAGTAAACAATGCGTACCACAAGCGCAATTGGAGTGGTGGCCGCCGTCGCGGCCATATTCGCTGCGCCATTGCTATCAGCACAGGCTCTGGCGGCGCCCGCGACGCCGGTGGTGCCAACAGTGCCACCCCACCCGCAGGTAAAGCTGCCCCGTGTAGTCAACGCGCCGACAACGGAGGCACCTGCTCGGCCCAAGACGACGCCGCATGCGCCGATCAGCCACGCTCCGTTGACGACCAGCGCTGCCAAGCCTGCGACCAGTGCGCCGGCTGTCACCAAGCCGCCCGCACCCCCACCCAGCCATTCAGTGGTGGAAACGACGACGGGCTCGCCTCCGGCGGTTACCAGCATTGCGCCCGCTGCAACGAACGGGCCAAGTGGCAAGTCGGAAGTACCCGGCACCAACACCTTGCACACGACCGGTCCCGGCGGGCAGAGCGCTGTAGTCACCAAGGGCTCGACCACCATTACTGTTCCGGTGGCTGCCCATCCTCAAGGCGTCCCTGCGTCCAACGAGGCAATAGCAGCCGCCAGGCTGGCACCTGCGGTGGAAGTCAACGCCGCGCAGCCGCCGCCGGTGCGAGGCAACTTCAACGATCAGGTCCAAGCGGCGATCAAAGTCAACGTCGACCATGACGTCGACGTGTACCGGCCCCGGCATTGGGATTACCTCGACTACGACGAGTACCACAGGCCCAGCTTCTACAACCCGCTAACTCAGGACATGAGCTTCCGATACTTCTACGACGGCGCATACCAGACGGTGTTCGTTCCTGCGGGTGGCCACGTGCTGCTTGATGCCGTTGTGGCAGGGGTGTTCGCCTTTACCGCGGTCGCTGCTGATTTCGTTTCGGTCGGCAGCTTCCTCGGCGGATGCTGGGTGCCCCCAGCTGGCTGGGCTGGACCACCACCCGCCGACTGGCAGCCCTGGCAGCCGGCAATCTATACCGGTGTGCCGGTGGACTTCGCGAATGCAGGCCAGACGGTAATGGTGGAACAGGTCACCGCGGTCGGACACGATGACAGCCTGCCAGCGGGACAACAAGATGTTTTCATGCTGGACGATTCCACACTGGCTCGAGGTGAGATACAGCCCCGTCCCGACGGCGGGCCGCCACAGATCACGCTTCAGCAGACGCAGGCGCTGCCCGGTGTCAGCCCGTGGGATAACGGACAGCAGTACATCAACACGGCACTCCAGAAGCCAGCCCCTTCCCCCGACAATCGCCTGTCGTGGATCCTTGGTGGGCTGGCCGCGGTCCTCGCGCTGCTGAGCGGCGTCGCGGCATGGGTGTGGAAGCATCCACGCGGCGCTCACGAACTGGCCGGCGCGTCCGCTGACGCGCTGGATCCGTACACGCCCACTGATTGGCTGTCGTACAGCGAAGTGCATCCGGACACCGAGTCCATCAATCCCGGTGGCGAGCCGAGCGAGACACAGCGAGCGTGGCCACCGACGAGCTGAGCACAGCACGCGGCATGCGGAACGGAATGTGGTGCGTTCCCAGCAGATCAGTAACGTGTCCGCCACAGCGCCGACTTGCGAGTGGCGGACACGTCACTTCGTCTTGAATTGTTGAAGGGCGATGCCGATCCGACGCGCGGTGTACGACACCAATGTGGCGAGAAGGCCAGCAGATTTCCGTCTCGACGTATATGGCTATTGCCGATGAGCAACTTGCTAACAATTTCGGCCCGGCGGATGGCATCCTCGGCCTGGCCTTCAACTCTCTGAACTCCGCGTTCAACCTCCAGGCCTACCTTACGAGTGAGCAGATAGACCCGCCGGTCACTTATCCGCGGCCCTTCCCCGTCAGCACCTCGACCCCGGTCCTACAACGGGTCGCGGCATTGCTGGAACAGATGGGCCAGGAGGTAGACCTCACGCCTTACTTCACCGCCTTGGAACAGGGCGGCGTCGCAAGGAACATCTTCGCTTTCTACACGTTGCGGTCGGTCCGGAACATGGCCTCGGCGAACCCCGCCAGTGACCCGGTCAACAACGGGATCTTCGTGCTCGGCGGCGGCCTCGGGCAAACCGATCTCTACGACGCCGATGCGATCAGCATCGACGTCCTAGACGACCTCTACTACAACACCAATCTCACGGGGGTGCAGGTAGGCGATGGGAGCGTGATCGCGGTCAGTCCTCCGCCGGCCTCGCAGGCTAAGACGCTCGCCTCGAACTCGATCGTTGACAGCGGCACCAACTCGCTCGTGCTAGCGACAGCGGTGTACGACGCCGTCGTATCTGCCCTGAGTGGCCTGGGCTCGCAGTTCGCCTCGCTCATCGATGGTGCGACTTCGCAAGGCGCCGTGGACAAGTCCAGCCTGGATTTGACCAGTTGGCCCAACATCACCTTCGTGCTGCAGGGCGAGACCGGAGCCGACGTGTCTCTTACCTGCGCCCCGAGTACCTACTGGCAGACCGACGCCCCGCAGGCGGGCCAGTGTTCCAGATCCAAAACGCGGGCACACTCCCCCAGTCGATACTCGGCTTACCGCTGTTCAACAACTACTACACAGTCTTCGACAGGACCCAGGACCCCTATGGGGCGGTCCGCTTCGCACCGATCGCCAACAGCTGCAGTCACGGGCGCCACCACGCCATTGGCGGGTTAGGTCGCCGGGCCGACGCGATGGGCGGCGATCGCCAACGATCCGTCGGTACGACCGTCGGCTGTGCGATAGATCAAGGCGTGGTAGCGGTGACGGTGTTACTCCACAGCAGGCCGCCGTCGCCTGCCGGGTCGGGGCGGTTGTCGGTGACGGCGATGTGCCCGGTTTGGGTGATTGCGGTTTCCGGCAGCGCTGCGCTTAGGTACCCCTCGGCGTCGCTGATGTAGGTGAGGTAGTCCACGATGTCTTCACCGGTGGACGTGACGCGGACGGTGACGGGGCAATTGGGAAGGAATCCGGTACCCGTGATCAACACTTGGCCACGGGAGACGCTGATAACGGGGGTAGTCGGTCCCACCGGCGGCGCAGGTGCGTGCTCGCCGGGGGCGTCGGTAGGCATGAGTAACTCCGATCGCCTCTGGTCGTGCCGGCCCCGGACAATGTCCTCCGCGAATCGCGACAATCAGTGATCCCAGCACTCCTTTCAACGTGACACCTACGGCGCGGCAGCGCAAGCGCAGGGTCCGGTGAGTGGACCGAACCAGGGCGTGACAGGCCCGCATCGATAGGCCCGCGCCGTTACTTGCTCGCTGGTTGCTGAAGGGCGGCAACGATGCTGCGCGCGGTGTGCGACACCATGGCGGGTAGGCATGCGGGTAAATCGTTTGCCTGGACCGTGACGGTGACTGCGCCGGCGCAGGCGCCAGTCGGCCACCACACCGGTGCCGATACGCAACACACGCCGGCAACCGCGTCCTGATGGTCGAGCACTGTCGCGCGCGGATCACGGATGGACTCGCGGAGGTTGCGCCATTCGCGCCGGGTCCAGCAGTCAGGAAGTGTGGCGTCGCTGGCGGATTGGGTGGCGTAGAGGACGCGTCCAGTGGCGGTGCGTGCAATCGATTCGCGGTCGGCGGGGACGGGCATGTAGGCGCGGCCGTGGGGCGCGGCGGCACAGATATATCGGAGTCGATGCTCATGCAGGATGCGCAGCGACGCCGTCGCGTGCGATTGCACGGCCAGGGTGTGGACCGGCGCCTGCGCGCAGAGCCGTAGCAGCGGGTCCGGCTGCCAGCGCTGCCCAATGCGCAACATCCGCGGGCCGACATAGTAGCGGTGCTCGAAGCACTGGACCGCGCCGAGCGTGACCAGCTGTTCGGCGAGCCGATGCGTGGATGTTTTGGCTAGCCCGGTTGCCCGGGCCAACGCGGTCAGCCCGAGACCCTCGTCGGCATTGGCGAGAGCGTCTAGCAGAGCGAATGCCCCGTCAAGCACTCCGCGTCCCGTCGCGGCCACCGGACCCAACCGAAGACCGGGCTTGGCCATAAAAACCAGGCCCGCGCCGGCAGGAGCTGATGACGAAGGCGGAGAAACCGAGACATTCATTGTGGCCTCGCTGCTGAAACCATCTTGGGGACAATTTCGAGTTGGGCGCTAACTCGGCTCTGACTATCGGTCCGCCGACTGAAGCGGCCTAGCGTAGAGGACTACTTGAACTACCTCGGGTGTTCGGCAAAGGGAGAAAGAGCCTTAACGGCTCTTGGTCGGGTCGCGAGAATTACGGAAACGCACACGAGCATGGCATCACTCTGGCTTCCTGCTAAGCCCCTAGCCGCAAGCTACATCGATTCGAATGCGGCAAACCGGTTTCAGCAAAAATTACCGAAAGCGTAATGCCGTGGTTCAGCCGGACGTAAGGATTGGTCCACTGGGGCGTCATCATCGTCGCCGTGCCGCCGGTATTGCGGGGCGTCGGCCTGGCATCAAGCGCCCCTTTCTCTGCGTGGCAATTGATTTCATCCATCACAGACAACGTCAGCACCGACGTGCAGCGGGGGGTCCGTCAGACAAATCACCACGTCCCATCCCTTGTCGAGCAGTGTTTTCCGCCTAGGCGTCGTCAGTTTGTCACCGTGACGTATCGGTGGGTGCCGCGGGTGGTGGACGAAACCCAGAATGCGCGATCGACACCGAGACACAATTGCCTACTGGTCCCTTGTGGTCGATCAGGACAGCCGAACCGGTGGCAACTCCGTCATCGCTGTAGTGAGTAAGTGACGCCAGCCCGATGTGCGGCCCTTCCGGCAGGCGACTCAGCGTGAGCGTGTAGTCGACATTGATGAACTCCAACGCTTGCGAGCCCCAGTTGGCGATTGCGGCGGTGACGTCACCAGCCATCGCCGCGCGGGTGAAAGCGCTGAGCGGCTCGTCGTCGATCAGCGGGCGCGTCTCCTCCAACCAGGTGTATTTCGGTCCG
>Ga0335075_10008217_pt1 | contig 16030 bp, 12 predicted proteins | sample Lox_Sample_24_FD_206723 | JGI IMG/M metagenome (GOLD analysis project Ga0335075, IMG submission 206723) | Soil microbial communities from Loxahatchee National Wildlife Refuge, Florida, United States - Lox_Sample_2.4 | ecosystem: Environmental > Terrestrial > Soil > Wetlands | place: USA... | reverse complement strand
CGTCGTCGGTGTCGTCACGGTACGCCTGTGCGGCCGCATAGACGCGCAGCAGATCGTGCATGCGATAACGGCCCGGCTGAGCGGGCGCGATCAGGTGCGCGCGAACCAGGAGCGCCAGCGTGCGGCGGGCCGACTCCCTTTCTGCCCCAGTGAGCACGGCAGCGGCGTATTCGTCGAAATCGGGCCCCGGATGAAGGCCGAGCAGCCGGAACGTGCGGGCTGAGTCGTCGCTGAGCTGCCGGTACGACCAGGAGAACACGGCCCGCACGGCTGTGCGCGGATCATCGCCGGCGTCAAGCAGATCCAGCCGCCGCTGCTCCTCGGCCAGTTCGCCCGCCAATTCGGCCAGCGAAGAGACCGGGCGGGCAACGGCGAGCTCGGCGACCACCCGCAGGGCCAGCGGAAGCCGATCACATTGAGCAGCTAGCGTCACCGCCGAACCGAGGTCGGCATCGACCTTGGCGCCGATGAGACTCCGCAGCAGGCTGACCGCGTCGGTCAGCGGCAGGACATCGATCTCCAGATGCCTGGCCCCGTTCAGGGCAACCAGTGCGCCCATCGAAACCCGGCTGGTTACCACCACGGCGCACGACCCGCTGCCCGGCAGCAGCGGGCGCACCTGCTCAGCGGAAGCGGCATTGTCCAGCAGTACCAGCGCCCGCCTGCCCGCGATGAGGCTGCGGTACGCGGCGGCGCGTTCATCCGCTCCGGCGGGGATCTCCGGCCCCGGCATCCCCAGAGCCCGCAAGAACCCGTCCAGCGCATCCTCGGCCCGCACCGGCGGCTCCGGACCGAAACCGCGCAGGTCCACGTAGAGCTGACCGTCAGGGAAGAGATGCCCGACCTGATGCGCCCAGCGCACAGCCAACGCGGTCTTGCCTACCCCGGCGGTGCCGCCGATCGCCGAGATGACCACCGGGTCACCCGCCTGGCCGCGCTCACTGATCAGGTCATCCAGTGCGGCCAGCTCGGCCGTCCGGCCGGCGAAATGCGAGGCCACCGCCGGGAGTTGCCTCGGCACCGCCCTCGGCCCGACGCCGCCGGCCTCCGTCAGGGCATGAAACACCTCAAGCTCGAGGCTGGTGTCGGAGGTGAACGCACGGACGATCAGGCCGGCGTTCAGCAGCCGCTCCCTGAACGCCCGCACCGCGCTGCGATCCTCATCGGCCAGGTCGGCCGGCAGACCGGCCGTCTCGGCCATCAAGAACACCAGCCGCGGCAGGTCGGCCAGGCCAGCCTCAATAAACTCCAGCTCGGTGTAGGACACCAGCTCGCGCGGAACCAGCGAGCCGTACCTGAACCCGATGACGCCGACGTAGATCTCGCACTCGCGAACCCGGCGACGGCAGTATTCCGCTGGCTCACCGTCGCGGGCGGCGAAAGAGCGCATGTCGACGGCCGCCATCCCCGCCCGATCGACCGCATCCATGGCGGCCTGGACGAAAGACCGGGCCTCCGGGAACAGCGCCATGTCGGAGGTATGGGAAATGAATACCTGACTGGTTTTCATCCGCGAGCCAACCACTCGGTGAGACTACGGATCATACGGACCCTAGTTAAACTCTACGCAACTCCCGAGAGACGTTTCGCGGGCTGCGTGAGCTGACTCCGGACCCCTGCACACGTGTCGCGCACCCCACCGGCCCTGTCCAGCGCTGGAATGTCGGAGGGGTGATTTACAGTGTCCGGTGTGAGTGAAGCCGCTGAGCCCGAAGTCCAGTTCCGCACCGACGTCACCGTCGAGCTCGTCCGGTCGAGCGCGTCCGACGCCGACGTGCTGTTCGCCGCGCGGGTCTCCACCCTGGGTGAGAAGAGCCTGGAATCCGCGTCGGCTGACCCCGACCGGGCGGCGGAGGGGCCGACGGCCCGGGACCGGGGGCTGATCAACTACCTGATGCGCGACCGGCACGGCTCGCCGTTCGAGCACAACTCGATGACGTTCTACGTGCAGGCCCCGATCTTCGTGTTCCGCGAGTTCATGCGGCACCGGATCGCCTCCTACAACGAGGAGTCCGGGCGCTACCGCGAGCTGCGCCCGGTCTTCTACGTGCCCGCCGAGGAGCGGAACCTGATCCAGGTCGGCAAGCCGGGCGCCTACGAGTTCCACCCCGGCAGCGACAAGCAGCACGCGCTGGTCGACGAGACGGTTCGCGAGGCGTCGGAGCACGCCTACGCCGCGTACAGGAAGATGCTGGCGGAGGGCGTCGCGCGCGAGGTCGCGCGGATGGTGCTGCCGCTCAACATCTACTCGTCCATGTACGTGACGATGAACGCGCGGTCCCTGATGAACTTCCTGTCCCTGCGCAGGCACGTCGACGGGGCCGCGTTCCCCTCCTTCCCGCAGCGGGAGATCGAGATGTGCGCGGAGAAGATGGAGGCGATCTGGGCGGGCCTGATGCCGCTGACCCAGGCCGCCTTCATCGGCCACGGCCGGGTCGCGCCCTGACCCCGGACGGTCCCCGCACAACCCCGGCGCGATGCTTTTGCGGAAACATGAACACCGAATTACTCCATCGCGACGCGGAACCCGCTTTTGTCCGGAAGAATGACGTTAAGGGCCGGAGCGGGGATGCTACCTGGCTGGTGCTTCTCGTGGTTATCGCAGCGAGCAGGAGGATTTGATGGGTCGCCCGATCATCGGCATCACCGGCGAGCTGGACGCGGCTCGCTGGGGGGACTGGCTCCGGGAGGCCGTGATCTCGCCCGTCAGCTATATCCGCGCCGTGGACCGGTCCGGCGGTGCGCCCGTGGTGCTGCCGCCGGTGCCGCTGCCCTCGGTGGCGGCCTTCGTCGAGAGCCTGGACGGCCTGGTGTTCGCCGGCGGCCGGGACCTGGACCCGGCCAACTACGACCAGGAGCGGGCCGACGACACCGACGAGCCCGAGCACCGCCGGGACCGGTTCGAGCTGGCGCTGATGCGCGCTGCCCTTGAGGGAGGAGTTCCGTTCCTCGCGATCGGGCGCGGACTGCACGTGCTGACGGTGGCACGCGGCGGCACGCTCACCCAGCACCTGCCCGGCCACCGCACCGACCGGGCCCGCTACCTGCCGCACGACGTCGCCCTCGGCCCCGAGAGCCTGCTCGGCAGGCTGCTCGGCACCCGGGTCATGGTGCCCGCCGCGCACCACCAGGCGCCGTACCGGCTGGGCGAGGGGCTGACGGTGGCCGGCTGGTCGCCGGACGGCGAGGTGACAGAGGCGCTCGAGGTCAACGGGCACCGGTTCGGCATCGGCGTCCACTGGCACCCCGAGGAGAGCGACGACCTACGGCTGTTCACCGCGCTTGTCGAGGCCGCGGCGGAGCCCCGCACCGCCCCGACGGCGCGGGCCGAGGCCCAGCCGCCGAGCAAGCCGGTCGCGATCAAGCCCAAGGCCGCCGCCCGCCGCTAGGCGGATGCTGAGCCGGCCGCCGCCGGCCAGCGCAGAACAAGCCGGGCGGCTACAGCGGCGTGGCGAAGCCGCTGAACCAGTGATCCTTGAGCCAGATGATCGCTGACGTCCACGCGCCCGTCACCTCGAGCAGGCCGACGATCACCAGCAGCGCGCCCCCGATCCTGGTGACCGTCCGCGCGTTCCGCTTGAAGAAGCCGAGCACGCTCACGGTGCGCTGGAAGATCGCGGCGACGATCAGGAACGGGATACCAAGCCCGAGGCAGTAGACGAAGGCGAGGAACGCGCCCCGGGCCGCCGTCCCCGACGTGAGCGACAGCGATAGCACCGCTGTCAGCGTGGGGCCGATGCAGGGCGACCAGCCGATGCCGAACATGACGCCGAGCAGCGGCGCTCCGGCCAGGCCGGCCCGGGGCATGGCCGACGGCTTGAAGATCCGCCCGGCGAACATGAATCGGTCGAAGGCGCCGAAGAACAGCAGGCCGAGCAGGATCGTCACCCCGCCGAGGATCTGGGTGAGACCGTCGGTGTGCGCCCGCAGCAGTGAGCCGACCCCGCCCACCGCGAGCCCGTAGAGCGAGTACACGACCGAGAACCCCAGGACGAACAGCGCCGTCCCCACGACCGCCCGGCCCCGGGGCGTATCGGCCTGGGTGGTGGCGGACGTCCGCGCGCGGGTGCCCACTCCGCCGCCCGCTCCGCCGTCTTCTCCGGACCCGTCAGCGGTCAGGTCGCCGTCCCCGGTGGCGACCGCCGTGCCCGCGCCCGTCTCGGTGGCCGCGTCGGCCCCGGACATCCCGGTGATGTACGCCAGGTAGCCGGGGACCAGCGGCAGGCAGCACGGCGAGAGGAAGGTGACGGCGCCCGCCGCCGCGGCGACCGGAATGGCCAGCAGCAGCGGCCCGGACGACACCAGGCCGGTCACGCTCATGCCTGCCCCGGCTCGGTCGGCACCTCGGTCAGCGTTGGCATGCTTCCCAGTATGACCGAGAGTGGGTGATGCCCGCCTAGCGCGGGTGCCCGACCCGATATGGTTACCGGTGTGAATTCGGTTGATAGCACATCTCAGGGCAAAAGTAAAGGCAACGCTAAGGCTGCCGCCTACCTGCCCGGCACGCGGCTCCTCTGGGCCGGTGCTGTCGCCTTTTTCCTGATCATCGTCAGCTGGCTGGTCTACGCGGCCGTCAGCGGCAAGAACGGCGCCCTCCAGGAGGTCGACCTCAAGGTCTACTGGGACGGCGGGCTGATCGTCCGGCACGTGACGCCGTACTACAACGCGCACTACTACGACCCGCTCTACATGTGGGCTTCGCCCGGCAAGCTGGCGCTGCAGTTCACCTACACGCCATTCGCGGCGATCGCGTTCGCGCTGATCTCGTTTATCCCGCTGACCGCGCTGTACTCGGTGTCGGTAATCGTGAACATGATCACGTTCGCGGCCGCGCTCTGGTTCACCTTCTACGGCCTCGGCTATACCGACCGGCGGGTGCGGCTCGGCGCCACGCTGCTGGTGGCGGCGGCCACGTTCTGGCTGCAGCCGGTGGTGCGGACGATCTACCTGGGCCAGATCAACTTGATACTGATGGCCGCGATCATGTGGGACCTGACCCAGCCCAGCTACACCAAGAACGGGCGCTACCGGTGGTGGAAGGGCGTCGCGACCGGGATCGCGGGCGGCATCAAGCTCACCCCGCTCATCTTCATCCCTTACCTGCTGGTCACCAGGAAGTGGCGGGAGGCGGCCGGGTGCGCGGGCGGCTTCCTCGGCACGGTGGCCGTCGGGTTCATCATCTTGCCGCACGACTCATCCAAGTGGTGGCTGCACGGCATGGTGGTCTCCGACGGGAACCGGACCGGGTTCGCGGGCTGGGCCGGCGATCAGTCGCTGCACGGGCTCATCGTCCGGCTGACCGGGTCGATCGCGGGCGCCCAGACCACCTGGATCGTCGCCTGCGTGCTCGCTGTGATCTTCGGCATCACGACCGCCTGCTTGCTCGACCGGGCCGGCTACCCGATCCCGGCGATCCTGGTCACCGCGCTGACCGGGCTGCTCGTCTCGCCGATCTCGTGGGACCACCACTGGGTCTGGATCGCTCTCGGGATCGCCGTCGCCGCCCACTACGCGATCGACGCGTGGCGCCGCGGGGCCAAGAACGTGGCCGGCTGGCTCTGGGCGGCGGTCGCCGGGATGGTGTTCACGTACTGGGCCTGGCCGGACGCGATCTTCACGCATGTGAAGAACCTCGGCAACTTCTCCCTCGGCCTGCTCTGGCTGCAGAAGAACACCAACCCGGAGCTGTTCCAGGACCACGGCGACCAGCCGTGGTACGTGGAGTACCACTGGCATGGGTTCCAGCTCATCTGGGGCAACGCCTACATCCTCGGCGGGATGGCGCTGCTGCTGTTCGTGCTCGCCATCGGCTTCCGGCTCAGGAAGGCCTCGCCCCCGGAGGTCTCACCGAAGCCGTCGGTCCCCGCCTCGGTGCAGCAATCGGTGCAGTAAGACGTCTACGACTGTCCCTGCTGCCTGAAGAGGAACGGACGGACGACCTGCCCCCAGCGGTGCATGAGCCGCGGCCCGAGCGGCACGTCGTCGTAGGGCGGGTCGAAGTGCAGGAACAGATAGCCGAGGCGGTACGCGAGTATCCCGTCGGTCGGGAGCTGGTCGCCGATCACCGCCCCCGGCCGGGGGAAGTCGCGATACGGCCCGATCCGCAGCGGCTTGGCCGCCGAGGCCAGGTACTCGACCCGCAGGCCGGCCGGCGCGGGTGGCGCGGGCGGGGCGGGCGGGGCGGGCGGGGCGGGCGGAAAAACCGACGGGCGGCGGGCGGAGTTGGTCGAGAAGACCACCGCCCGCACCGACGGGACCGCCCCGGCCTGGTCGAGGATCTCCGCCACGCCGCGATCGAGGCCCCGCTGGCCGGCGTTCCAGGGCGACACCAGCGGTTCGATGTCGAACACCAGGGTCTTGATCGCGAGTTCGCCAACCCGTGCGAACAGCTCGGCCAGACTCGTCACGCGCTCGTAGGCGCCGGTCATCCGGGCCCGCCTCCCTGCCAGAACGGCCAGCAGGCGAGCCGCCGCAGCCGGGCGAAGTTCACCGGCGGCTCGGGCGGGGTGGCCCCGGGCCGGCCCCGCGGCACCCGCACCCGCAGCGCGCCGGGGCGGATGCCGCACACCACCGGCGTCGGCAGCGACACCGCCTCGCCGTCGACGCCGACCGGGATCCGCGGCGTGTCGGCGGTCACGGTCACCTCCTTCGCGACCAGCACCGTCAGACCGCCGGAACGGCTGCCGCGCAGCAGCCGGACGGCGTCGTTGGCGCTGCTCACGGTCACCCCCACCACGCCGAGCACCCCGCCGTCGAGCCGGACCCGGCGGTTCAGCCCGGCGATGTCCGCGCTCCCGTACCGGTTGTTGGAGATCAGCAGCGCCTGCGGCGCGGTGATCTGCTTGTCGTCGGCCAGCGCGGCCAGCCGGGCGCCGCGGTGACCCTGCAGCAGGCTCGGCAGCACGTCGAGGGTGGTGCCGAGCTTGTCGCCGCGGTACGCAGGCGTCTCCACGATCTCCGCGTAGGCGCCGAACGAGGCGTTGTTCACGAACACCCGACCGCCGATCACCCCGAGGTCGACCCGCAGGTCAACCCCGTCGGACAGGGCCGTCAGGCAGGCGGCGGGGTCGTCGCGGTCCAGTCCGAGGTCGAGCGCGAAGTGATTGCGGGTCCCGGCTGTGATCACCACGAACGGCAGTCCGTGCTCGGCCGCAACCTCGGCCACCAGCGCCTGGGTGCCGTCGCCGCCGGCCACGCCGAGCAGGTCGGCCCCGGATGCCACCGCCGCCCTGGCGACCGCCGCCACGTCGACCTGCTCGGGCCCGCTCATCAGGAACACCTCGGCCCCGAGAGCGGCCGCCTTCGGCTGCAGGTCGAACCGCGTGACCTTGCCGCCCCCGGATTTCGGATTCATGATCAGGAACGGCCGGGCGGCGGGCCGAGACACCGGATGCTCGGGCATCCGCCAGTCTTCCCGGTCGCCCGCCAGCGCCAGTCGCGAGGTCGCGGCGGCGAGCAGCCAGCAGGCCGCCGACACGGCCGCCACCCAGATCAGGGAGTAGAACGCGTACACGACGATCACCGCGACCGGGGTGAGGGCGAAGACCGCCAGCGACAGCCAGCGCAGCAGCCCCCGGCGAGCGAGGAACAGGTACGCCGACGCGACGCTGATCGCCACCCCGGCCAGCCCCACGGCCAGCATGGCCAGGCTCCGCAGCTCGGCGAAGACCGGCACGATGACGATGGCGGCGGCCGCGAACAACCCCGCCAGCCGGGCCAGCCAGCGCTGCCCGGCCGTGCCGGGGCGCTCCTGCCCAACCTCCGCCGCGGTCACCGGTCGCCGCTCACTGTCATCCCCTGAGGGTAACCTGCTGCCTCCGGGCCGTAACGGTAGGCGTGGCGCCCCCGGCCGCGCCGGAGGGCGAGAATGGCAGGCATGGCGAGCGCTAACGACGACGCGGCGGCGATGCTGCGCGAGTACGCGGAACTCCTCTCGATCACCGGGGGCGACCCGTTCCGCGCGCGGAACTACGAGAAGGCGGCCAAGGTCGTGGCCGGCTACCCGGGCGATCTCGGCGCGGTGCCCGACACCGCCCTGACGAAGATCCCCGGCGTGGGCACCTCGATCGCGGGCAAGATCGCCGAATACCGGCGGACCGGCACCGTCGCCGCCCTCGACGAGCTGCGGGCGAAGGTCCCGCCCGGCGTCCTGCAGATCGCGAAGGTGCCCGGCGTCGGCCCCAAGCGGGCCCTGCAGCTCAGTCGCGACCTCGGCGTCGGCTCCATCGCCGACCTCGACGCCGCCGTCAAGGCGGGCCGGCTCCGCGGCCTGTCCGGGTTCGGCGCCAAGAGCGAGGAGCGCATCCTCCGGTCGATCGGCGTCATCACCAGAGACCAGCCGCTCCGCGACGCCCTGCGGTCGCTGCCAGCCGACGCGACCGAGGACCAGATCGAGGCGGTGCTGGCCGCCAGCATCCCCGATATACCGGCCGCGAACACCAAGAATCGGCTCATCCAGGTCAAGGACCTCCGCGGCGACCTGCACACCCACACCAGCCTGACCGACGGGGTCGCGTCGCTCGCGGACATGGTCGCCGCCGCCGAGGCGCGCGGCTACCAGTACTACGCCGTCACCGACCATGCCCCCAACCTGGTGATGCAGCAGATGACCGACGAGAAGATGCTGCTGCAGCGGGCCGAGGCGGCCACGCTCCAGCGGCGGGTGGGCCTGACCCTGCTGCACGGCACCGAGCTCAACATCGCGCCCGACGGGTCGGTCGACTGGGACGCGGGCTTCCTCGACGGGTTCGACCTCTGCGTGGCGTCGGTCCACGCGTCCTTCGACCAGGATCGGGCCACGATGACGGACCGGTTCGTCACCGCGGTCGAGAACCCGTACGTGAACATCATCGGCCACCCGCTCACCCGTAAGCTCGGCCGCCGCCCGCCGGTCGACGTCGACCTTCCGGCCCTCTACGACGCCTGCGCCAGGACCGGGACGGCGCTGGAGATCAACGCCTCGCCGGAGCGGATGGACCTGCCCCCCGAGGACATCAGCGCAGCCCGCGAGGCCGGCGTGAAGTTCGCCATCGACACCGACGCGCACTCGATCGTGCACCTGGGCAACGCCCGCTACGGCGTCGCCGCCGCCCGGCTCGGCGGCCTCACCCCCGACGACGTGATCAACGCATGGCCACTTGAGCAGCTGGAACAATTCCTTCGCCGGGGCCGTTCAAAGCTGTAGGTTACTGGCGAGTAGCATAGAGCCGGGCAGGCGCTACAAGGGAGAGCCAATGAGGGCACGCGAGGTGGTCTTCGTCGACGGCGTGAGGACGCCGTTCGGCAAGTCGGGACCTAAGGGCATCTACGCCGAGACACGGGCCGACGACCTGGTCGTCCGGGTAATCAGGGAGCTGCTGCGGCGCAACCCGAAGCTGCCCAGGGACCAGGTCGGCGAGGTCGCGATCGCCGCCACCACCCAGATCGGCGACCAGGGGCTGACGATCGGCCGGTCGGCCGCGATCCTGGCCGGGCTGCCGGCCAGCGTGCCCGGCTACGCGATCGACCGGATGTGCGCGGGCGCGATGACCGCGGTCACCACCGTCGCCGGAACGGTCGCCCTCGGCGCGGCCGACATCGCGATCGCGGGCGGCGTCGAGCACATGGGCCGTCACCCGATGGGGGAGGGCGTCGACCCCAACCCGAGGTTCCTGTCCGAGCACCTGGTCGACGAGTCCGCCCTGTTCATGGGCATGACGGCGGAGAACCTGCACGACCGGTTCCCGGCCATCACCAAGGAGCGGGCCGACGCCTACGCGCTCGGCAGCCAGCAGAAGGTCGCCGCCGCCTACGCGGCCGGCAAGCTCCAGCCCGATCTCGTCCCGATGGCGATCCGGACCAAGGAGCTCGGCTGGGGCTGGGCGACCGTGGACGAGCCGCCGCGGCCGGAGACGACGCTGGACGGCCTGCGCGCGCTCAAGACCCCGTTCCGCCCGCACGGCCGGATCACGGCCGGCAACTCCAGCGGCATCAACGACGGCGCGACCGGCTGCATCATCGCCGCCGAGGACGTCGCCCGCGAACTCGGCCTCACCGCCAAGATGCGCCTGGTCGACTTCTCCTTCGCCGGCGTCGAGCCCGAGGTGATGGGCATCGGCCCGGTCCCCGCGACCGAGAAGCTCCTCGCGCGCAACAACCTCACCATGGACGACATCGGCCTGATCGAGATCAACGAGGCTTTCGCGGTCCAGGTCCTCGCCTTCCTCGACCACTTCAAGATCGACGCCGACGACCCTCGGGTGAACCCGTGGGGCGGCGCGATCGCGCTCGGCCACCCGCTCGCCTCCTCCGGCGTCCGGCTGATGATCCAGCTCGCCGCCCAGTTCGCCGAGCATCCCGAGGTCCGCTACGGCATGGCGACCATGTGCGTCGGCATGGGCATGGGCGGCACCGTCTTGTGGGAGCGGATCTAAAAATGCCAAGGCTCATATCGAACGGACCCTGCGTCCCCCACCTCCGCCCCGCTGATTTCATGACCCAAGGAGACCGCCGGCGATGACGGCTATCGAGAACCTGTCGGGCGCTCTCACCGAGGATGCCTTCCCCGGCGAGGTGGTGACCCGCGCGATCGTCCGCGACGTCGACCTCGGGGCGGCGGGCGTGCTCGCGCTCATCACCCTGGACAACGGCCACGACCACACCAAGCCGAGCACGTTCGGCCCGCAGGGGCTGCTGTCGCTCAACGCTGCCCTCGACGCGGTCGCCGCCCGGGCGGCAGCGGGCGAGATCGCCGCCGTCGGCGTGACCGGCAAGCCCTTCATCCTCGCGGCCGGCGCCGACCTGGACGGCGCGGGCGCGGCGATCACCGCCCCCGGGATCGACCCGGCGGTCGCGCGCGAGCGGGCGGTCGGCATCGGGGGGCTCGGCCACGCGGTCTTCCGCCGTCTTGGCGAGCTGCCGGTGCCGTCGTTCTGCTTCGTCAACGGGGTCGCGCTCGGCGGCGGGCTCGAGGTCGCGCTGCACTGCACCTACCGCACGATCTCCTCCGGGGTGCCGATGGTCGCCTTCCCCGAGTGCTTCCTCGGCCTGGTCCCCGGCTGGGGCGGCGCCTACCTGCTGCCCCGGCTCATCGGCCCCGCCCCCGCGCTGAAGCTGATCATTGAGAACCCCCTCAGCCAGAACAAGATGATCAGCGGGACCGAGGCGTACTCGCTCGGCATCGCCGACGCGATGTTCGAACCCGCCGACTTCCTCGAGGAGTCGCTCCGCTGGGCCGCCCGGGTGCTCGACGGCTCGGTCACGGTCGAACGGGCCCCGCTGGCCGACGCGGCCGCCTGGGACGCCGCCGTGGCCGCCACCCGGTTCCTCACCGACGGCAAGCTGCACGGTGCCGCGCCCGCCCCCGACCGGGCGCTCGACCTGGTCGCGGCCGCCCGCACCGCCACCCGCGACGAGGGTTTCGCGGCCGAGGACGCGGCCCTGGCCGACCTGCTCCTGTCGGACGAGCTCAGGGCCGGGCTGTACGCCTTCGACCTGGTGCAGAAGCGGGCCAAGCGGCCGGCCGGGGCGCCCGACCGGGCGCTGGCGCGGAAGGTCACCAAGGTCGGCGTGGTCGGCGCCGGGCTGATGGCCGCCCAGATCGCGCTGCTGTTCGTCCGCCGCCTGCAGGTGCCGGTCGTGATGACCGACCTCGACCAGGACCGGGTGGACTCCGGCGTGGCCTACGTGCACGCCGAGATCGACAAGCAGCTGGTCCGCGGGCGGCTCTCGGCCGACGCCGCCAACCGGCAGAAGGCGCTGGTCAGCGGCTCGGTCAGCAAGGACGGGTTCGCCGACGCCGACTTCGTGATCGAGGCGGTCTTCGAGGAGCTGTCGGTCAAGCAGCAGGTGTTCGCCGAGGTCGAGGCGGTCGTGAGCCCGGACTGCGTGCTCGCGACCAACACCTCCTCGCTGTCGGTGACCGCGATGGCGGCGAACCTGGCGCACCCCGAGCGGGTCGTCGGCTTCCACTTCTTCAACCCGGTCGCGGTGCTGCCGCTGGTCGAGGTCGTCCGCGGCGCGCTGACCGACGACGCCGCGGTGGCGACCGCGCTCGAGGCGGGCAAGACGCTCAGGAAGAACTGCGTGATCGTCGCCGACCAGCCCGCGTTCGTGGTCAACCGGCTGCTCACCCGGTTCCTCGGCGAAATCATCGGCGCCGTCGACGAGGGCACCGGGTTCGAGGTCGCCGAGCACGCGGCCGACCCCCTCGGCCTCCCGATGTCCCCGTTCCTGCTGCTCCAGCTGGTCGGGCCGAAGATCGCCCTGCACGTCGCGGAGACGCTGGCGACGGCCTTCCCCGGCCGGTTCGCCGTCTCCGACAAGCTCCGCGCGCTCGCCGACTCCGGCCTCGACTCGGTCTACCGGCCCGACTTCTCGGTCGACCCCCAGGTGATCGCGCTGCTGGCGGGCGGGGACCGCCCGTCCACCGCGCCCGAGGTGCTCGCGCGCGCCCTCGAGGGGCTGGCCCAGGAGATCCGGATCATGCTCGACGAGGAGGTGGTGGCCGCGCCCGAGGACGTCGACCTGTGCATGATTCTCGGCGCCGGATGGCCCTTCCACCTCGGTGGCATCACCCCGTACCTGGACCGGGCCGGGGTCTCCGCCAAGGTCAACGGGGCGCCCTTCCGGTAACCGCTCCATATAGGTGTAAATACCTAAAATACCTAGACGTTGGCACCTCTGCCGCGGGCTAAACCGTGATAGGTATTACCCCATACGGTCTCACTCTGTGAGACTGCGCCCTCACGCATTCCCAAGCTGGCGGCAAGGGGGTTGGCCTGCGGTGTCGTCGGAAAAATGGCTGCGCAAGACGTCCAGGCCCGTGCGGCCGGTCAAGATCGACACCGACGCGCCCAACGTCGCGCGGGTCTGGAACTACCTGATAGGCGGCCGCGATAACTTCGAGGCCGACCGCCGGGCCGCCAAGCTGCTGATCTCGGTCGCCCCGGCGATGGCGGAGTTCGGGCCGGCCTCCCGGGCGTTTCTTCGCCGGACGGTGACGTACCTGGCCGGCGAGGCCGGGATACGCCAGTTCCTCGACGTCGGCACGGGCATGCCCATGGCCGGCAACACGCACGAGGTGGCCCAGGAGATCGACCCGTCCTCCCGCGTCGTCTACGTCGACAACGACCCGATGGTGCTGTCGCACGCGCGCGCCCTGCTGCGCTCGGCGGAAGGCGGCGTCAGCTTCCTCGACGCCGACGCCCGCGATCCCGCCTCGGTCATCGCCGGGGCGGCCCGGACGCTCGACCTCACGCAGCCGGTCGGGATCGTCATGATCGACATCCTGAACTTCCTCGTGGATGCCGACGGCGTGCTGGCGGGCCTGGTCGGGGCGGTGCCGTCCGGCAGCTACCTGGTCGTCATGCAGCCGACGCCGGACGAGCTGCTCGCGATCGCGGGCGAGCGGTGGAACCACATCAGCCCGGTCCCGGTCATCCTCCGGGACCGCGCCACGGTCGAGCGCTGGTTCGCCGACCTGGGCCTCGACCTCGTCGAGCCCGGCCTCGTCCAGCTGCGGCGCTGGCGTCCCGAGCCCGAGGACCCGGACTGCTCGGACGCGTTGCCCCTGCTCGGAGCCGTCGCCCGCAAGCCCTGATGAGGGCCGTCGACAAAAATTGAATCGACAATTATCTATCCCTCTCGGTGACGATCAGTTAACATAACGAACGGAGAGACACCTTTACGGGGGAATTGGGTCGCGACGCAACGTGAGTCTGCAATTGGGTCATGATGATGGTCGCCGGAACGGATCCGCGCTGATCGACGTCACTGTGCCCAACGCCGCCCGGGCCTTCGACTTCCTGTACGGCGGGCGTGACAACTTCGAGGTAGACCGCCAGGCGGCCACCGTCCTGGTCGAGGCGGCGCCGTCGATTGCCTCGGCCCCGGCCGCGGCCCGGGCCTTCCGCCGCCGGGTAGTCAGGCACCTGGCCGCCGACGTCGGGATCGGGCAGTTCCTCGAAGTCGGCGACGGCATGGTGTCGGCCGCTAACACCCACGAGGTGGCGCGGGCGGTCGACCCGGCCTGCCGGATCGTCTACGTAGAGAGCGACCCGATGATGGCCGACCGCTTGAGAGCGACGCTCGCGACCGCGCCCGGCCTGGTGGCCTGCGTCGAGGGGGACGTGGCGGACGTGAGCGGCATCCTCTCGGCCGCGGGACTGTCGGCCGGGCGGCAATTGGACGCGGACAGGTCCGGCGCCCCCGACCTTATCGCCGATCCAGCCGACGGGTGGCGGCAGGGTGACGGCGCGATCCTGGACCCGGGCCAGCCGATCGCGGTCCTGCTGCCGTCCACCCTCGCCCACGTGCCCTCGGCGGCCGATGCGGCCAAGGTGGTGGCGGAGCTGATGGACTCCGCGCCGTCGGGCAGCTATCTGGCGATCCACCACCTGGCCAGCGACCTCGACCCGGCGCTCGGCGGCGCGCTCAAGCGGTGGAACGCGGCCGCCGCCGTGCCCATCGTGCTCCGTTCCTCGGCCGAGATCGCGGCCCTGGTGACCGGCCTCGACCTGGTGGCCCCGGGACTGGTCCCGGTCGACGACTGGCGTCCCGACGAGTCCGATTCGCCGACTGCGGCGCCGGTCCCGGTCTACGGATTGGTCGCACGGAAGCCCTGACATTCTGTGATCGGGCACGATTGACACCCACCGGGCACCCGAGAACCATCGACGTGTGACAACAGTCCAGACTGCTCTCGGCCCGGTCGAGGCCGCCAAGCTCGGCCGGGTGCTGATGCACGAGCACGTCTTCGTGATGACGGCCGACGTTCAGCAGAACTATCCCGACGAGTGGGGCGACGAGGATCAGCGCGTCGCCGACGCCGTCCGCAGGCTCAGCGAGCTGCCCACGCACGGCATCGACACGATCGTCGACGTCACCGTGGTCGGCCAGGGCCGGGACATCGCGCGGATCAAGCGCATCGCCGAGCAGGTGCCGGACCTCAACATCGTGGTCGCCACCGGCATCTACACCTTCGACGAGGTGCCGCTCTTCTTCTCCCGCCGCCCGAAGGAGACGATGACGGACTTCTTCGTCCGCGACATCACCGAGGGCATCGCCGGCACCGGCGTCCGGGCGGGCATGCTCAAGTGCGCGGTCGACGAGAGGGGGCTGACCGGCGGGGTCGAGCGGGTGCTCCGCTCGGTCGCCCGCGCGCACGCGGCCACCGGGGCGCCGATCACCATCCACACCCACGCGGCCGGCCAGCACGGCCCGCAGATCGTGGAGGTGCTCAGGTCCGAGGGCGTCGCCCTCGGCCGGGTCGTCCTCGGCCACAGCGGCGACGCCGTCGACCACCCCGATTACCTGGAGCGGATGGCGCAGACCGGGCTGACCCTGGGCATGGACCGCTTCGGCATTGACCATTTCGCCACCTTCAAGCAGCGCAGCGACCTGGTGGCCGAGATGTGCCGCCGCGGTTACGCCGACCGCATGGTGCTCTCCCACGACTGCTCGTGCTACCTGGACTGGTTCACCCAGGGCGCCCTGGCCGCGCTCAAGGACTGGCACTACCTGCACGTCAGCCAGGACGTGGTCCCGTACCTGCGCGACCACGGCGTCTCAGCCGACCAACTCGACGCGATGCTCATCCGCACCCCCGCCAGCATCCTGGCCGGCTAGCACCGCTTCCAATCCCGCCCAGCCGCGCCGATCCCAGCCACCCCGCTCGCCGCTGCTCGCACATCCCGCCCGGGTCGGTCGCGCTCATCTCAACCCGCCAGCACCCTCGACGCCGCCGCCAACCTCTCCGCTGCCGACGGTCCCGCCGCCCTGGCCGCCTGCGCCCGTGGGTTGCTGTACCTCGCTGCTGTCCGGATTTGAGTGGAGAATCGTCGTGGGTTGCCGACGCCCGCGACGACGGACTGACCGGAGGCGGCACGATGCCAACCGAGAATGAGGGCGAACGCCGGACCCAGCCCGTTCGGATCACTCACATGACCATCGGGCCGGGTGATCCAAGCGGCTTGGAGGAAGGCCCGCTGGTGATCGTGGCCACGCTCGACCCCGGGCCCGACCGGGAGGAGCTGCCATGGTGGATGGAGCA
>Ga0335075_10008215_pt1 | contig 16031 bp, 12 predicted proteins | sample Lox_Sample_24_FD_206723 | JGI IMG/M metagenome (GOLD analysis project Ga0335075, IMG submission 206723) | Soil microbial communities from Loxahatchee National Wildlife Refuge, Florida, United States - Lox_Sample_2.4 | ecosystem: Environmental > Terrestrial > Soil > Wetlands | place: USA... | reverse complement strand
GCCACGATCGATGCAAATGCCACCAATTCGCTGATCATCGAGGCGACCGGCACGAATACTGGCCTTCTCGAAGCCACCGCGGGCGGGGGGTTGCTGCTCGAGAGCGCGATCGACAATGCGTCGGGCGCCATTCTTGCCAGCGGCACCGGAGACAACGTTGTCCTGTCCGGGGCCACCATCCAAAGCGGCACGCTGGAGACGAGCACCGGCGGCCTGATCGTCACCGCCGGGGGAAGTACCAGCACGCTCGACGGAGCAACATTTGGGGCGCTGAGGAATACCGGGCTGGTCGAGATCGCCGACAATTCGACGGTGGATCTTCTCGGTACCATCACGAATTCGGGCACGATCGCCACCGACGGCACCTACAATGGTGCGACACTGGTGCTCGCCAGCCAGACCGTAATGCTTACCGGCGGCGGGGTCCTGTCGCTGCTGGACAGCCTTCCGAGCCGCGAGGTGATCACGGGCATTGCCAGCACCGACGTGCTGTTGAACGTGAACAACGTCATCACCGGCGCCGGATCGATCGAGGGCCTGGTTCTCACCAATCAGGGCACGATCGATGCCAGCGGCACGCTTGCGCTGATCATCACCGCAAGCGGCAGCAACAGTAAATTGCTGGAAGCCACCGATACCGGCGGCCTGGTGCTGACGGGCGTGATCGACAATGCCGGCGGCATCATCCTGGCCTCCGGTGCGGGCGACAATGTCGATCTGGAGAACGGCACGATCGAGGGCGGCACGCTGCAATCGAGCAGCGGCGGGGAGGTCGTCGCTGTCGGCGGGTTCGGCTCGAGCGAGCTCAATGGCGCAACGGCAGGCGCGATCATCAATACCGGATCGGTGCTCGTCCAGGATAACGCCACGCTCCTGCTCGCCGGGACAATCGACAATACCGGCATCATCGCAACCGATGGCACCTACAACGGCAGCACGCTGTTGCTGGAGAGCAGCACCGTCACGCTCACTGGCGGCGGGGTGTTGTCGCTGCTCGACAGTCTTCCAAGCCGGGAGGTGATCACCGGCGGCACCACCACGCCACTGCTCTTGAACATGAATAACACCATCAGCGGCGCCGGCTCGATCGAAGACCTGGTTCTGACCAACAAGAGCACGATCGACGCCAGCGGGGCGAATGCGCTGATCATTGCCGCCGGCGGCTCCAATACCGGCCTCATGGAGGCGACGAATACCGGCGGCCTGGTGCTGACGGGCGTGATCGACAATGCCGGCGGCACCATCCTGGCCTCCGGTGCGGGCGACAATGTCGATCTGGAGAACGGCACGATCGAAGGCGGCACGCTGCAATCGAGCAGCGGCGGAGAGGTCGTTGCTGTCGGCGGGTTCGGCTCGAGCGAATTGGATGGCACCACGACAGGCCAGATCACCAATGCCGGAACAGTGCTGGTGCAAGACAATGCCAGGCTCCTGCTCGCCGGGACAATCGACAATACCGGCACCATCGCGACCGATGGCACCTACAACGGCAGCACGCTGGTGCTCGCCACAACGTCGGTCACGCTGACGGGCGGCGGGGTTGTATCCCTTCTCGACAGTGTTCCAAGCCGGGAGGTGATCACCGGCAGCACCGGCACCGAGACGCTGGTGAACGCCAGCGACACGATCGAAGGTGCGGGTTCCATCGAAGGCCTGGTTCTGACCAACGAGAGCACGATCGACGCCAGCGGGGCGAATGCGCTGATCATTGCCGCCGGCGGCTCCAATACCGGCCTCATGGAGGTGACGAATACCGGCGGCCTGGTACTGACGGGCGTGATCGACAACGCGGGCGGCACCATCCTGGCCTCCGGTGCGGGCGACAATGTCGATCTGGAGAACGGCACGATCGAGGGCGGCACGCTGCAATCGAGCAGCGGCGGAGAGATCGTTGCTGTCGGCGGATTCGGCTCGAGCGAGCTCAATGGCGTGACAGCGGGCGCGATCACCAATGCCGGAACAGTGCTGGTGCAAGACAATGCCAGGCTCCTGCTCGCCGGGACAATCGACAATACCGGCACCATCGCGACCGATGGCACCTACAACGGCAGCACGCTGGTGCTCGCCACGACGTCGGTCACGCTGACGGGCGACGGGGTTGTATCCCTTCTCGACAGTGTTCCAAGCCGGGAGGTGATCATCGGCAGCACCGGCACCGAGACGCTGGTCAACGCCAGCGACACGATCGAAGGTGCGGGCTCGATCGAAGGCCTCGCGTTGTTCAACAATCAGGGCACCGTGGACGGCAGTGGTGCCAACGCGCTCGTCATCGGGCTGGGAACGGGCACGGTGACGAACACCGGGCTGTTCGAATCGAGCAATACCGGCGGCCTCACCATTTCCGGCGGCACGCTCACGAATCTCAACGCGGGGACGTTGACGGGTGGATCGTGGGAGGTCGCAGTCGGTGCCGGCATCGGCACACTGGCGCTTGATCCGGCGAACACTGCGGCCATCACCACTGACGCGGCCGATATCATCTTCTCCGGTAGCGCCGGAGTCATCGAGGCCTTCAACGGGTCGAATTACGTCTCGTTGCAGAGCAGTCTGACGGGCATCTCCTCGGGCGGCACACTCGCCATCGAGAACGGCTACGATTACGCAACCGCGATCACGATCCAGGATGCGGGAATGATCAACCTCGTTGGCGGCACCTATTCCGCCGGCACGCTCGATGTGCTGGGGAGCGGGAAGATCACCGGCACCGGGACCGTCGCCGCCACGGTGAGCAATCTCGGCAGCATCGTCGCCGCTGCCGGCGGCACTCTCGTTCTCGCCGGCGCGGTAACCGGTGCCGGCGCTCTTGTCGCGGACGGCACACTCGAATTCGCAGCCGCCGGCAACGTGATCACCGGACCGTTGCTCGGCACCGGCCTGCTCGATTTCGGGCCGGGCAGCAGCAGCGTCATCAATCTCGGAGTGCGCGGCAACATCGGCAAGGTGGAAATCGATGCAGGGGCGACGGTGACGATGGGGCTCGGTGCGAAATATGGCGGCACCGTGACCGACATCGCCGTCTCCGGCACATCGACATTCGACATTGGCAAGCATCTGCTCGACTTCACGCACCTGAGCTATTTCGAGGGTGAATCGGGCGGCCTCGCGCTCGTCGATGGCGGCGGCACGCTCGAAAGCGGCGGCACCATGACGGTCGGCGGGACCGATATCGACGGCGGGACCGAGCTCGAGAACGGCAAGACCATAGCGCAGAGCGGAGCGCTCACGCTCGGAGACGGCTCGGGCGGCACCGGCTCAGTCGTCAATGCGGCGGGCGCAAGATATCTTCTCGATGGCGATTTCGGGATATCGGCGGCAATGCCGGCAACGGACGTCTTCCATAATTCCGGTCTGTTCGAAAAAGCTGCCGGCACCGGCCTTTCGACCATCGCCTCCGCTTTCGGGAACGCCGGCACGATCGCCGTGGCGAGCGGTACCCTGGATTTCACCGGCGGCATCGCCAACACGGGCCTGATCGACGTTGCGGCCGGCGTGTTCGAGACCAGCGGCACGATCACAAATGGAACGCTCTCCATTGCCGCCGGCGCACTTGCCAATCTCTCCGCAGCCGGCAGGCAAGAGACGGTGCAACAGCTCACGCTGGCGAGCGCGGGCTCGCTCGATCTCGGCACGGGGACGCTCACCACAACGGGAGACTACCAGAACGCCGGCACCGGTTCCGGCAACAGCTACAATCCGGACGCCGGGGTGACCGGCATTATCCACGGAAAGGGCGCGACACTCGCCATCGTGGGTGTGAACGGAACGTCGATCAGCAACGTCAACGGCACGTTGACGATCACTCTCACCCCGAACGGGTCGAATCAGGACAGCGGCGAGTTCGAGATCGAGAACACCGGTACGGCAGGGGGTGCCACCTTGCGCGGCGCGCTGCAGACGAGTGTGAACGGGGGGAACATCACCGATCCCGGGCTCTCCGGAAACGGTGTGACGGCAGCGAATTTCGCGCCGATCGCCGCAGGCGGGACGAGCGCCGTATTCACCATCAACGACAATACGACGGATGGCGCCTTGGCCGGCCAGGCGATCCATATCGCAACGGACTTCGCCAATGTCGCCGGGATTACCCTTGCAATCGCCACGAATCCTCCGGCGTCTCCAACGGTATTCAGCCAGTATGCGGCCGGGATGGGCACCTCCGCTTCGGAGCCTGTCAGCATCCCGCCGCCATCAACTGCGACGACGCATTTGCTTGCCCAGCCTGCCTGAAGCGGCGGACTTGCCCGGGCCGGCGCGGCGGGAGGGTTCCGCCGCCCCCGGGCATGCTATAGCCGCGCCCGCATGCGCGCCCTGTTCATCGCTCCAAGCCGCATCGGTGACGCGGTGCTGGCCACCGGCCTCATCGACCATCTGCTCCGCCTGCATTCCGATGCGCGGTTCACGGTTGTCGCCGGACCGATTTCGGCCGAAGTGTTTTGGCGGATGCCGCATCTCGAGCGGCTGATCGTCATCGAGAAGCACCGCTACGACCTGCACTGGGTTCGCCTCTGGGCCATGGCGGTCAGGACCCGCTGGGACCTTGTGCTCGATATCCGCGGCTCGGCGCTGGCTTGGTTTCTGCGCTCGCGACGACGGGCCGCCATGCGGATCGGACCGGGGCCGAAAATCGCGCAACTTGGGCGGATTCTCGGGCTCGAGCCGCCGCCCGCGGCGGTGTTCTGGACAGCGGCCGAGGACCGTGCACGGGCGGCTCTTCTGCTGCCGCCGGGCCAGCCGATCATCGCGCTCGGCCCAACCGCGAATTGGGCCGGAAAAGTCTGGCCGCCCGAGCGGTTCGCGGCGCTGTTCCGCCGGCTTGCCGCCGGCCCGCTTGTGGGCGCACGTGCCACGATTCTCGCCGGCCCGGGTGCCGCCGAGCGGGCGCTCGCCGAACCCGTCCTCGCCCTCATTCCGGAGGCGATCGACCTCACCGGGCGTCTCACCCTGCCCGAGGCCGCGGCCTGCCTCGCCCAAGCCGCCCTCTTCGTCGGCAACGATTCCGGGCTGATGCACATCGCGGCAGCCGCCGGCACACCGACGATCGGCCTTTTCGGCCCCACGCCAGCCGATGAATACGCACCTTCCGGCCGGGCCGCCCTGGCGGTCCGCTCACCCACCGCGCGGATGGAAGATCTCGGCGTGGACGCGGCCGTCGACGCTGCCTGCGCGCTGGTGGCCCGCGCGCAGGCGGCATGAGACTCGCCCAGGTCATGGCCGGGGCGCATCACGGCGGCGCCGAACTTTTTTTCGAGCGGCTGAACCTGGGGCTGCACAAGGCCGGTGTCAGCCTGCTGGCGGTGATCCGCCGCGATGACGAGCGGGCGGCGCGGTTGGCGGCCGGCGGCCTCGCGCCGCTCGAACTTGATTTCGGCGGACCCTTCGATTTCCTGACCCGCATCGCGCTCAGCCGGGCGCTCGGCAAGTTCGCCCCGCGCGTCGCGGTGAGCTGGATGAGCCGCGCAACCGACCACATGCCGCGCGGCAATTTCGTGCATGTGGCGCGGCTTGGCGGCCCCTATCCGCTTCGGCATTACCGGCGGTGCGACCATCTGGTCGGCAACACCGAGGGCCTCGTGGCCTGGTTCCGCGCGGGTGGCTGGCCAGAGGCGCGCACGCACTATCTGCCGAACTTTGTCCCCGACCATGCCGCCGCCGCGCCCGCCGCCGACCTCCCGCTCGGCCGACCGCGCCTTCTGGCGCTCGGACGGCTGCATCGGGAGAAGGGGTTCGACGTGCTGATCAAGGCACTGGCGACGCTTCCTGAGGCCACTCTCATCATCGCGGGCGACGGGGCGGAAAAAGCCGCACTGGAAACGCTGGCGGCGACGCTCGGTGTCCGCGGGCGTGTCTCTTTCCTCGGCTGGCGGGACGATACGGGGGCGCTGCTCAGGGCCGCGGATTTGTTCGTGTGCCCCTCCCGGCACGAACCGCTCGGCAATGTCGTTCTCGAGGCCTGGTCCGCCGGCTGCCCCGTGCTGGCGACGGACTGCGCGGGTCCGCGCGAGCTGATCAATCCGGGTGCGGATGGTCTTCTGGTCCCCAGCGACGACCCTGCCGCGCTGGCGGCGTGCACCTCCCTCTTTCTTCGCGAACCCGCGCGCGCCGCAGCACTGGCAAAGGCTGGAAGGCAGCGCTTTCTTGCCGAGTTCGCCGAAGCGCCGGTGATCGGACGCTGGCTGCGCTTTCTCGAAACCGTAACGAAATGATCGTGCTGCAGGTGCTGCCCGCGATCGAATCGGGCGGCGCGCAGCTTTCCGCTCTCGAAACCGCCTCGGCGATCCGCGATGCCGGCGGCCAGGCGCTCGTGGCAAGCGCGGGGGGACGCATGGAGCGGCGCTTTGCCGAGGCCGGCGCGCGCCTGTTCCGCCTGCCGTTGGACACCAAGAATCCACTCTCCCTGCTGCGCAACGCGGCGCGGCTTGCAACGCTCGTGCGAGCCGAGCGGGTCGATCTTCTGCACGCCCATTCCCGCGCGGTTGCGTGGTCGGCGCTTCTCGCCGCGCGGCGCACGCGCGTTCCGTTCGTCACCACCTGGCATGGTACGTACGGGGAGAATGTTCCGTTCAAGCGCCGCTACAACAGTGTCATGGCGGCCGGCAATCGCGTGATCGCGGTCAGCCACTTCATCGCCCGCGAGATTGCCGCGCGCCAGCCTCTGGCCGTGCCCCGCGTGCGCGTCATCCCACCCGGTGTCGATCCCGTGCGATTCGATCCTGCCGCCGTTGCGCCGGAACACGCGCACTCTCTTGCGCGAAGCTGGGAATTGCCGGAAGGCCGGCCTGTGGTCATGCTGGCGGCGCGGTTCGCGCGCTGGAAGGGGCAGCGCGTGCTGCTCGAAGCGCTGGCCCGCATGGCCGATCCGGCGCCGGTTGCGGTCATTCTCGGGCCGCTCGCGGGCCGCGACCGCTACGTTTCCGAATTGCAGTCGCTCGCCCGCCGCCTCGGCATCGCCGATCGCGTGCGTTTTCCCGGAGGGACGGATGATATGCCGGCCGCGCTCCAGCTTGCCGATGTCGTCGTCAATGCCTCGACAGATCCGGAGGCATTCGGGCGCATCATCATCGAGGCGGCGGCGATGGCACGCCCGGTGATTGCCGCCGACCATGGCGCTGCGCCCGAAACGGTGCGGGAGGGTGAGACGGGCTGGCGCGTCTCACCCGGCGATGCGGCCGCGCTTGCCGGCGCGCTCGAGCGGTTCTTTGCGCTCACGCCCGCCGCACGCGCCTCGATCGGCGCGGCAGCGCGCGCATTCGTGCTTCGTTCCTTCAGCCTGGCCGCGATGCAGGCCGCGACGATCGCGGTTTATCGCGAATTGCTCGAGGCCGCGTAATGGCGGGCGCCGACAGCAAAACGCGGCTCAGGCGAGCGCGCGGCCGGCAAGCCGTTCCAGGACCGAAATAGGCGCGCGGGCGCTGTCCGCCATGGCCGCGACGGGTAGATGGAATGTCTGTTCGAGCGCAAAGCGGCCGGCCAGCGCCGCGTGCAGCACCTGGTCCGTGAAGACGATCCAGCTTGTCCCCGGCGGGAACGAGACCTCCGCCGCCGGCGCGCCCGACTGGTAAGCCCTGTCCTCCTTCATCCGGTCGTGGAGGTTGAGCATGATGGTATCGTAGGCGCTGCGCCGCCCCTTGGTGAGCCCAAGCTGCTGCATCAACCAGGCCGTGCGCGGCGAGGGAGAGCCGACGCGCGGGAAGAACTTCTTTGCGAATTCGGGGAAAGGCTCGCCGATTCGCCATAGCCGCTCTGCCCCGTCGGGGGCGATGTTGCTGAACACGCGGAGAATACGCTTGCCGCGCGTGGGGCGCGTGGGGAACGCATCGACATGCAGGAGGCGGTCATCCTTGCGGACTGAACTCGCCCTGTCCTCGATCTCTGCCGGGCGAAAGCTCGTCCGCGCGCGCTCGAGTTGTCCCGCGTAGCCGGGAGCCAGCGCCAGCACCAGCGCCTCGGCCTGACGGGCGAAGCGCTGCAGCATGGCGGCAAGCTCGCCAGCTTCGGCGCCATCGTGCCGGCTGCCCTGGCAGATGCCACTCTCGGGATCGAAGCTGATGTTCTTCCGGCCGGGCTCGAGCGTCTCGATGCTCAGCAATTTCTTTTCGGATTCTTCGATGGCGAATTGGAGAAAGGGGAAAAAAAGCACGCGCCCGTCCTCGAGGGCCGCGACCGCGCGTGCGCTCTGCATCGCGTCGATCGGCGCGTCCCAGGCGTGCACGGCAAGCACTTCGAGCACATCGTCTCTGGTCATCGCTCCACTTTCCCCATTCATTCGCGTGCCAGCACCCGATCATTGAGAAAATTGGCCAGCCGCCGCGCGGCGAAATGCCGCCCCAGCGAGGCTTCGTCGTAATCCTCGGTCAGCCACTCCAGGAAGGGCTTGTCGCCGGCCGCACGATAGGATGCGACAAACGCATCGAGCACGCCCGTCCGGGCGTGCCGCACGTGACCGAAACGGAGCGAAAGCTCGGCGGCGGCGCGATCCGCCTTCGTCCCTTCGGCAAGAAGGAAAACCGCCGCAGCCAGGCCGGCGCGATCCGCTCCCGATTTGCAGTGGATCAGCGCCGGCTCGGCCATCGTGCGGTAGACCTCGATCAGCCGCAGGAGGCGGGAAATCTGCGGCACACCCCGGCTTTCGAGCGGCAGATCGACGAAGGCGAGCCCCAGCCGCCGCGCCGCCTCGCGGGTCAGCGCATCCGAACCATTCCTCGCCTGCCCGCGCAGATTGATCAGCGTTTTGAGGCCATAGCGACGCGTGAGACGCGCCAGGCGGCCAGGCGTTGGGTGGTTGGCGCGATAGAGCCGCCCGGGAACCACGGGGGCAAAATTGCTCCAGGCAAGGCGGAAGACACCATGGTCGATGACCAGCGCATCGACCCAGGCGCGCAAACGCCCGGCCCGCGTCTCCAGATCACCGCGAAAGATCGTCTCCACGCCTTGGCCGCCCCGCTGACCTCGCCTCTCCCTTTCCGCATAGCCGGTTTCCTTCCAGGGCGCGAGAAGATGCGCCCTCTTGCCGAGCATTCGCGAGCGGTTACCCTCGCGGGCATGGACGCGCGCCGGCCGATTCCGGAACCCGACCCGCCGCCCCTTTACCTTCCGTTCGAGGCAGGTCCGTGGCGAATGGCGATGGGGCTGGTTGCCCGGCCGATCGAGGCGCTGGTCGAGATCGATCGGGACTACGCATCACAGATGGCGGAGCGGCGGCGGCTGCTTGCCGAGCGCCATGGGGAAGTGCTTGCGGCCCTCCCCGGCTCCGAGGCGGCGCGGCGCGCCGTGCTCGCCTTGTTGGCGCAGCATCTTTCCGGGCACTACCCGCATTGGTTCGCACGGAGTAACCGGGGCCTCGTCAACCATCTGACAGGGGAGAGTTGGGACCTTCGCGACGCCTCCATCGAGCCGCTCGAGGTCGCCGGCCGGCTGGTGCAGGAAGACCTGTGCCTCATCGAGCCGGGCCCGACCGGCCCGCTTCTCACGGCGGCGGTGCTCTGCTTCCCTTCGCGCTGGAGCCTCGCGGCCAAGCTCGGCCGACCGCTGGCCGAGATCCATGACCCGGTTCCCTTTTATCCTGATCGGCTGGCCGCGGCGGTCGATCGTTTCCTGGCGCAGCTCAAGCCGGACCGCCTGGTCGAGCGCTTCAACTGGTCGATCCATGACAATCCGGCGCTGTTCCAGGCCTCGGGCCACGGAATGACCGCGCCCAGGACGGCGCTCACCGCGGACAATGCGGGGGAAAAATTGTGGCTCCGGGTCGAGCGGCAGACCCTTTCGCGGCTTCCCGGCCAGAGGACAATTCTTTTTACAATCAAGACCTATCGGCGAACTCTTGCGGAGATCGCGGCGGCTCCGGCCACCGCCCGGCGGTTGGCCTCGGCGGTCCGGGCGCTCCCGGAGGAAACCGCGCGTTACAAGAGCCTGATGGGCTACCGTCCTGCCCTGCTCGCCTTTCTCGATGCCCGGGCATGATGCGGGGAGAGAAGCAGACGCGCACTGCCAAGCGGTCCGCCCGCCGGCGGCGGCGCTTTCCCGCCGCCGGCGCGGTTGTCTTCGGCTGCCTGCTTCTCGCCCTCGCCTTGCCGGGGCAGGCCGCGAACCCCAACGCGCTCTGGAACATCCTGCGCAATGAGTGTGTTCCGGACCAGCAGCAGCACGGCAGTCCGGCCCCCTGCACGCTGGTCGATCTCTCGGGCGGCTACGTGGTCCTGAAAGATCTCGTTGGCGCCACGCAGTTCCTTGTTCTGCCAACGGCCCGGATCAGCGGAATCGAAAGTCCCCAACTGCTCGCCCCCGGCGTTCCCGACTATATGGAAGACGCGTGGGCCGCCCGCCGCTTCGTGCGTGCCCGCGCGCCTGGCCCGCTCGGGCGCGACGATCTCTCGCTCGCGATCAACTCGCTCTATGGCCGCACCCAGAACCAGTTCCATATTCACGTCGATTGCCTGAAGCCGGAGGTGCGCGCGGCATTGCGCGACTCGCACTCGGCCATCTCCGACCAATGGCGGAGATTTCCTGTCCTGCTCGCCGGGCACAGCTACATGGCGCGCCGCCTCCTGAGCCGCGACCTTTCCGGGACCAATCCCTTCCTGCTGCTTGCGGAATCGTCCCCCGATGCGCGCGCGCACATGGGCGCGTTCACCCTCGTCGTTGCCGGCGCCTTCTTTGCCGGCCGCCCAGGGTTCGTCCTTCTCGCCGACCGCGCCGACCCCGAGCGCGGCAATTTCGGCAGCGGAGAATCTCTCCAGGACCATGCGTGCGCTCTCGCCAGGCGCGGCTCGTAGCGGCTCAGCCTCCGGGGCCCCTCGTGCGATGAGACAAAGGCTGTTCTTTCTTGAAAGAAAGAACCAAAGAACTTTTCCCATTTTTCGAAGCCGACAGCATCTCAGGATTCAGAACGAGCCTTTCTCCAACCGGAACACGTCCGGGTGCGGCGCGTCTGCCGCATAGGCCAGCGAAAGCGCGCTCGGCGTCAGCACGCGCTTGGCGGTTTTCGCATCGTTCCTGACCTGGCCTGACAGAATGAGCGCGATGGCGCGACCGGCGGCATCGCTGGTGCGGAACAGCAGAACCCCGTCCGGCAATGCCACATTCATCGCCGTGTCCGCCGGAGGAAACCCCTCGCCGGCGAAATAGGCCTGCAAGCGGGCGCCGATGACAGCAAGCTGCTCCGGGGTCAGGCGTGCATCGCTCACCTTGGACCAGACAACATTCACCTCGATCAGCGTGTGGCTCTGATAGCCGAACACGTAGCTGACGATCGCCCCGCCGGTGCCAGGGGCGAGATCGGTCACGCGCACCATGAGGACCGCGGTCCGTTCGACCGGGTTCTGGCTGCTGTGGATGGCGGCTGGTGGAAGATGGAAGTCGTCTGCGATCGCCGTGCGCACCTCCGTCTCCGTCATGCCGAAGTAGGCGGAGCGAAACCCGAGGATGGCGGGCGCGGGAGCGGCGGGCGGCGGCAATGGGACCGCCGGGCCGGGTGTTCCAGCCGCGGGAGGAGGCGCGGCAGGTGCTGCCTCTGCCCATGCCGGCGGAGCGACAGCGGCAAGGCCGAGTGCCAGCGCGATCGGGCCGGCCAATCCTGGCATCCGATACCGCAGTCGCATCCCTTCCCCTCCGGCTGCCCCGATCGTGCCTTATGCGCGGCGCGGATGCAGGCTGGCAATGTCAGGGCGGCTCATTTTTGGCCGGCCTGCCGGCACCGCCATGCCACGGCAACGTGCCGCGTGGCCAGCGGCAGGATGCCGATCAGCGCAAAGGAGGCCAGCACCCCCGGGGAGATGATACCTGAGAGACTCTTGATCCGCTCGAGCGCGCGGCCGGCATTCACGTAGGCGAACACCGTCGGCAGCACGGCGATCTGGGTGACCCAGTAGAATGTGACGAGGCGGAGGCTGGTTGCCCCCATCAGGACGTTGACGAAGAAGAAGGGCACCGCCGGGATCATGCGCAGCGCGAAGAGATAGTACGCCCCCTCGCGCTCGAGACCCTTCGCGATGCCCTCGAAGCGGCCGCCGAGATGGCATTTGGCGAGATTGCCGAACCACCATCGCCCCATCAGGAATGCCCCGCACGCCCCGATGCTCGCGGCAAGGGCGATCATGATCGTCCCTTCGAGAAGGCCGAACAGGGCGCCGGCGGCGATTGCCAGCAACTCCGCGCCGGGCAGCGGCAGGGCGGCAAAAGCGACAACGATCACTCCGTAGATGACGGCCAGGCGCAACGGATTTCGCGCCCGGTAAGCGGCGAGCGCCTGCTCGTGGGCGCGGAGGCTTTCGAGCGAGGGTACCTGGATGAGACCCAAGGCAAATGCCGTCACCACGAGAGCGGCCAGCACGAAGATGACGACGCCCATGATTCCGCGCGCACGCACGCCCGCTATGATAGCCGAGTTGCGAAGCCGCACCGGCGATCGATCGCGAAGCTGACCGGCGGGCGCTTGTCCGGCGCACCTGGCCAAAGGCCCTCGATGGAGGCCAAGATCGTTGCATGGGACCCATCGCATCGCACCTGCCGCTCCGCCCGGGAGCGACGCCATGGCCACAAGACTTCCCGAGCCCCGCCGGCGGCGGGCAGTGACGGAGACGCTGCCGCATGCCTGATGATGTGCACGTTGCACCGAGCACGAAGAGGCTCGTCGCCGCCGATTCCCCGGTCCTCGTGTTCGGCGGCTGCTACAGCAATCTGCAGGCAACGCGCGCTCTGCTCGCCGTCGCCGGGGAAATGGGCATCCCGCCGGCGCGCATGATCTGCACCGGCGATGTCATCGCCTATGGAGCCGACCCTGCCGCCACGCTCGATCTCATCCGCTCGAGCGGCATCGCGACCGTGATGGGCAACTGCGAGGAATCGCTGGCGGCAGAAGCCGCGGATTGCGGGTGCGGTTTTGCCCCGGGCTCGGCGTGCGAGCGGCTCTCCGTTGCCTGGTTCGCGCACGCGGCCGGCCAACTCGATGCCGAGGCGCGTGGCTGGATGGCCGCGCTCCCGCGCCAGATCGATCTTCTGCTCGGGGGTCAGCACTTCGCCATCGTGCATGGCGCGCCGAGCCGGATCAATCGTTTCGTTTTCGCTTCAACTCCGGCAAAGGCGCTTGATTCGGAATTCGCGCTGGCCGGGGCGGACGCGGTGATCGGCGGCCATTGCGGCCTGCCCTTCACGCACCGCGCCGGCCATAGGCTCTGGCACAATGCAGGCGCGATCGGCATGCCGGCGAACGACGCAACGCCGCGCGGCTGGTTCAGCCTCTTGGTGCCGACGCCCGAGGGCATCCTGATCCGTTCGCTCCCCCTTGCATACGACCACCAGGCGGCGGCCCACGCGATGCGCGCGGTGCGACTACCCGAAGAGTACGCCGCCGCGCTCGAGATCGGGCTCTGGCCGAGCGTCGATATTCTCCCGCCCGAAGAACAATCGGCCACGGCCCGGCCGCTCGCTCCCCGAGCCTTGCTCTGGCCCGCGCCGGAGAGAGGAGAGCCTCAATCCCTGCCGGCTCGCTTCGGCGATCCTTCGCGCACGGTGGAGGGTGCTCCGCACGCCTCGGTCGCGCTCGCGCGCCTTTCCACACTGTGGTTCAACACCGGCACGCTCTGCAACATCGCCTGCATCGGCTGCTATATCGAAAGCACGCCGCAGAACGACCGGCTGGTCTATCTCGGACGTGCCTCCTTCGACCGATTCATGCAGGAGGCCGGGAAAGAGCATCCCGAACTCGCGGAGATCGGCTTCACCGGCGGCGAGCCCTTCATGAATCCGGCCGTCCCCGGCATGATCGAAGCGGCGCTGGATGGCGGCTATCGCGCGCTGGTTCTCACCAATGCGATGCGCCCGATGCAGCGCCACGAAGCGGCACTCGCCCACCTGCTTGCTCGGCACGGTGATCGCCTTGCCGTGCGCGTCTCTCTCGATCATTTCACACGCGAGCGGCACGAGCACATTCGTGGCCCGCGAAGTTTCGCCCCGGCGCTGACCGGACTCGCCTGGCTTGCGCGTACGGGTTTCTCGACCACGGTGGCCGCGCGGCTGCCCTCAGGGGACGACGAAGTCGTCTTTCGCGCCGGGTTCGCTACTCTCTTCAGGGCGCTGGACCTCCCTCTCGACGCGCATAACCCGGCCCATCTCGTTCTCTTCCCCGATCTCGCCGATGCGACATTACCGCCCGAGGTCAGCGAAATCTGCTGGCAGGCTCTGCAACGGACCGGGAGAGAGGTGATGTGCGCAAGCTCACGGATGATCGTGCACCGCAAGGGCGAGCCGGAACCGAGCGTGGTTGCCTGCACGCTGCAACCTTACGAGCGGCGCTTCGATCTCGGCCCGAATCTGGCGGCGGCGCGGCGCCCGGTCAGGCTCAATCATCACCATTGCGCCCGCTTCTGCGTCTTTGGCGCGGCCTCCTGCACGGCACGATGAAAAGCTGTCCGGCCGCGGCGGCGAGTGCGCAAGGCGGAACGCTCCGGCTCGGCCCACGCGTGAAATCGCTGGAAAATCCCGCGACCTATTCCTGGGGCGGGTACGATTCCAATGTGACGTGCCAGGTCTGCGAGTATCCGACACTGACCGATCGCAACAACGTGACGTACCCTTGCCGGCTCGAGAAGTGGGAAGCGAGAGCGGATCTGAAGACCTGGACGCTTTCGGTGCGCCGGAACATCAAGTGGCACGAGTACAGCGATTCCATGAAACTTGACAGTTTGCGCGGCGGGCATGTCATCACCCAAGGTACCAGCCCCTCCGTTGTCATCGCGAGGAACGCCGCGCGCCTCCAGCGCGCGGCGTGACGTGGCGATCCCCTCCGTTGCCTGCACCAGTGGCAGCCCGGTCAGTCCATGCGATTCGAACCAAGGAAACACTGTACTAGTACCCGACTAGTACCCGGAATCATGGAAGCGCGATACACTGGCTGGGCTGCCAATCGGCCTTCAAGGCTGGACTCCAATGACTCACGTTCCCATGATAGTGGGTACTAGGGTGAATGGCCATGCCCGGCTTCCTGTTCCGCCGCTCATTGACTTTGCTGCTCACCCTGATCGTCGCCTCGTTCCTGGTGTTCGCGGTGACGCAGTTTTCTCCGAGCAATGTCGCGCGGGAGACACTCGGCGCCTATGCGCTGCCCGAGCAGGTGCACCTGCTTTACGAAAAGCTCCGGCTCGGCGACCCGCTCCTGGTCCGATATGTGCGCTGGGCAGGTGTGTTGCTGGGCTTGCGCAAGGACCCGCTCGATAATCCGGCTCTCGGACTCGACATCCATGACCCGAAGGGATCGCGTTATCTCGGCAATTTCGGATATTCGACTCTGTTTCGGGTTCCGGTGAATCAGATCATCTGGAACAGGCTCGGCAATACGGCGGCACTGGCCGGGATCGCCTTCGCGATCATCGTGCCGCTCTCCATGTTGCTCGGCATTCTGGCCGGCATGCGTCCGGGCAGCCTCCTGGACCGGGCCCTGTCGGTCGCTTCGATCACCATGACCTCGATGCCGGAATACGCAATCGGGGTGATCCTTGCTGCGATTTTCGCGGTCTGGCTCAAGGTGCTGCCCGGAACCTCCCCACTGGTCGGCGGCACGGGCTGGCCGCTGCCCAGCCAGTTCGTGCTGCCGGTTGCGGTTCTCGTTCTTTATGATTCAGGCTATGTGGCCCGCATGGTCCGGGCGTCGATGATCGATGTGCTGAACAGGCCCTTCGTTCGCACTGCCATCCTCAAGGGCTTGCCGCGCCGGCGCGTGATTCTCCGGCACGCCTTGCGCAATGCGATGATCGCCCCCTTCACCGTCATCCTGTTGCAGATCAACTGGCTGATCGGTGGCGTGGTGGTGACCGAGACCGTGTTCGCATATCCCGGCTTTGGTCGCATGCTGCTGCAGGCATCTCTGTTCGGCGATATCTCGCTCATCGAGGCGGCGACGCTGATCGCGCTCGTGATCGCCATGGCGACCCAGCTTCTCAGCGATATCGGCTATTGGCTGCTTGATCCGCAGGCGCGGGGATGAGGAAACGAGCATGAAACCGGCGCCACTTCGCGCGCCCTCCGACATCGCCGCCGGCGGG
>Ga0335075_10008214_pt1 | contig 16032 bp, 9 predicted proteins | sample Lox_Sample_24_FD_206723 | JGI IMG/M metagenome (GOLD analysis project Ga0335075, IMG submission 206723) | Soil microbial communities from Loxahatchee National Wildlife Refuge, Florida, United States - Lox_Sample_2.4 | ecosystem: Environmental > Terrestrial > Soil > Wetlands | place: USA: Florida... | reverse complement strand
TCGACGTCCCTGCCTATGCCTGCATCGTGCTCAGCGCATATTTCTTCGCATGTTACATGCGCGAGCCCAAATCCCGCTTTCTTTATCTCATGGTGCTAGCGACGCTCTCGGCCGTCTACATCCGCTTCAATTCGGCGTTCATTGTTCTCGCGTTTACCCTCGTACTCTTCGTGGCCAGAGGATTCAGCGTGTTGCGAGATCGTCACGTCCTTGGCGCCCTGGCGCTCGGTTTCGTCGGGATGATTCCGGCAATAGTTCTGACGGTGATGTTCGGTAAGGAGAACCTTGCATCCGTCGGCGGCGTAGGAGGGGACCTGCCGCGGACCAGCCTCGCGGCCTGGACATTCTACGCAAAATATCTTCCCGAGAACCTCGGCTTGATCGTCGTGGTTCTCGGAGCGATCGGTGCGATCTTTCTCATCGTTGGTCGCCCCACCGAACGATGGATGGCTTGGCTACTCATCTCTTGGTTCGTGATCGGCTACATCTGTGACGCGGTTATCAATCATCGTGAACCGCGTTATGAGATCAGCATCCTGTTCCCGCTCGTCATCTGTGCAGTGCTGTCACCGCAATGGATAATGTCGAGTGCGCCAGCGCAAGCCATTTCGGTCATGCTTGCGGCTGGATGCGTAGTCTATGTCATCGCATTTGACCCAACGCCAGCGGTCAAAGGATACGCGGAGGTGGTGGATTACATCACCAGCCATGCTCCGAAGGACGGGGTAGTCCTATACGATGCCGCCAACGACGGCAGCTTCATATTCGATATGAGAGAACACGAAGAACGGCATGACATTGTGACGATTCGCGCAAATAAACTCCTCCTAACCTGGGCAGTCGACCCTGATCGCGGCTTGACCGAAAAAGACTACGATGCGAAAGAAATTGCCGCTACGCTGCGCAAGCTTGGTGTGGACTATATCGTCTATCAGCCAGGCTTTTGGGAAAACCTGAAAGAGATGCAGCGATTGTCGACCGTCGTTCACTCCGACAGCTTTCAGAAGGTGGCCACGGTCCATATCACGGGCGATGTCGACCAAGACGCAAAAGTCGTTGAGATATACACACCAACCTATCAAGTCACAAAATCAGGCTCTGTAATCCACTATGATCTGCCCATTATCAGCGAGAAGATACAGAGCACGATTCGGTAGACCGCGCCCGCGACGCGCCGCTCGTCGCTTCTCACCAATCACGATTAGAGAGTCGTCCGTGAAGTACGCGGTTTGAGCGCGATTTAAGCGTTCTGCAGGCTTGCTGGCGTGCCGAAGAGCACCGCGACGAAGGCACACAAGAGCTCCGCCAACCAGCGCAGCAGCAGTCCGAAGTTGTAGCCGGCGGCGGCGAGGATGGCGTTGATGCGATCGCCGTCGCTTCCCTTGAGGTAATTACGGTCCATGCGGTGCTCGGCCTTGAGATGACCGATGACCGGCTCGACGGCGGCTCGTCGACGCATCTCGCGGCGGATGGTGGCGGTGACGCGGCGCACTTGGCCGCTGATCCAGACGCGGAATTTGTGCGGGTGGTTGTGGCCGCGATAGCCCTTGTCGACATGGATGCGGCGGGTCTCGACGCCGGTCAGCGCCTCCAGCCCGGTGATCACCGGCCCGAGCGTGTGCCCGTCGTAGGGGTTGCCGTGCAGCGCCTGGGCGTGCAGCACGAACTGGCCGCCCTTGGGGCTGGTCGCCGGCGTGGCGATCGACACCTTGCAGCCGAATTCGTAGGGCGCGTGCGCCTTGCCCTTGCCGATGCATTCGACCTCGGGCGCGTGGAGCGAATAGACCTTCGGACCGCGGCGGCGCTGGTCCTGGAAGCGTATCTTGGCGGCGAGGTCGAGCAAGGGGCCGAAGCGCGCTTGCAGCTCGGCGTTACCCTTGATCCGGCGGGCGATGTCGCGGATGAGGCGGCCCAAGCGGGTGCGCAGGAACTTGAGCTCGCGCCGGGCGCGCTTGAACTGGTGCGCGTGGCTATAGCGGCCGACCATGATGGCGGCGCGCTTGGCGACGCGCAGATAGCTCTGGCGCAGCGCCACGCCGTGACGCCTGGCAAGTGCCACCAGCTTGACGATGGCGCGATGCATCAGCCGGGCGTCGGTCGGATGCGCGATCGCCTTGGGCTGAACCGTCGTGTCGACGACCACCCGCTCGAGATCCTTGGCCTCGATCGCCCCGGTCTTGTGCGCGACCGACAGGCTCTGCTGAATCAGCGCCGCGAGCTGCTCCTCGCCCAGCCGCTGGCGCCAGCGCGTCAGCGACGAGCGGTCGAAGGGCAGCTTGTGGCAGAAGCTCTGCTCGCCGCAGAAGTACTGGTAGTACGGGTGCTCCACCCAGCGCGCGCACAGCGCCTCATCCGACAAGTTATGCATGTGCTTCAGGATGAAGAGCCCCGCCACCAGCCGCGTCGGCAGACCGGGCTGCCCCGGACCCGGCTGGCACACCGAACCGAACCGTCCGTCGAGGAACTTCCAGTCGATCTGCGCCGCCAACCGCACCAGCGGATGGCGCATGTCGATGATCTCTTCGAGCGCCGGACGCAGCAGATCCTTCTGCCGGTCGTCCCGTGGTCTTGCCATCGCACCCCCTCGCGCCGAAACCCGACCCTCAGGGAATCACGATCTGCGCAAACCGACGCCCAAGCGTCGCTTTCCTGCAAATTCGATTACTTCATCCCATCAACTTTTCCGCGCCAATCAGCCAGATCGGATTTCTTCACGGTCGACTAGAGATTAGAACGTCAATGAGGATTGGATGGTTCGGTTCTGGTCCGGGGGATCACAAACCCAGCGGGTCCCCATCCACCGAGGATTGGCGTGAAGTTCACCGGCGGGCGATAGACCGGACTGTTGCTGGCGATCGTATAGGTCCAACCTGAGATCTGCGGGTCGACGACGATTGGATTGCGGTCGCCCGCCAGAACTCCTTGCGTGAACACAGAACCACCGCTTGCATAGTTCCAATACACATTGTTCTCGATCGTGTAGTTCGAGCTTGGCGCCAGATTCTGGAAGTAGGCATAGCCAGTCAATCCATTCATGTTGGTCTGTTGGCTGCTGCCGGCAAATCTAGAGATGATGATGTTTCCGGTATATACGTTGCCCCTCTCGCCGTAGGCGACGTAGCCGTAATTGAGGCTGGCGAACACACGCCCGCTGTCGCCAAGATCGACGATATTCCCGGAGAAGGTATTGTCGTAGCCTGCATTGGTGAATGCAGCTCCACCGTCGTTCCTGAATGGCACGCTGCGCTCGGTCGGGGGAGCGATCACATTTCCGGTGACGGTCACGTGATTCGCACCCTCGTCCAAGTAGATGCCGATCGCGCCATAGCCTCCGGAATGCCCATAGTCGCTGATGTAGTTGTTTTTGATTGTCAGGGAACTCCGGGCGGTGCTGAGCATCTCAGTGTAGATCGCTCCTGAGTCGCTTATGCCCTCGACGGTGTTCAGAACCACGTTGTTCTCGACGACACTGCCGTTGAGCGTCTCACCGGCGTTGTAGGCGTACATGCTGATCCCGCCGGTCAACATGTCATGAACGTAGTTGTTCGCGACGACGGCGTTGGTCGTGTTCTCTACGATGATGGCAGCCGAGGTAACGCCAGGATTGCCGCCGTGGCCGACATTGTTGTTTTCGATCGTGATCGCATTGCTCGTGGCGCCCCTCGGCTCAACGTGAATGCCGGCGGCACCGAAATTCTGCAGCGTAAGGCCGTTGATCCTGATGTTCGACGCACCCGGATCTATCGCGATGATGGAATCTAGGTTTCCACCGCCGTCGAGGATGGCGGAACCGACCCCATCGGGCGTGTAGTAGCGCCAGGTCTCCCCATTGTCGGCACTGGACAGCACGAGCGGACTTCGCGGCCGATAGACACCGGCGCGCAGACAAACGACCTTGGATCTGCCCCGGCGCAAAGCGGCTTGCGCCATCTCGAGCGTGCCAAAGGGCGTCGTGACCGACGTCCCTTCGTTATGATCGCTGCCGGTTACGGCCACGAAATAACCGCAAGACGGGATGCGGCCGTCGTCCGGAACGCCGCCACACGCGGCATTGGCCAATGCCATCGGTGCCGACAGCACGAGGATTGCGACGACACGATCCCGGCGTCTCTTATTGCGCTCTGCGGATGTTCTGGTATCGCCGGCTGTCACAAAGCTATGGCTCCCCGAAACTTCCGCACATTGTGACTGACGGTCCGATTTTTTCCAGTAGGGCACTTCCGAGGGAACAGCATCCGGTTCCGGATGATACCGATTTGGCCGCTCGGCGCGCCGGTCGATAGCCGCGCAGGCCTAAACGGCTGTTGGATGAGATGACACTGTTCGACGTGACCGGGGCACACCCCGCCATTGCCGCGGTAACAGAGGGGGATCGAGCGCCGATGGCGCCCGATCCCGCGCTTTTCACCGCTTCAAGTCTTCAGTGGTGCGTCATGAAAATGATTCATTGGTCGAAGCTGGGATCGCGAACCCGCTAGGGCCCCAACCGCCAACGATCGGCGCAAAGCTCACGGGTGAATTGAAGACCGGGCTGCCGCTGGCGATGCTATAGGAACCCGAAAGCTGTGGATTTTCAACCGTAGGGTTGCTGTCCGAGACCATGTTGCCGTTGGACCAGCTGGTTCCGCCGGAAGCATAGTTATAGTAAGCATTGTTCGCGATCGTGAAGTCCGAGCTGGAGCCGCCCGGATCGTATTGGAAGTAGACGACACCGGAGACGCCATTCATGTAAGCCTGCGGCGAGCCACTGAAATTCATGATGATCGTGTTGTTCTCGACGACGGAGTTGGCGAGCCCGTATCCGGAATAGCCGAACCACTTGACGGCAAAAACCTGACCGCTGGTCCCAAGGTCAATGATGTTGCCTGTGACCGTGTTATCCGATCCGGAGATGGTAATTGCTTGCGCCGTGTCGTTCGTGCCGACCGGTGGCAGGCTGTCGGGGTTGGGCGGCCCAATGACGTTGCCACTGATCGTCACGTGGTTCGCCCCCTCGTCCAGGTAGATGCCGGTCTGACCGAATTGACCCGCCCCGCCGTAGCCGCTGACGTAGTTGTTCTCGATGATCAAGGAATCGGGGGCGGTGCTGAGCATCTCCGTGTAGATCGCTCCTGAGTCACTTATCCCCTCCACGGTGTTGAGGACCACGTTGTTCTCGACGACGCTGCCGCTAAGCGTCTCACCGGCGTTAAAGGCGTACATGCTGATCCCGCCGGTCAGCATGTCGTGAACGTAGTTGTTCGCGACGACGGCGTTGGTCGTATTCTCGACGATGATGGCAGCCGAGGTAACGCCAGGATTGCCGCCGTGGCCGACATTGTTGTTTTCGATCGTGATCGCGTTGCTCGTGGCGCCGCCCGGCTCCACGTGGATGCCCGCCGTACTGAAGTTTTGCACGGTAAGGCCATCGATCGTGATGTTCGATGAGCCAGGGGCTACCGAGATGACGGTGTCAAGGCTTCCACCGCCATCAAGGATCGCTGAGTCGACGCCACTTGCCGAATAATACTGCCAGGTTTCACCGTCATCCGCCGACGTTAACGCGAGGGCGCTGGTCATATGGTAGGTTCCGCCCTCAACATACGTCGTCTTGATCGAACTGCCCTCCATCGCCGACTGGGCACGAGCAAGCGTAGCGAAGGGCGCCGCGAGGGTCCCTGCGTTGCTGTCGTTGCCACTGGGCGACACGTAGAACGCGTTGGTCGTCTGGGCCGGATCAGTTGCTCCAGTGCCGACGGTGCTGGTGCTCGGATCGGAACTAGTGCTGGAGCTCGTGCTGCTGCTGACGTTGGCGCTGCTCGTGCTCGAGCCGCTGCCACTGGTGCCCGTCGTGCCCGTGCTGGCCGTCGCCGGCGGATCGGGCACGTTGAAGGTGAGCGCGCCGTTGACGTCCATGACGGCTTCGTTGGCGTTTGCCGCCGGGACGACGCCATTGCTCGCAGCATCCGTCCCTTGGCTGCCGTTGAGCGTTTGGCCGTTCAGCGAGATCGATTCGACATAGACGTTACGATCATGCCCGTCGGCGCTGCCACCGTTGCTCCACCACGATGTGCCGTCCCAGGCGTCGTTTGTGAATTGCACCTCCACCTGATGCGCGACGCTCGGATCGAAATTGCCGGTGATCGTAATGGTCTGCGTCTGGCCCGACGCATGATCGGCGGTGACAGTGTAGGTGCCAACCTGCTGGCCATCAACCAATACCGCGATCTGCGGATCGCCGTTGTACTGATCGCCCGAAACCTGCAGAGACAGCGTGTCGCTGCCGCTGCTTGTGCCGCTGCCACTACTCGCCGGCGGATCCGTCACCGTAATGCTTTGCGGAGCCGACGTTAGGGTATGCCCTCCAACTGTCTCGGATGCGGTCACCGTCAGCGTGTTCACTGGATGCTGCGCCGCCAAGTCCGGCGAGGGATTCGAGTTCAGGGACAGGCCGTTGTTCGCATCGGCCGCGCTCAAGGTGATCGAGCCGTGGGCGTCCGGCGTGAATGTCTTGCCGAGACTGTCGGTCACCGTTTCGTAATGCGTGAGCCCAGCGATCGTCACCGAACTCGCGTCGGCTGAAACGCTGAATGGCAGCGTGACCGATCCTCCCGCGTTGACGGTGAGAGCGTTGCTGGTGACGGTCAGCGTCGGCGCCGCACTCGGGCTGCTGGCTGTATTCGAGACGGAGCTGCCGCTCGGTCCTTGCGCGGAGGGCGAGCCGCTACCGGTCGAGCTGTCAGTATGATGCCAAAGGCTGTTCGCGGCCAAGGCCGCCGAATCTGTCTGTGTCGGCTGCGTTACTTGGCTTGCGTCCGTCGAGGTTGCGGGATGGGGATCGGCAGAGGTGTTGAGGTGATGACCCAGAGAATGATCAAACATCCAATCGGAATGGGCGGCATGTTCCATATGATAAAGTCCTTAGCTGAAGTGCATTTCGATCAAACGAGCCGCCGAGAGACTCGGCCATGTAAAAGTCGTTGCCGGTAATAATCCATGCTTACAAGTCGGCACAGCTCCTTGCGGTGATTGTTAACCCTAGATTGGGGCGATGGCGTTAAGGCTTGGTTACGCGGGCCTGTTGCCACGAAATATAACTAGCGATAGGGGACACTGCGCTGTGACTATCGTGAGGCTTTCGCCAGATGCCGTTTCACCGCGACAAGTAATCGATGTGATTAATTTGTGTCTTTCGCTCTGCGGCAACTTGAACGCGAGGTTGATCATCGACGAACGTGCCGTCGAGTTGCGCCGCCAGCGGGTGGCTCGCCCGTCGCCGAAACCCCGTTACGGAGACGAATCTCCGACAGAACTTCGTAGCGCTCGCGCTAGCTTGGTCAGCCCGAGTCGACAGGCTTCGCATTCCTCGGGGACGCCTTCCCCTTTATGGAGCGGGCGAGACTCAGCGCAGCGGCAATTGCGCGCGCCTGCTGCGGCCTGCTCAACAATGTGAAATATGCACCGGCGGCCGCCGGCACGGTCCAGAGGATTCCGAGTTCAATGAGTCCCAACCAGCCGCGCGGCTCGATCAACCGGTGAATCAAGAAGGCCGCCGCGGCGCTGCTCACGAAGGCAAGGACGGCGATCGAGAAATTTCGCAGCAGACCGGTTCCAACCTTGCGTCCAACCAACCGATCGACAAGCAGGGATAGGTAACCGGCCACGCCCACGATCTCGCCCGCCCCGAACCCGGCCGCTACCCCTCGCGCCTCGAACCAAGGGCCAAGGAGAAGGGCGAGCCCCAACGCGAGCGCCGTTGAAATGACCAAAGCCTTGCTGAGTCGGCCGGGATAGCCGCCGTACCAAAGAAGCATATACGCGACCTGCGAGGGCGCGCAGACCGCCGTCGCTCCCACCAAGAGCAGCATCAAGGGCGGGTCGTAGGCCACCTTGCCCCGGGTCCACAAGGTCATGACGAGCGGCGCCGCGACGATCGTGAAACCGCTAAGCGCTCCAACGATGATCGCCAAGGCACGGCTCGCGCTCGCGTAAACTCGAGAAAGTCCCTCGCGGTCGCCACGTGCCAGCAAGCCGGCCAGCTCCACGCCCGCCGGATGAGCAAACTGATAGGGCAATTGTCGCGCGACGCCCGCGATCGTTCGTGTCGTGCTGAAAAGCGCAATGGCGCCTTCCGGGGCTCCGCAATGGGCCAGAATCAAATTCGGCCCGTTGGTCATGATCGTCGTGGCGATCGGCGAAGCCAAATAGCCGACGGCCTCCCGTACGCGCTGAATCAACTCGTCGAATGAGGGCCAAACCGGTTTCCAGACCAGATCCGGATAGAGCCGACGGAGATCGGCAACGACCGCAACCAGCATGGCGCCGGTTACGATGCAATTTCCCGCCGCCGCCGCCATGGGCCCTCCGCCAACCGAGGTCGGTATGACGACGCCCGCAGTCTGGAGGGCCACCAATATGCTCGACACATGGTAACTGCGGCTCAAATGGCCGCGTGCCCGGTAGGCCGCAAGTCCAAGGGTGATCAAGACCGTCGCCACTTGGCCCAAAGAGAGCAATGCGGCAAGCGAAGCAAGCTCCTTCGCCTGTAGCACGCGAGCTTCAATGAGCGCCGTCCAGGACGGCACGGCGTAGGACAGTCCAAGGATGCACGTCAGTGTCGCGGCCATCGCCGCGAAAAATCCTAGAGCAAGAGCCCATTCGCGAGTGAAGAGTTCCCGTTCCCCTCTCGACCACGCCTCAATGAGTTTAACCGTTGTAAATTGAACGAAGCCGAGATCCGCAAGCACCAGAAACGCCGCGATCGAGTTCACCAGCAGCCAGTCTTCGTAGACGGCCGTTCCCCAAGCGCCAAGACAGATCGGCACAAGGAGAAAGAGTTGGCCGATCCGGGCGAGTTGGTTAATCCCCTGCGCGCCTGCGGCCCGCACGATGCGGCCCGCCATTCCACTGCTTGACGATTGCGTACTGTCGGACACGACCGCTCCGTCAGATCGAATCGGTCAAATGAACTGATCGGGTCGCTTGTGCCGTGGGCCACGTTCCGGAAGCGAAGAGGATAGTTCCCAGACCACGGACACCCGAAGCCAAACCTCGTCGTCGGTGCTTCATTGTTGCCTGCTGCGCAGCCGCCGTTAACCGTGTCGCCCGGAGATTGGCGGCCACCGCTCAAACGAGCGGCACGGCGGGCCTCCTCCCGAGGACATGCCCCACATGTCGCCGGCCGATATATTCTCGCGGCGTCCGCCCAAAAACGGTGAATCGCCCGCAAGAGTTCCCCAACCAGCAGGCGAGGAATCTCGATTGTCCCCCTTAGATTATGCTTACGCCCGGAGATCGGTTCGCATCAGGCCTAATCCCCGAAAAGAGGGGACTCCGTCGGGATCAGCTTGAGGCGGCGACCGGGTCCGGTCATGGTTACCTGCTGCCAACGCGCGCGCCATCGGCGAAGGGTTCGGGCGAAACACGGCTGGTGTGGGAACAAAGCCCTCGAACACGCGTTTTCAACGCTCCAAGGAGGAGCCACTCCGTGAGTGTCCGAAGATGCAGCAGCTCTTGGCTCCCGGACTGACTTTTACGCATTTGGGATACGGCTCTTCCCAGCTGATGGGAGGAATCACGCGCCGGGAATCCATTGCGCTCCTGGAGACAGCGTTCGACGCGGGAATTCGCCACTTCGATACTGCGCCTTCCTACGGCTACGGGCACGCAGAAGGCGTCCTGGGCGAGGCGCTCCGCTCGAAACGAGATCGGGTCACGATAGCTACCAAGTTCGGTCTTCGACCGCCACGCAACCAAAACCTCCTGGCGTTGGCTCGCCGTGTGCTGCTGCCGATGATCAAACTCGCACCCGGGGTCAAATCTCGACTATCCCGTGCGGCGGGTGGCCTCGTGGCGCGCGCTCGCTTCTCGCCGGAGGAGATGCGGAGTTCGATCGACGCAAGCCTCACCGCGTTGAGGACCGACTACATAGACGTTTTCCTCTTGCACGAAGCCGTCGTTGCCGACTTGACCGACGAGCTTTTCGCTGAATTGGAGCGAAACGTCCGCGCAGGAAAGATTCGGAGTTTCGGCGTCGGCAGCGAAGCTGCCGCAGCGATGCAGATACATCGGATCGAACCGCGCTTCTGCCCGGTGATGCAATTCGAGTGGTCAGTTCTTAGCTGCGAAAAACCGACCTGTCCGGGAAGTCTCCTAATTACGCATCGCGGCCTGTCGACAAATTTCTTGCGCATTCGCGCGTGGCTCCAAGCCAATCCTCGGGTCGCAAACGGTTGGTCAGAGGAGCTAGGCTGCAATGTTAACGAGGCATCCACCCTGGCAAATTTGATGTTAGCAGCGGCGCGACACGCAAACCCCCGCGGCATAACGCTTTTTTCTTCTCGCAGCCACCAGAACATCAGAGCAAATGCGCGACTTTTGCTGGAGAACTCTGATCTTCATGGGGCGAAAGCAAGCTTTGCGGCGCTTGTCGCTAGGGATGCTGGTGCACTTTTGAACGCGCCGCTATCGGCCACCTCCATCGGCCGCTAGCGTTCACGCTCATGGCCAGAAGCACAGGACATTTCGAATGCTGATCGATCTACGAGACCTCTCCGGCGAAGATCCACAATCGGCGGACACGCTCATCGTGGGATCAGGTGCCGTAGGCCTCACCATGGCCATCGAGCTTGCGCGGATGGGGCGCCGGGTCACCGTGCTGGAAGCCGGCGGAGAGCGCCTCGAAGAACAGTCGCAGGACTTCTTTAAAGCTGCGCTTTGGCGCAGCCGCCAGCTTCCCGGGCTGCATTTGGGCCGCTTTCGGGTGTTGGGCGGCACGACCAACTTCTGGGGAGGTCGGCTCCTTCGGTTCGACCCAATTGTGTTCGAGCAACGGCCCTGGGTCGCGGATGTCGGCTGGCCGATTGGGCGGCACGAACTCGACGCTTACTACGAACGCGCTTACGAGCTTCTCAGAATGGGTCACCACCTCACCGATGCAGCTGTGTGGAAACGGCTCAACATAGTACCGCCTGCGTCTGGCGATGAACTAGAGATCTTCTTTAGTGCTTGGACGCCCGAGCCAAATTTCGCGTTGTTGTTTGGCGACGAGATCAAATCGAGCGCGAACCTATGCGTGGTCGTCAATGCCCCAGTGGTAGCGCTCGATCTGGACCAAGCGGGGGGGCGCGTGACCGGCGCCTTCGTACGAACAGCGGCCGGTGCCTTGCGCCACTTTGCCGCGCAGCACGTGATTCTCGCGAATGGCACAATAGAAATTGCGCGCCTCTTGAAATGTCCGCTTGCCGATGGCCGTCAAGCACCTTGGGCCAGCAATCCATGGCTCGGAAGAGGATTTACGGACCACCTCGATTGTTTCGGCGGCCATGTTGTTCCGGTCGACAAGAAGCGCTTTCACGACCTCTTCGACAATGCTTATTTGGACGGCATTAAGTACATGCCCAAGCTCAAGCTTTCCGAGCAGGCCCAGAGGAACCGGCATCTGTTCGATGCGATGGCACAATTCGTCTTCAATTCCAACATTCGAGAACACATCGGACACGCAAAGCTACTCGTCCGCTCGCTCCTTCGGGGACGCCTTGAGGCGAGGCTAGTACCGGACCTTATCGCAAGTGTGCGCGTCGCGCTTCCCATGATCGTCCGGTATCTTCGATATCGAAGAATGTATAATGTTGCGGATCAGGGCATCCACCTACGCCTTATAAGCGAACAAATCCCACTCGTGCAAAGTGCCATTCATCTCAGCGACCGGCGCGACTCGCTGGGGATGCCCATCGTTGAAATGGACTGGCAAGTCGACGGGCGGGAAATCGAGACCTTGGCCACCCTTGGTTCGCTCGTCGCGCAATACCTGGAGACGAACCAACTCGCTACTGTAAGGCTCGACCCTGCGTTGGTGGCTCGAGATCGAAGCTTCTTCACGAAAAGCGACGATTCCTTCCATCACATGGGAATGGCGCGTATGGCGAGCAATTCGGCCGAAGGCGTTGTGGATCCGGATCTCAAAGTGTTCGGGACGCACAACCTATACGCGGTGGGTGCCGCGGTATATCCGACGACAGGATCGGCAAATCCAACCTTCACGGCCATCGCACTCGGTCTTAGACTTGCCAAGGCTATTTGTGCCGATCGAATGATTGCCTCGCCGACTGAAAAATGGGCGAAGCCGGTCGAGCCGACGCGAGTCTGAGCAATGCGCGTCGAGGCAAGAGGGCGGCTTTGGCGGGCAACCTGAAAGGCGAACGACGGCCGAGTAGATCGCGCGACAGTTTACGAACTAAAGGCTTCGGTCAGCGCAGGTTGGCATCGCAGCACCTTGGAACAGGCCATTCCGCTCCCTTTCGCCATTATGCGGCGATAGAAAGAAAGTAAGTTAATTCAAATAGTTATGACGGCACATGCGATCGCCGATTGTGAGGCCCGGCGTGGCCCTAGCCCACATCAAACGCACGGCGGCCTGCTTCGGTGAGAAGCGGGGACCCATCGTCTGGCCGATAGCGGGCGGGCAGCATCGAACCCACTCTTCACGTTGGGAACCTTGCTCGACAATCGACCGTTGATCCCACCGCACGTGGCCTCCGGACGCTGTGGGTTCCGTGGTCGGCCTCCAGGACTGGGCGCCCTGGCAGGCGCATCGAATTTGCAGGGATGATAATCGAGGGTTTCAAGCATGAAATCGGCGTTGGTTTGCGGTGGGGGCGGGTTCATCGGCTCGCATCTGGTGAAGCGGCTTAAGAGCGAGGGCTTCTGGGTGCGCGCGGTCGATCTCAAATATCCGGAATTCGCCCCGACGGCGGCCGACGATTTCATCGTCGCCGATTTGCGCGACCCGCAGGAATGCCGCGACGCCATCGACCGCCCCTTCACGGAGATCTATCAGCTCGCCGCCGATATGGGCGGCGCGGGCTTTATCTTCACCGGCGAGCATGATGCCGACATCATGCACAACTCGGCCACGATCAACCTCAACATCCTCGAGGCCTGCCGCCGGCGCAACGCCAGGCGCGTCTTCTATTCCTCCTCGGCCTGCATCTATCCCGCCCACAACCAGCTCGATCCCGACGCGCCGGTGACGCGCGAGAGCAGCGCCTACCCCGCCAATCCCGACAGCGAGTATGGCTGGGAGAAGCTGTTCAGCGAGCGCCTTTACCTCGCCTATGCGCGCAACCACGGCATCACCGCGCGCGTCGCCCGCTATCACAACATCTTCGGCCCCGAGGGCACCTGGGAGGGTGGGCGCGAGAAGGCGCCCGCGGCGCTGTGCCGCAAGGTGGCGGAAGCTAGGGATGGCGGCACGATCGAGATCTGGGGCGACGGCAAGCAGACGCGCTCCTTCCTCTATATCGACGAATGCATCGAGGGCACGCTGCGCCTCATGCGCTCGGATTTCAGCGGGCCGGTCAATATCGGTTCGGACGAGATGGTGAGCATCAACGACCTCGCCGGCATGATCATCGACATCGCCGGCAAGCGGATCGAGATCGAGCACATACCGGGGCCGCTGGGCGTGCGTGGGCGCAATTCCGACAATGCGCTCATTGAAGAAAAGCTCGGCTGGCAGCCGTCCGAGCCGCTGAAGCGCGGGCTCGCCAAGACCTATCCCTGGATCGCCGATCAGGTGAAGCGGCGCCACAACCTGCACTGACCGCCATGCGGCTCGTTTCCTGCACTCGGTCGCGCCTCCATCGCCCTTCTGCTTAAGGTCGCGCATGCGCATCGTCATCTGCGATTATGCGGGTCATCCGTTCCAAGTGGAGCTCAGCCGGTGCCTGGCGCGGCGCGGCCATCCCGTGCTGCACTTGTACTTTGCCGATCTCCAGGCGCCGAAAGGCGCGCTCAGCGCGCTGCCCGGCGATTCGCCGAATTTCCATATCGAGGGGATTCGAACCGGCACCAGCTTCGACAAGCGCCGCTTTGTGCAACGGCGCTTCCTCGAAACGAAGGTCGGCCAGCTCATGGTCAAGCGCGCGACCGAGTTTGCGCCCGACGTGCTCGTCAGCTGCAACATGCCGCTCGACGCGGAGAAGAAGCTCCAGAAGGCGTGCGCGGCGCGCGGCGTGCCTTTCGTCTTCTGGCTCCAGGACATCATTTCCAAAGCCACACACCACTTTCTCAGCGAAAAGCTGGGCGTCGTCGGGCAGGCGATCGGCCGGCACTACATGCAGCTCGAAGCGCGGCTGCTCCGGTCGAGCGAAGCGATCATCGCCATCTCCGACAAATTTCTCCCGCCGCTCGCGCAATGGGGCGTCGACACGGGAAAGGTCCGCGTGGTGCCGAACTGGGCGCCGCTGTCCGAGATCCGCCCGGTCGAGAAAGACAATGCCTGGGCGCGCCGCCACGGGCTCAGCGACAAGCTGGTCGCGCTCTACAGCGGGACGCTGGGGCTGAAGCACGATCCGGCGCTGCTGCTGGGGCTCGCCCGCGCCGGAGCCTCGCTCGGCCTCGAAGTCGTCGTCGTCTCCGAGGGCGTTGCCGCCGAATGGCTCGCCCGGCGCAAGGCGGAAGAAGGCGTCTGCAACCTCACCCTGCTGCCCTTCCAGCCCATGGAGCTCTATTCGGAGGTCCTGGGGGCGAGCGACATCCTGCTGGCGATGATCGGCCGCGAGGCCGCCGGCTTCAGCGTCCCGTCGAAGATCCTGAGCTACCTGGCCGCGGGGCGGCCCGTGGTCGCGTCGATTACCGCCGACAATGATGCCGCGGCGACGATCCGCGCGGCGCAGGCCGGCATCGTCGTCGAGCCCGGCAATGACGCGGCCTTCTATGAAGGTGTGCTGCGCTTGACGGCTGATCCGGACCAGCGCCGCCAGCTCGGCCGCAATGCGCGTCTTTTTGCGGAGAGCCGCTTCGACGTCGAAACGAAGGCCACGCAGTTCGAAGAGACCTTCGTTGCGATTCTGCGGCCGACGGCGCAACAGGCGCGGCTCGCCGGCTTGGACCTCGCCGCGCGGCGTCTGGCAGCGTCGCGATGACCGCGGCTGGTGCCCCGCGAGCTCTCTCCGACTGTCCATCGGCAGGCACGGCGATCGTCTTCGGCGGCAGCGGCTTCATCGGCACGCACTTGCTGCACGGTCTTGTCGCCTCTGGCGCCGGCCGGGTGATCTCGGCCGATCTCCGGGATCCCAAGAACGCCGTTCCCGGCGTCGAATATCGGCGTGCCGACGTGCGCGACCTCACCGGCTTCACCGCACCGGCGCCGGTTTCGACCATTTACAACCTGGCCGCCGTGCATACAACGCCGGGGCATCCGGACCATGAATATTACGAGACCAATGTGCTGGGCGCCTCGGAGGTCACCGCCTTCGCGCGTCGGATGGCGGTGACGGAGATCGTCTTCACCAGCTCGATCTCCGTTTACGGGCCGGGTGAGGAGACGAAGTTGGAAACCTCGCCGCTGGCGCCGGTATCGCCTTATGGGCGGTCCAAGATGTTGGCGGAAAGAATCCATCGGGCCTGGTTCGACGAGAGCGCTGAGCGCCGCCTGGTGATCGTCAGGCCGGCCGTCATTTTCGGCCCGGGCGAGGGCGGCAACTTTACGCGCATGGCGAAGTTGCTGAAGAGGGGCGTGTTCGTTTATCCCGGACGACGGAACACGATCAAGGCGTGCTTCTATGTCGAGGATTTGCTCGACGCCATCCTGTTTGCCAGAAGCACGCCCGATCGCTTCGTGCTGTTCAATGCCTGCTATCCCGATCGCTACACTCTCGAGGAGATCGTCGAGGCTTTTCGCGCGAAGCATTTTGCCAAAGTGAAAACGTTTGAAATTCCGCTTGGCGTCGTGATGACGGCGGCCCGGCTGCTGCGCCCGGTCTCGGCAATGCGGTTGGGTATTCACCCCGACCGCGTCATGAAGCTGGTGCGCTCGACCGACATCGCACCGGGCTGGTTGGAAGACCATCACGCATCGATGCGCGGCAGGATCGCTTCCGCCTTGGATCGCTGGGCGGAGTATTCCAAAGGCAGCTTCACTTAGTCGTCCGTGAAGTACGCGGTTTGAGCGCGATTTAAGCGTTCTGCAGGCTTGCTGGCGTGCCGAAGAGCACCGCGACGAAGGCACACAAGAGCTCCGCCAACCAGCGCAGCAGCAGTCCGAAGTTG
>Ga0335075_10008213_pt1 | contig 16036 bp, 11 predicted proteins | sample Lox_Sample_24_FD_206723 | JGI IMG/M metagenome (GOLD analysis project Ga0335075, IMG submission 206723) | Soil microbial communities from Loxahatchee National Wildlife Refuge, Florida, United States - Lox_Sample_2.4 | ecosystem: Environmental > Terrestrial > Soil > Wetlands | place: USA... | reverse complement strand
GCATCGGGGTCCGCACCCCGTTGCGGTCGCCGATGAAGACGTTGTCGCCCATCCCGATCTCGTCGCCGTAATAGAGGATGGGCGATCCGGGCATCGACAGCAGCAGGCTGTTCATGAGCTTGATGCGGTCGTGGTCGTTCTCCATGAGGGGCGAAAGGCGGCGGCGGATACCCAGGTTGATGCGCGCCCGCACGTCCGACGCATAGGTCGTGTACATGTAGTCGCGCTCCTTGCTGGTCACCATTTCGAGCGTCAGCTCGTCATGGTTGCGCAGGAAGATCGCCCACTGGCAGTTGTCGGGAATGTCCGGCGTCTGCTGCATGATCTCGGTGATCGGGTAGCGGTCCTCCTGGGCGATGGACATGTAGATGCGGGGCATCAGCGGAAAGTGGTAGGCCATCTGGCACTCGTCCCCGTCCCCGAAATACTCGCGGACATCCTCCGGCCACTGGTTCGCTTCGGCCAGCAGGAACCGGTTCCGGTAGTTCGCATCGATGGCCGCGCGCATCTGCCGGATCACTTCGTGGGTCTCGCGCAGGTTCTCGTTGCTGGTGCCTTCGCGCTCGACGAGATAGGGAATGGCATCGAGCCTGAAGCCATCCACGCCCATGTCGAGCCAGAAGCGCATGATGCGCAGCACCGCCTCGAGCACCTTCGGGTTGTCGAAATTCAGATCCGGCTGATGGCTGAAGAAACGGTGCCAGTAGTAGGCCTTGGCCACGGGGTCCCAGGTCCAGTTCGAACTTTCGGCATCGACGAAGATGATGCGGGTGCCGAGATACTTCTGGTCGGTGTCGCTCCAGACGTAGAACTCGCGCTCGGGCGAACCGGGCGGCGCCTTGCGTGCGGCCTGGAACCACGGATGCTGGTCGGACGTGTGGTTCACGATCAGTTCCGTCACCACCTTGAGTCCGAGACGGTGTGCCTCGACCATCATCACCCGGAAATCCTCGAGCGTTCCGTATTGGGGATGGATGTTGGTGTACTCGGCGATGTCGTAACCATCGTCCTTCAGGGGCGACGGGTAGAACGGCATCAGCCAGATGGTGTTGACCCCGAGGTCGCGGATATATCCGAGTTTCGAGGTCAGTCCGGGGAAATCCCCGATGCCGTCGTCATTGGAGTCGTAGAACGACTTGACGTTGAGCTGATAGATGACCGCGTCCTTGTACCAGAGCGGATCGTCGACGACGAGCCCGGACGGCGCGGTGTTCTCCGGCGGTGGAACCTGAGTGTCGCTCATAGCGCCCGCAAATCAGAGGAAGTAATCGAAATCGTGCTCACTGCGGACGCGGCGGCGGATCTTGAACACATGCGCCGGCATCCGGCGCGGGTCCAGCGCCACGTAGTTGCGCGAACCCTGCCACTGATAGCGCTGATCGCTCAGCAGATCGTGCACCTGGTACGGCTGATCCGCCGCAAGCCTGAGCTTGGCCAGATCGAGGAGCACCCAGCCCGACTGGGTATTGTGCGGATCCAGGTTGACGACCGTAAGAATGATATCGCTGACATTGTCGTCGTGCTTGACGTAGGCGATCAGCTGATCGTTATCGACCCCGCAGAAGCTCAGCGTACGGTCATTCTGCAGCGCCGGATTGTCGCGCCGGATGCGGTTGATGCGCGCGATCAGCGGCCAGAGGCTGTCCGGACGCTCCAGATCGAAGTGGCGCAGCTGGTATTTCTCCGAATCCAGGTATTCCTCGCTGCCGGATTCGCGCGGCCGGCTTTCCATGAGTTCGTACACCGGCCCGTAGATGCCGTAGTTGGCCGACAGGGTCGCCGCCAGGATCAGCCGGGCGCAGAACGCACTGCGCAAACCCGACTGCAGCGTTTCGGGGAGGATGTCCGGGGTATTCGGCCAGACGTTCGGCCGGAAATAGTCCCGTCCCGGTCCATGGGACAGCTCGGTGAAATACTGTTCCAGTTCGGCCCGGGAGGTGCGCCAGGTGAAATAGGTATAGGACTGGGTGAACCCGAGCTTCGCCAGGCGGTGCATGACCTTGGGGCGGGTGAAGGCCTCCGCCAGGAACATGACATCCGGCTGCACCCGCTTGATTTCGCTGATGCTCCATTCCCAGAAGGCAAAGGCCTTGGTATGGGGATTGTCGACCCTGAAGATGCGCACTCCCTGCGCCACCCAGTACTCCATGACGCTCTTGAGTTCGCTCCACAGTCCGCGCCAGTCCGGGCTCTCGAAGTCGAAGGGGTAGATGTCCTGGTATTTCTTCGGCGGGTTCTCGGCATACTGGATGCTGCCATCGGGGCGATGCCTGAACCAGTCCGGATGGGCCTGCACGTAGGGATGGTCCGGGGCGCACTGGAAGGCGATGTCCAGCGCGATCTCGATGCCGCGCTCGCGCGCCGCCTTCAGCAGCGACCGGAAGTCCTCGAGCGTGCCGAGTTCGGCGAGAATGGACTTGTGTCCTCCTTCGGCCGAGCCGATCGCCCAGGGACTGCCCACGTCTTCGGGACGTGAGATCAGCGCGTTGTTGGCGCCCTTGCGGTTGACCCGGCCGATGGGATGGATGGGCGGCATGTACAGCACGTCGAACCCCATGCGGGCGATATAGGGCAGGCGCGACTGCACGTCGCGGAAGGTCCCGTGCGGCCCGCCTTCGGTCGCGGCCAGGCGCGGAAAGAGTTCATACCAGCTGCTGAACTGCGCCCGCTTGCGGTCGGCGATGAGCTCACGCGAGCGGCTGTCGGCGAAGCGTCGCGGCGTATAGCGCTTTACCAGGGCCGAACGGGCCGGATCCAGGCCGATGCCGCGCATCGCGGCCGCATCCGCATGCCCGCTGTCATCGGCCGCCGTATCGCGCAGATGCCTGGCCCAGCCGGTCAGGTTGATCGCATCGTCCCCGGCCGCGTGCGCCGCGGCCGCCTCGATCATTTCGGCGCCGGCCTGCAGGGCGCTGCGGATGTCGGCAACGTCCGTGCGTCGTTCCAGTTCCTGACGCCAGGACTCGAAATGATCGACCCAGGCGGTCACCGAATAGCGGTAGCGGCCCGGGGCGGGCGGGGTGAACTCGGCGGTCCACACATCATTCCCCTGCGCCGCCATTTCCACTTCATAGACCTCGGTCCCGGTGACGGCCTGCCAGCGCAGCACGACGCCGAGCTTGTCATGGCCGTCGGTGAAGCAGTGCGCCTCGATCTGCACTGGTTCCCCCGCGATGCGCTTGACGGCGAACCGCCCGCCATCCACTTCGGGCAGCAGTGCATCCACCACTGCGCGGCAGCGCCCTTCCTCAACCATGACCGTCCCACCGCAGGTAGAGGGTGCCCAGAGGTGGCACGCTCAGCGTCAGGGCATCCAGACGACCATGGGCGCCCACGGGCGCCGATTCGACGCAGCCGAGATTGCCCCAGCCGGACCCGCCGTACTCGCGGGCGTCGCTGTTGAGGATCTCCCGCCAGATCCCCCGCTGCGGCACCCCCACCAGGAAATTGCGGCGTGGGACGGGGGTGAAGTTGGTGATGACCAGCACCATGGGACCCGCCTTGCTCTTGCGCACGAACGCCGTGACGCTGACCTCGGCCATGTTGGCGTCGATCCATTCGAAGCCTTCGCCGGTGAAGTCGATTTCGTGCAGCGCCGGCTCGTGACGATAGACGCGGTTGAGATCCCTGATCCAGCGACGCACCCCTGCGTGCTCGGGCCGCTCGGTGACCCACCATTCCAGTTCCCCATCGTGGGTCCATTCGCGCCGCTGCGCGAATTCCCCGCCCATGAACAGCAGCTTCTTGCCGGGATGTCCCCACATGTAGCCGTACAGTGCCCGCAGATTGGCGAACTTCTGCCAGTCGTCGCCGGGCATCTTGCCGATCAGCGAGCCCTTGCCGTAGACGACTTCGTCGTGGGACAGCGGCAGCACGAAATTCTCGTTGAACGCATAGATCATCGAAAAGGTGAGCTGGCCATGGTGGTGGCGGCGGAACACCGGATCCTGCTGCAGGTAGGCGAGCGTGTCGTGCATCCAGCCCATGTTCCATTTGAGCCCGAATCCGAGCCCGCCCATGCTGGTCGGCCGGGACACCATCGGCCACGCCGTGGACTCCTCGGCGATGGTGGTCGCATCGGGATGCTCCCGGTACACCGCCTCGTTCAATGTCCGCAGGAACTGGATGGCCTCGAGGTTCTCGCGCCCGCCGAAGCGGTTCGGAATCCAGCCGCCGCTCTGGCGCGCGTAGTCCAGGTACAGCATCGAGGCGACGGCATCGACCCGGATGCCATCGATGTGGTAGCGGTCGAACCAGAACAGCGCCGAGGAAATGAGGAAACTGCGTACCTCGTTGCGGCCATAGTTGAAGATGGCCGAGTTCCACTCCGGATGAAACCCCTGACGGGGATCGGCGTGCTCGTAGAGGTAGGTGCCATCGAAGCCTGCGAGGCCGTGACCGTCGGTGGGAAAGTGGGACGGCACCCAGTCGAGGATGACGCCGATGCCCTGCCGGTGCAGGTAATCGACGAAGTACATGAGATCCTGGGGCGTCCCGTAGCGGGCAGTCGGCGCGAAGTAGCCCGTGGTCTGGTAGCCCCAGGATCCATAGAAGGGATGCTCGGTGATGGGCATGAGCTCGACGTGGGTGAACTCGAGATGGTTCAGGTATTCACCCAGGGCGTGCGCCAGTTCGCGGTAGTTGAGGAAGGCGCCGTCCTTGCGGCGCCAGGAACCCAGGTGCGCCTCGTAGATGGACATGGGCGCCGCAAGGCCGTTGCGCGCGGCCCGCGTGCTCATCCACTGCCCGTCCTGCCACTCGTACTCCAGGCCCCAGACGCGCGAGGCCGTCGCCGGCGGCAGCTCCGCGCAGAAGCCGACCGGGTCGGCCTTTTCCAGGACCCGTCCATCGTGGGCCACGATGCGGTATTTGTAGGGCTGCCCGTGGCGGGCGGCTGCCACTACGCCTTCCCAGATGCCCGACCCATCGGTGCGCGGTGCGAGCGGATGGGCAGCGCCGTTCCAGCCGTTCCAGTCGCCGATGACCGAAACGGAGGCTGCATTGGGCGCCCAGACAGCGAATTCCGCCCCGGCCGCGTCGCCCAGGAAGTGACAGCCGAGCAGGCGGTCCACGTGCGCATGGGTCCCTTCCCGGAACAAATAGACGTCTTGTGCGTTCGGCATTGCCGCGTACGCTACACCTCGCCTTACCGCGCAGCAGCCCGAATGCATGTAGGAGTCGACTGGCTGATGGGCAGGGTGAAAAGTTTCAGTGCGCAGGGCTGTCCGCGTCGCGATGTGTCAGCTGCCCGCTCTCCCGGCGGCTGGTGCTGTCAGGAACTTGTCCAGGTCCGCGTTGGTGACGGTGCAGTCCTCCCCGAAGAGTTCGGCGGCCCCGCCGATGTAGGCCTCGGGTTGCTGCAGCACCAGCAGGTTGAGATAGGCAGAAGTTTCTTGAGGCATCCTGGAATCGAACGGTTGTATTCGGGTATCACGAACAGGACGCCCCCGCAGCCGCGCAGCTCATTGCGGAAGCGCTCCCGGCTATGCGGCGGCCGCTCGTCCAGGTCGGAGGGCACTGATTCAAATTGTGACCCGCAGCGCAGTTCCGGATGTGCGACCTGACCTACGGTGCGCCGCGTAATGCTCACGTTGCACTCCCGAGCCGTATATGCCTGACAGCGAAACGACTGTGGTCTTCAAGATCCTGAGGGTGCTGGCCCGGCAGAGTGACGCCAACCACCCGCTCTCGCTCGAACAGATCGCGGGCGCCACCCATATGAAAGGCGCGCAGGCGCTGCGGTATCTCGCGCTGCTGAAGCGCTGGGGTGTGGTTCGCGCTGATTCGCGCATGGCCCAGGGAGTGGGCTACCGCCTGACCCGCTACGGCCAGCACCGCGCCGCGGTGGCCGCCGCGCATTGAGGAGCCTTCGGCGATCGGACTCTGAGGCTAGGGTCGGAATCGCATGATCCCCTTAGCGCATTGATTTCACAGCCCCAGATTCGCCTCCCCTCAAACCGCATTTGATACGGGTACCCATATTAGGTAGTATTGCTACCAATATGAAGACGACTTTGGATATCGCTGACCCTCTCCTGAAGGAGGCAAAACTCGCTGCGCGAACTGAGGGCACGACTGTGCGTGCACTCGTGGAACGCGGCTTGCGCCTCGTGCTCTCGCAACGGCGACTGACGCGCAGCTTCGAGCTTCAGAACGCTTCCGTGGGAGGCAATGGACTTCATCCGAGCGCCACCGGGCGCTCTTGGGACGACCTACGCGATCGCAGTTATGAGGGTCGCGGAGGTTGATCGCAGTCGATACAAACATACTGGTCTACGCACATCGACGCGACAGTGAATGGCATGAGCCTGCATTCAGTTGCCTGCGTACTCTGGCCGAAGGTTCGGCAGCTTGGGGTCTGCCCTGGCCCTGCCTCCACGAGTTCTATTCGATCGTCACCCACGAACGAATCTATTCCCCGCCGTCGACATCTGAACAAGCACTGAAGCAGATTGCCGCTTGGCTCGAATCTCCAAGCGTTGTGCCGCTTTCAGAGGCAGAGGGGTATTGGGAGGTCCTCGCGGGGCTCGTACGCAAGTCGAAGATCTCAGGTCCCCGAGTTCACGATGCTCGCATCGCAGCGCTGTGCATCCATCACGGCGTCCGCGAATTACTCAGCGCCGATCGAGACTTCTCACGATTCGGCGAGCTGCGGACACGGAATCCACTTCTCGCGCCGTAGAGGAAGAATGACCCCCGTATCACAGTCGGCGAGGCAGAGCATGCCCAGGACCAATGGCCTTTGATGAAAGGCGGACATGCCAGAACGCACAAGAGCGCAGGTTGGAGGCTAGGGTCGGAATCGAACCGGCGTAGACGGCTTTGCAGGCCGCTGCATGACCACTCTGCCACCTAGCCAGTGTGACGCGATTGAGAGCTGGAGCGGGAAACGAGGCTCGAACTCGCGACCTCAACCTTGGCAAGGTTGCGCTCTACCAACTGAGCTATTCCCGCCTCTCAAGTGCGGAGGCGAATTGTAGGGGGTGGGGCCGTGATGTCAAGGTAAAGGCACTCAGCTGCGTAAATCAGGCCACGCGGCGCGCATGTACGAGACCATCGACACCAGCGTCAGCACCGCGGCCAGCACCGTCAGACCCACGCCCAGCAGGTAGATATCCACACCCCAGAGCGGGCTGCGGTAGAACATCATCGACAGGCCCACGATCTGGAAGATGGTCTTGTACTTGCCGAGGATGGAGACCGCCACCTTGCGCCGCTGCCCCAGTTCGGCCATCCACTCACGCAAGGCCGAAATGGCGATTTCGCGGCCGATGATGACGATGGCCATGAGCACTACCAGCGGCCGCGGATCCCGCGAGACCAGCAGCACCAGCGCCGTGGCGACGATGAGCTTGTCGGCCACCGGGTCCAGGAAGGCGCCGAGCCGGGTGATCTGACCGAGCTTGCGCGCGAGGTAGCCATCGAGGGTATCGGTGATGCCCGCTGCGGCGAAAACCACGCAGGCGGCCGCATTGTGCCAGTGGTACGGCAGGTAGAAGGTCACGATGACCAGCGGGATTGCCGCAATCCGGACCCAGGTCAGGATGTTGGGCACGGTCCAGGGGGTCTGGCGGACCCCCTGGTGTTCAGTGTTGATGCCCACGGGCTCGGACACGGTGACAATCCATTTGTTGCATTTTAGCGACGTTCTTGGGCGTCGGCGAGCTACGCACCCGGATGCAGGTGATCATAAATCGTGCGGGCCAGGGATGCGCCGATACCTGCGACCTGCTCGATGTCGGCGACGGCCGCCTTGAGCACACCCTGCAGGCCCCCGAAGTGCTTGAGCAGCGCCCGGCGGCGGGCGGGACCCAGGCCCGCGATGCTTTCCAGGACCGATTCGTTGAAGCGCCGCGCGCGGCGCTTGCGATGCCCGGTAATGGCGAAACGATGGGCCTCATCGCGTACCCGCTGGATGAGGCGCAGGGCCGGGGACTCCGGCGCCAGCACCCGTGGCACCGCCTCGCCCTGCACGAACAGCCGTTCCTGACCGGGCCTGCGGTCGGGTCCCTTCGCGACACCGACCAGCGCCAGATCCGCGAACCCGAGCTGCGCGAGCGCGCCGTGGACGGCGGCGATCTGGCCCGGACCCCCGTCGATCAGCAGCAGGTCCGGACCGACCTGCTCGCCGTCGCGGATGCGGGTGTAGCGGCGCTGCAGGGCCTGGTGCAGCGCTGCGTAGTCATCTCCGGGCGTGATGCCCGCGATGTTGAACCGCCGGTATTCCTTCTTGAGCGGCCCCTCCGGCCCGAACACCACGCAGGAGGCCACGGTGCCCTCGCCCGCCGTGTGACTGATATCGAAGCACTCGATCCGCTGCGGGATGTCCGGCAGGTCCAGCGCCTCGGCCAGGGCCGTCATCATTTCGGCGGCGTTGCGCCGCTGCGCCTGGCGCATGCGCAGGGACTGGCCGGCATTTTCGCGCGCCAGATCGACCCAGCGCGCCGCGATGCCCCGCAGGGGTTTGCGGACCGTGACGGCATGACCCGCACGTTCCCGAAGCACCTCGCCCATGGCGGCGCTGTCGGCGAGCGCCAGATCGAGCAGCACTTCGGCGGGCGGTTCCTGGGCGGTGTAGTACTGCAGGATGAAGGAGCCCAGCGCCTCGTCCGGATCGGCGAGCGCCGCGCGCGGGAAATAGCTGGTGGTGCCGAGGTTGCGGCCGCCGCGCACCAGCATGACGCTGATGGCGTATTCGCCCGGTTCACCGACGATGGCAAAGGCGTCCACGTCCGCGGCCTCATCCGCCGCAGTCACGACCTGCTGCGACTGTATGTTGGCGAGCGCCGCGAGCTGATCGCGGATCTGCGCCGCGCGCTCGAACTGCAGCCGGGTGGAGGCCTGCTCCATCTGCTCGCGCAGCTGCGCATTCACCTCCTGACTGCGGCCCTCCAGCACCTTCACGGCCGCGTCCACGTCCTGGCGGTAGGTCGGCGGGTCGATCAGTCCCACGCACGGCGCCGAGCAGCGGCCGATCTGGTACTGCAGGCACGGCCTGCTGCGGTTGGCGAAGAACGAATCGCGGCAATTACGGATATGGAAGAGTTTCTGCAGTCCCTGCAGCGTCTCGCGCACGGCGCCCGCGTTCGGGAAGGGTCCGAAGAAGCGCCCGGGCTGATTGCGCGGGCCGCGATAGAAGGCGAGCCTCGGGTATTCGTGGTCGGTGCGCAGGTGCACGTACGGGAAACTCTTGTCGTCGCGCAGCACCACGTTGAAGCGCGGCCGGTGCTCCTTGATGAGGTTGTACTCGAGCAGCAGCGCCTCGACTTCCGAATGCGTGATCGTGACTTCGATGGCCGCAATCTGCTGCACCAGCGCGTGCACCTTGGGTGACACGTTGCTGGGATTGAAATAGGTACCCACCCGGTCGCGCAGGTTGCGCGCCTTGCCCACGTACAGCAGGTCGCGGTTCGCGTTGTACATGCGATACACGCCCGGCCGCCGGGGCAGAGAGCCTACGAACTCCTTCGCCTCAAAGCTCACGAAGCTCCACCGCGCGGCTCATGACGGCCCGGAACATCTCCGGGGTCAGGCGACGCGTCTGGGTGTTATAGCGGCTGCAATGATAGGAGTCGATCAGGTGCAGGCCGTTGATGCGATGCTCCGCCGCATGTCCGAAGGTCGCCGCGCTGCGCTTCTGGTTGAGCGCCATCAGCACGGCATCATGGGCGATGCGTCCGAGCGCGAGGATGACCTTCACGCTCTTCAAGGCTGCGATCTCGGCGGCAATGTAGTGGTTGCAGCGCCGGATCTCGGACGTGTCGGGCTTGTTCTCCGGCGGCACGCACTTCACGGCATTGGTGATGCGCACGCCCCTGAGGGCCAGTCCATCGTTCGGGTCCTTGCCCTCGGGCTGGTTGGAGAGTCCGAGGCCGAACAGCGTCTCATACAGCAGCACACCGGCGTAGTCACCGGTGAAGGGTCGCCCCGTGCGATTGGCGCCGTGCAACCCGGGGGCCAGCCCTGCGATCAGCAGCCAGGGCCTGGGATCCCCGAAGGCCGGGACCGGACGGCAGACATGGTCCGGGAAGCGCAGCTTCGATTCGGCCAGGAACTTCGCCAGTCGCGGGCAGGCCGTGCAGTCCCGATCGTAGAACTCAGTCATCCATGTGCCGGATGATGGCCTGTGCGAACCCGGAGCAGCTCATTAGGGTCGCACCCGGGACCAGCCGCTGCAGGTCTTCCTCGACATTGCGGCGCGCGGCGATTTCGCGTTTGGAGGCCTTCATGGCTTCGCGCAGGCGCGCGAGGTCGTAGGTCAGTTCCTTGTGCGCAATGGTCCGTGCGACACCCTTGATGACCAGATCCGCGGCTTCCGTCCATGTCATGTAGCGCAGCATCATTTCCGCCGACAGGATCAGGGAGCCGGGGTTCACCCGGTCCTTGCCCGCAAAGCCCGGGGCGGTGCCATGGGTCGCCTCGAATACCGCGGGGCCGTCGCCGATGTTGCCGCCGGGCGCGATGCCGATGCCGCCCACCTGGGCCGCCAGCGCATCGGAGATGTAATCGCCGTTGAGGTTCAAGGTCGCGATCACGTCGTACTCTTCCGGACGCATCAGTGCCTGCTGCAGGAAGTTGTCGGCGATGATGTCCTTGACGACGATTTCGGATCCGGTGCGCGGATTGCGGAACGACAGCCAGGGACCCGCACCGATCTGCGTGGCACCGAATTCCTCCCGGGCCAACTGGTAACCCCAGTTGCGGAAGGCCCCTTCGGTGTACTTCATGATGTTGCCCTTGTGCACCAGCGTGACCGAGGTCCGATCGGTGTCGATGGCGTACTGGATGGCCTTGCGCACCAGGCGCTGACTGCCTTCCCGAGACACAGGCTTGATGCCGATGCCGGAACTGGCCGGGAAGCGGATCTCGCGCACGTTGAGCTGGGTGTGCAGGTACTCGATCAGCTGCTGCACCTGTGGTGTGCCGGCGGCCCACTCGATGCCCGCATAGATATCCTCGGTGTTCTCGCGGAAGATCACCATGTCGGTGAGGCTGGCATCGGCCATGGGGCTGACGACGCCGGGAAAATAGCGGATCGGGCGCACGCAGGCGTACAGGTCGAGCGTCTGGCGCACTGCGACGTTCAGGGAGCGGATGCCCTCGCCCACCGGGGTCTCCAGCGGGCCCTTGATGGACACCACGAAATCGCGCAGCGCATGCAGGGTCTCATCGGGGAGCCAGTTGCCGTAGACCTGGTTCGCCTTGGCGCCGGCATAGATCTCCATCCAGCGGATGTCGCGCCTGCCGCCGTAGGCCTTGGCGACGGCCGCATTGACCACCTTGAGCATGGCGGGCGTGACATCGATGCCGATGCCATCGCCTTCGATGAACGGCACGATGGGCGTGTCGGGCACGCTGATGGAATTGTCCGTATTGATCCGGATCTTCGTGCCGTCGGACGGAACGACGATGTGCTCGTACCGCATCGCGCTTCAGCCCTGCCGGTGGTTGTGGCTGCGCTCCGCGATCAGCAGCGCCAGTTCCAGCGCCTGTTCGTGGTTCAGCCGCGGATCGACCGTGGAGCGGTAGGCCCGCTGCAGATCCGCATCGGTCAGGCCGCGCGCACCGCCGGTGCATTCCGTCACGTCCTCACCCGTGAGTTCGATGTGCACTCCGCCCAGGTGCGAACCCATCTCGCCGTGGATGCTGAACGCCAGGTCGATTTCCTTGAGGATGTTCTCGAAGCGCCGCGTCTTGAGTCCCCCGGTGCTGGTCTCGGTATTGCCATGCATGGGATCGCAGACCCACAGCACGCTCTGGCCGGTTTCGCGCACCGCCTTGATCAGCCGCGGCAGCGACTTGCCGATGTCCCTGGCGCCGAAGCGATGGATGAAGGTCAGCCGCCCGGGCTGGTTCTGCGGGTTGAGGGTGGTCACCAGGCCCTGCGCCCAGGCGTCGTCCATGCCGCTGCTCACCTTGACGGCGACGGGATTGGAGATGCCCCGGAAGTACTCGACGTGCGCGCCATCGAGCTGCGCGGTGCGCATGCCGATCCACGGATAATGCGTCGAGAGGTTGTACCAGCGTTGCTGCCGGGGGATGAACCGCGTCTGGGCCTGCTCGTACAGCAGGTGCAGTCCCTCGTGGCTGCAATAGAAACTGGTCCGTGCCGCCTCGTGGATGGGACGGCCGCTGATGCCCTCGAAGAAGTCCAGCGAGTCGGCGATGGAATTGGCGATGCGCTGGTAGGCATCCTTGAGCGGACTGTGCTTGAGGAAGCCCAGGTCCCAGTACTCCGGATGGTGCAGGTCCGCGAACCCGCCATCGATCAGCGCGCGCACGAAGTTCAGCGTCAGGGCGGCGCGCTCGTAGCCGCGCAGCAGCAGCTGCGGATCCGGGGCCCGTGCCGCCGCGGTGAACTCCGGACGGTTCACCAGATCGCCCCGATAACTGGGCAACGTGAGGCCGTCCCGGGTTTCCATGTCGGCCGAACGCGGCTTGGCGTACTGCCCGGCAATACGTCCCACCTGCACCACCGGCTTCTTCAGCCCGTGCAGCAGCACCAGGCTCATCTGCAGCATGATCTTGAGCTTGCGGGCGATCTGGTCGGACTCGCAGTCCTCGAAGGTTTCCGCGCAGTCACCGCCCTGGAGCAGGAAGGCATCGCCGCGCTGCGCGGCCGCCAGGCGCTCGCGCGCGGCGTCCACTTCCCAGGACACCACGATGGGCGGCAGTCGCGACAGCTGCGCGATCACCTTCTCCAGCGCTGCGGCATCATCGTAGCGGGGCTGCTGTTGGGCGGTCTTGGTGTGCCAGCTTGCCGGGTGCCAGGAGGTCATAACGGGCGAACGCATAAGGGATTTCCGGTACGGGCCCGGACGATGGCCCGGGACGCAAAAAACCAGTGTAAAGCGTATCACGAAACCCATTCAGGTCCATGCTTGGCGGCATCGGCAGTTCGAAGCCGCAAGGGAACACCAATGCACAAGGTCCTCGTCCTGGGTGCCGGCAAGATCGGCGCCCTCATCTCCGGACTGTTGGCCGAATCGGGCTCCTGGGACGTGCAGCTGGCGGACCAGGACCTGGGCGCGGCCCGGGGCGTGGTCCAGGCGCACAGCTCACCGAACCTGAGCGGCCTGGCCCTCGATGCCACCGACGGGGCCGCCCTGCAGGCGCACCTGGCCGTGCAGCCGGTCGATGCCGTGATCTCGAGCCTGCCCTATTACTGCAATCCGACCGTCGCCCAGGCGGCGCGCCGCGCGAACATCCACTACTTCGACCTGACCGAGGATGTCGAAGTCACCCGCAACGTGCGCAGCACCGCCCAGGGCGCCCGCAGCGCCTTCGTGCCCCAGTGCGGGCTGGCGCCGGGGTTCATCAGCATCGCCGCCCACGAACTCATGACCCACTTCGACGAGGTGCGCTCGGTCAAGCTGCGGGTCGGCGCCCTGCCGCAGCATCCGAACAACGTGCTCAAGTACTCCCTGACCTGGTCCACGGAAGGCCTCATCAACGAATACGGCAATGCCTGCCAGGCCATCGTCGATGGCCGGCTGGTGGAAGTCGCGCCGCTGCAGGGCCTGGAGGAAATCGAGATCGACGGCACGCTGTACGAGGCCTTCAACACCTCCGGCGGCCTGGGATCGCTCGGGGAAATCGCCGGCCTGACCGCGATCGCCTCGATGAACTACAAGACCATCCGCTATCCGGGGCACTGCGCGCAGATGCAGTTGCTGATGAATGACCTGAAGTTGAACCAGGACCGGGCCACCCTCAAGCGCATCCTGGAGAACGCGGTGCCGCAGACGCTGCAGGACGTGGTCATCGTCTATGCCGCGGTAACGGGCAAGCAGGATGGCGAACTGCGCGAGGAAAACTACGTCAACAAGATCTATCCGCAGCTGATCGCCGGCCGGTTGTGGTCGGCCATCCAGGTGACCACCGCGGCCGGCATCTGCGCGGTGGCGGACCTGGTGGTCACGCAGCCGCAGCGCTACACCGGATTCGTGGCGCAGGAGCGGTTCCGGCTGCCGGATATCCTCCACAATCGCTTCGGGCGCTACTACTCGCACGGCGACACCAAGCAGGCATCGGCAGAGGCCGTGGTCAGCGGCAAGGCCGGCCGGCAGCGCCAGATCCGGCGGGAGGGCTGAGGGATGGACAGCGCCGCCATCGCCGAACTGCTACACCGGCTGGATCTCGCCGCAAGCAACCCCGGAGCCTGGTCCGGCTCGCACGGCTGGGCCGACGGCAACGTGCGCGAGGTCATCGATGTGCGCAATCCCGCCACTGCCGAGCGCCTGGCCCAGGTGCGCTCGGCGACTCCGGTGGATCTGGAGCACGTGCTGGAAAGCGCGGTGGCCGCCGCCGCGCAGTGGCGCGAGGTCCCCGCGCCGCAGCGCGGCGAGCTGATCCGCGAACTGGGAAACGAACTGCGCGCCGCGAAACAGGACCTGGGCACCCTGGTGAGCCTGGAAAACGGCAAGATCCTGGCCGAGGGCCTGGGGGAAGTGCAGGAGATGATCGATATCGCCGACTTCGCGGTCGGCCAGTCGCGCATGCTCTACGGCAACACGATGCACTCGGAGCGCGTCCAGCACCGCATGTACGAGCAGTGGCATCCGCTGGGCGTGGTCGGTGTGATCTCGGCGTTCAACTTCCCGGTGGCGGTGTGGGCCTGGAACGCCTGTCTCGCCGCCATCTGCGGCAATGCGACGGTGTGGAAGCCTTCTCCGAAGACACCACTGGCGGCGCTCGCCGTGCAGCAGCTGTGCAATCGGGTGCTGCAGGCGCGCGGCGCCCCGCCCGTCTTCCAGCTGCTGATCGACGGTGGCACGCACCTCGCCTCGCGCCTGGTGGAGGACCGGCGGGTGGCGCTGTTGTCCTTCACGGGCTCGACGCAGGTGGGACGGCGGGTCGCGGAACGGGTGGCGCGGCGCCTCGGCCGGAGCCTCCTGGAACTCGGCGGCAACAACGCCATCATCGTCGATGAGACGGCGAACCTCGATCTCGCCGTGCCGGCGATCGTGTTCGGCGCCGTCGGCACGGCCGGGCAGCGCTGCACCAGTACGCGGCGGATCCTGGTGCACGAATCACGGCGGGCGGAACTGGAGCGGCGGCTGCTGCACGCCTATGCACAGGTCCCCATCGGGGATCCGCTGCAGACCGGCACCCTCATGGGCCCGCTCATCGACGCCGCGGCGGTGGAGCGCTACAGCGCGGCCATCGACGATGCCGTGGCCCAGGGCGGTGAGGTGCTGTGCGGCGGCAAGCTCCTGCCCCGCCCCGGCCACTTCGTGGAGCCGACCCTGATCCGGGCGCGCAACGACATGGCCATCGTGCAGAGCGAGACGTTCGCACCCATCCTGTACATCATTCCCGTGAATTCGCTCGCGGAGGCGATCGCCCAGCACAATGCCGTGGCGCATGGGCTGTCCTCGGCGCTGTTCACCGACCGGTTGCAGCACGCCGAGGCGTTCCTGTCGGCCTCGGGCAGCGACTGCGGCATCGCCAACGTGAACATCGGGACTTCCGGCGCCGAAATCGGCGGTGCGTTCGGCGGGGAGAAGGATACCGGGGGCGGGCGCGAGTCCGGATCGGATGCCTGGAAGGCCTACATGCGCCGCCAGACCAATACCATCAACTGGAGCCGCGCACTGCCGCTCGCCCAGGGCATCGAGTTCAAGGTTCCCTGACCGCACCGCGCTCGGCGCTCTTGGCTTCCTGCCACAGCGCCTCCCACTGCTCCAGGGTCAGTGCGGTCAGCACCAGCGAGCGCTCCCGCGCCAGGACCTCCATGCGCGCAAAACGCCGTTCGAACTTGGCGTTCGCCGCGCGCAATGCGCTTTCGGCATCCGCCCCCACGTGCCGCCCCCAGTTGGCGATGGCGAACAGCAGATCGCCCATCTCCTCCACCAGGTGCGCCGAGGGCCCGTCCGCATCCGGCGCATGCTCGCGCGCCTCGAGCGCGGCCTCGTCGAGTTCGGCCAGCTCCTCGGTGATCTTGGCGCGCACGTCGCGCATGTCGGTCCAGTCGAAGCCGACCCGGCCGGCGCGCTTGCCGAGCTTCTGCGCCCGGGTCAGCGCCGGCAGGGCT
>Ga0335075_10008212_pt1 | contig 16038 bp, 13 predicted proteins | sample Lox_Sample_24_FD_206723 | JGI IMG/M metagenome (GOLD analysis project Ga0335075, IMG submission 206723) | Soil microbial communities from Loxahatchee National Wildlife Refuge, Florida, United States - Lox_Sample_2.4 | ecosystem: Environmental > Terrestrial > Soil > Wetlands | place: USA... | reverse complement strand
GACCAGCTCCCGGAACGCGAACAGGATCGTCACGCGCCTGGCCAGCGAGACGCCGCGCCAGGTAGCGAACGCCTCGGCCGCGGCCGCCACCGCCGCATCGACGTCGGCGCTGGTCGCGAAGTCGACGTGCCCGGCAACCTGGCCGGTGGCCGGGTCATAGACGTCGCCGTGCCGCTCCGCCTTCCCTGTCCAGGGCTTGCCGCCGATCCAGTGCGTAATGTGCTTCACGTCGAGCGAAGAATCCTCAGCCATGATCCGCCTCCACTCCAGCCGGTAACCGTGCGGCCGCGACGACTATGTCGCGGGCGGCGAGCGCTTCACCCGCGTCGAACTTCGCTACATTGCCGAGCGCTCGCTGAACGAGGGCGATCTGTGAGTCTTCCGTGACCCCGGCCACGTGCGGCGCCAGCACGACATTCCTGAGGTGAAGGAGCGGGTTGTCGGGCGACGTCGGCTCCGGGTCGAAGCAATCCAGGCCAGCACCCATGATTCGCCCGTCACGCAGTGCTTCGTAGAGCGCCTGCTCGTCGATGACACCGCCACGGGCGGTGTTCACGAGCACAGCCGTCGGTTTCATCAGGCTGAGCTCGCGACGGCCGATGATTTTCTCTGTCTCACGGTTCAGCGGAAGGTGGAGGGTAATGACGTCCGAGGTCCGCAGGAGGTCATCAAGCGGCAGGTAAGAGACGCCGAGCTCCGCTTCGTCGACGGGGGCGAGCCGCCGCGAGTTGTAATAGACGGGCACGGCCGCGAAGGCCTTGACGTGCCTGGTCACGGCGCGGCCTATCTGCCCGAGCCCGATGATGCCCACCTGCTTCCCGCGAAGCTCGTACGTTCCCGCGCGCACCTCCCACTTGAGCCACTGCCCGGCTACCACGCTGTTGTGCGCCTCGGGCAGCCGGCGGAGCACGGCGAGCATCAGCAGGGTGGCGAACTCGCCGGTCGATTCCGCGTTGACACCCGTCATGTTGGCGACCGGGATGCCAAGCTCGGCGGCGGTTTCGAGATCGACCAGCTCAGTGCCCGACCCGATCCGCTGGATGAACCGGAGCCGGGCAGCGGCCTTCAGGAGGTTCGCCGGCAGCGGCCGCGACCAGCAGATGATGTAGTCCGCGTCCGCGATCACCGCGATGGCGCTGTCATCGTAGGGCGGTTCGTCGAAGACGATGTCAAAGCCGTCCGGAGCGAGGTCCGTGAACAGCTTGCGCGCCGCGGGCGTCGGCACCCCTAGGCATGCGATTTTGCGTGGCCGTGTCAAATGTGCCCTCCGTTGGCTAGTGGCGGACTCGCGGTCGGCGCGTGGTCATGTGGCCCGGACAGCCTGGTTCACCCGGCAGTCGAGCAGCAGCGGACCGGGGCGGCCGGCCAGGAACCACTGCCGGGCGACGTCGAGGTCCTCGCGAGTGCGCACGCCCGCGGCCGGGATCCCCAGCGCACACGCGATCTCGGCGAATGACGGGCCCGGTGTCTTGGCCAGTGCCGGGTCCACACCGAGGTTCAACAGCACGTTCACCTCGGCGCCGAAGCCGTCGTCGTTGCTGACCACGATCAGCATCGGCAAGCCGAACCGGCGGACGGTCTCCAGGTCGCCGAGCGCCATCATCAGGCCGCCGTCGCCGACGAGCGCGATGACGGGCGTTTCCGGGCGGGCGACCTGGGCTCCGATCGCGAGACCGAGACACAGGCCGACCGTGCCGAACTCCACACCCCAGACGAAGTTCCGGCTGCCGCGGAACGTGAGGTGGCGCATGTTGAACCGCATGTGCTGGCCGGCGTCCGTACAGATGATGCGATCCCGCGGCAGGATCCGGTCTAGTTCGAGCACCAGCGTGTTCGGGTCGATGTGCGTCGGGGTGCTGTGATCGGTCAGGCCGGCGCCAGACCAGTAGCCGGCGATCGCCGCCTTGTTCCGCTCGGTGCGAAACCCGGTCGCCGCATGGCCGCGCCGCTCCAACTCGCCGGCAAGCGCTTCGGCTGTCAGCCGGGCGTCCGCCGCCACAGTGAGGACGGGTTCCATGAGCCGGCCGAGTTCCTCGGCGCGGTTGTCGACCTGGACGAGCTGAGCCTTCGGGAAGAGCGTGTAGTCGTCGGTCGTGAACGGGTTCAGGCCGGCCCCGAACGAGAGCACGCAGTCGGCCTGACCGATCAGGTCAAGGGCGACCGGCGTCGCGAAAGTTCCGCAGATCCCGATGTCGAAGTCATCATCGGCAACCAGCCCGGCCGCCGGCACGGTCGTGGCCAGCAATGCGCCGGTTAGCTCGGCCAGCCGCCGGAGAGCGGGGCCGGCGTCGCTGACGAGCGCGCCACGGCCGGCGAGCACCAGGGGCCGGCGCACCGCCCAGGTCTGACCCAGGAGGTCGGCGACATCGCGGATGGCCTGCGGATCGGGCGCCGGCGGCATGGGCGGGCGCGGTGCCGCGAGGCCGGTCGACGGCACCGGGTCGAGGAGCAGTCTGCGGCCGAGGAGCAGCGTCGCCATCCCGGCCTGCGTGTGGGCAACCGCGTCCAGCGTGGCGGCGACCGCGCCGGAGGCATCCTGCGGCTTGAACCAGGCCATGCCAAGGTCGTCCAGCACCCGGCTGTGCCGGAATCGCTTCGGCAGCCCGCGATGACCGATCGCCCGGATCGTCTCGGGGTCGTCCTCGTCTTCCTCGGGCCGCCCGCTCCCGGAGATTAGCAAGACTCGCGAGCGCGCCCGCGCCGCCGTCGTGATCGCGCTGAGCCCGTTCGTGAAGCCAGGACCGCCGGTGACGGTGGCCACGCCGAGCCGGCCAGAGACCCGGAAGTAGCCGTCCGCCATGGCCACGGCCTGGTTCTCGTGACGTGCCGCGTGGTAGTGGATACCGCGCTGGCTGGCCGCGACGAGGAGAGGGGCGGTGTCCTCGCCCAAGACGCCGAAGACGTGCTCGACGCCTGCCGTCGCGAGGCCGTCCGCGACCGCCTCGTACGCCTTCACCGACCTGACCTCGCTCGGCATCCAGAAGCCTTACATGTCGGTGTTCGAGGCGGACACGGGCACGGGAACCTGGGCTGGCTGGCCGGTAAGATCGCCGGCCGCGAGCGCGGCCGAGCCCCGTCGGCGGCGCCTGGTGAGGTCGAAGCGCGCCGTGATGACGTTCGCCGCGATTATCCCGATCAGCGACACCGCCGAGAGGAAGACCGCGACCACCGCGACGTCCGGCCAGGCGCCCTCGGTGTTGTACCCCACCAGCACGACCGACAGCACGTTGGTCGTCGGAGTCGAGAGGAAGACCGCGATCGGGAATTCGCGGAAGATCAGCATGAACAGCAGCGCCGCGCTCGCGGCGACACCAGGCATCACCAGCGGAATCGTCACCTTGCGGAGCGTCCGCAAGCCCGACGCGCCCGATACCAGCGCCGCCTCCTCGAGGTCGTGGCTGACCTGCTGGAAGAGCGCGCCGATATTACGCACCGCGATAGGCAGGAACGCGACGACGAACGCGAGCATCAGCAGCCAGATGGTGCCGTACAGCGCCAGCGGCTTGGAGATGAAGGCGACGAGGAACGCCACACCGAGGAGCACTGGCGGGATGCCGAACGGCAGGTTCGCGAAGAAGTACGCCGCGCGCGCGGACCAGCCGCCCACGCGCCCGGCGAGCACCACGACCAGCAGGGCGACGCCGATCGCGATGAGCGTGCAGAAGATCCCGAGCTCGAAGCTGTTGACCGCGCCGGTGTGGCTGATCGGGTTGTTCCAGACCGTGGCGAAGTTGCCGGTGGTGAAGCTGCTGGCGGTGAGGTGCGGCGTCCAGAACTTGATGAAGCTGACGACGACGATCGCGGCGATCGGCAGGACCCCGCCGAGCAGCATGTAAAGGTAGGCGAACCCCTTGAAGCAAGCGTCGGTCAGCCGGCCGAACGACATCCCGCGGACGCCCGTGCCCCGTCCCGTCACGGTCGTGTAGCGGTTGCTTTTCGCGGTGAAGCGGGTCTGGGTGTAGGTCAGGATGACCGCCAGCACGAACAGCGGCAGCCCCGCGACCGCCGCGAGTCCGTAGTCCCCGTTGAACGAGATCTGGTCGTACATGTACGTGGTCAGCACGTTCTGGTTGAGGATGAGGGGGATCGAGAACTGCGCGACGGAGTCCATGAGCGCCAGGCTGAGGGCGGCGAAGAATGCCGGGCGGAGCGGCCCGAGGATCGCCCGTACCATCGCCCCCGCCGGAGAGGCGCCGTTGACCTGGTAGCCCTCGAGCAGCTCCGTGTTCAGTCGGGACAGGCTCGAAGCCATGATCGTGTAGACGAACGGCACGGCGTACAGGCCGACCACCCAGATGGAAACCGGCAGCGAATACGCCGAAATGGGACCGGTGCCGGAACTGTCCCGCGTCACCCAGCGCAGGAAGATGTTCAGCCAGCCGACCCGGGGCTCCAGCAGGAACAGCCAGCCGATCGCGCCGACGAGCGCCGGCAGCGTCAGCGGGATCATCGGCGCGAGCTGCAGCAGCCAGCGGCTGCGCCGCCGCGACGGCAGCACGGTCGTGGTGATGGCCAGCGCGGTACCGAAGATCATCGCGAGGACCGTGCCGCCGACGGTGAGAATGGCGGTGTTCTCGAACATCTTCCCGAGCCCGGGGGCGTCGAGGAACGTGCGGACGTTCGCCAGGCCCCAGCTGCCATTGGCCGTGAAGGCCTGCCGGATCGCCTGGTAAATGGGGTAGATGATGACCGCGGCCAGCACGATAGCGACCACGGCCGCGAGAACGTGCCCGCCGCGACGGCGGCTGAGCAGCGGTCGCAACGACCTCATGCGCCCTCGACCTGGGTGAGGACCGCGTCGCCGATCACGCGGAACGAGACCCGGTCCCCCCGGGAGATCTCGGCCGACGCGGTGAAGTCGCGCACCATGATGTCGTCGCCGTCGTCGGGCTGCACGACGAAGTCGACGTAGGCACCGCTGTAGGCCGAGCCGACGACGACACCGCCGGCCGCGCCCGCTTGCGCGCCGGGAGTCTCGGGGACCAGGTGGATGCGATCCGTACGTACCGCGACTATCCCGGTCGCGCCGACCTGGGGAAGGACGCTCGGCAGCGAGGCCCGGACTGGCACCGGCCCGATCGACGTCCTGACCACCGCGCGACGCCGGTCAGGCGCCTCGATGATCGGTCCGCGCAGCAGATTGTGGTCGCCGACGAAGCCGGCCGCGTACGGCGTGCTCGGCGTCTCGAACAACTGACGAGGCGCGTCGAGCTGCTCGATCTGGCCGTCACGCATCAGCACGATCCGGTCGGACATGGCCAGCGCCTCCGCCTGGTCGTGGGTGACGTAGACGGCCGCGAAACCGATGTCCTCCTGCAGCGTGCGCAACTCCACCCGCAGGTCGCGGCGCAGGTTGGCATCCAGGTTGCTCAATGGCTCGTCCAGCAGCACGAGCGGCGGCTTGTGTACGATGGCGCGGGCTAGCGCGACGCGCTGCTGCTGGCCGCCGCTCATTTCCGCGGGGTAACGATCACAGAGCTGCCCGCACTGAACCCGTTCCAGGGCAGCCCGGGCGAGCTCGGCGCTCTCGTCGGACTTGGCCCTCGCGCGCCCCTTGACCCGCTTGTTCCGCAGCGGGAACGCGACGTTCTGGAGCGCCGTCATATGCGGCCACAGCGCGTAGCTCTGGAACACCATGCCCAGGTCCCGCCGGTTGGGAGCGACGCTCAGACCCGTCGCGGTGTCGACGACCGGCGTTCCGAACAGCTCGATGCGCCCCTCGGTCGCGGTCTCCAGGCCCGCGATGACACGCAGCGTCGTGCTCTTGCCGCAGCCGCTGGGCCCGAGCAGAGTCACGAACTCTCCCTGGGCGAGGGTCAGCTCGAAGCCGCGGACGGCGTGCACGTCTCCATAGGACTTGTGCAGGTTCTCGATGCGCACCGCGGGGACGGCCGGGTCGCTCACGCTGACCTCACGAGACGCGGTCCGCTGGGTCGGTGCACTGGAACTCATCGAAGTACCCAACTTGGTTCCTAACTCATGCGGGCTGGCAGGGAACACAATGCTCCTGCCAACCCGCATCCGGAATAGCTGCGCATAGTCTCGCTGTGCCGCTGACCTCAGGAAGAGGCCGCGTTAAAGGTGGCCGTCAGCTGCTTGTCGAGCGCGTTGCCGCGCGCGACCGGTGCCGCGACAATGCTGACGCCCGTGGGCTTCTGGATCGCGTTCGACAGGTTGAGGTACGAAGCGCACTCGCGACCACCGCAGATGATGTTCTGCGCCTGCTCGCTCAGCATCCAGTTGATGAAGACCTTGGCCGCGTCGGGGTGCGGAGCCTTGACGAAGCTGATGAACCCGTCGGGAAGCTGCATGACCGGGTCGTAGTACTTGATGGCCAGCGGCGCGCCCTGCTGGATCAGCGCCGCGACGATGCCGAGGTGGGTCGGGCCGAAGACCGCCAGGGCACCGGACGCCACCGAGTTGGCGAGCGCGGCGCTTGACGTGCCCACCTGCGCGTGCTGGTCGCTCAGCAGGCCCTTGATCCAGCTGTCCCACTTCGACGCGCCCCACTGGTCGTACAGCATCGCGTGGAAGGTCGCGTAGGAATTGCTCGCCGCGATGTTCGCCGTTCCGATCTTGCCCTTGAGCGCGGAATCGGTAGCGAGCCCGTACAGGGTCGACGGCAGATCGGACGCCTTCAGCTCGTTCGTGTTATAGACCCACCCGTAGTAGTTCAGGATGTACTGCACGTACGTCGAGGTGTAATCCGACGTGGGCAGGTCCTTCAGCGCCGGCATCTGGGTGGGCGAGAAGGTCAGGAAGTCCGAGGCGTACTTGTCCTGGAAGGACGGGTCGGGCGTGATCGAGATGACGTCCGTCTGGACGTTGCCGGCGCTGAGCTGCGCCGAGGCGGACTCGATGGTCGCGCCGCTCGCGGACTCCTTCCACGCCAGGGTGATGCCGTACTTCGCCTTGAACGCGGTGGCGAGCTGCTGAAGGATGTCCGTGTCGAGCGACGAGTAGAAGACGACCTCCCCTTCCTGCTGCGCCGCCTTCAGCAATGCGGGAGATACGTCCGTGCCGCTGGACGCGGCCGACGTCGACCCGCCGCCGGTGCTAGCGGGGGATGAGCCGGAGCTCCCGCAGGCTGCCAAAGCCGTGACCGAGGCGATCAGGGCGCTGATCACCAGCGGTCTGGAAAGGCGTCGTGAGAACCGCATCAAAGGGAACACCTCGACTTCTGTGTCGTCGCGTGGAGCTTGATCGAGCGGCATTCGGATGTCGAGCGCCGGTTGCAACGCGCGGTGATCATGCACGTGTGCCTCAGCGTGCGCGTGCGGACCAAGTGCTGTCAAAGTCACGGTTGGAGCCGTTTCGCCCCGTTGTCATACACAGTGTCACTGTGGCGTTACCTCCTAGGCGCCAGCGGTCGCGGCGCGGACCTGTGACAGGTCGTCGAGTTGTGGCGCGGGTTATGGCGCATGCTGTGCCTTGCCCGGCTTCGTCGCACGGCGGAAGGATCGGGGACAAGGTGATCAAGTTAAAGGAGTCCGCGCCGTGGCGAAAAAGGCTGGCACCGATTCGGAGACAGGGGTCGGTGTCATCGGCCTCGGGCAAATGGGGGCACCGATGGCCAGGCGCCTGCTGGAAGCCGGTTACACGGTGACCGTCCACGACGTGAACGAGGCGGCCGCGGAGGCATTGCGCGCCGCCGGCGCGCGGGTCGCCACGTCGGTGGGCGAGGTCGCGGGCACGGCCGAAGTGGTTCTGCTGTCGCTGCCGTCGCCACAGATCGTTTACGAGGTCGTAGCCGGCCCGGAAGGGCTGTGCGCGACCGGCGGCCCGGCCGGCGTCATCGACCTTTCCACCACGGGCCTGACGGTCTCCCAGCGGGTCGGCCAGGCCCTGGCTGAGGCGGGCATCGATTTCATCGACGCCCCCGTCAGCGGCGGGGCCCGCGGTGCGGCCGGCGGCACGCTCAGCGTGATGGTGGCCGCCCCGCAGCCGGTCTTCGACCGGTACCGCCACCTGTTCGATCCGCTGGCGCGCCGGGTGTTCTACATCGGCGACAGCCCCGGCCAAGCGCAAGTGATGAAGCTGGTCAACAACATGATCTCCGCGGGGGCCATGGTCGCGACGACCGAGGGCATCGTCCTGGGCGCCAAGGCGGGCCTGGACCTGAAGCTCATGCTCGACGTGCTCAATGCGAGCACCGGCCGCAACTCCCACACCGAGGACAAGTTCCCCAACTACGTGCTGCCGCGGACCTTCGACTTCGGGTTCACGATCGGCCTCCTTCGCAAGGACGTCCAGCTCGGCCTGGAGATGGCCAAGAGCCTTGACGTTCCGGTGATGGTCAGCGCCCTCGCGCAGCAGGTCTGGGGCATCGCCGAAGCAGAAGGCGGACCCAGCCGGGACATGACGTCCCTAATTCAGAGCTACGAGAACTGGACGGGGATCCAAGTCGGCGGGTCCCCGGCTGAGGAGCAGTGACACCAGGGCGGGTCCCGCACCTCGCCCTGCTGACCAGGAACGGCCTAGCGGCTGCGCAGCCGGTCTCGGACCTCGGCCAGTAGCCGCAGCTTCCGCTCGGCGAGATCAGCGGTCACGATCGGGTTGTCGGCGAAGGTGGCGAACCCGCAGTCGGTGGTCAGCAGCACCCGCTCGCGTCCGAAGTACCGGATGGCCCGCTCCGCCCGTGCCAGCGGCTCATCGGCCGGCTCGGGGTCCTGACGCTTCTGGTTCACGACGCCGACCGCTACTCGCTGGTCGTCACGCAAGCCGGCGAGAGCGTCCAGGTCCCCCGCTCGCGGAGTGCATAGCTCCAGCAGCAGCGTCTGCACGTTCAGCGATCCGAGCAGCGGAACCAGCGGACGGTAGTCTCCGGCCAGCGCCTTGCTCTCGTCCGGAGTCCAGTTGCCGCGGCACACGTGGATCGCGAGCCGCTCCGCCGGCAGACCCGCGGTGACCTCTTGCAACAGCCCCCGTGCGAAGTCGAGCTCCTCGTCGGTGCCGCCCCGGTCGCCGAGGGCGCCGCACATGAACGTACGCCCGCCGCGCCCCGCCTGGCCGTACACGACCTCCGTCAGCACCGGCTCGTCGAACTGCACGAGCGCGACCCCGGCCGCGAGCAGGTGGTGCACCTCCTCGCGCAGGACGCGCACCACGTCACGGGCAAGCTCCTCACGGCCGGGGTAGGCGCGATCGGAGACGCACTCCATCCACATCGTCCGGGTGAGCAAGTACGGTCCTGGCAGGCTGACCTTCACCGCCCGGCCGGTGAGGCCCCGGACAAAGCTCGCTTCGTGCACGGCCAGTGGTCGCTGCCGTCCCAGCGGGCCGAACACCGCGGGATGCCGCACCTCCCCCGCCGGCACGTCGAGCGCCCGGAGCTCACGCTCGAACTGCTCTGGGTCATCGACGTACGGCAGGAGGTCCGTGATCGGGATCAGCTGGCAGTTCTGCAGCAGCCCGCCGACGAAGCTAGCGTAGTTGTCACGCCGCTGTTCGCCGTCGGAGACCACGTCCACGCCCGCGCGCACCTGAGCCGCGACGGCGAGGCGCACGGCGTCGTCGGCGTCGGCATCGAACTCCTCGTCACCAAGGCGCCCGGCGAGGTGCGCGCTCAGCGCCCGCAACAGCCAGCGCGGGCGCGGCCAGCTGCCCACGGACAGCACCGACAGCGGCGGGATCGCCGGCGCGGGCGCGGGCCCGGGCAGCCGACCGGGGATGAACGGCTCGACGACCTCCTGGACGATTTCCATTTGCACGCGCTTGCGGCCGTGACGATCCTTCTTGGCCGGGTGACGGACGAGGGTCTCCGGCTCCACCGACGGGCCGACCGAGGGATCCGTGAACGGGCCTTTGCTGACGAGGAAGCTGCGCCTGCGCCCATCGTGGCGCCGGCTCACCAGCTCGTTGCCGGTCAGCCGGCACCACGCCGGCAGATCCTCGTCGACTGAGGCCTCCACGGAGATGATCTCCAGCAGCTGACCCGCGTCCAGCGGGTCGATGTGCTTGCGGATCAGCAGCAGCAGACCGTTGCCGCAGTCGAGATCGCCGCCATCGAAACTGACGGCAGGCTCATACGGATGCGGTGACTCCATGGGGCCCTGCCTCGTCGCTCAGTAGCTAATCGTGGGCGTTCCGCCCGCCATGAACTCGACGAGTTTCGCCCCGCCGACGATCGTCGCCCCTGGCACCAGCTTGGTCTCGTCCAGGTTGCGCTTCTTGAAGCAAGGCGAGCACACGTAGATGGTGCCGCCGCCGTCCACGAAGTTGGTCAGCAGTTCCCGTAGCGGCGCGAAGCCCTCTTCGTGAATGTCGTCGGTGTAACCCTGCTCGGCCAGCCGCACCCCCTCGGTGGACAGGAAGACCAGGGTCTCCTGGTCAGAGCCGACGGCCGCGTTGGCCACCACGAACCCGACCGTCGCGCGGTCGGGGTCGTTCTTGGCGTTGGTAATCGAGACGCAGAACTTGCCAGACATGTCACTAACTCCTTTGTCGTCGGATCAGATACGTCGGGTGGTCGGCGACCACCAGTTCGTTGCCGGTCAGCCGGCACCATGCGGGAATGTCCTCACGAGCCCCGGGATCGCGGGCGACGAGATGGAACGGCTCGCCCGGGCGGAGATCGCGAAATCGGATCTTCAGCTGGATCACCAGCTCGCCACAGCCCATCTCGCCGGCGTCCCAGCCCGCGGTCTGGTCATTCGGCATCGCTCATCAGCCTGCCGCGACTTCTTCTCCCAGCGCTGGCGCTGGCTTGCGCAGCAGCGATTCCAGCGGCCGCTTAGCGGCTTCGACGCCGCCGGCCACGGTCCAGATCAACATGGCGACGGTGCCGATCAGCCAGAAGCACGCGACCACCCAGTACCCGGCGCCGATGCCAAGGTGGTTAGCGATGTACGTGACCAGCAGGACGCCGAACGCCGCCCCGAACCGGCCGACCCCGACCGAGAATCCCACCCCGGCCGCGCGCAGGTGGGTCGGGAAGAGCTCGGTGAACGTGGGATAGGCCGAGGTCCACGCGGCGGTGCAGAGGGCGTTCGTCACGACGAAGGCGATGAGCACCGCCGCCGTATTGCCGCTGTCGGTCGCCAGGGCCAGCAGCCCGATCGACAGGGCTGCCAGGGTGTAGAAGCCCATGATTGTCCAGCGGCGGCCGATCTGGTCGAACATCATCGACATCGCCAGCCCGCCGGCCAGCGCGCCGACGTTGCCGACGATGTAGAAGTACGGGATCGCGCCGTTGGATATGTGGATCGCGGGGAACACGATGAGCGGCATGAACGCGAACATGCCGTAGAAGCCGAACCCCTCGGACAGATCCAGGGCGGCGCCGAGCGCGAGGCGAGCCGGGTAGACGCGGAACAGTTCGGCTAGTGCAGTGCGGAAGGGCAGTCGCTCGCCGATCCGCGCGGCGGAGCCGGAATCGGTGCCGTCATGGACGACGCCGGACGCCGCCTCGATGCGCTCAACGATCGCCGTGGCTTCCGCCACGCGTCCCTGGGTCACCAGCCACCGGGGCGACTCGGGCAGCCGGCGGCGGAACACGAGCACGATGAGGGACAGCACCCCGCCGAGCAGGAAGCCATACCGCCACGACGTCCCGTCGCTGAGGCTCAGCACGTTGAGCAGGATCACCGCGAGGAACCCCGCGACGATCGCACCGAGTGGCCAGAAGTTGATGACGACGGCGCATGCCCGGCCCCGGCGCGCCGACGGCATGAACTCGCAGATGGCCGAGTTGATGATCGAGTACTCGGCGCCGACCCCGAGACCGGCCACGAACCGCAGCACCATGAGCAGCGGAAGGTTCGGACTCAGGGCGGTCAGCATCGTGAAGCACGCGTACCAGAGCAGAGTGATCACGAACAGCTTCCGCCGTCCGAACCGGTCGGCGAGCGCCCCGCCGGTCATCGCTCCGACCAGGATGCCGAGCAGCCACCAGTAGAGGATGTACTGTCCGGTGTTCGACCCGACCCCGAAGTGGTCGTCGATCGGATTCACGAAATTGCTGAACAGGTTCACTTCGAGCGAATCGAATAGCCAGCCCGCGCCCAGGGCTAGCAACAGAGTGGTGTGGACGTGATTCCACCGGAGCCGATCGAGACGCTGCTCCAGAGTTAGCCCGAAAGGGCTGCCTAGACTGCTGGGAGATGTCATGTAGATCCCGCCTGTTCGATGGGCAGGCCCGTGGAGACGCGCTTTAGCGCGCCGATTACGCAGGTTTCTCCCGGGCCCTTCAGCTCACTACAGATCTCTGAGGGGACACCGACAGCACGCGTCACCCACCGCAGGAGGGGGAGACGCGACTATCGTGGCCGCCTGACCAGACGGCATTGGCCCTCAACGCTCAGCGACGGATCACGTGCACCTCCCTCGCAACCTCGGAGCATCGAACGCGATGCGAAAGACAACGATGCAAACGACTCAGGACTAAAGCCGTTAGCACGGCTAACATAACCCCGCGGTTTCAACAACCGCGCGCGACAGATTGTCTTAGACCTCGCTGGATGTGTGACATGGTGACCCGATGCCATAAGCATGGTCAGAGGCGGAGCCGGTCATTATCGGCTGTTACAGGTCGTGAATTTCTGCCGCCGGTAATGGCACATCCTGTCCCTTGTCTGGCTTCGTCCGCGGGTCGCAGGATCAGGAGCAGGCAATCGAGTCAAGGAGCGTGCTGCGTGGCACCGGTGTACCCATGACCACTGACGGAAGCGGGCCGGGGCCGCGGCCGATGCTCATCGGGGGCGAGTGGCTGGACTCGCTGTCCGGGGAGCACATCGAGGTGGAGGCGCCGTTCGGGCACGAGCGGGCGGGCAGCGTTCCGCGGGGGCGGGCCGAGGACGTCGAACGTGCGGTGCGGGCCGCTGCCGACGCGTTCCCGTCCTGGCGGCGGACGCCGCCGCGGGACCGGGGCCGGATGATCTCGGCCGTCGCGACCGACCTCGAGTCGCATCTGGAGGACCTCGCCCGCGAGGTGACGCGGGAGACCGGTAACGCCATCCGCACCCAGTCGCGGCCGGAGGTGACGCAGGCCGCGGACTTCTTCCGGTACTTCGGGGGGCTCGCCGGGGAGATGAAGGGCGAGGTCGTCCCGCACAACGAGAAGCTGCTCAACTACACCGTGCGCGAACCGCTCGGCGTGGTCGGGGGCATCGTGCCGTGGAACTCCCCGGCCATGCTGGGCGCGGCGAAGATCACGATGGCCCTGGCCGCGGGAAACACCGCGGTGATCAAGTCACCCGAGGACGCTCCGCTCACGATCATGAGCATCGCGGAGGCGTGCGCCCGGCACCTGCCGCCCGGCGTCGTCAACGTCGTCAGCGGGTACGGCGAGGAAGCCGGCCGGGCGCTGGTCCGGCACCCGGACGTCGCCAAGATCTCGTTCACCGGCTCGACCGAGGTCGGCCAGGAGATCGCCCGCGTCGCGGGTGACCGGATCGCGCCGGTGCTGCTCGAGCTCGGCGGCAAGTCACCGGCGCTGGTCTACCCGGACTCCGACACTGACGCCACGGCCGACGGGGTGATCGCCGGCATGCGGTTCACCCGGCAGGGCCAGGGGTGCACCGCCGGCTCGCGGCTGTTCGTGCACGAGTCGATCTTCGACTCGTTCATCGGCCGGCTGGTCGGGCGGCTCGAGAAGCTGCGGATCGGTGATCCGCTCGACGAGGCCACCGACGTCGGGACGCTGATCAGCCAGAAGCAGTTCGACCGCGTGTGCGGCTACATCGAGGACGGATTGCGCAACGGGTCGGAGCCGGTCATCGGCGGCCTGCCCGATGCCGGGCTGCCCGACGGGTACTTCGTGCGGCCGACCATCTTCACTCATGTCGAGCCTGGCTGGCGGATCGTCCGCGAGGAGATCTTCGGGCCTGTTCTGGTCGCTATCCCCTGGAGCGATGAGGACGACGCGATCGCGATGGCGAACGACACCCACTACGGCCTGGGCGCCTACGTCTGGTGCCAGGACATCACCCGGGCCATCCGGGCCGTCAACCGCCTGGACGCGGGGACCGTCCAGATCAACCGCGGCGCCGGCCCGATGCTCGGCATGAGCAGCGGCGGCATCAAGGCCAGCGGGTTCGGCCGCGAGCACTCGCTGGAGGCGGTGCTTGACGACTTCACCTACCGCAAGTGCGTCGTCGTCGGCCTCGGCTGAAGCCAGGCCCGGCTCGGCTGCAAGAGAAGGGACAGGCATGGAGAGCATGAGGCTCGGCAATTCCGGGCTGCACGTCAGCAGGCTGGCGCTGGGCACGATCAACTTCGGCAGCGAGCTGGACGAGGCCCAGTCGTTCGCGATCATGGACCGGGCCGCGGAGATGGGCATCTACCACATCGACACCGCGGACGTGTATCCCGCCCCCGAGCACCCCGACCGGTGGGGGCTGTCGGAGGAGATCGTCGGCCGCTGGCTGACCGGCAAGCGGGACCAGTACGTGCTGGCGACCAAGTGCGTAGCCCGGGTCGGCCTCGGGCCCAACGACATCGGCGGCAGCCGCAAGCACATCATCGAGTCGTGCGAGCGCTCGCTGCGCCGCCTGGGGACCGACCGAGTCGACCTGTTCTACCTGCACCGCTCCGATGTGCTGGACGCCCCGTTCGAGGAATCCCTCGCCGCCGTCGACCAGCTGGTCCGAGACGGCAAGGTGCTGTATCTCGGGGTGTCCAACTTCAGCGCCTGGCAGGTCGCGCTCCTCATGGAGATCATCGCCAAGGAACACCTCACGCCGCTGACCGCGCTGCAAGACCGGCACAATCTGGTCTGCCGCCGCAACGAACGTGACCTGTACCCGCTCGCGAAGGCGAAGGGCTTCGGGCTGCTCGCCTACAACCCGGTCGCGGCCGGCATGCTCGCCGGCCTGTTCAAGCGCGGCGACCCGATCCCTGAGCAGGGGCGCTTCACCATGCCGGTCTACCAGGAGCGGTACTTCCACGACGAGGTCTACGACGTCGTGGACGTGGTCCGCGACTGCGCGTTCATGATGGGCGTGCCCATGGCACAGCTGTCGCTGGCCTGGATTCTGTCCCAGGATTTCGGCGTCAGCCCCATCGTGGGCGCCCTGATCCCCGAGCACTTCGACGACACCGAGGCCGCCCTCGACCTGAAGATCCCCGACGAGATCCTGGACCGGCTCAACGAGGCCTCAGCGGCATTCCTCTGACAACTAATTCCTAACGAATAGGTCCGAACGAAGACGGTGTGACTCATGGAGTTCATTGCTGAACTAATGGTGCTCGCAGTGCCCGCGGCCCACCCGAAGTCCGATTTCGCCGCCGAATGCGGATGGATGGCGCACCGGCTCGAGGACTTCGAGGCCTCCCGGGCGAACGCCGGAACCGACATGGAGCGGGTCGCGCTGCTCGACTCGCCGATCGGTCACGTGACGATCTCCTACCTCGAGGGAACGCGCGGCTACCGAGCCGTGGCGAAGACGATCCGGGAGACCCCGTCGATCTTCGACCAGGACATGATGACCCGCGGCAAGGTGCTGCACGGCATGTCCGAGGAGCAGCAGCGCGAGCTGCGCGCGCCGCTGGAGACTGCCATCGGCTACCGGAACGTGGAAAGCCCGCGCGGACCGTGGCACGCGTTCGTCGCGCCGGTCGCCGCGGACGTGACCGAGCGCTGGCAGCGCTTCTCCGACGAGCTGGCCGGCCCGTGCAAAGCGGGATTCGAGGCGTTCTGCGTCAGGAACGCGTTCACGGCGTTTCGCGAAGGGCTGTACCGCAATCCGCGCGGACAACTCGCGTGCGTGTACATCGAGGGCAGCGAGGACGTGGACGCGCTGCCTCGCGCTGTCCGCGCCGACGGCGCCTTCGAGGAGTGGTTCGCCACCGAGTTCAGCGCCATCCACGGCGCCGACCTGCGGCAGAAGCTCATGTGGCCGCTGGTGGGAAAGACCTGGGACTGGGTCAAGGGAGAGAAGAACGAGAACGTGGCGCCGCTGTTCTCGCTCGCCACTCACCTGCTCGGCGAGTAGAGGGTACTGGGGCAGGGCCAGTTGAAGATCTCCGCCGGATTCTCGGCGAAGACGCGGGACCGCAGTCCGTCGTCGCTGATCCAGGCGCGGAACGCATCGAGGAAGT
>Ga0335075_10008211_pt1 | contig 16039 bp, 14 predicted proteins | sample Lox_Sample_24_FD_206723 | JGI IMG/M metagenome (GOLD analysis project Ga0335075, IMG submission 206723) | Soil microbial communities from Loxahatchee National Wildlife Refuge, Florida, United States - Lox_Sample_2.4 | ecosystem: Environmental > Terrestrial > Soil > Wetlands | place: USA... | reverse complement strand
CGTCCAGCGAGCTGGACCAGCCGCAGGCCGTGGCGGTCACCCCCAACGGCGACCTGATCATCGCGGACACCGGCAACAACCGGGTGCTCGTGGTGACCCCGTCCGGGAAGATCGGCGTCGTCGCGGGCGACGGCATCCCCGGCTACAAGGGCGACGGCCACCTCGGCGCGTTTGCCGAGCTGAACCAGCCCGCCGGCGTCGCGGTCGACGGGCAGGGCAACGTCTACATCGCCGACTCGTCCAACAACGTCATCCGCCGGGTGGACGCCAAGACCGGCACCATCACCACGGTCGCGGGCGACTACGCCGCCGACCAGGCCAACGACGGACAGGGCGGCTACACCGGTGACGGCGGCCCGGCCACCTCGGCCGAGCTGCAGGACCCGCAGGGCCTCGCCGTCGACGGCTCCGGCGACTTGTTCATCGCCGACACCTTCAACAACGCGATCCGCGTGGTCACCCCGGCCGGGACCATCTCCAGCCTGTGGACCGGCCAGAACACCCCGTACGCGATCGCAACCGACCCGTCGGCCTCCGGCACGGTGTACTTCGCCGACACGTCAAGCAGCCGGATCGAGAAGGGGACATACACCATCGCCACGGCGACGGCGTCCCCGTCGGCCAGCTCCTGACGCGCCCGCTACTAAACGAAGAAGAGGCAGCAGAGATAGCAATGGCTAACAAGCGCATTTTCTCCTTCAACCCGGCGATGTCCCGCCGCAGGTTCGTCGCCAGTGCGTCGGCGGTGGCCGGCGCCGCCGGGCTGGCCGGCGTCCTCCCCGAGAGCCTCGCGGAGGCGGCGACCCGCAGCCCCAAGGACTTCGACCTGTCGCAGGTCAAGCACCTGGTCTTCCTCATGCAGGAAAACCGGTCCTTCGACCACTACTTCGGCACCTACCCCGGCGCGCGCGGGTTCGCTGACCCGACGGCGATCCGGCTGTCGACTGGCCGGTCAGTGTTCCAGCAGCCCGACCCGTCCAACCCCGACGGGTACCTCGAGCCGTGGCACATGTCGACCATCACCAGCGGCGCGGCGGCCGTGCCGTCCCTGTCGCATGACTGGCGGGACCAGCACGCCGCGTGGAACTTCGGCAGGATGGACCGCTGGCTGCTCACCCACGTCGCTTCCGACGGCGACACCAACGGCTCGTTCACCATGGGCCACTACACCCAGGAGGACATCCCGTTCCACTGGGCCCTGGCGCAGACGTTCAGGCTGTGCGACAACTACCACTGCGCGGTGCTCGGCCCGACAGACCCCAACAGGCTGCTCTGGGAGATGGGCACCAACGACCCGCAGGGCCTAGCCGGCGGCCCGGTGCTTGAGACCGGTGGCAAGCACGACCTGACCTTCGAAACCTCATATGAAACGCTGTACAACGCCGGATACAGCATCAAGTGGTACCACGCAAGCGGCTGGATCGGCCCCACCGACGGCAACTACTTCGTCCAGTTCCAGAGCCCTGGCCTAGTGCCGGAGGCTCTGTACAACGCCATCAACGGAGTCTCCACGCTGTACGGCGACGGTACTCCCGGCGGGGTCGGCAACCCGCTGAGCCCGACCGCGGCGAGCAACCCGCAGCTGGCGTTCGAGGAGGACTGCGCCAACGGGGTGCTAGCCGACGTGTCGTTCCTCGGGACCGGCTCTTCGGAGCATCCGCCGGCGATCCCGGCGGCCGGTGCGCAGTTCCTCGCCTCGAAACTGGAGGCCCTGGCCGCCAACGAGGACCTGTGGAACAGCACCGTGTTCGTCCTCAACTACGACGAGAACGACGGGTTCTTCGATCACGTCGCCCCGCCGACGCCTGACCCGACGAAGTACCCGGAGGAGTTCGTGCACCTGGCTTCGCCGGCCGGCACCCCCGGTGGCGGCCTGCCCGTCGGGGCTGGGTTCCGGGTGCCGGCCTTCGTGATCTCGCCGTGGACGGTGGGTGGACGGATCTTCTCGGAGGTTGCCAACCACACCTCCTGCCTGACCCTGATCGAGGCGGTGGCCGCAGCCGGCGGCCTGTCCGCCAAGGGCCCGGTCACCTTCCCCTACATCAGCCGCTGGCGGCGCGCGACCTTCAGTGACTTCACCGGTGCCCTGCGCCCGGTCGCGGCGCAGCCCGCGCCGTCAAACACCCAGTTCGACCCGACGACCAGGGCCACCGAGCTGGCCGCCCAGGAGGCGTCGTCCCTGCTGCCGCTGCCGCCGCGGCCTGAGGCGACGCAGGACTTCCCCTACCTGTCTTCCGGCGGGGAAGTTATCTAAGAGGACACGGCCTGAGGGCACGCCTGATAGGCATGGTGCCGAGTCAGTCGCCGGGCCGCCCGCACCGCGGGCGGCCCGGCGCTGTCGTTGACGCGAGTGCCGTGGCTCGCCGAAGCTGTTTTCAGGCCCGGAAGATGAGCGCGCCTCGCGCGCCCAGAAGGAGACTGGAGCATCGTGGTACCGGAGAGCATCGCGCACTTCATCGGCGGGCGACAGGCGCACAGTTCGTACAGGAAGACGTTCGGGGCGCCTGATCCGGCGACTGGGAAGGAGTACACGCGGGTTGAGATAGGCGTCGGCGCCGACGTCAATCAGGCGGTGCTGGCGGCGAGTGCCGCGCTCGAGGCCGGTCCTTGGGCCGGCCTGCCGGCCGGCGAACGGGCAGGGATCCTGGAGCGGATCGCGGACGGGATCGGGTCCCGGTCCGACCAGATCGCGGACTTTGAGGCACTCGGGACCGGACTGCCGGTCACGCAGGCGAGGGAGCAGGCGGGTCGGGCAGCCGAGTGCTTCCGGTCTGCCGCTGGCGCCATCGCGGCGCGACAGGAGAACCTCTCCTTCTCCCCTGGCCGATCCGGGTACACGCTGCGGCGTCCGGTCGGCGTCGCCGGGGTGGTCACGTCGTGGCGCGCACCGTTCCTGGCGCAGGCGCGGGCGGTCGCGCCCGCGCTCGCGGCGGGCTGCACGGTCGTGCTCCAGGCCGACGTCTGGGCACCGCTGTCGGCCGCGCTGCTGCCGGAGATCACGACCGGGGCTGGCCTGCCCGGCGGCGTCCTCAACATCGTGCACGGCACCGGCGACTGGCGGGGCATGAGCGGCGGCGGAACCGAGGCACGGGATGCCCTGGTAGCGCACCCGCGCGTGCCGCTGCTCTCGTTCGCCGGGGATGCCGCCGCCGGGGAACAGGGCGCGCGGGAAGCCGCCGTGCACGGCAAGCGCCTGTCAGCGGACCTCGCAGGCAACTCGCCCTGCGTCATCTTCGCCGACGCGAACCTGGACCGGGCGACCGACAGCGCCGTGTTCGGAGCTTTCTCGCTGAACGGCGGCCGCCGCACCGCCACCTCCCGGATCCTGGCTGAGCGGCCCGTCTACGACGCCGTCGTCGCCCGCCTCGCCGAACGGGCCGCACGCATCCGCGTGGGCGACCCGGCGGACCCGTCGACGGAGCTCGGGGCACTGGTGCATCACGAGCTCTACGACTGGGTCATGTCCTGCGTGCGGCTTGGCATCCGCGAGGGCGCCCGGCTGGCGGCCGGCGGGCGACGCCCCGCCGGCCTGGCGGAGGGGAACTACCTGTCCGCGACCGTGCTCGCCGACGTGACGACGGAGATGCGGGTCTTCGCCGAGGTGATCTCCGGGCCGGTGGCGTGTGTGACGCCGTTCGGCACCGAGGAGGAGGCCGCCACACTGGCCAACGCGGCCAACGCCGCCGCGGGCGCGCCCGCGGCCTACATCTGGACATCGGACCCGCAGCGCGCCAGCCGCCTGGCACCTGCCATCGACTCCCCTGCGGTCTGGGTCAACGCGCACAACGCCGACGACCTGCGCATCGCACCCGGCGGAGCAGACGGCATTGACTTCTACACGCGGTCTAGCGCCATCCACATCGCGGCGGACGACGGACCCGCGCCACGGCTCGGCGGATAAGCGCCTCACTGGCAGCCGAGGCTGACTGACTTTTCACGAACACCGCGCTGATCACGACGCCGGCCGCGATGTACAGCGTCAGGCCGCCGCGGGCCCGGCGGCTGCCCCGTGCGCCCTGCCCGGCGGCGCCGCCGCCGGGAGCATGGCGGCGGGCGTGCGGATCGCTGTCTGGGGATGGCCGGGCACCTGGCTGCTCGCCACTGCGCACAGATGTCATCAGTCGGCGTCTTTCTGCAGGTAGTGGAACTGGATGAAGGTGATAAGGCCGACCACGATGACGAGGACGACCGACATCGCGCTGGCCAGGCCGACATCGGTATCCGCGAACGCGGTCTGGAAGACGGACATCACCACGGACTCGGTGCTCGTTCCGGGGGCGCCGTCGGTGATGATGAAGAACTGGTTGAAGGCGAGGAACGAGCCGATCACCGAGATGATCAGGCTCAGCGCGATCGACCGGCGCAGCAGCGGCAGCGTGATGCGCCGTTCAGCGCTCCACCACGAAGCCCCGTCGACCCGGGCCGACTCGTAGAGTTCGGCCGGGATGCCCTGCATTCCGGCCATGAGCAGCATCATCGTCAGCCCGGAGGCGAACCAGACGACGAGGATGCAGATCGCGGTCGTCGCCAGGCGTCAGGTGCAGCACGACCTTCAGGTCCCGTGGCGTTCACGCCGAACGTGCCCGGCGAGGACGCCGACGGCGAGTTGCCCGATGAGGTGCACGCCGTGAGCGCCAGCGTCGCGGTCACCGCCGCGGCTCCGATCGGTAGGTAGACGGCGCGCCTCATCGCTGCCCGCCTTTCCGCTGCCCAGCGTGTCTATGCATGCCGTCGACCTCCTCGTTGACGGGTTACCCGGGTTACAAGGTTTCCTCGGCAGCCGGGGAACGGCCGGTTGCCGCATTATTCCTGGCAGATCGGCCGCGCGGCATCCAGACGCGCATGGCCCTGCCGTCGCGGTTGTCCCACTGGAAGTACGGGATGGCCACGGCCGTGGCCGGGGCGCCGGCCGCTCCGGCGTCGGGCGAGGCCCGATAGGGCAGGCCACCGCCAGCGGCGGGCGCCAGGCGTTCGCCGGCCACCGCCACGGCCACCGTTGGGCCCGCACCCGGAAGCTCGACGGCGCGTTCGGGCAGGTCACGAGGGTAGAGCAGGAGATCATCGACGCTCACCCCAGCAGCCCGATGTCATGCTCGTTGTTAGCGTTAACACAGGTCATGGCACCAGGCCGGATAAGGAATAGGTTTTCTTCAACGAAAGGGCTATCCGGATGAGCGGTCAAGGCCGTGTAAACACGGTTCTATTACGATATGAAGCCAGTATCTTTGGAAGTAAGCTGGAGAAAAACGTTTGCCTGAAGAAGAGCCCGGCGCGAGGCGCGTGACCATCAGGGACGTGGCAGCGCAGGCCGGCGTGTCGATCGGTACCGCGTCGAAGGCCCTCAACGGGCAGGGGAAGCTGCGCGCCGAGACCCGTGCGCGAGTAGCGGCGGCAGCCCGCGAGCTTGGTTTTTCGCCGAACGTGCTGGCCCGGGCGCTGCTGGCGGGCCGGACCTACACCGTCGGCCTGATCACCACCGACAGCTTCGGCCGGTTCAGCATCCCGGTCATGCTCGGCGCCGAGGATGCGCTCGACGCCGGCCAGATCTCGGTGTTCATGTGCGATACGCGGGACGATCTGGCCAGGGAGCGGCATTACCTGAAGATGCTGCTCGGCCGTCAGGTGGATGGCCTGATCGTCGCCGGACGCCGGATCGAGCCGCGGCCGAGCGTAGGCGTTGGCCTAAGGATGCCGGTCGTCTACGCGATGACCCAGTCCCTGGACAGCGACGAGGCGGCGATCCTGCCCGACGACTACGGCGGCGGCCGGATGGCCGCGACCCACCTGCTGGAGGCCGGTTGCCGTCGGCTCGGGCACATCACCGGCCCGGAGCGCTTCCTGGCGGCGCGCAAGCGCGCCCGCGGGTTCTGCGACGCCACGGCCGAGGCAGGCATCCGGTTCTCGCCCCACGACGTTCTGTACGGGGAGTGGACCGAGGCCTGGGGACGGCAAGGCGCCGGGATCCTGCTCCGCGACTCACCCGACGTACAGGCCATTTTCTGCGGCAGCGACCAGATCGCCCGCGGCGTCTCCGACACGCTGCGGCAGCTCGGGCGCGGGGTGCCCGACGACATCGCGCTGATCGGCTTCGACAACTGGGAGCCGATGGCGTGCGGGGCCGACCCACCGCTGACGAGCATCGACATGTGCTTGGAAGATGTCGGCCGGGTCGCCGCCAAGCACCTGCTGTCCGCGATCAACGGTGAGCCGACCCACGGCGCGCACACCGTTCCTTGCCGCCTCGTCGTCCGCGGCTCGACCGGCTGGCAGGCAGCTAGCGCGCCCGGCGTGACGAGCCGATAGGCGTGCGGCACGGCTGGCACGCATCACGTCGACTGCGCCCGCACTACTGCAGGAAATCCAGCAGTTGGCGTGTGGTCTCCTCGGGTGCCTCTTCCGGAATGAAGTGACCGGCCGGTACCGGGCCGCCGCGAACGTCATCGGCCCACTCCTGCCATATCGCGAGCGGATCATCGTAAAGTTTCGCGACCGCACCGCGCTGGCTCCAGAGGAAGAGCACGGGGCAGGAGATCTTCCGGTTCCCGCGATCCGCCTCGTCCTGCTGATAGTCCAAGGTCGCGGATGCGCGGAACTCCTCGCAGATGGCGTGCACCGTATCGGGGTGGCTGAATTTCTCGATGTACTCGCCGCGTACCCCGGCCGGGAAAGCATCCTTCACCTCGGACCACATGTTGAGCATGAAGTCGACCATGTTGGCTGGTGCCGCGTTGATGAACCGTTCCGGTACCGGTTCCGGCGCGGCGCAGAAGGACCATTGCCAGTACAGGAGGCTGAATTCTTTGTCGGCACGGTTGTACGCGTCGCCGACGGGAACGACGTCCATGACGGCGAGCCGGAGGACAGCATCCGGGTGATCCAGTGCGAGACGGTAGGCGCAGCGCGCCCCGCGATCGTGTCCCGCGATGCTGAACTGGTCGTAGCCCAGATGCCGCATGACCTCAAGCTGGTCACGGCCGATCGCGCGCATGCTGTAGGGCTCGTGATCGGCGGTACTTGGCGGCTTGCCGCTGTCGCCGTACCCACGCAAATCGGTGGCGACGACGGTGTAGCGCTTGGCGAGGCGGGGCGCTACCCGATGCCACCGACATGAACCTGACCCCCACTGGCTGCCACCACCCCCAGTTACCCAGGCACGGACGGTATCAACCGGCCGGTCACCGCTGGGAGCAGAGGACTGCTTCGCCGGTTCCGCTTGCCGGGTTCTGTTCGGATGCCCGATTTGGGAGCGGACTGGCTACCCCGCTTTGAGCCCGGGGGTGTCCAGCAGTGCCTGGCGGGCCTTTCTGGCGATGCCGATGGTGTTGATGAGCCAGAGCTGGACCGGCCGGGGCGGCTCGATCCGGATGAGGGTGCGGTCGCCGCGCCGGTCCACCGAGACCTGGGTGCGCCAGAAGCGGCCTGAGCCGGTGCTTACCACCATGGTGTCTTCGTCGGCGTCGTGCGGCATCCCGAAGCCGAAGCTGACGCCCTTCCCTTGCTGTACGCGATAGCGGGGGCCGAGGCGGTCGGTGAGCGCCGCGGCGATCTGGTCGCTCGAGACATCGCCGGAAACCGTGACGGTCGGCATGGTGCTCCTTTCCGGTTCAATGCGTTATGGCGGGCTACTCCCAGCGGAAGAACCGCCAGGCGGCGAGGGTGAAGGCGGCTGCCCAGGCGGCCATGACAAGCAGCGGCCTGGCGGGAGGGAACGTTCCCTGCATGGAGTCCTGGGTCGCCTGGACGGCCGCGCCGAGGGCGGTGTAGTTGGCTACGCCCTGCAAGGCGCCGGGCATCTCCGGAATGGGGATCCACAGCCCGGCGAAGAAGATCAGCGGGAAGAACGACGCGGCCTCGAAGACGACGACGCTGCCGACCGTAGGCGCGACCGCCCCGATGAACAGGCCCAGGGCGAGCAGGGCGCTCGTGCACAGCGTAAGCGACAGCACCAGGGCGCCCGGGTCCTTCGGCGCGGCCACGCCGAAGCCGGCCACCCCGGCCGAGAACAGGATCACGAGGCCTATCACGGTCAGGGCGGCGTTCACGGCCACCTGGGCGGCAAGCAGCAGGCCCGGGCGTACCGGGGTGACCGCCATCCGCCGCAAGATGCCCTGCTCCCGGTAGGTGGCGAGCGGGGCGGGCAGGCTCAGCAGGGCGAGCGCCGCGACGACCAGGGTGGCGAGGACGGGGACCTCCGCGTCGAAGCGTGTCAGGCCGCCCAGGCTGGCCACGTGCTGCTTGTAGCGGGGCAGTTCGCCGAAGAGCACGAGCATCCCGACGGGGAAGCCGATGCCGATCACCAGCCCGCGCGGCGACCGCCAGGCGAGGCGCGCCTCGTTCAGGGCCAGCTGGGCGAACGCCCCCGGCATCTGCCTCGGCCCGGCGAGCGAGATCATGCCGGCACTCCCGCCTCGCGAGGGTGCCGGCCGGTGAGAGCCACGAAGGCGTCCTCCAGGCTTGAGGTGCCCATCTCGACGTCGTGTGCTGCCACTCCCGCCGCCGCCAGGGTCAGGATGATCGCGTTCACCAGGTCGCCGCTGCCGGTGACCACTACGCGGCGGCCGGCCCGCTCCAGGTTGCGGACCTCCCGCAGGTCGAGCAGCAGCCGGTCGTCGAAGGGGGCGGAGGGGGTGAAACGGACCAGTTTCGCCCCCTTGGTCTTCTCGGCCAGCCCGGCGGGAGTGTCGATGGCCACCACGCGGCCGCGGTCGATGAGCGCTACCCGGTCGCAGAGGCGCTCGGCTTCCTCCATGAAGTGGGTCACCAGGAGGATGGTCACGTGCCGTTCCCGGACCGACTCGATCAGCTCCCAGGTGTCGCGCCGGGCCTGCGGGTCGAGGCCCGTGGTCATCTCGTCGAGCACCGCGACGCGTGGCGAGCCGATCAGCGCCAGCGCGATGGAGAGCCGCTGCTTCTGCCCGCCTGACAGCGACCGGTAGTAGACGTCCCGCTTGGCGGCCAGCCCCAGCGAGTCCGCCAGTCCGGCAATATCGGCCGGTTGCCGGTAAAACGACCGGTACATGGCGAGGATCTCGCCGACGCGCAGCTTGGCCGGCAGGGCTTTCGACTGCAGCTGGGCGCCCACGAGCTGGTGCAGTTCCGTCGCCTGCCGACCCGGGTCAAAGCCGAGGACGCGGATAGTCCCCTCGTCGGGGCGGCGCAGGCCGAGAACGCACTCGACGGTCGTGGTCTTGCCCGCCCCGTTGGGCCCGAGGATGCCGAAGATCTCGCCGTCGCGCACCGACAGCGACACGTCGTCCACGGCCACGGTCCGCCCGTATACCTTGCGCAGGTGCGCCACCTCGACGGCCGGCGCGGGGCAGCCTTCCGCCGGGGCCGCGGTCATCGGCTGCGCCCCCTCGGCCGTGGCGCCGTGCGCCGGGTGGCCGCGTCGAACAGGTCCGCCAGTTCCCGTCCGTAGTGACCGGCGTCGAGGCGCGGGTCCCGCGCCAGCCGGGGAGGCACGGCGTCGACGGCGCCCCGGATCGCCATCGCCATGACCTGCGGGTCGAAGTCCTCACGAAACTCGCCGCCGGCCTGGCCGGAGGCGAGCAGTTCCTGCACCGCCGCCACCCCTCCCGTGAGCACCGCGCCCACCGCCGGACTGACGGCCTGGTCGCCGCGCGAACCCCAGGCGATCTCGACGAAGGCCATCATCTCCGTGCGGTGAGCGCCGATGAATTCCAGGTTCGACTCGATCCACGCCCGCAGCCGCCCCGACGCGGTCGTCTCGCTCATCGCCCGGCCGCGGATGAACGCCGCGCCCTTGGCGGCCACGTCCGCGATCACCTCCCGGACCAGCTCGTCCTTGCCCGCGAAATGGTAGGAGATAACCCCCTTGCTCACGCCGATCCGCTCGGCGATGCGCCCAAGCGAGGCCTGCGCGTAGCCCACCTCGGCGATCGTGTCGATGGCGGCGGCGACGATCTGCGCCCGGCGGGAAGTGCTCGTGAACGTCTCGCCCCCGCCCGCTTCCGTGCTGGCCGCTCGGCCTGACTCCATGGCCAAATTTTAGCACAGTCGTTCAGCATGCAACAGGAGGCCTGGGCGGCTACGCGGACGGCGCGGGAACCCTTTGCAGCTTCGCCTGGACCCCGTTCGCGTCGGGATGGCCCAGCTCCATAAGGATGAGCAGTGCCCGTCGCCATGAGCCGAACGCTTCGTCGAGATCCCCGGCATCGCTGAGCACGTCACCGAGATGGCTGAGGCCGTCCGCCTCGCCGTAACGGTCACCTTCCGCCTGGGACAGGGCGATGGAACGCTGGTAGCACTCGATCGCCTCGGCATGTTGGCCGAGGCGGTGGTGGGCGTATCCGAGGCTGTCAAGCGTCGCGGCCTCCCCGCTGCCGTGGCCGAGTTCGCGATGCAGGTCAAGGGCCTGCTGACAGTAGGCAAGCGACTGTGCGTGCAAGCTGAGCCGCGCGTAGCACCAGCCGATCCCGTTCAGCGCCCTGGCCTGCCCCATTAGGTGCCCGGTGGCGCGGAACAGGTCCAGGGCCGCGAGCGCGTGCCCGATCGCGTCCTGGTACCGGCCTTGTCCCTCGCACGTCCGGGCGATGTCGAGCCGGGTCCTGGCCGCGGCGACACGATCGCCCGCCTGGCTGAACTCCTCGATGGCCAGCAGCAGGTACCGCTCGGCCGTGGCATGGGAACCGATGCTGATGCGCACGCGGCCGAGCTGGCGGTGGGCGTGTGCCTGCCCGAGCAGGTCCCCGGCTCGGCACGCGGCGGCGAGCGCGATGCCCTGGATCTCGGCCAGATCGACCCAGTGCCCCTGCCGGTCAAGAAAGGTCGTCAGCGTCCAGGCCAGCCGCCAGCTGTGCGTGCCGAACCCGTCCGCCGCCGCCGCTCTGACCGCCGCGATCAGCACCTTGTGCTCGCGCTTGAACCAGGCCAGCGCGTGGGCGGCGTCGGCGAGCGCCTCCGGGCGCGCCTCGGGTGCCGGGCCGTCGAGCGTGATCGGGTCGCGCGCCGGGATCAGCAGCCGGTCCGCCGCATGCGCCGTGTGCAGGTAGTGGTCGAGCGTCCGGCGGAGCGCTGCCCGCCGTACGGCCGGGCTGTCGTGCCGCCCGGCCTGCTCGGCGGCATAGGCCCGCAGCAGGTCATGAAAGGCGAACCGTGCAGGTACCTGTTCCATGATGAGCCGAACGGACAGGAGTTCTTCGAGCGCGCGCTCCGCAGCCGTTGCCGGCAGGCCGGCCAGGCTTGCCGCCGCCGGAACCGATATCTCCGGACCGGGATGCACTCCGAGCAGCCGGAACATCGCCTGCGCGGCCTCGCTCACGCTCGCCTGCGACCAGGAGAACACGGCGCGCACGGAACTCGCGGCTTCCCCGGTATCCAGCCTGTCCAGGCGGTCGCGGGAATCCCGCAACTCCGCGACGAGCGCGCCGATCGTGAGCCCGGGGCGGATCGCGGCTCGCGCGGCGACGATCGCCAGCGCGAGCGGAAGCCGCGCGCACAGCGTTATCAGTTCGGCTAGCTCGGTTGGCTCAGCACGTGTCCGTTCGGTACCTAGCCTCAGGTCCAGCAGCTCACGTGCGCCATCTTCCGACAGCAGATCCAGGGCGAGCGGCCGCGCGCCCTCGCTCGCGATCAGGCCGGTCAGCTGGCTCCGGCTGGTGACGAGCACCAGGCAGCCGGGACTGCCGGGCAGCAGCGGGCGCACCTGCTCGGCGTCGTGCGCGTTGTCCAGCAGGATGAGCAGGCGCTGTCCCGCGACCATGCTGCGGTAAAGGGCCGCCCGGGCGGCCAGGTCCGCCGGGATCCGCCGCGGGTCGACCCCGAGGGCGGTGAGGAAATGGCCGATCGCCTCGGCCGCCGTTACCGGCGGCCCGACGGGGTCGAAGCCGCGCAGGTTCGCGTAGAGCTGGCCGTCGGGAAACCGGTCGGACACCTGGTGGGCGAAGTGCAGCGCGAGCGCGGTTTTCCCGACGCCGGCGGTACCGCCGATGACCGAGATCGCCCTTCCGGGGGCGGTGAGCATCCAGCCGAGCGCCTCAAGCTCCGCGGTCCGGCCGACGAAGTACGGTGGCGACCCCGGCAGTTGCCGCGGTACGGCCGCGTCGGACAGGACGGTGGCCGGGCGCGGGCCGGCGAGTTCCGCGTCGAACCGCAGGATCCGGTCGTGCAAACGGCGCAGTTCAGGCCCGGGGTCGGTGCCAAGTTGCTCGGCGAGCACCTGGCGTGCCTGCTGGTAGGCGGCCAGCGCCTCCGCCGCACGACCGCACCGGTAGAGCGCGAGCATGCGCTGTGCGTGGAACCGCTCGCTCAGCGGATGCTCGGCGGTGAGCGCCTGCAGCTCGAGCAGCAGGTCCGCGTGCCGGCCCAGGTGCAGGTCGGCGTCCACCCGCCACTCCACTGCCTGCAGTCGCAGCCGCTCCAGCGGGGGCACCGCGTCGCGGCGCAGCGCCTCTGACGGAACATCCGCTAGCGGCGTGCCGCGCCATAGGGAAAGCGCCGCTCCCAGGTCGGCCGCGGCCTGTTTCCAGTTCTGGTTCCGCACCGCGGTCCCCCCTCGCGCGCATAGCGCTTCGAACCGCAGCGTGTCCAGCTCGTCCTCACCGAGCCGCATCAGATAGCCCGGGTCGCGGGTCACTAGCCGCGACGCGGCCGGCCCCAGTTGCTGCCGAAGGGACTTAACGTAGTTCCGCAGCGTCGCGCGAGCCGAGGGCGGCGGGGTGTCTTCCCACACGACCTCCACCATCTCGTCGAAGGACACCGCCTGATTGGCGCGGACCAACAGCGCGGCGAGCACCGCCCGCTGTTTGGCCGCCGCGACCAGGATCTCTCCATCCGCTGTCCGCACGGACAACGGTCCCAGCACGGCCACCCACATGCCTGCCTCCACAGCGACGGGGGCGGCCCGATCGCCTGGCCGCCGCTATCCGTAGCTACGGGCGGCTTGCCCACGCGGTTCAAGACCAGGAACGAACTTCGTGCACCTAAAGATTTTTAATGGCGGAGGTTACCGGGCTCCGGTGACAGTGGTGGGTCGTGTGGCATGCCGGTATCCCGAGGTCGGGTTGACCGTGATCGCATGCTCATCGGGTAGCGAACGGCGCGTGGCGCGGGTTGCCCTGGTGAGAGACTGGCTGGCGTGGCTCTGGATGGTTTCGTTCGTGCGCTCGATGGCTTTGAGGCCGTGGTCGCTGGGGTTGCGCCTGGCCGCTGCCCGAGTTGGCTCAAACTAGTGCGCACTTCGGCTGTTTCTGGTGATGGCTTCGGGGGCTTGGCGGTGGTCGTCGGGGAGGGGGGTCGGCGGCCGTGATGGTCTGCCGTCCGGCCTGGATCTGAATGGTGCGGTAGCGGCGGGTTGTCTTGACGAATTTCCTGATCGGCCAGCCTGTCTTTGCCTCGGTCCAGCGGCTGACGGCGAGGGCGGCGAACACGATCGTGAGGTGGGCTTCAATGGAGTCGCGCTTGCGGTGGTAGACCGGCCGGGCCTGCAGATCCGACTTGGACATGCGGAACGATTTTTCGATCTGGAAGAGCTCGTGATACGAGTCGATCACGAACTCCGGCGTCACGGGGGTGCCGTCTGGGCAGGCCGCGCGAGGTTGGTGACGTAGCCCTTGATCCCGGCCTGGTCCCGGGCCCTGGCTTCCAGTTCGCGGTTGATGCTCTATGAATATGCCGATCTCAAGAACCAGCCCGGCAGCCTGACCTGCTGCGACAGCACGCCGAACATCGGCATAACGAGAAGGTCGGCATAGACCTTGTTATGCCGATGTCGGCATAAGAGGGTGGACACGTCGTAGAGCACGAGGCTGGCCGGCCCCAGGCCAGCGTGTGCGGCGCAGGCCGCCGGCAGCCGCTGCCGCCATGCCTCCCGCGCGTACTCCGGCAGGCGGCGCTTGACCGTCGCGTACGACGCCGGCGCGACCCCGGCCTCCCCCAGGACGCGCAGGCTGTCGAGCTTGCTAGCCGGCTCGATGACCCGCGCCGGCCCCAGGTGCCCGATCTTCCGCGCCCCGCCGCGAAGACCACACGACCTGCACCGCGGTCGCGCCCGACGTGGTCTTCACTGTCGGTATGTACGGCACCAGGCCACTTTACGAGCCGCGCCTAGCGCGCAAGTTCAGCTCTAACGAACTGCAAACCAGCAAATCAGCGCAGTGCGCTCCGCACGGACACGCGATCGTGAGCCAGCTCAGTGCCAGTCCTCACCCAACCGCTGGAACGGCCGTACCTCCAGAAGGCCGCCGCGGGCCATCGGGTGCCTGGCCGCGACCTCGATGGCCTCGTCGAGGTCGCGGCAGTCGAGCACATCGAAGCCGCCGATCTGCTCTTTCGTCTCGGCGAAGGGCCCATCGGTCACGATGGCGTCCTTCTCCCTCCCGCGGACCGTCCGGGCGGCACTGGGCGGTTCCAGTTCGCTGCCGAACAGGCGGATGCCCCGGGCGCCCATCTCTGATACCCAGGGGTCAACCGGCTCCATGTGGGCTAGCACCTGCGGGTCGGCCGCCGGGTCGGTGCAGACGAGGAGCATGTACCTGGCCTTGCCCGCGGCCGGCTTGGGTACCGGCCCGGGCGGCAGTTCGACCGGGGAGCCGCCGGCCAGGGCGCGCACCTCGCTGGGCCCGAACCAGGAAGAGGGATGCTTGGCCGCCCAGTCCACCGCCTCGTCCAGGCTCTTGCACTCAAGCAGGTCATACCCGGAGATCCACTCCTTCGTCTCCGTGAACGGACCGTCGATGACCAGGAGCTGCCCGTCCCTGACCTTGACCGTCGTGGCGTCCGCGCTCGGCCCGAGGGGGTCTCCCGCCATGTTGACCCCGGCGCTGATCGTCTCATCCAGCCAGGAGGTAAGCGCGGCCCAGTGTTCGTCGCCCCACGTGCCGGGACTGTCAGGATCGACCGTGTGAAGCACCATGTACTGCATCGCCAAGTTCCCCTATCCCTACCGGGCGCCGGACAGGACCCGCGCCGGCGTGACGGGCCGGACCTCAGCCACCACGTCCGCTGCCCAGCCGGCGGGCCGCCCGCGGCGCCCGAACCGGAGGACGCCGCCGAGGCTGCGCCGCAGGTCCCGCATCGTCGCAGCGGCCTCACCCATTCGGGCATCCGCGGCCCGCCGCTTGGTAGCGGTGAGGCCGTGCTCGTACTTGTACATCTGCTGGGCCAGTGTGTAAAGCATCGTTTCCTCCACCTGATGGCAGTTTCCCGGGCCGTCTTCCGGCCCGTTTCGCTTCGACGACGAACGGGTTCACCCCAGATGGACAACTCCCGCACGAGATACTCAGAAATTTTCCGTCGAGCTTGCTAGCCGGCTCGACGACCCGCGCCAGCACCAGGTGCCCGATCTCCCGCGCCCCCCGCCGCGTAGACCACACGACCTGCACCGCGGTCGCGTCACTCAAGGTATTTCTGGGGGCTGCGGCTGCACCTGGTCTGCACGCTGACCGGGCTGCCCGTGCTGTTCGCCCGGGCCGGCCCGAAGGCCGACGAGCGCGAGACCCTGCTGGGCAGGCCGGCCGGGGCGTGGCGGGAAGCTCATCCCGGGCAGACGATCATCCAGCGGGCTGCCCGGCCGCAGGCCGGCCGTGGGGCGCGACAACTGCACATGACTTCCACTCCCGGGTAGTTCCTTTCCGCGGTACTGATTACCGGCTCGCGGTCACCCGCCTCAAGGACGCCTGCGGCGCCGGCTCCGCCGGCCGGGCTACGCCCGGTCCTTGACCCGGCTGTCCGCTCGCGCGGGATAGGCACCTGCGCGGAAAAGGGGCACGCGGGGTCACACCGACTACCGGCGCCCGCCCGAAACATTTGAGACGACTGTCTCAGCAGTAGTCGGCCTGCACTTCAACCGGGCCGCCTGAATAACCCTCCAAGACTCATAACTCCGGAAACTTTAGCGCAGTGGTCACGGCCCTTGTGATGTAAGGAGCCTTATTCAGGCGGTGGATCGCGGGGTTCCGCGGGCATCGCGGTCTGTTCAAGTTCCCCGGTGAGGCGGCGGCAGGAGAAGGCTCGCGTGCTCGCCAGAGCGGCCGGATTGCCAGTCACGCCAGTCACATCTGTTCACTTTGTATGCGTCCCG
>Ga0335075_10008210_pt1 | contig 16039 bp, 15 predicted proteins | sample Lox_Sample_24_FD_206723 | JGI IMG/M metagenome (GOLD analysis project Ga0335075, IMG submission 206723) | Soil microbial communities from Loxahatchee National Wildlife Refuge, Florida, United States - Lox_Sample_2.4 | ecosystem: Environmental > Terrestrial > Soil > Wetlands | place: USA... | reverse complement strand
TCAGCGGCATCGGGTTCGGGGCAGGCTTCCAGGGTGGCATCCGCACCGTCGTCCCGGAGGCCGCGCCGCACGAGCGGGCGGGTGTGCTGTCGCTGCTGTTCGTCGTCTCCTACCTGGGCATGGGCGTGCCCGCCGTCGCGGCCGGCTTCGGCGCCACCGACGGGCTCGGCCTGCTCGGGTCGGCCCGGGTCTACGGGATCGCGCTCATCGTCCTGGCCGGGCTTGCCCTGGCGGGGCTGCGCCGGAGGCGAGCAGTGCGGGCGCTGGCGTGAAAGCAGGGTCCGTTCGGGCACATCGATTTTGATCTTCCCGGCGGCGACGCGGGAGCGAACGCCGTGAGCGAGCTTATAGTTAGACAGATCAGTCTGGAAGGGTGATGGGCGATGGCGACTAAAGCACCGGCGGCGCCGTCGGCGCGGGAGCGGCTGCTGGCCGCCGCCAGCGAGCTGTTCTACGCCGAGGGCGTGCACACCGTCGGCATTGACCGGGTGATCGAGCGCGCGGGCGTGGCCAAGGCGTCGCTCTACAACACCTTCGGCAGCAAGGACGAGCTGGTCCGGGCGTACCTGGAGGCCAGGCACGCGCAGACCGCGGGGCGGATCACCCGCTACCTCGAGCGGTACAGCTCACCCCGGGAGCGGCTGCTCGGCGTGTTCGAGGCGCAGGGCGAGCTGTTCTCCGCCCCCGGGTTCCGCGGCTGCGCGTTCGTCAGCGCCAGCGCCGAGTCGCCGGGCGAGCTGGTGGAGCAGGCGGCCGGCGAGTACCGCGGCTGGGTCCGGGCCCTGCTCGTCGACCTGGCCAGGGAGGCGGGCGTCGCCGCGCCGGAGGCGCTCGGCCGGCAGCTGCACATGATCTACGACGGCGCGTCGCTGTCGGCCCGGATGGACCACGACCCGACGGCGTCCGTCGCCGCGCGGGCGGCGGCCGAGACCCTGCTCGACGCCGCGCTGGCCGGCCGCGCTTAATCGTCACCCCAGCGCCTGCGCGCGGCGTACGGTCGTCATGTGCACTCCGATGCCGCAGCTGGGCGGACACCGCCGACGGGCGTTCGGCTCGCGAGCCGTGGTCAGGTGGCCTCCGCCTGGTTCCTCGGGCTCGCGCTGTTCATCGCCACTCTCGGCGTGGGCTACCTCATGTGGAGCCTGATGACCTGGCGGCAGGGGCGGACCCCGGCCCAACGGATGCTCGGCCTGCGATGCTGGCTGCCGCTTGAGGGTCGGGTGGCGGGACGGCGGGACATGGCGGTGCGCCAGATCTCCGGCGCCTGCCTGAACGGCCAGCTGCTGTCGGGGGTCTTCGTCTGGCTGTTCGGCGAACCCCTGCGGTCGGTGGGCGACGTCTTCGCCGACACCCTGGTCATGTACGACCCGGACGGAATTCTGGCGTTAGGCCGCCGCGCTGCCAGTGCCGTCGGTCGCGGGCGCGTGATCATGCTGCGGTAGCCTCGCGGGGTGAGTCAGTGGGCGTGGGGATACGCGGTTGCCACGGTCGGGCGGGCCGGGATGCCGCTCTGCTATTACTTTTCCGATCCGCGGCTCGGGGTGCCGGATGACGCCGAGGACGCCGGACCGGATGTTCGCGACGAGTACGAGGACGCGATTCGCGCGGTGATCGTCCGCAGCCGGGTGCGGGTGACCGCCGACCTGGACGCGCCGCCGGCCGACGCCGCCGACGCCTACCTGCGGCTGCATCTGCTCTCGCACCGGCTGGTGCGCCCGAACAGCGCGAACCTCGACGGGATCTTCAAGGTCCTGCCCAACGTGTGCTGGACGTCGCTGGGACCGGTCGAGGTCAGCGAGATCGGCGCCGTCCGCGAGCGGGCGCTCGGCCGCGGCCTGTACCTCGACGTCCGCTCGGTCGACAAGTTCCCGCCGATGCTCGATTTCGTCGTCCCGGCCGGCGTGCGGGTGGCCGACGCGGCCCGGGTTCGGCTGGGCGCGTACCTGGCCGAGGGGACGACGGTCATGCACGAGGGCTTCGTCAACTTCAACGCGGGCACGCTCGGGCCCGCGATGGTGGAGGGCCGCATCAGCCAGGGGGTTGTCGTCGACGCCGATAGCGACATCGGCGGCGGCGCGTCCATCCAGGGCACCCTGTCCGGCGGCGGCACCCAGGTCATCTCCGTCGGCCAGCGCTGCCTGCTCGGCGCGAACTCCGGGCTCGGGGTGTCGCTCGGCGACGACTGCATCGTCGAGTCCGGGCTGTACCTGACGGCCGGCACGATCGTCACGCTCCCCGGCGGACGGCAGGCCAAGGCGCGCGAGCTCAGCGGAAGCTCAGGACTGGTGTTCCGTCGCAACAGCGTCACCGGCGCGGTCGAGGCCGTGACCCGGCCCGACAAGCAGGTCAGCCTGAACGTCGACCTGCACTCCGCCCAGTAGCGGGCTTCGGCACGGCCCACCGTCGCTGATGTGCACGCCCCGGCGCACTTATTATTGACTAAGTGCGCTTGCAAACGTTTGCCTCATCGCCGGTGCTCGAGCTGCGGGACGTGACGTACCGCAGGGACGGCAAGGAGATCATCCGGGGCGTCACCTTCACCGTCAACCGGGGCGAGCGCTGGGCGATGCTCGGCCCCAACGGCGCGGGCAAGAGCACGATCCTCGGGTTCTGCGGCGCGGTCACCCATCCCAGCGCCGGCACCGTGCACGTGCTCGGGTCGCAGCTCGGCCGGGTCGAACTGCAGGCCCTGCGCCGGTTGATCGGGCACGTCAACCCCCGCCATCCGCTCCGCTCGCCGCTGACGGTCCGGGACATCGTGCTGACCGGGCTCACCGGCAGCATCGAGACCAGCCTGCGCTGGCAGCCGACGGCGGCGGAATCGCAGCGGGCCGACGCGCTCATCTCCTCGCTCGGCCTTGGCGCGAAGTCAGGGCAGCGCTGGCCGGTCCTGTCGCAGGGCGAGCGCGGCCGGGTGCTGATCGCCCGGGCGCTGATCTGCGAGCCGAGGCTGCTGCTGCTCGACGAGCCGTCGACCGGCCTCGACATCGCGGCCCGCGAGCAGCTGCTTGAGGCCATCGACCAGCTCACCCAGACGCACCCCGACGTCGCCACCGTCCTGGTGACCCATCACCTGGAGGAACTGCCGTCCTCCACCACTCACGCGCTGCTGCTGGCCGACGGCCGCGTGGTCGCGGCCGGACCGGCCCGGGCCGCCGTCACCACCGAGAACGTCTCCGCCGCGTTCGACCACCCGATCGACGTGCAGTTCCACGACGGGCGCTGGCTGGCCCGGGCCGCCCGGCGGAGCACGCTGCCCTCGGCCTGACCTGCTCTCCGGGTTTTCTCGATTCTGTTTGTGCGCTAGAGTCCCCGCCGTGCCATCGTTTCCCTCACCCACGATCACGAGCGCGCGGCTGGAACTGCGGGAGTTCAGCCTGGCCGACGCCGACCTGGTCCGCGAGGTCGCGGCCAACGCGGAACATGAGGCCCTCCCGCCGGGTGCTCCCTCCGATCCAGAGCGGCTCGACGACTGGCTGGCCGCCGATGACCGGCTGCCGCTGCCGGACGGCACCGCGGTTCACCTGATGATGCTCGACCGCTCGCTCGGCCGGATTATCGGCTCGATCAGCGTGTTCCACGCCGACTGGGAGACCAGGGCGGCCGAGATCGGCTACGGGGTCCGCGCCGATCAGCGCGGCAAGGGATACGCGACCGAGGCGCTCGCCGCCGTCGCCCGGTGGGCGCTCACCGACGGCGGGCTGCAGCGGGCGTGGCTGTCGACCATCGCCGAGAACGTCGCCTCGCAGCGGGTGGCGGAGAAGGCGGGCTTCCAACTCGAGGGGACGCTCCGCCGGGCCGGGCTCGAGGACGACGGGCTGCACGACCTGGTGATCTTCTCGCTGCTCGACGACGAGGTCTGAGCGCTTCCGGTCTCCGCACCAGCGAGCGGCAGCAGAAGGAGGGCGGCGAAGATGAAGGACCCGGGTGCGCGGACCGCTGCTGACACTGGGCACCCCACCGCTGCCAACGGACAGCCAGGACACGCTGACGCCGACGCATAGCCGGGCCTGTAGGCCGAGCCCGCGCCTCCTGATACCCGATCAGGGCCCTTTCCGGATAGTTGCAGTCCGAGTGAATCCGGGCGGGATGGTCGCCTTCAGTTCCGCCATATTCGCGGGCGTGGGCGGCAGGAACCCGTAGTCAACCTGGACCTTGACCCCACCCCCGTCATGGCGGACCAGCCAGGTCGAGCGGGCCAGAGCTCCTCCGGCGCGACCCTCCGAATTGTGCAATGCGGCGTTGCACAATTGCCCTGGAGCCTGTTCGCGCGGGGATCGGGACTACGCTGCGGGGTTGGGTAGAGCCACGGTCCGTTCGAAATCAGGGTGTTGATCTTTTCCCCGATAGTGCTGGTGGCCCAGCCGGAAGCGTCACAGCCAGGCTTTCTCACGGGCCGCGACCCCGGCCTGAAACCGGCTCGTGGCGCCCAGGTCGTTCATGAGCTGCCGCATCCGGCGCTGCGTGGTCCGCATCGACCAGGACAGTGACCGGGCGATCGACGCGTCGGTCATTCCGGCGGCGAGCATCGCCAGCAGAGCGGCTGTCTCCGCGTCAGGCGCTCCATGAGACGCACCCGGCTGACCGGGCGCGGTGGTTGAAGCGGCTTCCGGCGGCGCCGCGTGCGTCCCGGGGATCGGAGTCGCCCTGGCCCACTCGGCCTCGAACAGTGCCATCAGCGCGTCCAGGATCGGGGAGCGGTGAATCACGAACGTCGTGTCGATGGAGCGCGAGGTGACCGCCGCGGGGATCAGCGCGAGCTGGTCGTCGGAGATGATCACCTTGATCGGCAGCTGAGGCCGGGTGCGGGCCTGCTCGCCGGCCGCCGAGCTGGGGAGTATGTCGTCGTACATCCGGCCAGGGATCGCGAGCGCGTCGCCGTCGTAGATGACCCGGTAGGCGACGCCGGCGGCGAGGCGGCTGCGCTCCATCCGATAGCCCGTGCCGGGCTCGCGCGAGTACGGCGGCCGGTCGAAGCCGCGCAGCTGGTGCTGCGTCTGCTCGTAGACCCGGTCAGCCAGCCGGGCGATGTTCGGCGTGCCCTGCACGACCTCGACCTGCGCGTCCGGGCGGCGGCCGCGTGAGGTTTCCTGGAATACCTCCGCGAGCCGGTGCATGGTCGCCCTGACGTCCTGCAGTTCCTGCTCCCGCTGGGCGACCAGTCCGCTGATGGCGAGGTCGGGAGGCACCGCCCGGTACCGGACCGGACGCCCGGTGACCTGGAACGCGAGGCCGAGCGCGGCGATGTGCCGCAGCTCCGCCGTCGCCCGGCGGACGGAGATGCCGCAGCGCTCGGCCGCCTCCGCCACGCTCAGCTGATCGGTCTCGACGAGTTCGACGTAGACCCGCGCGGCCGTGCCGCTGACGCCTACTGGGTCAAGCACGCCGCAGAATCCCCGTCGGGGCTCGCCCAGCCGATGTTTCCAGCGAACGCCATCATTGGCGCGATTATGTCACACGGCGTCTATCCGCCACTTACTCGCCATTCAACTTTATTGCTCTCAAAAGCCCACGTCTGCCATGTTGAGCCGTGTCATGGAGGAGACGGCTGCAAGCGAAGCCGCGGGCGTGAAGGAAGTTGATGAGGGCGACAGACTGGATACAACGCAAGCGGCTCGCCGCGGTGTCGGCGATGGCCGTCACCGCACTGGCGGTCGCCGCGGGGCAAGCGATCCCTGCCTCCGCGTCGGCCGCGGCGAAGCCGGCGCAGCAGCCGTCAGGACAGGCCGCCGGGTCGGTGGACGCGAAGCTTGTGAAGCCGTCCGAGAAGACCGGCGTCGTGCCGGGCACCGTGATCGCCGTGCTGTCCGGCACGTCCCTCACCGGGAGCAGGCTGCGGGCCGACAGCACGATGCTGGCCCCGAAGACGTCAAGCGCGGTCGTCAATACGGCGCTCTCCCGGCTGGGGGCGACGTCGATCCAGCCGCTCTTCGGCGGGCTCTCGTCCGCCGCCGCGCAGACGCTGACCTCGTCCGCGCGGCAGAAGATCGGCGCCAGCGCGCTGAACCTCGGCGACATCGTCGTCGTCCACGTCGCCAAGGGCAGCGCCACCGCCGCCGCGAAGACGCTCGCCGCCACGAGCGGCGTCTCCTTCGCCGAGCCCGACCGGTACGTGGAGACCATGGACACCGGCGGCCAGACGCTGACCACCGGGTCCACCGGGATCCAGGCGACCCCGCTGAAAGCGGGGGACGTCAAGGCCGTCACGCCGGGGGCCGCGGCGCTGCCCTCCAACTACGGTCTTGAGTCCTCGTTCGAGAGCTACCTGAACGCGCAGGGCGTCGACGTGGGGGGCGCCTACGCGACCCTTCAGCAGAAGTTCGGCCAGCTTCCCGGCACCGGGGAGACCATCACGAACGTCTCCGTCGGCGACCTCACCGACGCCTCGATGGACGACGGCGAGGTCGCAGAGTACGGGCCCACCACGATCCTCCAGAACGGGCAGCGCTATCTCGACCTGCCGTCCATGCCGCTCATCCCGGCCTACGTGGCGGAGCCGGACGGCTCGCTGAGCGGCACGGCCTCCGTCGAGGGGACGGGCGACCCGGTCCTCGGCGAGATCGGGCTGGACTTCAGCGTGATGGCGCCGCTCCCGGACGCCGACCAGCGGGCCGGGGAGACAGGCTCGGGCTTCACCGACCTGCTCGGCATCGCCCCCGGCGCGAACTACCGGCTCGTGGTGCCGTCGGTGCCGACGACCGCCGAGATCGCGCAGGCGTTCCTGGCCGCCGCCGCGCAGACACCGTCGCCGGAGGTGATCACGGCCAGCCTCGGGTTCGGCACCGACACCATCGGGTTCCCCGGCCGGTACCTCGAGGACGACCCGGTCATGGAGACGGTCATCGCCGCGCTCGTCCAGCACTACGGGATCACCGTGGTGGACGCGGCGAACGACGGCACCCGGCTGTACACGCCCACGGCGATCGGGCCGGACGGCGGCGCGACGCCGACCAACGTCGCGGCGACCCCGGCCGACGCCACCAGCATCAACGATGACGAGTACTCCACCACGCCAAGCGCGGTGGTCGACAGCGGCTCGATCGACGCGGGCGCGACCACCACGGACGACACGCTCGCCGTCCCGCCGCAAGACGGCGGCGACGCCTGGCGGAACCCGACCTACGCAGAAACCCGCACGGACGGCGGCGCGGACTTCGCCAGCGGCTGGGGACAGCGGGTGACGCTGTCCGCCCCGGGCGACAACATCCCGGCGTTCGAGCACCTCGGCCCGGCCGCGGACTCGGTCGCCGTGGTGCTCAACGGCGGCACGTCCGCCGCCGCGCCCGAGATCGCGGCCGCCGCCGCGGACGTCCTGCAGACGGCGCGGCTCACGCACCAGCGGTACGGTCCCGCGCAGGTGATCACGGTCCTCAAGCAGACGGGGAGCGCGGTCGCGACGCCCCCGCAGGCGGACCAGCCGCTGAACGTCGGCCCGCAGGTCGACGTCACCGCGGCGGTCGACGCCGTGCTGGCGGCCCGCCACGCGGGGATCGCCGCGACCAGCATCGTCCGGCTGTCGGTCGCCCACCGCGTGGACATCGACGACACGGGCGCCGCGTTCACCGAGTACACCGACCCCGGCGACATCGACCTGCAAGACCCGTCCGCTGCGTCCACCCCCGCCATGACCGGCGCGGGCGCGACCGGGCCGGTCACGTTCGCGGCCGACATCACCGGCCCGCGCGGGGACAACTACGCCCTCGTCGTCGACGGCAAGACGTTCACCGACACCTCGGACTACATCCGGGTCACGCCGGCCGAACTGCTCGCCGCGGCCGGGCAGCCGCTCGAGTCGACGTCGGACCGCACGGTCACCGTCACCTACCAGGTGCGTGACGGCCATCGCGTGCTCGCGCAGACCGGCGAGACGCTGACGATCGGCCCGTACGACGGCAGCGCGACCTACGCGCCGGCCCCGGTGGTTCCGCAGGTCGTCGACTCCGGCCAATCGGTGAAGGTCTCCTACGACCTGACCGGGGTGGGCCCCGGGCTCAGCGACCCCGAACTCGTCGTCTCCACCGCCGGCCACTGGAGCCCGACCCTCGGCCCGGTGTTCAACGCCGCCTACTCGGTGCCGCTGACAGCCCTCACCGGCACGGTGACGCTGCCCGCCTCGGCCTTCAGCGACGGGGGCGGCATCTACGGCGTCGGCATCGAGCAGGACAGCGACAGCGGTCTGTACGGGGCGTTCGCCCCGGTGGGGGTGACCGCCTTCCCGGCCGGGTTCGACGCGGTCCCCCGCCCGTCCGCGCCGCTGCTGGCGGCCCCGGTAACAGGGACGACAACCGGGCCGGGCCACGACGCCGAAGTCAGCCGGGCCGACCCGGACTTCACGCTGGACTGGAACGCCGGCCCGCGGGCGGCGGGCGCCATCCTGGAGATCTCCGCGCCCGCGCCGACCCTGGACGGCTCCTACAACACCTTCAGCAACCCGAACGGTACCCAGCGCGACGACGACGGCCATGACACCGGCTCCGTGGTGTACGAGAAGCTGCCCGCCGCGGCGGGGTCGCGGACGTTCAGCGCCCTCGCGCTCGGGCTGCCCACCTCGCTCAGCTACGACGTGCGCATCCTGCCCACGGATCGGTCAGGAGCCGTCGCGGGCCAGGCGTCCCCGACCTCGGAGCTCGAGGTCGACGACGGCCTCGCGCCCGATGGCGACACAGTGGACAGCTTCGCGATGGCGGGCACGAACTCGGTCGTCGCGATCGCCAGCGCCGTTGGCTCTCAGGTCGTGAACTACAACCCGGCGACCGGGATCTACGGCTCGGTCATCGCCTCCGACACCTCCGGCGGTGAGTTCTACGTGTTCGGCGTGGACCCGGCGGTCCACACGGTGCTGGTCGACGACGCCACGACCGCCAGCGACGGCAGCCGGACCGACGACGTGGAGCTGTACGACACCCAGACCGGCGCCCTCGTGGGGACGCCGGAGCTGTCCGGGTACACGCTCAAGGGCGGCGTGGTGGACGCGGCCCGTGACCGCGCCGACCTGCTCGCGGCCGACGACGCGACCCGGGCCGACGATGTCATCCCCGTCAGCATGATCACAGGCGCGGCTGGCGCGGCGGCGGACGCCGACGGCGGGACGACGCCCGCCGGCTCGCTCGATAACATCGCGCTCGACGACTCCACCGGCAAGGTCTACCTCACGTCCGGGGCAGGTTCGCTGCTCTGCTTCGGCGGCGGGACCTCGCTCGCCGACGTGGACCCGGGCACCGGCACGGTATCGGTCACCAAGGCCGGCACCAACTGCGACACCGACCTGGCGGTCGACTCGGCGGCGGGGAACCTGATCTCTGTCAACTACCGGGCCGAGTCGGTCAACCTCGCCGGCACCAGCTCGCTGGTGGTGATGCCCGAATCTGAACCGGCCGACGACTCGGTCTACCCGCTGCGCACCGGGGCGCCCGTGGAGCTCGCGGCCGATCCGGCCCACCACCTGGCGCTCGTGCTGTACGACATGCCTGACGGGCCCGCGAAGTTCGGGGCGCCGGGCGGCATAGCGGCCACCGACAGCAACGCCACGTCGGTGATCGAGGTCATGGACACGAGCACGGGAGCGGTTGTGAAGACGATTGGCGGCTTCAGCGCGACGTCGGTCAACGGCCACCCGTTCGGCACCAATCAGGGGATCCAGCTGGATCCGGCGACCGACACCGGGTATATGTTCGCCCCCGGTGACGACCAGGTCCAGCAGTTCTCCTACTGACTCCGATCCGCTCCGGCTGGCCTGCCTCAACCTCCCTGGGGCAGGCCAGCCGGTTCCCTTCGGGAACTGCCGGAACGCCTCCGGTCTACGCGCCGGTCGGCTTGCGGCGGGCGGTGAGGAACAACCGGGCAAGCTCGCGGGTGGTGGTGGCGTCTTCTGCGGCCTTGTCGTCGCGCCATCGCCCGGTGAACCGGGGGAAGCGCATGGCCAGCCCGGCGTCGTCCTCGATCTGGCCCCAGGCGGCGGTGTAGTTCGGGGACAGGGTGAGCTCGGCGCTGAGGATCTCCAGCACCAGCCCCGGCTCGAACCAGACGTCCGGCTCCTGGCGTGCGTCCACCCGAGCGGGCTTGTGCGAGCTCAGCAGCGGCGCCAGCCGACCGGGCAGTGCCGCCAGGTCGGGGTCGGTGAACCCCGCGCCGCACTTGGTCACGGCGCGGAACACGCCGGCGTCCGCGTCGTAGGCGGCCAGCAGCACCGCGCCGTAGACCCCGGTACGGCGGCCGCGGCCGGCGAACGCGCCGATGACGACCAGGTCAGCGGTGTCGGACAGCTCGGTCCGGTAGTCCCGCTTGAGCTTGATCCACTGCCAGCCGCGCGCCCCCGCCTGGTAGATCGAGTCCGGCCCGGTCGACTTGCAGACCAGGCCCTCGCACCCGTCGGTGACCGCCCGGGCGAACGTCGCGTCCAGCGCGGCGGGGTCGGCAACCTCGGCCGTGGTGGTCAGCCGCAGCCGCGGCGAGAGGGTGAGGGCCGCCTCCAGGGCCGCGCGCCGCCGCGGGTAGGGCAGCATGGTCAGGTCCTCGCCGTCGGCGTACAGCAACTCGAAGCAGAACAACCCCACCGGCACATCCTGGACGGCCTGGTCGATGCCGTGCTTGCGGCGCCGCAGCATGACCTCGCCGAACGGCCGCAGCTCGCCCGCGGCCGCGTCGTAGGCGACGACCTCCCCCTCAACGATCGCCTCGGCGGGCCGCAGTCCTTCTGACAGCAGCGCGGCGACGTCGGGGAACTGGCCGGATATCTCCTCCAGCCGCCGGGTGAACAGCTCGACCCTCCCGTCCGCGGCGCGGTGCGCCTGGACCCGGATGCCGTCGTATTTGTACTCGGCGGCGCACCGACCGCCCAGCCGGGCCAGGATCTGGTCGGCGTCCGACAGACGCTGGGCGAGCATGACCCGCACCGGGTTCCCCGGCTGCACCCGCAGCTGCTCGACCGCGGCCAGCCCGCCGCCCGCCAGGGTGGCGGCGACCTTGCCGAGGTCGCAGCAGATGCTGTACCCACGTTCAAGCACTGGCCGGGCGGTCTTGCCGCCGGCGTAGACGTCGGCCAGAGCGTCCAAGATGGTGGGCGTGCCGATGCCCAGCCGCAGGTTCCTGGTCACCAGGCGCAGCAGGTAGCGGGCCTCCAGGGCGGTAGCCCGGGTCAGCAGACCGGCCAGCAGCTCCAGCTTCCTGCCCTGCGAGCCCGGCCCTTCGGCGAAGGCGATCTCGCGCAGCGTGCCCACCACCTCGCCGACCTCCAGGGCGTCCGCGCCCGCCGACGGCAGCGCCAGCAGCTGTTCGGCGGCCTGGCCCAGGTCCCCCGCCTCCCGCACGAGCGCGGCGACCTCCGCCGCGTCGGCGCCAACCACGGCGGCCACCGCGCGCACGGCCAGCTTCTCGGCAAGGCCAAGATCCACCCCGGCCCATTCCGGCGCGATCAGCCCCTGGCACAGGTAGCACACGGTCGGCAGCAGCCCGGCCGGAGTGTCCGCCACGAGCGCGGCCAGCCGCTCCGTCAGCGCCAGCCGACTGCTGAGCCGCTCCAGGTCACGATAGGCCTCAGCCACGATCAGATAGCGCACACGTGCCCCTTACCCGCCCCGATCGAAGACGTCACCACACGCCCTAGAGTGCGGCGAGGGCCGCCTTGGTGACGTCCGCGATGAGGGCGTCGTCGGACGTCGCGTTGGCTGACCCGCGACGGGACAAGATCGCGATGACAACGGGAGCGCCGTCGGGCGTCCAGGCAATGGCTTGGGCCTGGCCGTGGACGTTGGCGTCCGTTTCCTGGAGACAGCGGACGTCGCGGAGGTCATGGAAGGTGCCGGCTTCAGCGTGGCAGCCCAGCTTGAGCGCGCGAGCTACGCGGGAGAAGTCGACACCAGCCGCGGATACCTGCTGGGTCGTCGCCGGAACTGACAAGTGTGCCACGAACGCCGGGTCGCAGGCGCCGACCTGCTCGGCCGCAAACCCGGACCTCTTCACCGCAACCACGGGCCGAGCTGAGGTGTCGTGCCGGGGCGGACGATCTGCCTTCGGCTCGGCCTCATCGGGGGAACGGGGTGGCGTTCTCCTCGCAGACAGTTCGCGGCGGGGGGAGGGCGCCGGTCAGCAGATAGCGGATCTCGTAGTCCGTGGCGCAGGTGCTCGGGTTGCTGGCCTCGGTGTGCCCGTACCCGTCGGTGGTCAGCAGCCGGGCGCGGGCCAGGTCCCGGGACATCGCGACCGAGCCCTGGTAGGGCGTGTTCGGGTCGCCGGTGTTGCCGAGGACCAGGATGGTGGTGGCCGTGGGCCGGTCCCAGGGGCCTGAGTAACGGTCCTGGGCGCGGCGGCCGGCCAGTTCGCGCACGCCTCCGCGCTCCACGCCTGTTCCAGGCCGAAGGCGCCCGATCGGGGTAGGCCCTGCGCGCGGCGGCCGGGTAGGCGGCCGGGTCGCGCGGGTTCGGGCTGTCTGAGCAGAGGACGGCGAGCGTCTGCTCCCAGCCGGTGTAGACGGCCGCGGGCGCGGTCGCGCCGGCGGCGGGCGGGCTGGCCTTGGCGGGCGCGGCCGGGCTGCCCCCCGCGGACCGGCGGCCGGCGCTCGAGGCCACCCAGAGCTGCTGCAGCACACTGGCGCCGGACTGCCACTGGGTCACAGCGGCCAGCGGCACGGTGACCACCGCGTCGGCGTAGGTGTAGGCCAGCGGCGGGGTGCCGATCATGACCGGATGCCGGAAGAGCCGGCGCAGCAGCACGGCCCACTTGGCGCGGGTCGCGGCCGGGTTCCCGGCGGAGAACGCGCACGCCGAGGTCGTCGTCTTGCCGCACAGGTCGAGGAAGGCCCGCATCGTCGCCGCGGACGCCTGGTCCGTGCCCTGGCGAAGAAAGGTCGACAGCACGCCGTCCGGGCGGGTCCAGGCGACCGGGTTGAGGTTCGCGTCCAAGATCATGCGCCCGGTCGTGGCGGGGAACAGGTTGGCGTAGATGGCGCCGAGCCCGGTGCCGTAGGACACCCCGAGGTAGTTCAGCGCCGGGGCGCCGACCGCCTCGCGCAGCAGGTTCACGTCACGGGCCACATCGGCGGTGGCGTCATGGTCGAGCAGGCCGCCGTTGCCCTGGGCGCACCGCGCGTCGAACCGGGCCAGGTCCGTATCCGCGCCGCGTCCTGCCGGGCGCCGACGGGGAAGACGGGCGGGTCGCCGTAGGACAGGTCCCCGAGGAACCTGCTCTCCGCCGCCATGGTCGGGAAGCTGCGCACGGCGGTGCTGTAGCCGAAGCCGCGGGGGTCGAACATGATGATGTCCCGCCGGGCCGTGATCGCCGCCGGGAGCTCCTCGAAGCCGCCGGTCACGAAGCCGTCGATCTGCTCGGTCGGGCCGCCGCTGTTGATGAACAGCGTCCCGGCGCGGCGAGCCGGATCGGTCGCCAGGTGCCGCACCACGGCGATGCTGATCGTCGCGCCGCGCGGGTCCCGGTAGCTCAACGGCACCCGGGCGGTGGCGCACTGGAACCCGCCGTCGCAGGAGCGCCCGATCCGACTGCGCGCAATCATCTGATGTGGTCCTTGCGTGTGGGCCCCCGTCAGGACTGAGTGTTCCAGGGATTGACCCCGACCCGCGGCCGCCGCGCCGCCTCGCGGCCCGGACAGCACCTGAAAAGATCCAGGTCACCGGGCATGATCCTGATAAGAATGCCCAGTCGTCGCCGGCGCGCCGGTGTATGGGCGCCGCATGTCGCCACGCATTCGCGACAATCGATCAGCCGGGCTTACTAGGTACCTGCGTCCGGATCGTCCAGTTCTGCGTGTGTCAGTGGATGATCTCGAGACCACCACTGGCGTGCATAACGGCGGATGCCGGGCGCGATGGATGACCAGGACCGGCAGCATGGTGTCGCTAACGCCGACCCGGGTCGTGGTGCGAGATCGCCGAGTCCAGGCGCCGTGAGGCCGGCTGGACGTCGGTCGGCCGGGCAGCGCCGTCGGTCCTTGCGGTCAATATGGCCTGATGGTGCCACACTGGAGGGGCGGCTCCCTGCGATCACCCCCGGACGCGCCGCCGTATCGATGGACAGGTGAACAGCGATGCCTTCCCGCATACCGAGAGCCCCGGGTCTTCCCTTCGGCGGAGGACTCAACGTCGTGCTCGTTGCTGGCGCGGCGTACTTCTTGTGGGAGCACGAGCAGGGCCGGCACGGGCGGCCGCACCTGCTGTGCCCGCTGTGCTGGCTGAATAAGATCGCCCCGGCCCCCCAGGCGCCCGCGGGGCCTAGCCCGGCCGAGCCGACGGAACAGGGCTGACAGGGCTGACAGGCCTGACTGGCAAGCAAGCTCGGGTGTTACCGCGATCCGCGCTCACAGGCTCCCGATGAGCTGCCCGCCGAGATCGTGGATCAGATCCTGAGGCCGCTCATCCATCCGGTGCGCCTGCCGGCCGCGCCGCAGCGTGACTGGCGATGAGAAGCCTCCCTGCTCCGGATCGCCGAATACGAACTGGTCCTGGCTTCCACAGGATCGTCGGAGGACGCGCACATATTGTCCAGTAAGGTGTTCCACCGATGAGGCGCATCCGACCTTGCCTGTCTCCGTGTGGGCGGGCCGAGTACGTAGCACCTAACCGCGACCGGCGCTGCCTTCGCTTGGTCGGCTTACTCCCTGGAGTGGGTCCCAGCCTTGCGGCTCGCGAACTAGAATCATTTACAAGAATGATTGTCATAACCAAGGCGCTGTTTGACGCGGCGATAATGCAATTCCGGGTGATGACGGTGTCTAGATGGTCCGGGCCGAGGACACGCTTCCGGTCTTCATATACGGCTGCGAGTTGTTCAACTGACACCCTTTTGTCGCCGTGCTGCTTCGTCCACATGGCGATGTTATGCCGGGCGGTCAGTGTCTCGGGGTGGTCCGGGCCGAGCACTCGTTCTTGGTCGGCAAGGAGGGCCTTGTAGGCTCGGAGTGCTGCTGCCACATCTCCCATCTCACCGATGCATAAACGATTCGATGACGGATGCCTCGCTAGGGACTCACCTGTTCGACTCGTTTCTGCGGCGCATAGGCAGCCCCGCGACTAGCACGACCGCGATCACCGCCGTGCAGGCGAGTGACATGAGCATCGGAACTGAGCGCACGATTGCAGGTTATGCGCCATCTGCCTGGCATTCGGTATTGACTCTAGCGCAGCGCAGATTAGGGGGCTACGCGCGCCCGAACCGCAACCGGGGCTGGTTACGGTAGGTGGCGGCCTCGCAGCCGCACGGCGGCGTCGTCATCTCCCGGCTGCTGTGCTCCGTTCCCGGCGTCCCCACCGCGCTCGCCGGGTTCCGCCGGGTCCTGCGGCCGGGAAGTCCGGCCCTCGGCGCTGACGATCAGCCGTGCGTCGCTGGATGTTCCTGGTTGGGTGGTTCGTTACGGGGTGATCGCGATGGCGCCGGGACCTATCCCTACGGGGATCGGCGTGCCGAGGGTGCCGGTGGCGATCTGGAGCGGGATTAGCGTTTCCGGCGCCGGCGTCGCGGACGGTGCAGCGGACGGGGCTCCGTTGAGCGTCACCGGATGGACCTGCTGGCCCTTGGGCCGGTAGCTCAGCACTAGGGCCTCCGCCCGGGTGGGTTCGTGCCCGCGCAGCCGGAGTACCGCGTAGGCCACCATGGCCGAGCGGCGCCCGCCCGCGGTGGGGTGGATGAGCACTCCCGCTTGCGGCTGGTCCTCCAGCACCCGGACGGCGAAGCACACCGCGGCCGCCCATCCCCGATCCAGCTCATCAGCGGGCCGGCGGCACCTGGCCCGGGCTTCAGGCGCGCGGCCGACGCGCCTGCAAGCTGCCGCAGCACATGCGTGCCAGCCCTCTAGTACAGTCCGGCCGGCAGCGCGGCCGCCAGGCGCCGCGACAGCTGATCCATCTGGCTGTCCTGGACGTGCCGGGTGGGATCACCGCCCATCAGCGCGAACACTCGCGGGCGGCGCAGCCCGGGGTCCAGGCCGGCGTGCCGCGGGACGACGTGAAAGTGCATGTGGCTGAATCCCTCGGCTTCGGCGAACAGCGCCACGTACGTCTTCTCGCACCTGGTGACCTCCCGTAGCGCGGCGGTG
>Ga0335075_10008209_pt1 | contig 16040 bp, 10 predicted proteins | sample Lox_Sample_24_FD_206723 | JGI IMG/M metagenome (GOLD analysis project Ga0335075, IMG submission 206723) | Soil microbial communities from Loxahatchee National Wildlife Refuge, Florida, United States - Lox_Sample_2.4 | ecosystem: Environmental > Terrestrial > Soil > Wetlands | place: USA... | reverse complement strand
CCGATGGTCGGGCCGCTTTCCATTGCATCGGTGATGGTATGGGAAAGCCCTGCATGTTCCGCGTCGGGCGCTGCCAGGATATCGGATTGACTGATGAGCTCGCCCGGCATGTCGATAAGTACCGCTTGATCGCCGATCCACCAGTCAATGGTGTACGCAAGGTCCGGATCCGCCGTTCGCTCACTGGTGGCCTTCGTCGTGCCGGTCAGGTGAAAATTCTGGTTGGAGCGATTGATGAAACTGGTCTTGCCGGCGTCCTCGGTGCCCAACACCAGATACCAGGGGAGCTTGTATAAGCCCCGGCGTCCGGACAGGTTCGCTCTCAATACAGACAAGCTTTGATTTAGCCAGCGCTCCTGTGCTTCGACATACCGAAGGCCTTCATCCTTTGTCAGTGCAATGGCAAGATCTTCCTTGGCTTGTAGCTCCCGATTTTGCTTGCGCAGGACCAACGCCCACGCCAGCATGGGCACGAGCACCAGCATCATGGACAGCAGCAGGCGAACCGACAAGGCGCCCAGCGGCTTATGGTGGCGCCACTCCCATTGCGGGCCCAGCCACCAGATGCCGATCAAGAGAAATACGACACCGAGCACTAACAAGATCGGCGTGGCCTGTTTGAAATGACGCAGCACAATACCGCCGCGGCGCTTAGAGAAAGCCCAACTCATCATGATGATGCTCCTTGATGCTTGCATCCTTGGTCGATTGCGGCCTGCATGGGCTTGTGGCGGACAAGATGCTCGTAGAGGGTCGGTTCCCACTGCTCCGCCGACGTGGCCTGCATGGTGCGCGCGACAGTGGCGTAGAGATCGCCGGCCAGCCACGACAAACCCCGCGAGGCGAGCAGGTCGGCGGCAATCACCGTGGCGTAGCTGCGCTGGCGTGGTGCGTAGTAGGTGGTCTGAAGGTCTTGCAGTCGGCGCAATACAACCTCGACGCCTTCCTTGTCGAGTTGAGCGACCAGTTCTTGGCGCAGGCTGCCGTATTCCTGCACAGTGCTGGTTTGGGCACTGTCGGTGGCGCCGCTGAGCCAGTTCAGGGTTTCGCTGTCAACAAAGGGACGGCCGTCGTTGAAGCGCAGGTCCGTGAGCAGGGGAATGCGCCGTACGAAGCGCTCGGTCGCGAGGCGGATAGCGTCGGCAACGTCTTTCATTTCCAGTCGCGCGGCGATTCCGGCGGCGAGGTAGCTGCCACGTATCCAGTAGGGCGAGGACGCTACGCTTTTTTCCACCCGCTGCAGCAACACGGGGTTGACGATGTTGTTGCGCAGGGCGTCTTGGTAGCCCTGCGCAATATCGACGGGTACGCCCATCAACTCCGTGCGTTGCTCACGCCGCGTGGGCGGCGTGGCATGCAGGTGAGCCCACAGTGCAAAGCGCCGCATCTGGTAGCCCGTGGGGTCATAGGCATCCTGCTGGTTGATGAAATCTGCGACCGCCAACAGGGCGCGGCGGTTCTCACGCTCCTCGCCCAGTTTGAGGTTGCCCGGTGCGCTAAAGAACGCTTCGCTGATGGCGGTACCGCCGGTTTGGCCGGGCGACGGTGCCGGTGTGGTCGGTACGGCGTCGGGAAAGCGGGTGGCTTCGGCCTGCTGGCGAAGCTTGGCTTCCAGCTTGGCCAGCATGGCGGTATCGAGCTGAGCGGCTGTGGCCTGTGCTTGCAGGCGATCCAGCGCGTGCTGTGCGCTGGCTTGGCGGTCTTGGCTGAAGCTATGAGGGTCGAGGCCGGGAAGCGCTTGGGTCAGACGCTCCACCAGCAGGGCCACCATTTTGCGTTTAGCGAGGTGGCCGGTGGGGCCGGGCTTGGGGTAAGCGGTTTCCCAATAGTGCTCGACCATACCGGCCAGTACACCGGCAGCTTCCGCCCACGGACGCCAGCTGCGGGCGCGCAGGCGTGCCGTGATCAAGTGACTGGCGACGCGGAAGTGTTTGCATTGGCTGACCAGGTAGTGCCGTGAGGCTTCGTCGATATACGGCCAATCCATGCGCGGCTCGTTCAGGCTGCCCAGCTTGATCATCTCCTGATCGATGCACTGGTAGGTTTCGTCTTCTTCGTCGAAGTGGCCGGCCGGCTGCTGCGCGTCGATGGGAACGAGCAGAGCATCGAGGTCCAGTGGAGGAAAGTCGATCACCAGTGACACGCCTCCCGCTGCTGGGCGATGAGATCGTGCAGGTCGGTGGCGTCGAAGATCAGTCCATCGAGGGGTGCGTAATCGCTTTCTGTTTGCAGGCGGTTGCCGCCGGGCATGCGCTTGAGTGTGTCGATAGCAACCAGACCACGACCGGCGTCGACCACGTTGCCCGCATCCAGCACTTGCCAGATGGCGGCATCGGCCACCGGTTTGTCATCCATCAACAGACGCATGTGCAGGCGGTTGTGGGGAATGGGCTGGCGGGTAATGAATTGCAGGCGCGTGATGCCGGACAGGCAGCTGATGGCCAGAAGTGGGCGTAGTACATCGCTGCCCAACGTCGGTGCGGAGATGACGATTTGCGATGCCACGCTTGTGCCGTCCTGGGTGCGCGATAACAGGAAGCGGTGGTCTTCCGCCTTGCGCTGGGCTTCATTGCGTTGCACGAGCTTCACAATGGCCGGTGAAGCAGCGGTGCCTTGTTCTCCGTCGACCGTCGGGGTTGATGCGGTGGCCGTTTTCACAGGTTGCGGAATCGGCGTGCCGGCCAGGGTGTCAAAGCACGCCAGCCGTTCGACCGGCGACACGATTTTCGTGCAATCGGGTGTCTGGCGCGTGGTGGCGTGGCTATGGTCTTGGTCGCTGCTGCATGCGGCCAGGTCAACCAGAAGTAGCCAAAGGATAAGTTGTCTCATAGGGCATCCGTCTCCCGGTCCAGGTTCCATTTTTGGCATTTGTAGGCCAAGGTGCGTTTGGGCATGCCGAGGCTTTGAGCGGCCAGGCTGCGTGATCCGTTGAGCTGCCGGAGGCGGTCGCCAATCATCAGGCGCTCAAAGGCGTTCACCGCTTCGGACAAGTGGGAGATCGCCAGCAGGTGGTGCAGCGGGGTGGGGTTGTTCGATATCTGCCCGTCGTGCGTGGCTTGGGTATCGAGCGGTGCCATCAAGGCGTGCAGGGTTTCGGTGTCAATGGCTTCACCTTGCGCGGTTTGTTCGGCGGCAGCCATCACCAGGCTGCGAAGCTCGCGCACGTTGCCGGGAAAGGGTTGGCTGTGCAGCCAATCCAGGGCCGCGGCAGAGAAGCCGGCCACATGGGACTGGTGGGCACGGTTGTACTGAAGCAGCACGTGTGAGGCGATGGCTGGAATATCGTCTTGGCGCTCGCGTAATGGCGGCAGATGCAGCGATCGCTGACGGATGCGGTAGTAAAGGTCTTCGCGAAACTGGCCTTCGCGAATGCGCCGCTGCAACGGTTGATGGGTGGCGCAGATGAGCCGGAAGTTCGATTCGCGTTCTTTGGTTGCGCCCACGGGACGGTATTTCTTTTCGTTGAGTACGCGAAGCAGGACGCCTTGCAAGGCGAGCGGCATATCGCCTATTTCATCGAGAAACAAGGTGCCGCCGTGAGCTTCCGCCACAAGTCCCTGACGGGCTTGCGTGGCGCCCGTATAAGCGCCGCGAGCGCTACCAAACAACTCGGCTTCGATCAAATCCTTGGCAATGGCGGCGCAGTTGACGGGCACGAACGGGCCGCCGCGCGTGGATGCTTGATGGATCAGCCAGGCGGCGTGGTCTTTGCCCGATCCCGTTTCGCCGGTGATCAGGATGGGTAGGCTTGAATCGGCCAACCGGAGCATGTCTTCGCGGATATGCACCGTGGTGGCGCTTTCGCCGACGAACTCTGACGCCAGTAAACGCGTCGTCTTTTCGTGGCCATGGTCGGCTTCGAGCTTGCGACGCAAAGAGCGTTCGTAGCGAATGCTTTCTTCCCGGCTGATCCTGTCGGTGAGGCGCGCATACAGGCTTTCGTGCGTGTCTATCAACGCCTGCCACAGCGCGTCGGCTTGCAACGCGCGCAGTGCCTGGGCCGTAGCAAAGAAAGCAAGCACACCTGCCATGTCCCGCCGAGTGTTCCTGAGCGGAAGTACCAGCAGAGCTCGCGCACCCGGCCAGCATTCGCGCAGCGCATCAAAGGTCTCACCAGCGCCGACCAGGCGAGCGATGTTATCCACCAAACATGGTTGCCCGGAGCGCAATCCAAAGACCAGGGGATTGTCCACTTCGCCCATATCCAGCGAGGGCAGGTCACCCTTTGTTGACGTGACGCTGGCCAGGGGCAGCAGGCGATCACCGACCCCGTTGCGCTGGTAGCCGCAGGCACCCAGCAACGCGCACCTTCGTACGAGGTCTTCCAAAACGGCGTGGGTTAACGCCTCCGGTTGATTCGCCGCGGTCATGGCGCGGGCGAGGTGGGCTACCTCCAGGGCGTCCATAACTTGCCTCTCAATCCAGCGCGGCCGTGAAAGCCGCGCCGTCCCAGGCAAGCGTTGCCTGGGCAACAGGGTGGCCGGAGGCGATGCGTTGCAAGGCAGCGAGCGACAATGGCGGTAACAGCTCACCGTCGATGCTGGCATCCAGCATGCGCGCGCCATTCTCATGCCGAGTACATCGCGCACGAAGCTCATCCGTGGCACTGGGTTCCACGGTGAGGGTGGCGCCATAACGCGTGGTGAACTGATCGATCAGGCGCCGCATGCGGGCGTCGATGATCTCGCCCAGGACACTGTCATCGAGATAGCGATACGGCACCACCTGCATACGCGCGAGCAGGGCGGGCTTGAAGAAGCACATGATACGTGACCGCAGGGTGCCCTCATCCAGGTCGCATAGCGACCCGTCCTGCTGGTCGAAGCCAAGGTTGGAGGTGAGGAAGAACAAAATGTTCTTGCAGTCGATCAGTCGCCCCTCGCCATCGGCGAGTTCACCCTTGTCGAACGCCTGGTAGAAAATATTGAGCACCTCGGGATGGGCTTTCTCCACCTCGTCCAGTAATACGACCGAGTAAGGCCGTTGGCGAATGGCTTTCGTCAGAAGGCCGCCTTCGCCGTAGCCCACGTAACCCGGTGGCGCCCCCAGGAGGCGCGACACGGAGTGCTTTTCCTGGTACTCGGACATGTTGATGGTGGTAAGGAATTGCCTGCCGCCAAACAACGCGTCGGCCAGCGCCAGAGCTGTTTCGGTTTTACCTACGCCGCTGGGGCCGACCAGCAAAAACGCACCGAGGGGTGTGCCAGGTCGTCGCAGATCGGCCATGGCGGTGAGCAAATGCTTGTGCACGCGCTCGATGGCGGTGTCTTGTCCCTTGACGCGCTCCCTTAGCATGGTGGGCAGCGCTTGCAAGCGCGCCATGCGGTCGCTCGTCATGGTGTCGGCGGGAATCCCTGTCCAGTCGGCGATTACCTGGGCGATCTGCTCGCGCCCGACGTCCGGGAAGAGCAACGCCCTCTCGCGCTGCAGATCGGCCAACTGCGCCACTTTGGCGCTCAATAGCCCGCACGTGGTGTCTTCGTCGCGGACGCCATCAGGCGCGCGATCGTCGCCTGCCGGCTGACGGAAGGCGATGATCTCATCCACCAACTTTTTTTGTGCTTCCCAGTCGTGGTGAAGGGTTTGCCTTTGCTGAGCAATTTCGCTGTATTGGCGCTGTAGCGCATCGATGCGTTGGGGGGCGACGCTGCGCCCAAAGCGGGCATCGCGCGCAAGCAGTTCGATCTCCGTGCTGATCTGCAGTTGCGCGTGTTCCAGTGCCGACAGCCGCCGTGGCGGCTCGGCCAGTGCGGTAGCGACGCGGGCGCAAGCGGTGTCGAGCACATCGATCGCCTTGTCGGGCAACTGACGCCCGGCGAGATAGCGGGCGGATAGTGATGCCGCGGCTTGCAATGCTTCGTCGGCGATGGTGACGTTGTGCGCCTTCTCATAGACCGTACGCAGGCCGCGCAGAATGTGTACGGCCTGCTCCTGGCTCGGCTCGTCCAGCTTGACCCATTGAAAGCGGCGCGACAGCGCAGGGTCCTTCTCGAAATACTTCTTGTATTCGGACCACGTGGTGGCGGCGATGGTGCGCAACTCGCCGCGTGCCAGGGCCGGTTTGAGCAGGTTGGCCGCGTCGCTGCCGCCGGCCGCGTTGCCGGCGCCGATGAGGGTGTGCGCCTCATCGATAAACAAGATGATGGGGTGAGGCGAGGCTTTGACCTCGTCGATGACTGCCTTGAGGCGTTTTTCGAACTCACCCTTGATCGCCGCGCCGGCCTGCAAAGCACCAAGGTCAAGCCCCCATAGGGCCACCTGCCGCAGTGGTTCGGGCACGCGCTCCTGCACGATGCGCAGCGCCAACCCTTCCACCACCGCACTTTTGCCGACGCCGGCATCACCCACCACGATGGGATTGTTTTTGCGGCGCCGGGTGAGAATATCGATCATCAGATCGATCTCGTTGTCGCGGCAGAGTACCGGGTCGATACGCCCCTCGCGTGCCTGGGCAGTGAAATCGTGACCGTACTTGGTGAGCGCAGAATCCGCTTCGCTGGCGAGTGCCGCGGAAGGTGCCACCGATACTTCCGGCGTTTCGGCCGAGTTCGCGAGCAGCGTGGCGAACCGCTTGCGCAACGACTCCCGGTTGATGCCATCCATCAGACCTATAGCGGCAAGCGGTAGATAACGGGCGGGGTTAAGCAAAGCTGCGAGCAGTAAACTGCCGCTGCGAATCATCGGCTGTCCAAGCTCCAGCGAGCCGAGCATCCAGGCTTCCTGCAGCAGCTCCACCAGCAAGGGAGAAAACGCCGGATACTGATCGCTGCTACTACCCCGCTCGGGGAACGCACTCGATAACGCCCGTCGTGCGGCATCCACATCTAGGTCGGCCTGACGAAGCACCAGACGGATATCGCTCAGCGGGTTGTCCAGCAATTTGAACAAAAAATGCGGCACGGTCACTTCGGTGTCACGCTGACTTATGCAAAGACCGGCCGCTTCTTCCAGGCTATGCCGGCAGGTGGGGTTGAGCCGCTCGATAAGCGCGGGTAGATCAATTCTGATCATGCAGTAAAGACTCGTCCGTTGATGTCATACGCCATCGTCATCTTGGCCCTTCTGTTGGTTCCCGCGGCAAGATTGTCATCTGTTGCGGGAACACGGCCAGCGTTGCGTCCAGCACGCTAAAGAAGCGCATTAATCGGTATATATCTATAGGACACATCTTATTTTTATGCGAAAGCATGTAGGGGAATTCGTTTTTGATCACAGAGGCTAATTGGACGTCTAAAAGTATTGACGATAGCGTGGGGTGCTCAGTTAATCTTCGGCTGTCGCACCTCTATCGTCGTCGCTCGCGATCATCGCTTTGTGTCTATGCGAGCGATGGCGATGTGGTCTGTCATGGTGGCGATGCGTAACGCGTTCGGTTAGGCCGGCATGGACTCGGCGCGAAAAGCGGCGCGGTGCGCTTTTTTGCAGTATCCGCAGGGAGTTGTTATGGCGAAGAAAGCAGGTTCAGTCGCTCCACAGGAACGCATTAATATCAAGTACGTGCCTGCCGCCGGAGGCCAGCAGGCGGAGTTGGAGCTTCCGCTGAAGCTTCTGGTCACGGGCGATTTCAAAGGGCATGGCGAGCAGGAAGCTCTGGAAGATCGGCAGGCGGTACAGGTCAACAAGGACACGTTCGACAACGTGATGGCAGAAGCCAAGCTCAACCTCGCGATGGAAGTGCCTTCCAAGCTGGGTGATGGCGCGGAGGACGACATACTCAACGTCAATCTGCAGTTTAAGTCGATGAAGGACTTCAGCCCCGACGCGGTCGCTATACAGGTGCCGGAGCTCAGCAAGCTTCTGGAGCTACGCGAAGCGTTGGTGGCGCTCAAGGGGCCACTGGGCAATGTGCCGGCGTTCCGCAAGCAGTTGCAGACGCTGCTCTCCGATGAAACGGCACGCGCCAAGCTGGCCAGCGAGCTTCATCTGGTTTTGGACCAGCCCACCCAATCCTGAGCGAACACGGCGTCGATCACCCCATCGCCCGTATCGCATGGCATAGCGTCGTAAAGGAATACCCATGGCACAGAAGAACACGGCGGCCGTTACGGCCCCTGCCGCCTTGCCCACGTCGGGTTTGTTGGACCAGATCATGGCCCAAACCCGCATTGAACCCAACCATGAAGGCTACGCTGTTGCTGAGCGTGGCGTGGCAGCCTTCATTGCGGAGATGCTCAAGACCGATGAGCGTGAGCAACCGGTCAACAAGCAGCTGGTTGACCAGATGATCGCTGAGCTGGATCGCAAGCTTAGCCAGCAGATGGATGCCATCCTGCATCAGCCGGCCCTTCAGGAGCTGGAGTCGGCATGGCGTGGCCTTCAGTTACTGGTGGACCGTACCGATTTTCGCGAAAACATCAAGATTGAAATCCTCCACGTCACCAAGGACGAATTGTTGGAGGACTTTGAAGGCGCGGCCGACATCACTCGCAGCGGCCTCTACAAGCATGTCTACACGGCCGGTTACGGCCAGTTCGGTGGTCAGCCCATGGCGAGCATCATCGGCAACTACACGTTCGGCCCGTCCGCACCGGATATCAAGCTGTTAAGTTATGTGGCCTCTGTCGGCGCCATGGCGCATGCGCCGTTCATCTCGTCGGCGGGCGCAGAGTTCTTCAATCTTTCCAGCTTCCAGGATTTGCCCAACCTGAAGGAGGTGAGGGACATCTTCGAGGGGCCGCGTTTTACCAAGTGGCGTGGCCTGCGTGAGTCGGAAGATGCGCGCTATCTCGGCCTGACCATGCCACGCTTCCTGCTGCGTCAGCCGTACGATCCGCTGGAGAACCCGACCCGCACGTTTGTGTATCGCGAAGCGATCGACGGCGACCACGATAATTATCTGTGGGGCAACACGGCTTTCCTTATGGCCAGCCGGATCACGGAAAGTTTCGCCAAGTACCGTTGGTGTCCGAACATCATCGGTCCGCAGTCCGGTGGTGCGGTGGACGATCTGCCTGTTCACCTCTATGAATCATTGGGCCAGTTGCAGGCCAAGATTCCGACGGAAGTCCTGGTGTCCGATCGCAAGGAGTTCGAGCTGTCCGAGGAGGGTTTCATCCCTCTCACCATGCGCAAGGACAGCGACAACGCGGCGTTCTTTTCCGCCAATTCCGTGCAGAAGCCCAAGGCGTTCCCCAAAACCGCGGAAGGTCAACAGGCACAGACCAACTACAAGCTGGGCACGCAGCTGCCGTACATGTTCATCATCAATCGCCTGGCGCACTACATCAAAGTGCTGCAGCGCGAGCAGATCGGTAGCTGGAAAGAACGTCAGGACCTGGAGCGCGAGCTCAACAGCTGGCTGAAACAGTACATCGCCGATCAGGAGAATCCATCCTCCGACGTGCGTAGCCGTCGCCCGCTGCGCGCCGCGCACATCGAAGTGCAGGACGTGGCCGGCAACCCGGGTTGGTATCAGGTCTCGATGGCCGTGCGCCCCCACTTCAAGTACATGGGCGCCAACTTCGAACTGTCGCTGGTAGGCCGGCTGGATCGCGAGTAAGAGGGCCGCGCCATGCCGAGGTCAGGAGGGCACGGAAGCCTGTTCGAGCGGCTTGATACGGAAGCGCTTCCTCCACGGATGCGCACCCGGCAGCAGATGGCCGCCGAACGGATTCATGCCGTCAAGCGCCATTTGAAATGGCTGCTCAACGCCCGTCAGGGCTGCTCCCAGAGCAGCCCCGATCTTGGGTTGAGCGACTTCAACGATGCCGCGATCGGGAGTGCCGACCTGGCCTTGCGCGTTCGACAGGATATCGAGCGCCTTGTCGCGGCTTACGAGCCGCGTGTACAGGTGTTGAGCGTGCGTGTCTGTCCCGATCCGGACCAGCCGTTGGATCTCCATTTTCGACTGGATTGTCTGGTTCCCGTACACCACGCCGAGGAGAAGGTGGAGATCGATCTGTTGATCCGTCATCAGGATCGGACCGCACGCGTTACCTAGTTTGCTAAGGAAAGCACCAGACCATGTCGCTACGACACAAGTTCCGCGAAGAGATGGACTACCTTCGCCGGCTCGGCCGCGAATTTGCCAAGGACAATCCGCAACTGGCGCGTTTCCTGGGGGATGAGGCGGCCGACCCCGATGTCGAGCGCCTGCTCGAGGGTTTCGCGTTTCTGACGGCCAAGCTCCGACTGAAGATCGAGGACGATTTTCCGGAGCTGACCCATTCGCTCATGCAGCTGCTTTGGCCCAACTACTTGCGCCCCCTGCCCAGTGCCACGATCGTGCGGTTCGATCCCATGGATCGGGCCATCACGCAGCGTCAGGTGATCCCCAGGGGGACCCGGATGCTGTCGCGACCGGTCGATGGGGTGCGGTGCGAATTTCGCACCTGCACGGACGTGGTGCTCTACCCCTTTCGCATTAGCGAGGTCAGCGATGCGCACTCTCGTGAAAAGTCGATCGTGCGCATCGGCCTCGCGACGATCACGGACAACGCGCCCAACACGTTCGACTGCGATCAACTCGATGTCCATCTGAGCGGCGATGATGTCACGGCGAGAACGCTCTACCTCTGGCTAGCAAAATACCTCGACGCGATTCACTTAGAGGTGGATGGCGAGGTCCGCAAGCTGCCCGCGAGCCAGGTGATCTTTCCTGGGTTCCGGCCGGAGGAAGCGTTGTTGCCGTATCCGAAGAATGTCTTTGACGGGTACCGTATCCTGCAGGAATATTTCATCTTCCCGCAGCGATTCCACTTCTTTTCGCTTCATCGGCTTCGGTCGGCTTGGCCGGCTAAACCTGCAGGCCACATTCGCTTTGAATTCCATTTCTCGCGACCCATGCCTGCCGACATCCGGCTGCGTACCGGGGATATCTCGCTGTACTGCGCGCCGGCGGTGAATCTGTTCGACCACGATGCCGAGCCCATTCATCTAAATGGCCGGGCCGTGGACCAGCGTCTGCTTCCGTCCGGCCACCGACCCGATGCCTATGAGATTTTCAGCATCGATGCGGTCGACGGCTACCAGCGTGAGCCCAATGGTCAACGCGGTCATCGGCTACGTACGTTTCACCCCTTTGAGTCCCTGCAGCACGAGATCGAGCACGCCCAAGGGCGTACGGCACTCTATTACCGTGCACGGCTCCAGCAAGCGATGAATGATGATGGTGTTGTCCACCGGATGGCCTTCGTTCGCGCCGATGAGACCGCCTACATCGGTCATGGCGAAACCGTCTCCTTGGCCCTGACCTGCACCAATCGCGATCTGCCGCTGGCCTTGGGCGTGGGCGATATCTGCCTGCCCACGCAGGCAACCCCCATGTACGCGAACTTCACCAACATCACGCGGCCCACACCGGCCTATCGGCCGGTGCTCGATGGCGAGCTGTTATGGAACCTCATCTCCAACCTGTCGCTCAATTACCTCTCCTTGCTGTCGGCGGAGCCGTTGAAAGCAGTGGTTCGCGCCTATGACTTTGCCGCCTTGCATGACATCCAGCATGCCCGTGCGACGCGCATGCGCCTGGCCGGCGTGCAAGAAGCCGTCACGCAACCGGCGGACGTGCTGATGAAGGGGTTGCCGATCCGGGGGCTGAAGACCCAGCTGAAGCTCGACCAGTCGGCGTTCACGTGCGAAGGCGATCTGTATCTCTTCGGCACGGTGTTGAGCCACTTCTTCGCGCTGTACGCGAGCATCAATGCGTTCCATCAACTGGATGTCATCAACGTCACCAACAACGAACGCTACGCATGGCCATGGCAGATCGGCAAGCAACCCCTAATCTAGCCGACATCCTGCTGGCCCAGGCGAAGAATCACGACTTCTTCCGGCTGCTGGAGCAGTTACACGGGTTGCACGGGGATGACCTGGAGGCGACCGATGCAGCCGAGCCTGAGCATCAGCGTGTCCGTTTAAGTAGCTACGCGGGCCTGGGCTTTCCCGCATCGGACATCATGTTTGCCGAACGCATGCCGGCCCAGGCGCGCAGTGACTATCGCGTGCAAGCCAGCTTTTTTGGCCTGCATGGGCCGGATTCTCCCTTGCCAAGCTATTACCTGGACCGCTTGGCCTACGACGCCGGCCAAGGCACGGGCATTCGCCCAGCGTTTGTCGACTTCTTTAACCATCGCCTGTTGACGTTACTGCATCAGGCATGGCGAAAATATCGTTACTACGTTCGCTTTCAACGCGAGGCCAAGGACCGATTTTCACGCTACGTCTTCGCCTTGATTGGCCTCAACGACGAGGAGCTGCGAGGCGCGACACCCATTCCGTGGAGCCGGCTGCTCAGCTACGCCGGTCTGATTGCCAGCCGTAGTCGGTCGCCATCCGTGGTCGCCGGCATCATCGCGCATTGCTTCGACCTCGACGCCGTGCATATTCAGGAGTTCGAGCAGCGCTACATGCAAGTGCCGGAAGGGCAGCGGCTCGCCTTGGGACAGCGCAACGGCGTGTTGGGCGACAGCTTCGTCGTTGGCGCGCGCGTACGTACCCGGCACAGCAAGTTCACCATTGTCATTCCCGATCTCAACCAATCGCGCTTTCGGGAGTTCCTGCCCAGCGGCGAAAACTTCGAGCGCTTGCGCAAGCTGATCGATTTTCTGCTGCGCGATCCTTCTGCCTATGACCTGGCATTGGGTCTGCGGCGAGACGAAGTGCCACCTTTCAATCTCGGCAGACACGGAGGCAGCCACCTCGGCTGGACCAGCTTTGTCGATCAAAAGGAGCTTCGCACATCCGCTCGCGTGCGTATCAAGGTGCGTCTGTGAGCGTCGTTGCTGCTCCACGTCACGTGATGCTCGTGCTTGGCAACCCCGAAGTGGTCACGGCACCACCGTTGACATCAACCGCAAACGCTTTCCCCGACATGGCCTCCAAGGAATGGTGACATGACTTACTCCATACGACCCCTCGCCGGTCAAACCCGGGCGCTGCTGCTGCCCGGCGCCGGGCCCGCTTACGTGCAAGTGGTGCAGCCCAAACCCTGCATCACCCTCCTGGTGCACGGCGTGAACGATCTGGCCGGCGTCTATGCCGAGATCGAACACGGGCTCTGCGCCGGCCTCAACGAACGGCTCGACCACCTCACCAACGCCCGGGGTCCGATCAACGCCGCCGCCCTGGTGCCGGCGCGGTACTCGCTGCCCACTCAAGAGGACCACCTCGCCAAGGATCCGGACAAGGTCTACTACCGTCGCCTGGCCAACACCGGCAAGGGTGGCGGCAACGCGCGCAGCGTGGTCATCCCGTTCTATTGGGGGTTTCGCGAGGACAATGACAAAGATCCCCGGACCAAATTGCCCTACGTCCAGAAAGACACCCCGCACGGCGAATGGCTGGACCGTTACGGCAACCGCCTGGACAAGGCCGCCACCAAGGAGGGCGGCGTGTTCGCCAATGCCACCACCACCTTGCCGGACATGTGGCGGCAGGGTTTCAACGGCCTGCTGTTTGGTTTTCTGCCGATGAACATGCTGGCCGGATCCCCGCGGCACCCCCTGTTGACCGCGCCACCGCGCCAATACATGGTGCTGGCCGCGCGGCGCTTGGCGATGCTGGTCAAGATCATCCGCACCCAGCACCCCGACGACACCGTCAATGTGGTGGCGCACAGCCAGGGCACGATGCTCACGCTGCTGGCCAATGCCTTTCTCAAGGACGAGCAGCAACGTCCCATCGACAGCGCCGTGCTGATGAACGCGCCCTACAGCCTGGTCGAGCCGCGGGTGGAGCGCACCCAGCTGCACGACCAGCAGCAAACCCAGGCCGCGCGGTGCGACACGCTGGGCCACATCCTGCGCTTTATCGGCGAGCGGCCGCACACCGTTCCCTCGCTGGCACAGATGGCCGATGCCCGCGATCTGGACCGCTGCATCGGCGGCCTGCGCTGGACCGGGCAGCAGTGCGCCACCACCTTGAACGCCACCACGGTCCCCTTTGAGGAGCGCGACAACCGCGGCCACATCACGCTGTACTTCACCCCGCTGGACCAGACGGTGGGTTTGCGCAACGTGCAGGGCATCGGCTGGCAAGGCGTGCCGGACGAAGTGCTGGGCCAGTTGGGTGAACGCTTCCATCAGCGGCTCTTCACCCTGCGCGAGCGCAACGGCCAGCGGGAGGAAGTGGGCACCGCGCCGCACCGTTACGTGATGCGCCAGGCGGGCGAACACACCTGGGATGGCAACGGGCAGGGGTGGACGGGCAACCTGATCAAGGCCGAGCTCGACAAAGATCAAGCCGTCACGCTCAACGCCCCCCGATTGCCGCAGGCCTTCGTGGTGAACTTCGATGGCGATGGAGTGGTGGACGCCCAAAGCGCCGCCAGGGCCAAGGACGGCATCCATATGGTGAAGGCGCCGATGGACCCGATCGATGCCTCCATCGGCATCACCAACGGCGGCTGGAAACCGGGCGTCTACCGGAGCTATGAACTGGCGGAGAGCGACCCGGCCTTTGCCGGTGGGCGTGGCCCGGACGCGGTGCAGGCTAGGCTCAACGCGGGCAAGGAAGCGTTCGACCACACGCAAGTCAAAAGCGTCACCGTGATCGGCGAGGGCAGGGTCCGCGTCACCCGCACGGAAACGCCGAGCGATGCGCGCGAGCGCCTGATGGAAACCACGCCAGAGCAGCTCACCCAGGACGACGCGCTGTCGTTTCATTCGGCCATTCCGGCGAATGCGGAACATAGCCGCAGGGCGGTGGCGTATGACCTGGCGATCGGGCAGGCCAGGAGTATCGATGATGAGAGGTTTTATACCTATCTGTGTCGCGTGGCGGATTGGCGGTTGGGGTGGAGTCAAAAAAAGGCAGACAAGGATTTTCGTCAACCAGGCAGCCTGAAGAACGAGCAAGAGCGTAGCCCGTTCGACGACGACGGCCCCGATGCAGACACGCTGGCGTTCTACCAAAACGAAGCGCTGGACAACAAGAAGCTGATCGACGCCACGGCGGACTATCGCACCACCGGCAAGCCGGAGAAGTACCCCGAGTACTTCAACCCACCGCTGCCCACGCTGGTGAGGAGTGAAACCCGTGGCTAACTCCCTACTGCTTCGTCTCGCCATCAGTGTTGGCGTCATGGCGCTGGTGCTCGTCATCAGCGCTTGTGCGGCCACGCCGGACTTGCTGGTACATCGCGCACCGAATGCCGACCAATCATTGTCTGACACCCTCGGTGCGGCGAGTTGTTTCAAGTCGCCGTCGCTGTATTCGACCGGTGCGGATGACGTCTACGCCGCTTCATCCTCTGCCAAGGACGCTTCCTCCATGAATGCCTCGCCGCTCTACCGTGCTCCAACCACTTCGCCGCACCTGGAAACGTTGGATATTGTCAGCGTAGGTTTGAGTTTGGACGTCTATCGGCAAGGGCAGGTATGGGGGCAGATGCAGCAGCAGGACGCACGGCAGTCCAATAGCCTGCATGTAGGGTCGATCTTGCCGACGGATCCTGCCAAATATCCGGTGACGGTGGATACGAAAAACATGGCTTACGATCAACGCAAAGCGGATGCGTTGGAACTGGCTCTGAAGGATTTCCGAGAGGCGTGGCCAATACCCACCGTTACTGTAGTGCGAGGGTGGAACTCCGGGGCGGCCAATCCGCGCGTTTCGCACGAAGCAGTGAAGGAAACGCTTCAATACATGGTCGAGGGTCTGCGTCCGGAAGCGGGTTTGCACTGGCACGAAATCCACCAGCTCCCCAATGGCGTGATCTGCAGCGATACCCCCGAGGATGTGGTCGAGGATATCTTCCGCACGTTCGAGGGCCACCCCGACCTGCCGGCGATGCTGGTGTATGTGGTGGAGGGCTACAACATGGCGGGCATGCTCTCCACCAAGGACCAAGCCCTGATTGGCGTCGGTAACGGCCCGCGCCAACCCGGCGAACTCACCGACGCCATGGTCGCCCTCGTGGTGGCCCGTCCCGAGCGCGTCAACTGGCTGCGCGGCTTCGTCAAATACACCAAGCCCCCACCCGGGCATTCCATCTACCCCGGCTTCACCTTCTGGGATCGTCAGCCTCCGATGACTTTCCGGGCATCGCCTTTCATTCCCGAGCCCTGGACCGCGCTGGGCTTCAAGCAATGGGACGCCAT
>Ga0335075_10008208_pt1 | contig 16040 bp, 11 predicted proteins | sample Lox_Sample_24_FD_206723 | JGI IMG/M metagenome (GOLD analysis project Ga0335075, IMG submission 206723) | Soil microbial communities from Loxahatchee National Wildlife Refuge, Florida, United States - Lox_Sample_2.4 | ecosystem: Environmental > Terrestrial > Soil > Wetlands | place: USA... | reverse complement strand
GGTACGGTAAATGTCGGATCACCCGGTTCGGCGCAACTGACAACGCCTGCGTATGGCTTCGGTACCCTGCATTTCGATGTGTGGGTTATCGATGCGACACATCTGAAACTGATTGAGACCGATTCGACAGCCCTTCTTGAAGGCGACGCATTTGTGTCGACTGGCCAAACTTCGTTCCCGTCCGGCCAATTGGTCTTTACGCTGTCCGGAGAGGATACATCTGACGGGACCTTTGCAGCGGGAGGTCTGCTCACTTCTGACGGTTCCAGTCAGATCACCGGCGGCCTTGAAGATGTCAACGATGAAGGCTACGTGGAGCAGGCCCCGACCGTCGACGGCAGCTTTACGTCCGACGGCCCTCGCACCGTTCTGGTCCTGAATGGAATTTATAACGGAAACTTTGGGAACGCTAACCTCGCAACTGGAAGCTATAGGTTTGCGGCTTATCCATATGCCGGCGGTGTCATGCTGCTCGAAATCGACAATGGAGCGGGTACCACGTTCGGAATCTCCGGAGGAACGATCTATCCCCAAACTGCGACTTCAATATCTGGGTCATCGGGTTTTGGCCTGAATCTTTCCGGAGTGAACGGCAACGGTGAAGTGGATATGATCGCCGAGTTCGCTACGAACGAAAATAGTATGACCGGACTGTACGATGTGAACAATTCCGGCATGCTGGTTTCCGATCAAAACCTCGGAACCGGTACGTATTCCGTCAGCTCGAATGGCCGCGGCACCCTCTCGTTCCCGGACATCCAGACGAACGACAATTCGATGATCGGCGCGCTGAACCTCACCTTCTACGTTGTCAACAGTTCGACAGTCGTTTTCCTCGAAACCGACGGGAACCAGCTGTCAACCGGTACATTCCAGGTTCAAGATGCTTCTGCGGATACTGCGCTGCCAGCCTTTGGTGCGGCGGCACGTTCACCGTTCATCGTCATGCGGACATTGCCAGCCGTTCACCGGGCGTTGCGGATCTCCCGGTAGCTGCTATTGTGGCCAGGCGAGAGTATCACAAGAAGAGACTCTCGTCCGGCCATGTCCGGGCACAGTTCGGGGTGGCATATCCAGCAGTGCCAGCCAAAAATCCAATTATGCGTTCAGCCAGCAGGCTATCGCAATGCTGTCTCACGCTGCTGCTCACGATGGGCCCCTCATCGTGAGGCTCTCTATTCTTGTCCAAACCTCGGAATCTGCGCGACCTCAATGTGCTTCTTGTCTCCCTGCGTTGCATCTGCTTCTGACGACGCGGCTCCCGACGGAAGTCCCCAGCAATCAGGTTCCATTGGCATTTCACATCATCGGGCCACGCCGACGTAAAACGTCCAGTACTTATGCGCCCGGTCAATAGGCAACGTGCAGGCTAAGGACGAAGGACCCAACAGCCAGAGCGAGCCAGGTGAGCGGAAACGGCAGATTCGAATACCAGCGGGCCCGTAGAACCGTGGCCACCGCACCAATAAAGTACACGACAAGGCCTGCCGCGGCGGCAACTCCGATCTCGGGAACGAGGATGCCGGTAAGCACTCCAATCCCACCGAGAAGTTTGAGTATTCCCAGGGTCGGAAGCCACCGCGCCTCGACTCCGAGCCTACCTATATTGGTCATGAGCCACTGTGGGCGGGTGAAGTCTGATATACCGGCATAGAGATTCGCTGCCGCGGTCAGGATGATAACAATTAAAAACGTGGGATGCATGATGAAATGTGTCCTCCTTGTCACAAAGACTGACTATTCCGTGTCAATACAGTGACACCGGATCTAGGGAGAATGTGACCGATGAGCGACAGTGACTGGCTGACCGAGCGATTCGAAGCAAGCAGGGCGCATCTGCGGGCAGTGGCATACCGCATGCTCGGCTCCACGACGGAGGCAGACGACGCCATCCAAGAGTGTTGGCTTCGCGTGAGCCGTGGTGATACCGGTGCGATCGAGAATCCTGAAGCATGGCTGACGACCGTACTGGCGCGAATCTGCCTCAACACTTTGCGCACCCGGAGATCGCGGCGCGAAGTGTCCCTGGAAGGGGACGCCGTCCATCCTGCCGCATTGAACAGGACACACGGCGATCCTCAAGATGAGGCGCTGCTTGCCGAGTCCGTAGGCTTGGCGCTGCTGGTGGTTCTAGAGAGACTTGCTCCGGCCGAACGGGTCGCTTTTATTCTCCACGACGTTTTCGGGGTGACCTTCGACGACATTGCCACGATCGTGGATCGCACGCCCGTCGCCGCTCGGCAACTCGCGAGCCGCGCCCGGCGCCGAATAAGCGGGAGGCGGGGTCCGGATCAGGCAAACCTTTCTGAGCAGAGACAGACAGTTGAAGCATTCCTGACCGCATTGCGGGCGAGAGATGTCGAGGGACTTTTGGCAGTTTTGAATCCAGACGTGGTGCGACGGGCCGACCGGGTCGCGCTTCCTGCGGGGGCATCACGTGAGTTGCACGGTGCGGCGGCCGTAGCGAATGAAACACTCAACTACGCCCACTCTGCCCGCAGCGCGCGACCGGTGCTCGTCGATGGCTCCATCGGCTTCATTGTCGCTCCTCGCGGGACGCTGCGAGTCGCCGTCCGTTGCAAGGTAGTGAAAGAGCAAATCGTTGCAATGGATGTAATCGCCGATCCTGCTCGCCTGCGCGAGCTGAAGCTGGCTGTTCCACCTCAATGATGCTTATGAGCTGCTCAGGCGTGATCATAGGAAAACTTGTGATGCGGGCGGGGATCGACCGGCAGCGAGGATGCAATCAACTACCAATGGGCACAGCCTAGGGGTCGAACCGTAGCGCCTCGCACATCAATAAGTCCAGATCCAGGTTCAACCATATACGCTAACTTCTTTGCCGGATACTCGGCAACGCTTCTTGCCTGCTTCATCACCCGCAGGATGACTAAAGCAGTTCGCTCACTGCCCAATTAGTTCCAGTTCCAACTGGTACAGCTCCCGGGAATCGGGTCACGCTCCTGCATTGAGATCTCCCGCATTGAGGCTTCTCGGCCATCCATCGGGACCTTGGCGCATTAGTGTCAGCCCGCAGAGCCTGCCTTCGGAAAGGCTGCGATGAACAACAATGCCAGCACCAGGTCGGATGCGGACGGAAGCGCCTGGAGGGTTGAAATTCTGTGGTTCAGAAAGAGCACAAGAGTCGCGAGTACATAGGAAACCTTCTCGAGAATTGCCGGGATGATGATCGCTCGATATCGAGCAGGATTCGCTCCAATGAGCAAGAACACGAATTGCCATGTGAGGGTGACACCAACGAACCCGTAGTAGAACTCAGGATGGGTTATCGCTGGTGGGCTCTGTCTACCGACGTAGTCGTATAGGAAATAGAGGGGCAGAGTAACCAACACGCCCCACATTCCGGCGAATGTGAAAACGATCCTGGTAAACTTCAATTCAAGCCTCCCTTCTAAACGCGCGCCCGACGAGTGTCACTCCACTCCGTCATGGGCATGCTGACCCTATTTTCGGGCTGAGACCAAGAGAAACATCGGCCTGTCTCGGTGTTCTGACCAATCCGGATGCGTCACCATCTGGTCGTCTGTTGGCCCCCATTCTTCGAGCTTGGCAAGCACGAAACCAGAACGGATGAGTAGATTGACCATGGTCCCAATCGTCCGATGCTGTTTGATGGTCCCTTTGGTCATCCAGTCCGTAACCCGCGGACCCTCAATCAGATATTGATCGACGGGCCAACTTCTGTGACCAGCTTTATGAATAAGCCAAGCAAGTTTGCGCGACCACGTTTACACGCACACAAGGAGAATACCTCCGACACAAAAGTAGTCCTTTGAGTATGATGTCCCGCTGTCACACATCCTAAGACTGATGCGGTCATCCTGCCGCCGCTAGCGCGACCGGATCTCAGATCAGATCTCTGGCGTCCGGCGCGGAATCTGACACAGTCGCCCGACAGGGCGCTCCGACCGCGCCAAGAAGGAACGCAGCGCCGATAGCCGTAAAAACTCCGTAGCCTAGCGGCGCCCGGACCCCTAATGCGATGGTCATCGTTAGGGCAAAACTGCTCAGCAGAATTGCGCTGCTCCATGCAACGATTCGCGGATAAATACCCGCCACCAGCCCGACTCCCAAACTTGCCTCCAGTACTGTCTCCAGAATTGACACGGCAGGGATTAGGGCTTTTGGAACAAACCAATTCAAAGCCTCAACGGAATGTTCAAAGTGTCCCCAGTCGCCCCACGACACATTTTTGCTTCCATATGCGCCGAGAAAACCAAGACGATCAGCAACGGCGACTAGAAACGCCGCACCAAGCGCCATGCGCAGAAACACACGCGCAACTTGGAGAATGCGTTGGTTTGTCACTGAGATCATGCTCCTTTCTTGTAGCTAAGGGGTACTACCAGTCGAATCAGAACCTTTTGCACTCAAGTCATCCGTGGAGTTCACTCCTTTGCTGACAGCCTCTCGTTATGCTGAACCCGACTAAATTCCACTGTCTTCTCGCCCTCGGGGTGACCATTCCGGCTCACTTCCATTCGAACCTCCGCGTCAGATCACCGATGTGCACATCAAAAACGCCGGGTTCGAGACTGCGTCGGTTATCCTGACCGACGAATGACAGATCATCGGGCGACAGCTCAAACGAGACGCGCTGCTCCTCGCCGGCTTTCAGATTGATCTTGGCAAAGCGCTTGAGGCGCCTGAGCGGAGGTGTGACGCTGGCATATCGCTCCGAGAGATAAACTTCGACAACCTCCTTGCCTTCGCGACTGCCTGTGTTTGTCACCGTCACATCGATGTGAATCTTCTCCTGTCCTGAGGCAGTTTCCGGTGAGACGCTGAGCGCGGAGTACGAAAAGGTCGTATAGCTCAGGCCATATCCGAAATCGAACTGAGGCGTGGCAAGCGCTTTGCCTGACGGTGTGTCCTCGCCTGTGAAGTATTTGTGATCGTAGGTAAAGAGGCGGTCTGGCCAGCGTGGGTATGTGATGGGTAGTTTTCCGCTCGGATTGACGTCTCCGAACAGGATGTCGGCGATCGCCTGTCCACCTTCGTTGCCTGGATTGTAGGCCATCAGAATCCCCATGGTATCGCCGACGATGGTGCGAATGATGCGCGGCCGTCCTTCGGTCAACACGAGGATGACGGGCTTCCCGGTCGCTTCTAACCTGGTCACCAGGTCCAATTGCGCCTGCGGTAACGTAAGATCGGCGATATTCCCGGGCGTCTCCGCGTACGACCACTCGCCAATGCAGGCGATGACCGCGTCGACGTTTGCCGCGGCGGCAACTGCTTTGTTGATATCGGTCTCGTGATCGAAGGTTGTCCCCGGAACGTAGGTGACGTTTGAAGCTCCGATCTTCTCCTGAATGGCCTTCAGAATCGTTGGCTGGTCCTTGGGATAGAGATCCTCGACACCGCCCTGCCATGTGTAGGTCCAGCCGTTGTCCAGGGGTATGAGCGAGTCGGCGTCGGGACCCGTGACCAGGATGAGGGAGGTCTTTGCCAAGGGCAATGTGCGATCCGCATTTTTCAGTAACGTGATACTCTCCCGAGCAGCCTCGAGATCGACACGAAGGGACTCCGGCGAGCTGATCACCGTTGGCGCATCGACTCCGGACATCGGGTTGTCAAACAGGCCCAACTCATACTTCAGCATGAGAATGTGCCGCACCGCGTCGTCGATTCGGCTCATGGGGACCTGGCCCTCCTGTACGAGTTGGAAAAGCAGATCGCTGAAGCTATAACTGCTGGGCACCATGCTCATGTCGATACCAGCCTTGATGGCGATGCGCGTAGCATCTTTTTCGGTTGGAGCGATGTGGTGCACTAGTACAAGATTCTTGATGTCCCCCAAGTCGGAAACGGTCATACCGCCGAAGCCGAGTTCCCCGCGCAGGACGTCGGTAAGGAGGTACTTGTTGGCGTGACCGGGGATTCCGTTGACCTCGCTCGAATTCACCATCACCGTATGGGCGCCAGCCTTAACAGCCGCAGCGAACGGAGGCAGATAGTATTCGCGCAGGATTCTCTCTGGAATCAGCGCAGGGCTTCGATCGCCGCCGTTCGTGGGATCGCTGTACCCAATGTAGTGCTTTACTGTGGCGGCGACGCTGGTCGGATCGGAGAGGTTCGTCCCTTCGTAGCCCCGCACCGCAGCCACGCTCATCACGGTTGTGAGGTATGTGTCTTCACCATAGGTCTCGTAGAGGCGCGGCCAGAGGGGTTGACGGCCCAGACCAAGAACCGGCGAGAAGACCCAGGGCACCCCGGCTTTTCGCGTCTCCGCGGCTGAGATCCTGCTGCCTTCGAGAACCAGCTCCGGGTTCCAGGTGGCAGCCATGCCAAGCGGTTGTGGAAAGAGGGTGGCACCAAGAACGTAATTGGCGCCATGAATGCTGTCGAGCCCGTAAAGCACAGGAATTTTCAGCCGGGTCTTCTGCGCCTCGTTCTGAATGGCGCGGATGATCTGCTGCCATTTCTCCACGGGCAACGCCTGCAGATTGACGTTCAGTATGGAGCCAACGCCATATTCGACGATTGCCTTGTGCAATTTCTTCGGATCGATGCGAACATCCTGATCCTTTCCCGTCGTAATCATGCTCAGTTCGAGCTGCGTCATCTGCCCGATCTTCTCCCTGAGCGTCATCTCGCGGAGAAGGCTGTTAACTCTGGCGGAGAATTCGCTTGCGGGCGGTCCCGCCGGGGCCATGTTGCTCTGCAGGAAGGCTCCGCTGTCAATGTATTGGGGCGCAGACTGGGCGAAGCCGGACAGCGTGAGCAAGCCGCACATAAGCGCTGTAAGAAGAGCCTTGTTCGCACGATCAGGGGAATCAAACATGGTTCTCATAAGTTCTTGACGGCCACGAGAACTGGTCTCATATATAGTTCTAGGCTTTAGCGATAGTCCTGAGGCCCGTTTCAATGACGGATCGCACCCGAGGCGCTGGCGAGTGCCAGGCATTTATGAGATCCGTTCTAGTAGAACCTGTCCTCACCGCCTTCCATATGCAATAAGGATGCAAAGACAGAAAAGGGCCGCGTTTATAACGATGGGCTTGACCTCGTGAATGCGGTAATGCACAACCGCTGCCCCCGCCATGATGATCGCAAGACCAATGGCAGCCAAGGGCGTCAGCGCAGGGTACATCCCAACTGCCCGAGGCGCGACTAGGCCGACTGCTCCAAAGATCTCGCAAATTGCGATGAAGCGAACGAATCCCAGTGGCATAGCTGCCGCTCCCGTCTGCCCGGTGGCCAACATGCGCTCTCTGGACATTAGCGACTTGGCAATGCCTGAGCCCAGAAACAACACCGCAAGCAGTGCCTGCAGACTCCACAAAATTCCGTTCATGCAGATGAATCCTCTGTGAACGCCCTCAACCTACTCTGCGGTAGGTAGTACTGTATAAACCTACTGCTGGGTAGGCTATGATGTCAAGGTGACTGCCAGAATCAAAAGGCGTCTTTCCGGCTCCGAGCGCCGCCTCAGGTTAATTCGGGCTGCCATCGATGTTTTCGGTCAAAAGGGTTACGAGAGGGCTTCTGTCGAACAGATTGCAAGTGCCGCTTCTGTGACTAAACCAGTGCTCTACGACCACTTCTCCTCGAAGGAAGAGATCTTTGTGGCGGCGATTGAGCAGATTCGGGATGGTCTACTTGAGAGGGGCAAGGCCGCCATCGCGATGGGGACCACACCGGGGAAACAACTGAAGGCGGCGATTTCGGTTTTCTTTGATCTGGTGGAGGATGATCCTCGTGCGGCGCGAGTTCTCCTGATCAGTTCGAAAGCGCCCTCTCCCATCGCGGATGTTTGTCGTCGAGTTCAGTCGGCTGCAACGAGTGGCATCGCCCAAATCATGCGGTCGCACTCATCCTCAGGTGCGGGTGAGTCGGATCAGCAATGGTTTCTGAAAGCAGAATTCACGAAGAAGGGCATGCACGGACTTGCCGAATGGTGGCTCGAACACCCAAATACTCCGCGGACGGAAGTCGAAGCGGCCCTCTTTGGGATCCTGAAGAAAGGTGTCAACTTGCGGTGAGCCCATGTAGTCACCTCATGACCGCCACTCGTATGGCTCTGAGAATCACCAATCGTCGGCGGCGAGAGAGCAGCCCCGAAAAGGTGTCATCAAAAGAGGCAACAGGCTGAAGGTCAGTTCCGACTCAGAGATGCGGCGAGATGCTCAAGACATTGCGGGTCGATCAGCCGATAAAGAATCTTGTTCTTGCGAGTGATTCTTGCGAAGGTGACCGAATCGCAGAACACTACATCGGCGCTACCCAGGCGGATCCTGGCATTTCCGTCGGCGAGCACTTCAGTGAAGGTATGTCGCACCCCAATGGCCGGCGCAAGCAGGCTTCGCGCCGTCCTCAGGAGGCTTTCGCTCACGGACACAACCGCGATGATGGAGGAATTCTGCAGCTTACGGATCAGGTCAATGTGTCCGGCGGCCTGTGCATAGACGAGACCGATGGCCGGACGGTTCCGCGGAACTATCGGCGTGATCTCCTCGATGAGGTGGTTCGCCGCAACGACCTGGGCACCGATGGCCAAGGCCGGTTCGCCCGAGAACGCGTCGTAGGAGCAACTCTCGACTGGCCATCCCAAGTGCCCGCGGATTTCTGCCTGAAGGATGGCTCGCAAACCCTCTTCGTTCTCGATCACCAGGAGATGATCGGGCAACTCCGCCATCAGGCGTTCGCGCACCCGTTGCCGGAGCGCCTGCAGGGAGTAGCCCATCCGGCGTGCGCGCTGGATGGTTTCATTGATCAGCTCATCGAGGTCGCGCGGGTTGTCAGAAGCGGGGACTGAGCGCGCGCCCACCAGGAGCCGGCTGCCGCGCCGCCGAGTGATCCAGCCCCTTCGTACCAGATCCTGGTAGGCCTCGCTCACGGTGTTGTGGTGGACCTTGCTGATGCGCGCCAGCGCCCGCACGCTCGGCAACTCTTCGCCCGGCTGGAGCTGGCCCGTCGTAATCAGAAAAACAATCTGCTCTGCGAGCTGCTGTCGCAGAGGCACATCGCTCGTCTTCGTCAGCGCAATCTGCATCGTTCGCCCAATCTCCGTCTCCATTCCCGGTCCCAAAGTTCCGCCGATGTGACAGTCGCCGGAACTGTCACGCGCTGCGTAGTCCCGGCCGAGGCCTCCACCTATTCTCACGGTCAAAGGAGAACACCATGAGCCGAGACAACCGAGTTGCCGAGTTCATCCAGAAGTCCCTCGACGCCGGCATTCCCGTGCCGTCGTTCGTCGGCCTTCTGAACGCGCGCGGCTGGACGGAAAAGCAGGCATACTCCGCCCTTGCCGACCATTATCAACGCGAAACCGGGATCGAGGTGCCGCCGCGTCCCGGCAGCGGCGCCTCCGCCCGTGACGCCTTCTTCTACCTGCTGATCTTCTCCACGCTCGCCGTGTGGACCCTGTCGCTCGGCTGCCTTGCCTTCTCCCTGATCGATCGCTGGCTCGCCGACCCGCTCTTCCGGGGCTTTGGAGAAACCTTCAGCACCTACACCGTGACCACCTCGCTCGCCGCCATCCTCGTCGCATTCCCGCTATATTTGCTGGTCTCGCGCACGGTGCTTCGCGAGGCAGCGGCTGACCCGGACAAGCTCGACTCGGGCATCCGCAAATGGCTCACTTATATGGCACTGGTCATCGCAGCCTCGGTTTTCATGGGTGACCTGATTGCGGCTCTCGCCTATCTGCTCCGGGGCGAACTCACCTCAGTCTTCCTCGCGAAGAGCTTTGTCGTTCTCGTCCTGTCCACGGGCGTCATCTGGTACTACTTCGGCGGTCTGCGCAGAGTCGAAGCGGCGGCCAGCCGGTTCAGCCGGGACAGGATCATGGCGATGGCCAGCGCTGCCGTCGTGGTCGTCATGATCGCGCTGGGATTCATGCAGCTCGGCGCCCCCAGCGCCCAGCGCAAACTCGTCGCCGACAGAGAGCGCGTCCAGCAGCTTTATCGCCTGTCGAGCGCCATCCGGAACTATTGGCAGGGCCACTCATCCGAGCTTCCTGCCAGTCTCGCTGAGGTACCGGGCACCTACACCGACCCCATCACCCACAAAGCCTTTGAGTACCGTCCGGCTCAGGGCAGCCAATACCAGCTTTGTGCCGTCTTCGCCGCGGATAGCGTACGGGAGAATAGCACTCAGCCGCCACAAGTCGATCAGGATATCTGGACTCACCCCGCCGGCCGCCACTGCTTCCTGCTCGATGCGACGGCTCTGCCTCAGCAACCCAGCTACAACTACTACGCCTATTGAAGCTGCGGACCGTGGCCAGCCTCCGCAGATAGGCGGCTGGCCACCGTTCGTGGGTAAGTGAAGCGGGCTGGATGAGTTAACTCCTGATTACCCAAAAAGTGTCAGTGGAATGAGAAAGCGGAGGGACTACAATGACGCACCAGCACAATCAGTCCCAATTTATGATGACGGGCTCAGGCAGTACTCCAGAAGCTTCTTCGATGGCTGTTCCTTCTGATCGCAGGCTCCGCGGATTCTGGGCTCTGGTGGCCACCCAATTTCAGGGCGCCTTCAGCGATAACCTGCTGCGCAATCTGCTGCTCTCCATGGTGGTGGGGATGGGCCTGGCGCGAAGCGAGCGCGAGAGCTTCGTCTCCCTGGTCACTTTCCTCTTTTCGTTGCCCTTCATCCTCTTCAGCATGGCCGGCGGATGGCTGGCGGATCGTTTCAGCAAACGGCAGATCACCATCTGGACCAAGCTGATGGAGATCGCTTCAATGGTTCTGGCCGCGGCTGGTCTCGCGGCACATTCGCTGCCGTTTTCGCTGGCGGCGCTGACGCTGGTTGCGACCCAGGCGGCGCTCTTTGGGCCCTCCAAATACGGACTGCTCCCGGAACTGCTTCCCGAGAAGCGGCTCTCCTGGGGCAATGGCGTTATTGAGCTCGGCACCTTCCTGGCCATCATTCTCGGCACAGTCGCTGGGGCGACGATGGCCGAGCATTTCCGCGGGCATGAAGTCTATGCAGGCTACGCTCTGCTGGCACTGGCGGCCGCGGGATTGCTCAGCAGTCTGGGCATCGACCGCGTTCCGCCCGCCGCGCCGGGGAAGCCGTTTCGGCTGAACTTCGTCGGCGACTTGTGGCAGCAGATCCGGATCATGCGGCGAGACCGCGCCCTCTCTCTCGCGGTTGCGGGCAATACTTATTTCTGGTTTCTCGGCTCGCTCCTTTTCTCGACCATCGTCGTCTATGGCCCTGATGTGCTGCACGTCGGGATGACGAAGACCGGCTACCTGAACGCGACGCTGGCCATCGGGATCGGCATCGGCAGCATGGTGGCCGGCGTGGTGAGCGGCAACAAGATCGAGTATGGCCTGATTCCGCTGGGCTCGATCGGCATGACGGTCACCGGTCTCCTGCTCGGCCTTCGTCCGCACGGCCTGCTCGATTCGGCCGTTCTGCTGGGCATCCTCGGTTTCTGGGCCGGCTTCTTCGCCGTGCCGGTGAACGCCCTGGTGCAGCATCGCCCAGCGGAGCAGGACAAGGGTGGCATCATCGCTGCGGCCAATCTTCTGTCCTTTGTGGGCATCGCCTTGTCTTCCGGCGCCTACTACGTGTTTACGGAATTCATTCATCTGAATCCGCGCGGCGTGATGGTAGCTGCTTCGTTGATCACCGCTGCCGGAACCGTCTATGTCCTGATGCTTCTGCCGGAGTGGTTTGCCCGGCTGCTTCTGTTCTTCGCCACCCATACGGCATACCGCGTGAAGGTCCTGGGACGGGACAATTTCCCGGAGAAGTCTGGTGCCCTGCTGGTCTGCAACCACATGTCCTTCGTGGATGCCATGCTTCTGGTCGCGTCCACCGACCGGCCCATCCGGTTCCTGGTCTACAAGGGCATTTACGACAAAAAGGTGGTGAAGCCCTTCGCGCGAATGATGCGGGCGATTCCCATCTCCAGCGAACAGCGTCCTCGTGACATGATTCGCTCACTGCGCACGGCCAGCGAAGCGCTTCGCAACGACGAAATCGTGTGCATCTTTGCCGAGGGCCAGATCACGCGTACCGGCCAGCTCCTGCCATTCCGGCGCGGCCTCGAGCGGATCATGAAGAATGTCGAGGCGCCCATCATTCCTGTCAGTCTGGACGGCGTGTGGGGCAGCATCTTCAGCTTCGATCGTGGGCGGTTCCTGTGGAAGCTGCCGCGCCGTATACCCTATCCCGTGACCGTGAGCTTCGGCCGGCCGATGCCTCCTTCAGCCACGGCAGTTGAAGTTCGCCAAGCAGTCCAGGAACTGCAGGCGGACGCCTTCGAGCAGCGCAAGCGGCGCATGAAGACGCTGGATCGAACCTTCGTGCGTACCGCCCGGCGCTTTCCGCTGCGCTTCATGATGGCCGATGGACGGTCGCCGAAGGTGACCTTCGGTTCAGCGCTCACGAAGACGGTGTACATCGCCCGCCGGCTTCGTTCTCACATTGGCGACTCGCAGATGATTGGTTTGCTGTTGCCGCCCTCAGTCGGCGGCGCGCTGACGAACTTCGCGCTTACTCTGCTGGGTCGCGTTCCAGTCAACCTGAACTACACCACTGCGAGTGAAGCTCTCGCTTCCTGCGCACGACAGTGCGATCTCCAAACGGTGATCACGTCGAAAGCATTCGTCGAGCGCTTTCCCAGCCTCCAGATCCCAGGCCGGACGATTTTTCTCGAAGATGTTCTGCAGGGTCCGCGTTTTACCGAGCGAATCGCCGCACTGGCGCTGGCATGGCTTGTACCCTCCGCCGGGCTGGGCAGAGCCGTCGGGCGCCGCGGGCCTCGCGCCACCATGGACGATCTGGCCACGATCATCTTTTCCAGCGGCAGTACGGGCGAACCCAAAGGCGTGATGCTGACGCACTTCAACATCGGCGCCAACATCCAGCAGGTATCGCAGGTATTCATGCTGGATGGCCGCGACAAGATTCTCGGAATCCTGCCCTTCTTCCACTCCTTCGGGTTCACGGCAGCCCTGTGGATGCCCGCCGTCAGCGGCATCGGAGCTGTCTACCATCCCAACCCCCTCGACGCCCGCTCCATCGGAGAACTCGTCGCTCGGTATCGTGTCAGCTTCCTCGTCGCAACCCCGACCTTCCTCCAGGCCTACATGAAGCGCTGCTCGCCGGAGAGCTTTGGCAGCCTGCAGTACGTGCTGGTGGGCGCCGAGAAGCTGCCCGACCGCGTGGCCATGGCATTCGAAGACACCTTCGGCATTCGTCCACTCGAAGGTTATGGCTGCACCGAGTGTTCCCCGGTGGTCACGGTCAACGCGCGCGATTTTCGTGCTCCGGGCTTTCGGCAGGTCGGCGGCCGCCGGGGACGCATCGGACATCCGCTGCCCGGCGTCTGTGTCCGGATCGTCGATATTGAGAGCGGAAGCCCGGTTCCCGCGGGAACACCGGGCATGCTGCTGGTCAAAGGCCCCAATGTGATGAAGGGCTACCTGGGGCGTCCCGAAAAGACTGCGGAGGTTCTGCGGGACGGCTGGTACACCACGGGTGACGTGGCCCGCATGGAAGAAGACGGTTTCGTCACCATCACCGACCGGCTCTCACGTTTTAGCAAGATCGGCGGCGAGATGGTCCCGCATATCAAAATCGAAGACAAGTTGCACGAGTTGGCGGCAGCTTCGGAGCAGGTGTTCTCCGTGACAGCAGCGCCGGATGAAAAGAAGGGCGAGCGGATCGTGGTGGTCCATACCCTCGCCGAGGATAAGCTGGCAAGCGTGCTGGACAAGCTTCCCCAGTGCGACTTGCCTTCCCTGTGGAAGCCGCGGCGCGATCAGTTCATTCGCCTTGATGCCCTGCCGATGCTGGGGACAGGAAAGATCGATTTGCGCGCCGTGCGGCAGATCGCGCTGGATCAGGTGCAGAGGGTGCCAGCTCCGGCATAGTCTCGCTCGGTCGCAGTGCTTCCTGGGACTTTCAACGGCTCGCCGGCACGCGAAAATGACGGTCCAGCTCCGAAAGTCCATTGCTGACATCAATGCCAACAGTTTCTTCTTTTACTCAGGTGGATTATGGACGGCGCTTTCTTTCTGCTTGGTTTGGTTGCCTTGGGATTAGGCGTGGTGATCCCCGTATTCGCGATCGTGGCCTTTCGTCGCACCGGAACACTGCGCGCCGCGCTCGATGAGCAGCAATATGAGAATTCGGACCGTATCTCTTCCCTCCGGGCAGAAGTTGCAACTCTGCGGCGGATGGTCGACGAACTTTCGCTCCAACTGAACGCGAAGACGAGGTCGGAGGCAGGTGAAGCCACGACCGTGCCTGTATCCGAACCGGTCGTGGAGCAGGCAACGCCTGCTCAGGCGGTCCAGGCACCCATCATCATCGAACCCGCGCCGGTCTCGGAGCCGGTTCTGCCTGCCGAAGAAGTCGTCCCTCCGACTCTGCCGCCGTCTGCCATAGCTGCGGAAGGGGAAGTTGCCGCAGCAGCTTTCTCCGCCCAGCCCGCGCCGATCGCCTATGTTGCTCCCCCACCGGCCGACCCGGTTGCTGCGGAACCTCCCGTCGAGGCCGAAGCGGTTGCAGTTCCGGCCGGCAAGGTAGATACCGAGCCTGCGATTCCATTGAACGCTCCAGCCTGGCAATCCTCTTACCAGGTGCTCCCACCTCGCGAAAGCCTCTTCAGCCGCATGCGGAAGACTCTGCCGCTCGAAGAGCTGCTGGGCATGAACCTGTTCGCCAAGATCGGCATTGTCCTGCTGGTTCTCGGGTTCGCACTGCTCGGTCGCGTGGCGCTTGTTGCTATGGGCCCGGCTGGCAAGGTGAGCCTGCTTTACGCTGCTGCTGCGGTATTGCTCGGCGGTGGAATCTGGCTGGAGCGGAAAGAACGCTACCGGCTCATCGGGCGCACCGGAATCGGCGGAGGATGGGCGCTCTTGTTCTTCACCACCTACGCCATGTGGCACGTGCCTGCCATGCGCGTGATGAGTTCGCTGACGGCAAACTGCACATTGCTCCTTGTTGTGGCTGTCGCGATGGTCGCCCATACGCTGCGCTATCGATCGCAGCTGGTCACCGGCCTCGCCTTCCTGCTCGCCTTTTCGACAGTCGCTCTGAGCCAGGACACGGTTTACGCGCTCAGCGCGGGCGTCATCCTCGCTATCGGCATCGTTGTCATCTGCCTGCGCATGGGCTGGTACGAGCTGGAGATCTTCGGCATCCTTGCCAGCTTTGGAAACCACTTCTACTGGCTCTACAAGCTCTACCCGGACGGCGTCAGCGGACACGCGTTCCCGCAGTTCTGGCCCAGCGCCATCATCCTGGTTCTTTACTGGCTCACGTTTCGCATTTCCTATGTCGCCCGAGGGATTCGTAGTTCACGCGACGAGCGCGTCTCGACAGTCGCTGCGTTACTGAATCCAATGCTGCTGGGTGCCGTGATGAAATTCCAGTCGACCCGGCCGGAGCTTGCTTTTTACGCGCTGCTCGGCCTGGGTGCCTGCGAGTTTTTCTTTGGGCAACTACCGGCAACACGGCGGCGCCGGCCCGCATTCGTAGTTCTTACCGTTCTCGGCACCATTCTGATGCTGGGTTCGGTACCGTTCAAATTCAGTGGAAACAATATCGCCTTGCTCTGGATGATCGGCGCGGAAGTCCTGCTGGTGGCAGGCATCGTGCAGTCCGAGAATCTGTTCCGGCGCCTGGGATTGCTGGCGGGAATTCTCACCGGGCTTCTCGTTGCGTGGAAGGCGATGCCGATCCTCGACTTGCGGCAGCACTCCGAAGCGCCGCTGATCCACGATGGCGTCCTGCTGCTTACGTGCAGCATTCTCTTCTACCTGAACGCGCATTTCCTGTCGCGGCGCTGGAGTGCGCTGTTCCGAGACATCGACGCCATGTTCGCCGATCTGCACAGCTACCTCGGCTGTGTCACGGTCTTCATCGGCTCTTGGGCGATCTTCACTTCGGACTGGACCGCAGTGGCCTGGGCTGTTCTGATGCTGAGCGCGGCCTGGGTTTCCCGCCGGCTCGCGAGCAAGCACCTTTTCGTACAGGCCTGGCTACTGGCCGGCGCTGCGTTCTTCCGCGTCGCGATCACGAACTGCCACTGGACGGAGATCTAC
>Ga0335075_10008207_pt1 | contig 16040 bp, 12 predicted proteins | sample Lox_Sample_24_FD_206723 | JGI IMG/M metagenome (GOLD analysis project Ga0335075, IMG submission 206723) | Soil microbial communities from Loxahatchee National Wildlife Refuge, Florida, United States - Lox_Sample_2.4 | ecosystem: Environmental > Terrestrial > Soil > Wetlands | place: USA... | reverse complement strand
ATATGCGTGCTGATCGTCTCCACCCCCGAACAAATGCCGCAAAATCGCTGAAATTCGGCTTGTTTCGTCCTGATCGATCCGTAGTCTGGGCTGGTGAATTTGTTTTCCGCACAGGCCGAAGAGCTTGCCTCCAAGCTCGAGATGGAATCCACCGCCGGAGTTCGTGACGAGGCGCTGAACACGGACCTGGCCGCCCTGCGGGAATCGTGGAAAGCTCTGGAGCCGCCCGAGCGCGACGCGGTCGCCGGGCACAGCGCGCGCATCGCCGCGCTCGTCAAGGCCCGTCCCGTGGCCCCTCCGTTCCAGCCGTCGCCCCTGCTCACACCCCGGGACGAAGCCGCCGAAGCGACACTCGCCCTCCAGGGACTCGAAGGCATCGAGCAAGACCAGACGGCCCCGGTCCGGACCTTCGATGGACCGCGCGATCCCGCCAGCCTGCTCGCCCACATGGGCTACGACTCGTTCCGTCCCGGCCAGGAAGATGCGGTCCGGGCGGCGCTCGAAGGCCGCGACAGCCTGATCGTGATGCCCACCGGCGGCGGCAAGAGCCTCTGCTATCAACTGCCCGGCCTGGCGAGTACGGACCTGACCCTGGTGGTGAGCCCGCTGATCGCCCTGATGGCCGACCAGGTCCGGCGGCTGAAGAAGGAAGGCCACCCCGCGGTGATGTTCGCCTCCGGGCTCTCCGACGAGGTCTCCGCCGCGTCATACAACGGCGTGCGGGACGGCTCGGCCCGGATCGCCTACTGCTCCCCGGAGCGTTTCGCTTCGGCTTCCTTCCTGGATCTGATCGCGACCCGCAAGGTCGATCTACTGGCGATCGACGAAGCCCACTGCCTCTCCGAATGGGGCCACGACTTTCGTCCCGACTATCTGCGACTGCCGCGGGTCGCCGAACGCCTCGGCCGGCCGCCGGTCATGGCCTGCACCGCGACCGCGACCCAGCAGGTCGCGGACGAGATCGCGCAGCGTATGGGCATGGACGCACCCGAACAGATCCACTCCGGATTCGACCGGCCGAACCTGAGCTTCGACACGGTCGCACTCGAAGGCAAGGGTTCGAAGGCCCGCAAGCAGGCCCTGCTCGAACACGGTCTGGCCGATCCGGCGAACCGTCCCGCGATCGTGTACTGCGGCACCCGCCGTGACACCGAGGAACTGGGCGACGACCTGCGGGCCTCCGGCCTCACCGCGGTCTCCTACCACGCCGGCATGCCCGCCGACGACCGGGCCTCGGCCCAGCACCGTTTCATGGAAGGCGACGCCGACGTGGTCGTCGCCACCAACGCATTCGGCATGGGCATCGACAAGGCGAACGTCCGCTCCGTCTGGCACTGGGCCATCCCCTCCAGCGTCGAGGCGTACTACCAGGAGGCCGGCCGTGCCGGCCGTGACGGTGCCCCCGCCCGCGCGGTCCTGCTGGCGATGCGATCCGACCTGGGACGACTGGTGCGTTTCAACGAGCAGCGCAAGGTGGACCCGAACGACGTCACCGACTACATCGCCTCGATCCGCCACATGGCCGATGCCGACGGCAGCGTCGTGATGGAGGCCCCGCGGCGGGACGAGGAGCGGATCCGGCTGGCGGTCGCCGAACGCGCGGGCGCCCTGGCGGTCGATCCGGCCACCGGCGGGCGCCTACTGGTCCGGCTGATCGAGAGTTTCGATCCGAGCGGCATCCCGGCCGCCTGCCGGGTGGCACAGGATCGTGGCTGGAAGGCGTATCGAGCGGTCGAAGCGTTCAGCTTCTCGGATCATTGCCGCCGCCGCCAGCTGCTCGACCACTTCGGTGACGACAGTCCGACGGCGCCCAGCGGACGCTGCTGCGATGTCTGCGATCCGGCCGGCTGGCTTCCCGACCCGGCGAGTCTGGTCGTCAAGAAGTCCCGGTCCAACCCGAAACGCGGCGCGGCACCGGTTCCCGACCTCGCCCCAGAGGATCAGGAGATCTTCGAGATCCTGCGCAAATGGAGGCTCGGAGCGGCCGGAGACAGGCCCGCCTTCCACGTCGCCAGCAATCGCACCCTCAGCGCGATCGCCACCGTCAAACCCACCGACGAAGATGCGCTCCTGGAGATCTCCGGCGTCGGCCCGTCCTTCATGGAGAAACACGGTTCAGAGGTGCTGCGCCTCGTGTCCGACCACTCCTAGGACGACCCGCACGGAACGCTCAGCGGACCACACAGCTCTCCGGCCGGCCCAGCGACAGCTGCCAGGACGGCGGGAACGCCTTGCCCAGCGCGTTCGCTATACCCCGGGCCCGCACCGTGTAGCCGTCCGAAGTGAAATGGATGCCGTCGTCGATGAACCACTGGTCCTTGACCTTCGAGGACCAGTCCCAGATCCGCATGTTCGGGTAGGTCTCACACGCGTCCTCCAGCGCCGAGTTCCACTCCTCCATGTTGACCTCCGCATAGGGCCCGGTGGTCTCCAGGGTGCGCACGTTGATCCAGAGCGCGGGCACATCCCCGACAACCGCCATCATCCGGCCGATCCGGTCGGCCGAATCGATGGTCGAACCGACGAACTGGTTGGCCGTGTCGTTTGTGCCCATGCCGAAGACCCAGCAGCCGTCGAAACCGGCGTCCTTGATCGCCTGCGCGGCCTCCTCGGCGTTCGGGGCACCGTCCACCCGCTCATAGATCGACCGGGCACCCGAGATGTCGAACTTCTGATCGGTCGCCCCGACCCGGGCGAACTGGGCGTCAAGCCTCGCCTCCGGATCCGGCAGATAGTCGGTCGACATCAGCCCGACCGAGGTCGAATCGCCGATGTAGGCGACCGACTCACAGGACGTGAGCGGCAACTTGCCATCGACGGTCTCGACCACGTTCTCCTCGACCACGGGGGCGGCAGCGAGGATCTTCGGCGGCTCCGAGTTCGCCTTGACCGCGATCGGCGCGATCCGGTCCGATGGCGCGATCCCGATCATCGCGGCGGTCGCGATCAGCAGGACGACCGCCGACGCGCCGGCCGCCACACCGCCCCGCGACTGCCAATCCGGCTTCCACTCCTTGTGCCGCACCTTGCTCCAGAGACGGCCGATCGCGCCATGCCTCACCGGGTTCTCGATGAAGGTCCAGGAAAGGGCGGAAACACCGAAGATCGCCGCCACCTGAAGTGTGGCCCGCAGGGGACTGAAACCCGCGTCGAGCGGCGGTGTGGTCAGCGCGATGATCGGCAGCTGCCACAGATAGATGCCATAGGAGCGCACCCCGACCCAGCGAAGCGGCTCCCAGCCGAGAGCCCGCCCCAGCCGCGAAGCCGGATGGGCCATGACCGCGACCACGACCACGGTCGCGATCGAGAGCAGCACCAGCCCGCCGCGGTAGAGGAAGGGTGAATACTCGTCGGTGCGCCAGATCAGCAGCGCGATCACCACGAAGGAGACGACGCCGGCCCCATCCAGCAGGTTGCGGGCCTTGATCGGGATGCGGTTGCCCAGCCGCCGGCTCGGCCACATCATCGCCAGGGCCGCGCCCATCAGCAGACCGAAAGCCCGCGTGTCGGTTCCCTCGTAGATCCGGGTCATGTCGAAATCCGGCTTGTACAGAACCGCCATCAGGATCGCCGAGACCAGCGCGAACCCGAGCGTCACCATCGCCAGCCGCGGACGGATCCGCTCGCGCTCGCCGCGCTTCTTGCCCCGGTCACCCGACGGGATGAAGCGCAGCCCCAGCAGCAGAAGCCAGGGCCACACGATGTAGAACTGCTCCTCGATCGCCAGAGACCAGAGATGCCCCAGCGGCGAGATCGGGCCGAAACGGTCGAAATAGGAGGCGTCCTGGACGATCACCCACCAGTTGCTGGTGAACAGCGCCGATGAGATCACCATGCCGCGCAGATCGTCGAGCTGATCGGGCGAGCCCAGGCTGACCCAGGCCGTGACCACGATCAGCATCACGAACAGGGCGGGCAGCAGCCGGCGCGCGCGGGCCATCCAGAACTGGCTCAGTTTCAGGCGGCGTCCGGTCCATGCCTCGAGCAGGATGTCGGTGATCAGGTAGCCGCTGAGCGTGAAGAAGATGCCCACCCCGAGCAGTCCGCCCTTCGCGAACGGAACGTCGAGGTGGTAGAGGATCACCGCGATCACCGCGACCGCCCGCAGGCCGTCCAGGCCGGGCATGTAGCGCTGGCCGGACTTTCCTATCGGTTCAGGCATCGATCAAGGTCGCATTATTGGGGCGAAGCTCACCGCTCGATGAGCGTGAGGGACGGACGAGCAGACCTGGAATCGTACCCCTACCGAGGGTCAGAAAAACGCCTCACGTTCACGACACGACGCAGGGCGGCCGGTATCGCCGCAGAATCCACGGAGGAAACGCTTCACTGAGGGCATTCGCGATCGCGTGACTGCGCGCGGCGTAGCCACGGGAGGTGAAGTGGATCCCATCCTCGATGTACCAGCTGTCGCGGACCTTCGAGGGCCAATCGAAGATCATCAGGCCGGGATGCCGAAGGCAGGCCTGCTCGACCGCTTCGTTCCAGCGTTTCATGTTCGCGTTCGCGTAGGGGCCGCTCTTCAGGAGCGTCTTGACGTTCACCCACATCACGGGATCGTCACCGATCACCGACATCATCCGCTCGATCCGGTTCTTCGAGTCGAAAGGCGATCCGACCGCCTGATTGGCCGTGTCGTTGGTGCCGAGCCCCAGTACCCAGCAACCCTCGAAACCGGACTTCCTGATCGCCTTCGCGGCGTCATAGGCGTTCGGCACGTTGCCGACGGTCTCGATGATCGATCGCGCCCCGGCGATGTCGAACCTCTGCCTGAGCGCTCCCTGCCGGGCGAACTGCGGTCCGAGACGGTACTTGCGCCTCGGCAGATACGCCTTCGACGTCAGGCCGACCGAGGTCGAGTCCCCGATGTACGCGACCGCCTCGCACCTCGTGCTCGCGTGGCTTCCCTTGCGCTTCTTGACCACGGTCTCGGTAACCACCGGCGGCGCCGCGAGCTCTCCCGCCAGCTCATCCTGGGATTCGGACGCCGAGGTGACCGCCAGGGGCGCGACCCGTTCCGAGGGACCCAGGCCGAACAGCCCGATGATCGCGATGACGGAACAGGCCGCGACCAGGCCGGTCACGATTCCCGACCTTGCCCCGAGGCGCGGCCGGCCCTCCCCCGCCCTCATCCGCCGCCAGATCCGGCCGATCGCGCCCTTCCTCACCGGATCCTCGATGAACCGCCAGGAAAGCGCGGAGACGACCATGATCGCGAGCACCTGAAGACCGGACCGCACGAGATCGAACCCCGCCCCGGCGGGTGTCGTCAGCGCGATGATCGGCAGCTGCCACAGATAGATGCCGTAGGAGCGCACCCCGATCCAGCGAAGCGGAGTCCAGCCGAGCGCCGGGCCGAGCCGTGACGCCGGATGAGCCAGCACCGCGACCACGACCACCGTCGCCACCGACAGCAGGACCAGCCCTCCCTGATAGATGAAGGCCGAGTACTGATCGGTGCGCCAGATCAGCAGGACGATCACCGCCAGCGCGAGCACTCCGGCGACATCGAGCTGTCTGCGAGCCCGGTCCGGGATGTTCGCCCGAAGGCGGCGACTCGGCCAGACCATCGCGAGGGCGGCGCCCAGCAGCAGCCCGAAGGCCCGCGTGTCGGTGCCTTCGTAGACCCTGGTCGTGTCGAACCCGGGTTCGAACAGCACCGCCATCAGCACCGCGGAGGCCGCCGCCAGCACCAGGGTCACGGCCGCCAGCCGGGGCCGCACCCGCCTGCGGGCGTTGACCGGGTCAGCACCCTTCCTGCCGGGAATGAACTTCAGACCGAGCAGCAGAAGCCACGGCCACACTATGTAGAACTGCTCCTCGATCGCCAGCGACCAGAGATGCCCCAGCGGCGAAACCGGGCCGAAACGGTCGAAATACGAGACGTCCTGGAAGATCACCCACCAGTTGCTGGTGAACAGCGCCGACGAGATCGCCACCCCGCGCAGCTCCTCCAGCTGGGCGGGATCGCCGATCGTGACCCAGGCCATGACCACGACCAGCATCACGAACAGGGCCGGCAACAGCCGGCGCGCACGGGCCAGCCAGAACTGGCCCAGCTTCAGGCGCTCGGCCGACCAGGCCTCCATCAGGATGTCGGTGATCAGATAGCCGCTGAGAGTGAAGAAGACACCGACCCCGAGCAGCCCGCCCTGGGCCCAGCCGAGATCCAGGTGGTACGCGATGACCGCGAGGACCGCCACCGCGCGCAGCCCGTCCAGGCCGGGCATGTAGCGCTGACCGGTACGCCCTACCGGTTCAGGCATGGCTCAGCCGGCATGACTCAGCTGGAAGGGACTCGCTGGCCGGTCGCGGCCAGAACCTTTGCGGTGACGTCAGCCGCCGTGAAACCGATCTCCTTGTGCAGCAGGTCGGGCTTGCCGTGGGTCACGTAACGATCCGGCAGGCCGACCCTCAGCACCCGTGCCCGCTCTCCCGGATGGGCGAAGTTGTCTTCCAGATGCTCGATCACGGCGGAGCCGAATCCTCCCTGGAGCACACCCTCCTCGATCGTCACGATCAGGTCGTGACCGATCGCGAGTCGCTCGATCAGCTCGCCGTCCAGCGGCTTGACGAACCTGGCGTCGGCGACCGTCGGCTTGATGCCGTGCTCGGCGAGGAGGTCGGCGGCCTCCAGGGCCAGTCCGACTCCGCTGCCGTAGCCGAGCAGCGCGACCCGCTCGCCGTTCCGGAGGGTTTCGCCATGGCCGATCGGGATCAGCTCCGGCTCGGCCGGCAGCTCGACGCCCTCGGCGGCGCCGCGCGGATAGCGCAGCGCGGCCGGACCATCGAAGCTGATCGCGGTGTGAAGCATGTGGACCAGCATGGCCTCGTCACGCGGGGCCATGACCACAACGTGCGGGAGTGGCCGGAAGTACGCGATGTCGAATACGCCGTGATGGGTCGGACCGTCGTCGCCGACCAGCCCGGACCGGTCCATCGCGAAGGTCACGTCCAGTTCCTGGAGACAGACATCGTGGACGATCTGATCGTAGGCGCGCTGGAGGAAGGTCGAGTAGATCGCGCAGACCGGCTTGCCGCCCTGAAGGGCGATGCCGCTGGCCATCAGGACCGCGTTCTGCTCGGCGATTCCCACGTCGTAATACTGCTCGGGACGCTCGTCGGCGAGTTTCTGCAGCCCCGCCCCGCCGGCCATCGCGGCGGTGATGCCGATGATCCGGGAATCCGCCTCCGCCTCGCGCACGATCGCGTCGGAGAAGACCTGGGTGTACTGCGGCGGCGCCGCCTTCGGCTCGGGCTTCTCGAGGATCTCGGGAGCGATCGAGGCCGGCGCGTCCGATTCCTGGATCGGGACCAGCTTCGGCTTGGCGTCGGCCGGGGCGCCGTCGACGATCGATCCGGGCTTGGCCGCATGCCACTTCTCCATGCCGGAAAGCCCACCGTCCTCGGCTGGGGAGAAGCCCCGGCCCTTGACCGTGTGCACGTGGACCACGACCGGACGATCGGCCGCGAAGGCCTCGGTGAGCGCGCTGCGCATCGCACCGACGTCGTGCCCGTCGATCACGCCCATGTAGGCCAGGTCGAGCTCCTCGAAGAGCAGTCCCGGAGCCCAGTAGGCCTTGATCGCGGATTTCAGTTCGGGGCCCAGCCGCTCGATCCGCTTGCCGAGGCCGAGCGGCAGCTTGGTCAGCTTCTCCTCCACCCCTTCGCGGGCGTGGAAGAGGCCGGGCTTCAGGCGGGTCCGCTGGAAGTAGCTGGAGAGCGCGCCGACGTTCGGGGAGATCGACATGCCGTTGTCGTTCAGCAGGATCACCATCGGCGTGCCGAGCCCGCCGGCCGCGTGCATCGCCTCGTAGGCGACACCGCCGGTGAGGGCGCCGTCGCCGATCACGGCCACGACCCTGCCGTCCTCGCCGATGCCCTTGCGCATCGCTTCCTTGAGGCCGACGCCGTAGGAGATCGAGGTCGAGGCGTGACCGGCACCCATGATGTCGTGTTCGGATTCGGGGATCGAGCAGAACGGTGCCAGGCCCTCGTACTGCCGGATCGTCGGCAGCTCGTCGCGGCGGCCCGTGAGGATCTTGTGCGGGTAGGACTGGTGTCCCACGTCCCAGAGGATCTTGTCCTTGGGTGAGTCCAGGATGCTGTGAAGCGCGACCGCGATCTCGCAGGTGCCGAGGTTGGCGCCGAAGTGGCCGCCGATCTCCCCGATCACGTCGATGATGTAGGTGCGGACCTCTTCGGCGACCTGCTGAAGCTGCTCGTCGCTCAGGCCGTGGAGGTCTGCCGGGGAATCGATGCCGGGAAGCAACGGGGTGGCTGTCTTTTGTTGGTCGTCGCTCACTGTTCTCTCAGATAAATGTAGTCGGCGATGCGCCGGAGGTAGTCGGTTTCTCCATCGACTTCCGCCAATGCCGAGAGCGCCTGCTGGTGGGATTGCGAAGCCAGGCTGCGTGCCTCGTCTAGACCATAAAGGCTGACATATGTGACCTTTCCGTGCCTTTCGTCGCTGCCCTGTGGCTTGCCGAGCTCCTCGTCGCTGCCGGTAACGTCGAGGATGTCGTCGACGATCTGGAACAGGATCCCCAGTTCCGCCGCGAAACGGTGGTACGGAGCCCGCTTTTCATCGGCCAGGCCGGCGAGCGCGAGGGCCGCCTCGACGCTGACCGCGATCAGACGGCCGGTCTTCAGCGAGTGCAGGTGACGGAGCCCGTCGGCGTCGAGATCCCGGGCGGTCACGTCGACGTACTGCCCCCCGACCATGCCCTCGACCCCGGTGGCGCTGGTCAGAAGCTGGACCGCCTCGAGTACCCGGGCGGGCTCCGCGTCGAGCCCGGACATCGCCCGGACCGCCTCGGCGAAAAGGCCGTCGCCCGCGAGGATCGCGACCGCCTCACCGTACTTGATGTGGGCGGTCGGCTTGCCGCGGCGCAGATCGTCGTCGTCCATCGCCGGCAGGTCGTCGTGGACGAGCGAGTAGGTGTGGACCATCTCGATCGCGGCCGCCATGTCCAGGTAGGGCTCGACCTCGTGCCCGAGCGAGCGTGCCGTCGCGAGGCACAGCACCGGCCGGATGCGCTTGCCGCCGGCCAGCAGCGAGTACCGCATCGCGTCGTCGAGTCCGGCCGTGGCCGCCTCGGCGGAGAAGTGGATCGTGTCCAGATGCCGGTCGACCGCTTCCCGAAGATCGTCGGGGTAGCTCACTTCTCCTGCTCCAGGCGGTCCACCGCCTCCCCGGCCTTCCGTGCCGCTTCCGCGGTCAGCTCGGCGGCCTCTCCGGCGAGCTCGCCCGCGGTGGCGTCGGAAACCTCGGGATCGTTCAGGCTGATCGTGATCTGCCGGAGGCGATCGCGAATCTCTTCGAGCCTGCTCACGCGATGTCCGCCTGCATCGCCTTGGCGACCGAGCCGAGGATCCCGTTCACGAATCCGGGGGCTTCCGCGCCGCTGTACTTCTTCGCGGTCTCGACCGCTTCGTCGATCGCGACTTCGAAGGGAACGTCTTCGCGGTAGTTCATCTCGTACAGAGCGACCCGCATGATGTTCTTCTCCAACGGCGCGATTCGGCTGAGGTCCCAGCCCTTCGCATACTCGGCGATCACCTCGTCAAGTTCGGCGCGATGCTGTTCGACTCCTTCGGCCAGCTCCTTCGTGAATGGCCTGGCGTCCGCCAGGAGGGTTGAGAGTGGCCGATCGGTCACATCCTGCTGATAGCAGGCGAAGACCGCGTCACGGCGCTGTTCGGAACGACGCATCCACCAAGGATATTGATGCCCGGACCCAGCGGGAACCACCACCAAACCAACAGGGTGTTCTGGGTCGAATCGCAAACGAAATAGCCCTTGAATTCGACCCAGAAGCTTGGACCTCTGCGTGGTTGATTGATTCGTTGTGTTTCGGTTTCACAAACGTTTGGACGTTGATGGAGTTTTTGCCGTCCTGATGGCTTGGTGCACCATGTCCATTGATTGCCTCAGCCCCACCGAACTCGTTCTGTCCATCGCCAATCGCCAGTACGGCGTCGTCGGCCGACAACAGCTGCTCGACGCCGACATCGAACCTGGATTCATCCAGGGTCGAATCAACGCGCGGCATTTCACAGCGGTCTATCCAGGTGTGTACGCGGTCGGTCACTCGCAGCTCCCGGTGCGTGGGCACTGGATGGCAGCCGTTCTCGCCAGCGGCCCCGCCTCGGTGCTTTCGCACCGCAGTGCGGCATCGAACTGGGGTCTGGTGCCGCCACCGCCGGTGATCGAGGTTCTTCGGAGCTCAAGCCCCAAAGAGTCGGCACCCCTGTATGCCGGCCACCCAACCCCATTCGGACGCCGTATCGTCATCCATCGAAGCCGGGTCTTCGGGCCCGATGAGTACGAACTCCGGAACGGGATCCCGACCACGACCGTTCCCCGCACCCTGCTCAACCTGGCCGCGACATGGAACGTGCGGCAGCTCGACTCGGCTCTGTCAGAAGCCGAACGGTTCGGTCTCGTGGAGCTGAAGCTCCTGAAAGAGATCTCTCACAGAGGCAGGGGCTGGACTGGGATTCGCAAGCTGAGAGAAGTCGTGGACGCCTGGGACCCATCGTCGATCCGGACGAGGTCAGAGCTCGAGATGGAGTTCCTGAGGCTGTGTCGGGAGTATCGAATTCCGGCACCCGAGATCAATGTGATGGTCGGCGGACACGAAGTGGATTGCCTTTGGTCCGAGCGGAAACTGATCGTCGAACTGGACGGACACCGATACCACCGGGCACCCGACGTCTTTGAGCGCGACAAGGAGCGGACGGCCGCACTCGAGGACGCCGGCTACCAGGTCCTGAGACTCACCTACAGGATGGTCACCGAGGAGCGACGAAAAACAGCGGAAAGAGTGAAGCGCCGCCTGGCCAGAACGTTCTGGGTCGAATCGCAAACGAAATGACCCTCGGATTCGACCCAGAACCCTCTTTGGCTACTTGGCTTCTCCCCACAGCGTTGCTGTGAGGCTTCTTGGGCCTCCGTGGTCCCTGTGCTCGCAGAGGTAGATGCCCTGCCATGTGCCCAGATGGAGGGCTCCGCTCCTCACCGGGAGACTCAGATCGAATCCGGTGATGCTTCCCTTGACGTGGGCCGGCATGTCGTCCGCCCCCTCGAGAGTGTGAGTCCAGGGAAAGCTCTCCGGAACCGCGTGATCGCTCCAAGAGCGGAAATCCCGGCGAACGTCCGGCGATGCGTTCTCGTTCAGCGTGAGCGAGGCCGAGGTGTGGCGAATCATCAGGTGAAGCAGCCCCACCGAGAACTCGGCGAGTTCGGGAAGGGCCGCCTCCACCTCGGCCGTGACCAGATGAAAGCCTCGCGGCTTGGGCTCCAGGGTCAGATCACGCTGGAGCATCCTCATGGCCCGGGATCAGGCCCGTGACATGTATTCGGCGTTCTCCGTGTTGACCTTGACCACTTCGCCCTCCTCGATGAAGAGCGGCACCTGGATCTCCACCCCGGACTCGAGAGTCGCGGGCTTGCTGCCGCCGCCCGACGCCGTGTCTCCCTTGAGGCCGGGCTCGGTCTTCACGACCTTGGCTTCGATCGAGCTCGGCGGGGTGACCTCCGAAGGCTGCTCGTCGACCAGCAGGATCTCGACCTCGTCGTTGGGCTGGACCCAGCGCAGCGCGTTCACCGCGAGCTCGGCCGGGATCTCGATCTGATCGTAGGTCCGGTTGTCCATGAAGACCACCACGTCACCGGACTCGTACAGGTACTGCATCTTGCGCGACTCGGTGTGGACCGGACGGAACTTCTCACCGGCGCGGAAAGTCTTGTCGAGCACGGAACCATCTTCGATCCGCCGCAGCTTGGTACGGACGAAAGCGCCGCCCTTGCCCGGCTTCACATGCTGGAACTCGATGATCCGCATGATCTTGCCGTCGACTTCGATGTGCGTGCCGTTCTTGAACTGATTTGTCGAGATCACCCCATGGAGTCTAGACAGAGAGCGGTTGACCGAGTCGCCCCGAACGGCATAATCCCCCCATGACCACCCCGCCGCTTCTCGACAAGCTCCTCAACACTCCCGGCCCGTCCGGCTACGAACTGTCCGCCGCGAAGGTGTGGCGCGAGGCCGCCGACTTCGCCACGGTGACGACCGACGGACTGGGCGGCAGCATCGCCACGGTCGGCGATGACGCCGAGGCCCCGCTGGTCGCGGTGGTCGGCCACATCGACGAGATCGGGCTGGTCATCACCCACATCGACGAGAAGGGCTTTCTCTACTTCGCACCGATCGGCGGCTGGGATCCCCAGATCCTGGTGGGCCAGCGGGTCACGATCACCGGCAACGAAGGGCAGGTTCCCGGCGTGGCCGGACGCAAGCCGATCCATCTGCTCGATCCGGATCAGCGCAAGAAGGTCGTCACCCTGAAGGAGATGCACATCGACATCGGAGTCGACGACCGCGAGCAGGCCCAGGAGCTGGTCTCGGTCGGCGATCCCGTGGTGATCGACTGTGAGCCGCTCGAGGTCGCGGGCGGACGGCTTGTCTCCCGCTCGATGGACAACCGCCTCGGCTCCTACGTCGCGCTCGAGGCCGCCCGCCGGATCAGCGAGAATGCCGCCGCGAAGGCACGCTTCGCCGCGGTCGCCGCGGTCCAGGAGGAGATCGGTCTCTTCGGTTCCCGCACCGCCGCGTTCACGGTCCGCCCCGACCTCGCCGTAGCGATCGACGTGACCCATGCCACCGACGCTCCCGGGATCGACGAGAAGGAGGTCGGCAGTCATCCGTTCGGATCCGGTCCGGTGATCGGCCGCGGTTCCACCCTGTCGCCCCGCCTCTACGAGTTGCTGACCGCCGCCGCCGAGAAGGCCGGCATCCCGTACTCGGTCGGTGCCAGCGGCAACTCGACCCACACCGATGCCGATTCCCTCCAGATCTCCCGCACCGGCATTCCCACCGGCCTGGTCTCGATCCCGCTCCGGTACATGCATTCCCCGGTCGAGATGGTCGATCTGGCCGACGTCGAAGCGACCGTCGAGCTGATCGTGGCCTTCGTCGAGAGCATCGAGCCCGGGGTCGACCTGAGCCGCTGAACGGCGGTGGCGGTTCGCCGGTCCGGCTATCGGCGAACCGTCAATTAGAAACTTTCTCGTTCTCGAATCCAGCGATCGGCCGGTAGCCGATCGGCGGCGACCCGGTGTTACTAGGGCGCAACTTTTCGTCTGATTTAGGTCTACTATCTGTGAGTCGCGTCACACTCGCGACGCACAATCTCGGCCCGCAGGGACCGAACGAAATCAGAGGGAGTAGCAACGGAGAATGAACCACCACTCGGGACTTTCGAACGTGCGCCGCATCGCGGTGATGACGTTCGCCCTACTCATGGCACTCGCCATGACCGCAGCCGTGGCGGCCGGCCCAGCCGACGCCAAGAAGAAACCGAAGAAGGCAAAGGTTTCTCTCACGGTGACGACCAAGAACCAGGCGGCGCTGCTTAAGGGCGGCAAGCTGACGGTCAAGGTCAAGTCGACCGCGAAGGCGAAGGTCAAGGTCAGCGCCTCCAACGCCGGCAAGACCAACCGCTTCAAGTCGCGGACGGTCAAGTTCAAGAAGAAGGGGACCAAGACGATCTCCCTCGCCCTGACCTCGAGTGGCAAGAGCGCCCTGAAGACCTGTGGCGCGAAGACGGTCAAGGTGACCGCCTCGTACAAGAAGGGCAAGAAGAAGGCCAAGGCGACCAAGTCGAAGAACCTCGCGAAGGACTCGACCCGTTGCGTCAAGCCCGTGGAGCCGGTCAAGGCCATGTGTGACCCGCTCGACCCGGCCGTATGCCTCCAGCCGTTCCCCAACAACTACTACACGAAGAGCGCCGACACGAAGACGGGCGTCCAGTTGGACCTTCCGCTCGAAGGCATGCCGAAGAACCAGAACGGCAAGCCGATCGATCAGACCGACATCAACCGTGCCGACGGTTTCAGCTCGGGCAACATGATCATCACCAAGATCCCCGAGGTCTCGACCCCGGCGGCGTTCAACAACACCGGCTTCGTGCCGATCACCGACATCCCGCGCTATGCGGATGCTGACCAGGCCGCCGTGGTCATCGACGTCGAGACCGGACAGCGCCAGCCGATCTGGGCTGAGCTGGACTCGGTTCCGACCACCAAGCCCGTACAGACCCGCGTTCCGGGACAGGCACCGGAAGACATCCTCGGTGGCTACCCGAACGACAATCCGTCGAACACGGGCCCGGTCAACCTGATCATCAGGCCGGCCAAGAATTTCACCCCCGGGCACCGATACGTGGTCGCTCTTCGCAACCTGAAGGACGCCTCGAACAACGACGTCCAGCCGGCTGCTCCGTTCAAGAGCTGCCGCGACGGCGAGACGATCACTGATCCCGCCCTGCTGTTCCGCTGCAACTCACTGAACAAGGATGTCTTCCCCGTCCTTCAGGACAAGGGCATCTCCAAGGACGGCCTATACCTCGCTTGGGACTTCACCGTTGCGAGCGAAGAGAACATCACCGGACGCGCGCTCGACATCCGTGACGACGCATTCAAGCGTCTCGGTGACACCAATCTGGCTGACCGTACGATCGCGGGTACGTCTCCGCAGTGGACCATCCAGTCCAGCACCGACTCCGGCGATCCCGGTTCCACGTGGTACCGCAACATCGAGGGCGAGCTGCAGGTTCCCTGCTACATCGACAGCACGAACTGTGACACCGGCGGTCAATTCAAGTTCAATGCCGACGGCTCCGTCGACACGAACACGAACACGACGGACACCGTTCCGTTCCGCTGCCGCATCCCGCGCTCGGTCACGACCGAGACACCCGGCTCAATCACTCCGGCCTCGACCGGCATCTACGGTCACGGTCTGCTGGGCAGCTTCGGGCAGGTCAACGGGCAGGACAACCTGGCCAACCGCTCAAACACCATCTGGTGCGCGGTCAGTTGGGCCGGATTCGCTTCCGAGGACTTCGGAACCGTCGCGGCTTCACTGAAGGACCTCTCCAATTTCAACAAGCTCACGGACCGCATGCAGCAGGGTTTCGTGAACTTCATGTACCTGCAGCGCGCCCTGGTCCACCCCAACGGTCTGGCGACCGATGCGGCGTTCCAGGTCGATCCCGATGGTCCCGGCGGCCAGCCGGCATCGTCGGCTATCGACACGTCTGACGGCAACGATCAGCGTGGTATGTACATGGGCATCAGCCAGGGTGGAATCATGGGTGGCGCGCTGACCGCGCTCCTCCCCGATTCCGATGTAGGCGTGCTCGGAGTGCCGGCGATCAACTACTCGACTCTGCTGCAGCGCAGCGTCGATTTCGACGAGTACGCGCAGGGGCTGATCGACGATCTGTACCTCCCGAACGTCGGCCTCTACGACAACTACCCGAACGAACTCGAGCGGCCGATGATCTTCTCGATCATGCAGCTGCTGTGGGATCGCGGCGAGGGCAACGGATACGTCCAGAGCCTGAACCCGGATCGGGATCCGCTGCCGAACACGCCGCCTCATACGGCGCTGCTTCAGCTGGCGCTCGGTGACCATCAGGTTGCCAACGTCGCGGCGGAGGTCGAAGCGAGGACGATTGGTGCCAAGGTGCTCTCGCCCACGCTGATCGAAGATCGCCATTGGGGTGTTCAGCTCGATAACTACTTCGAGATCCCCCAGGTGGTCGCCCCGATCGCACAGGGCAACACGATGGTCTACTACGACGGCGGTCCCGAGGGCTACAACTGCACGGCGCCCGGTGTTCCCGCCGGCTGTCGTGGACAGGGCTCGAAGGTTCCGCCGAACGAGAACGTTCCGCCTCGTCCGCAGTGGGGATACGGCGGAGACCCGCACGGTTACCCGCGCGCGTCGGAGGACGGCCTGAACCACGCCGAGTCATTCCTCAAGGGTGACGGCGTCGGTCCCTGCCAGGACGCGTCCGGCTACTGCCTGGCCAACGGCTGGGACGGCGAAGCCGGCCTCCCGTAGCAAGCAGCAGAACCGAATCAGAAAGGGCCCGGAGAAATCCGGGCCCTTTCTATTGCACAACCAACAGCTGTTCTGGGTCGAATCGGCCACCAACTAGCCATCCGATTCGACCCAGAACGATCC
>Ga0335075_10008206_pt1 | contig 16041 bp, 10 predicted proteins | sample Lox_Sample_24_FD_206723 | JGI IMG/M metagenome (GOLD analysis project Ga0335075, IMG submission 206723) | Soil microbial communities from Loxahatchee National Wildlife Refuge, Florida, United States - Lox_Sample_2.4 | ecosystem: Environmental > Terrestrial > Soil > Wetlands | place: USA... | reverse complement strand
TGGATATTTCAGATCCCAGACGAACCGGTTGAGGCCCCGCCGGGTCCCCGGACGCCGCGGCGCCGACAGGTTGTCGTCGTCGCTGCGGAACGAGATGATTGCCCCGCCCGAGCCGTCACGGAACGTCAGTGTGACGGGCCCGGAGGCATGCTCGTCCAACCAATGGTACACTATCGCTCCATTTGGCGGGTTCTCGCCTACGTCGAGATATTCTCGAAGTGTCGTCCCGTCGGGCTGCTCGACCGTCCTGACGCCGCCGCCGATCCCCGGCGCTATGGCAAACGAGACGCCCGCCCCCAATTTTCCAAGCGCACCGAAATGCAGCTTGGTCCGCACCGTGGTGCGCGGTGCGAACAACCGGGTCCCGGTGTTGCCATCGGCAAGCTCGCGCAGCGGCGTGATATCGTCCAACACCCAGAACGAGCGTCCATGCGTAGCAGCGACAAGGTCCGCCCCTTTGATCTTAAGGTCATAGACCGGCACCACCGGCAGGCCGCCCGGCAGCCGCGACCAGCTCTGCCCGTCATCGAGCGTAAAGAAAATCCCGGTCTCCGTGCCCACGAACAGCAGGCCACGCCGCACCGGGTCGGCGCGCACCACGCGGGTGATCTCGCCGGCCGGGAAGTCGCCGCTGATCGATTGCCAGTTGCGGCCCCCGTCGGCGCTGCGGAACAGGTACGGCCGGTAGTCCGCCAGCTTGTAGCGGGTCGCCGCGAGATAGATCGTGTCGGCATCGTGCGCCGAGATCTCGACGCAGCCGACATAAGCAAGCTCGGGCAAGCCGGGTGGACTCACGTTATGCCAGTTGGCACCGTCGTCGCGCGTGACATGCACCAGCCCGTCATCGGTCGATGCCCAGATTTCGCCGCGTCGATGCGGCGATTCGACAACGCAGGCACAGGTCGCATGTATCTCGGCGCCGGCGTTCTCGCCGGTGATTTCGCCACCTGAAGGCCCCTGCCGCGAGCGGTCGTTCAGGCTGAGGTCCGGCGAGATCGCCGTCCAGCTCGTACCCTCATCGGTGGTGCGGAATACGTGGTTCGCGCCGACGTAAAGAATTTTGCTGTCATGCGGGGAGAACACGATCGGGAAGGTCCAGGCGAAGCGGTACTTGAGGTCCCTCGCTGCCACGCCGGTAGCTTCCTCTGGCCAGACATTGACGAGCTGGATCTGGCCCGTGCGGTGATCGTATCGTTGCAACGGTGCGTTGCCACCCGGGCTCGACCCCACCGCGCCGATATAAACAATGCCTGGATCGGTGGGATTGATCGCGATGAAGCCGCTTTCGCCGGTACCGGGATAGGTGCAGTCGCCGAGCGTGATGGCGCCCCACACGGCCGCGCTCGGCACCGAGATCGACGTGTTGTCCTGCTGCGTGCCGTACACTCGATACGGGTAGCGACCGTCGATATCGATACGGTAGAATTGTCCGGTCTTCTGGTTATAGATCGAGGACCACGTCACCCCACCGTTGAACGACACGCAGGCGCCGCCATCGTTGCCCTCGACCATCCGCTTTGGATCCGCGGGGTCGATCCACAGATCGTGGTTGTCGCCGTGCGGTGTCATGATCTCGGTGAAGCTCACCCCGCCGTCGGTCGATTTCCACAACTGCAGGTCGGCGACATAGACCGTCTCGCCATGGCAGGGATCGGCGAAGACGTGCGTATAGTACCATGGCCGGTGCATGAGATCCCGGTGCGACGACACCTGTTGCCAGCGCGCCCCATAATCGTCCGAGCGATAAAGCCCGGTCTTCTCGTCCACCGCCTCTACCAGCGCCCAGACCCGGCCGGCGCGGGCGGCTGATACGGCGACACCGAGCTTGCCCAGTGGGCGCTCCGGCAATCCCGGATTACCCGAGATCTCCTCCCAACTGTCGCCGGCATCGGTCGAGCGAAAGAGCCCGCTGCCGGGTCCGCCGCTGGAGATGTTCCAGAAGCTGCGCCGGGCCTGCCAGAACGTCGCGAACAGGATGCGCGGATTGCCGGCGTCCATCGAGATATCGACCGCACCGGCATCGACACTGCGGTAAAGCACCTTCTCCCAGCTCTTGCCGCCGTCGCGCGAACGGAACACGCCGCGTTCCTCGTTTGGGCCGAACGCATCGCCCAGCGCCGCGACGAAGACGATATCGGGATTGCGGGGATCGACGCAGATCCGGCCGATATGGCGAGTGTTACGCAAGCCGGCATGGCGCCACGTGCGGCCGGCATCGTCGGACTTGTACACGCCGTCCCCGTACGAGACGTCCAGCCGGATCTCTGTCTCGCCGGTACCGGCATAGACCACGTTGGGATCGCTCCGCGCGACCGAGATCGCGCCGATTGCCGCGCTGCCCAGGAAACCGTCCGACACGCAACGCCAATAGATGCCGCCGTCGATGGTCTTCCAGATGCCGCCGGCGCAGGCGCCGAAATAGAACACCATGCGATCAGCCGGGTCACCGGCGACCGCCACCACGCGGCCACCGCGCGGGGGGCCGATGCAACGCCAGCGGAGCGCATCGAGCTGCGAAGATTCGGTGAGGCGGAATACATCTGGCATCGAACCACCGTTTGATATTGGCGGATCGATTGAACGTCGGCGCCGTGCACGTGTCCACCTCGCCCGCTCCGAGGCCGTGCTCACCTATCCCGCTTTGCAGGAGAGGTCGGTTCGCGAAGCGAACCGCGTGAGGGTGCCGGCACTACGCACCGGTCCACCAACGTGCCAAGCTACCCCGCGCCAACCAAGGAGGAATCGATCCACGTGCGAACGCCCGCCGGCACTCCGGCGCCGGCGCGCGTCGAAGTCCCGTCATGAGCGCCCGCATCGCAGTCCCAACCGCCGTCACCACCCTGCCGCGCCGCCAGGCTCTGTCGTTCCTCAGCCTTTTCTTCGTCCCGTCCGTCGCGCAGGCCATACTGCTTACGGTCGTGCCGCTCGAAGCGCTGGAGCTGCTCGGCACCGCCCGCAGAGTGACGCTCCTCTATGTCGCGGCGGGCCTGGTCACCGTTGCCGGGCGCTTCACCATCCCGCTGCTGGTCCGGCTGATCCGCCGGCGATTCGTCTTCACCCTTGGCACGATCTGCCTCGCATCCGCTGGCGCCTTGCTGGCCGTCAACAAAGTCCCGACCCTGGCGGCAGGCCTCGTGCTCAGCACGTTCGGCTTCGCCTGCATCGAGATCACCAGCCAGCTCTATCTGCTCGACCACGTCTCCCGCCACGCGCTCAAGCGTTTCGAGCCGCTGCGCATCTTCATCATTGCCGGGCCGTGGACACTTGGTCCCTGGCTCGGCGTCTATTTGCAGCAGAGCGTGTCCTTCGCCGCGCCGTTCGCCATCGCCAGCGCGACCGCCCTGGCGTTGTTGATCCTGTTCTGGCACCTGCGCATGGGCGAGAACGCCGTGCTCGCGGCGATGCGCCGTCCGCCGCCCAGCCTCACGCGCTATCTGCCGCACTTCTTCGCCCAGAAGCGGCTGCGGCTGGCCTGGACGCTCGCGTCAGCCCGCTCGTCGTGGTGGAGCCTGTTCTACGTCTATGCGCCGATCTTCGCGGTCACCTCTGGCCTCGGCGCCGGGACTGGCGGCATCGTGGTATCCGTCGGATCCGGCTGGATCTGGCTGGTGCCGGTCTGGGGCTGGATCGGCCGCCGCTACGGCCTGCGCCATCTGCTGCTTGCCGGCTATGCGCTGGCCGGCCTGTTGAGCCTCTGCACGGCCCAGGCGTTCGGCGTTCCCTGGCTATGCGTCGTGATGATGCTGGCGGCGGCGCTGGCCACCGAGACGATCGACGGCGCCGGCAACCTGCTGTTCCTGCGCGCGGTGCACCCCTATGAGCGTGCCGAAATGACCACCGTGTTCGTGAGCTTCCGCGACGTGGCGCAGCTCGGCCCGCCGGCGGTTTGCTCGGTGCTGCTGTCGCTGTTCAGCCTGTCATCGGTGTTCGTTGCCGGCGGCGTGATGATGCTCGCCTCCGCTGTGCTGTGTCGCCATATTCCAAGGCGTTTGTGACTTCCCCCTCCCCTTGCGGAGGGGGCCAGGGGGCGGGGGCCGTATGTACTGACGAATGGAGCACCGCTCGCCCATCCCCACTATGCCTTGGCGAGCGTGTCGTGGGATGCCCTCTGTCACAATCGGCTCCCCTCGGTGCAAACAGGCGAGCTCCTTCTGGATTTATCAGATCTTCATTGGCGCGCGCGCATGGCCCGTTTAGAGTGCACGCTACGTTCCGCACCTAGTCGTGGGGCCAGAGTGAAACGGCTTGTGCGCATTCCTACTCTGATCGCTGCCGTGATCCTCCTGACCGCGGCGGGTCCGCCGCCGACGCCCACGGTCGATCATGTCGACACGCTGTTCGGCATGAAGTTCAAGGATCCCTATTTCTGGATGGAGGCCGGTGGGGCCAAGTTCGACCAGTGGATGTCGGCCCAAGCCGAGTACGCCCGCCGCAAGCTCGATTCCATTCCCGGACGGGCCGCGCTGCTCGCGCAACTGCACAGCCTCGATTCCGGCGAAACCTATGTGGGCGCAGTCATGCCTACCGGGCAGCAGTGGATCTACAGTAAGCTCCGGCCGACTGATTCGGTCGCCAAAATCTTCATCCGTCCGGTTGCCGGTGGCGCCGAGCGGGTGTTGATCGATCCCAGCCAGTTCGATCGCGGCGGGCTGAGCGCATATATCGATTATTGGAGCGTTGCGCCGGATGGACTTCATATCGCGTATGGCGTCTCACTGGGTGGCAGTGAGACCGGCACGTTGCGTGACCGAAGCCTCGAGAGCGGAACCGACCTAGGGGCGCAGATAGACCGGACCCGATATGTAACTCCGAGCTGGATCGACAACTCCTCATTTCTCTACACGCGTTTGCCAGAGCCGAAGCCGGGTGGAGCTCCGCTCCTGACCGGCGGTCAGGTGTATCTGCACCAGCTGGGCAGCGATCTGGCAGACATCGCGGTGTTCGGTCCCGGCAAAATCGCGGGGCTGCATGTCCCGGCGGACTACTTCTTTCAGGGGATGGCGAGTCCCAACAGCAACGAGATCGTAGGGATCTACGACGCCGGGCTGACCAGCAGCCCCAGAGCCGTATTCGTCGCCGCAAAACCCGTGCCGGGCATCGCTCCGGCCTGGCGCAAGGTTGCCGGACTCGAGGACGACGTGCGCGGCGTTGTGCTGCATGGTGACATGCTTTACTTGCGTATCGCGCGTGACGCCCCGCGCCAGCGCATTGTCCGCATCACTGCCGCCGCGCCCGATCTCGCGCATGCCGCGACGGTCGTGGCGGAGGGCGCAGGGACAATCGACGGCATGGTAGCGGCGGCCGATGCGCTCTACATAAGCCTTAACGAAGGTGGATTCGGTCGTCTGCTGCGCGTACCCTGGGACGGCAAGCCCGAGCCAGTGGCGCCGCCATTCGAAGGCTCCTTCATGGGGCTGAGCGCCAATCCCGCCATGCCGGGCGTCGTGCTCCGCATGCAGAGTTGGACGCGCAGCACGACAGTCTTCACTTACGATCCGGACAAGCGAAGCTTCGTCGATACCGGCATCGCGCCGCCTTCGCCAGTTTCATTCGACGACAGCGAGGTGATAGAAACTCGCGCGCCTGCTCGCGACGGCTCCATGATACCGCTGACCATCCTGGCGCGACGTGCCACTGCTCGCGATGCCCACCATCCGCTGATGATGTACGCCTACGGCGCTTATGGCGTGACCATCCGTCCCTCGTTTCAGGCTATGCGCCGCGCCTGGCTCGATCGCGGTGGAATTCTTGCCGTTCCGCATGTGCGCGGCAGCGGCGGTTTCGGCGCCGAATGGCATCGCGCCGGTAAGCTCGAGAACAAACCAAACAGCATCAACGATTTCATCGATGCGGCCGAGTACCTGATACGCACCGGCTGGGCTACTCCGGCGACGCTGTCCGCCTTGGGCAGCAGCGCAGGCGGCATCGTCATCGGGGGCGCTATCGTGGCACGGCCCAAATTGTTCAGTGCGGCGATCATCCACGTGGGATTGGTCAATCCGCTTCGGCTTGAGCAGATCCCGATCGGTCCGTTCAATACTGAGGAGTTCGGCTCGACCGAAACCGAAGAGGGTGTCCGCGTTCTGTCAGCGATAGACCCCTATTATCAAATAAGGAACGGTATAGGGTACCCGGGTGTTTTGATTGGCACCGGGCTCAACGATACACGGGTGTCGCCGTGGATGTCGGCAAAATTCGCTGCGCGCCTGCAGGCCGCGACAACCAACTCGCGCCCGATACTGCTGAGAGTAGAGGAGGCCGGAGGACATTCCTTCGAGACGAAAAGCCAGTTTGAGGCTGCTCTTGCCGACGCTTATTCTTTTCTCTTGTGGCAGGCCGGCGTGCCTGGATTTCAGCCGCCGCCTTGAGGCGGCCTACCGCGCGCGCTGGCCCGAGCGGCTCATGAACTATCCCCACTATGTCGCCGCACCAGAAACCCTGCGTAGCGCCGCATGACATCCGGCATCATCGTCTCGCCCTCCTCCGGTCGCTCCACTCCGAACACATAGCGCGGAAAGTCGAGCGGTTTCTGGATTTCCCAGATCCGCTCATGCGCATCCGGCGGCAGGATTTCGGCGGGATCGCCGACCGCGATCCACCCGAGCGGAACCACCGCATCGGGCAGCAGCCGCGTGCGGATGTGCACGATACCGTTGATCCGAACCTCGGCTCGCTCCCCGACCACAGCGCCGTTGAAGATCGTCGCTCCGGTCGCGATGAAACCATTCTGCTCGATCGTGCAGCCGGTCAGATACGCGTGCGGGCCGATCAGCACGTTGTCTCCAATGCGCAGCGGATTGCCGCGAACGCCACGCAGCACCGCTCCGTCCATAACCACGCAGTTGTCGCCAATGCGGATCGGGCCGCTCTCGGCCGTCAGCACGGCGCCGAAGCCGATCGAGCAGTTGTGGCCGACGGTTACATCGCCACTGACAACAGCGTTCGGTGCGATCCGTGTGTCCGCCGGGACCGACGGGGATTTGTCCTGATACGCAAGCCGCAGCATGTATCCTCCTGCCTGAATGGGGCAGGCTACAATAGCGGCTGGCGTGGAGCGTCACAGCGCCTTGATCATTTTGACGAAATGGCAGGAAATGTGGGTAGGGACATCCGCCGGCCACGGCGCTGTCCCGAATTCGCGGTAGCCAAGTCGCCGGTAATATTCCAGAAGTTCCGTGCGCACGTTGACGACCTGGAGTTCCGACCTCTTGCGTCCTTGGCTGCGGAACCGGGCTTCCCCGATAGTTACCAGAGATCGTCCGATCCCTTGATTTTGGTGCGAGGGTTTGACCGACAGAAGCCCCACGTATCCACTGTCTTTGCGGAGCTCGAGATAGATGCAGCCTACAAGCGACTCGTCTTGCTCAAGCAGCAGAACCTTTCCGGTCGTGAGTAGATCAGCGCATTCCGCCTGACTGACCCGTTCACCGTCGTAGATGAAGTGTTCGACAGCATACGCCGTGTTGACCAGCCGAGTGAGCGCGTCGATATCTGCGACGGTGGCTTCGCGCACAGGTAACGATGCGCCTTCTCGGCGCAAAAAGGGTCGGCCCATCATCATACTCGCCATGACGCAGTCAATGCGAGCGAGGGAAGCAATCTCCAGTCATGCGCACCTTCCGGGAGATTGCATCGCTTCGCCCGCAACGACGATGCTGGTCGCGTCACCCAGGCCGGCGCGACTGGTTCTCCTACTTCAACAGGAACCCCGGCCACTCCCCGAGGACAGCGTCACGATTAGCCGCCCACCAGCCCGAGTCGTAAATGATAAGCTGCTCGGCGATCGCCGGCGCCGTGGGCAATTGGCTCAGCCGCGCGGCAGGGATGTAGTTCACCGCGAGTGTGTTGACGAAGCCGTAGGGGATCAGCAGCGACAGCCGGGCCTGCGAAATGGGCAACGTGATGAACGCACAGAATTTCTGCGCATTCTCGCGGTTGGCCGTGCCCTTCAGAACCGCCCAGCAGTCTCGCTTGAGCAATCCTTCGTTCCAGGTGATCGCAACCGGCGCCCCGCCCGCCTGGATCGCCGCGATGCGGCCATTCCAGGCCGAGCCCATCACCACTTCCTTGTCGTTCAGCATCTGTGCCGGGATTGCGCCAGCCTCCCACCATTTCACGACGTCGGGCTTGATCCGGGCGAGGCTCGCATAGGCGGCCTTGATGTCGATCGGATAGACCTTGTTCCGCGGCGTGCCGGCCGCCATCTCGGCGAACTCGAGCTCCGGCACCAGACCGCCGGTGCCCGCGGTCATGGTGCGCGACCCGGGGAATTTCTTGGTATCCCAGAAGTCCTTCCAGCCGCCCGGCTTGGCGCCGCCGAACGCGTCCGTGCGGTAAGCGAGAATCTCGGAATAGGGCAGCATATCCACGGCATACGGGTAGCGGTAGACGGCCGGGATGTGCGCCGTGTCGAACAGGCTGTAGTCGATCTTCTCCCAATAGTCGCCCTTCTTCTGCAGATTTATGATATCGGCACGGTCGAACTCGCCGATGTCGTATTCGATCGTATGGGTATCGACCATGGCCTTAACCTTGGCCACGTCCGGGCCCTCGCTTTCGATCACTTTGACACCGCAGAGCGCCTCGAACGGTTTGAAATAGGCCTCGCGCTGCGCCGCCTGGAAGGCCCCGCCGTACGAGCAGACGCGTACCGAACCGGAGCCCTTGAGCTCGTCGGGAACCGAGGTGATCTCGGGAAGCTGCGGTGCGGCGGCCGCCGCAGCCGGAAAAGCGAACGGCGCGGTCAGCGCCGCCATCGCAGCGGCCCCGACCCCGAAGCGCGCCGCCGCCGTGATCAGTTGCCGGCGGCGCAAATCAGCGACATGAGGCGGCGCAGCCGCAAGGTCCGCGATCAGACTTGCCAGCGTGGGATTGTCTCTACTCGACATTGACACCTCCTGTTTGGTGATCGTTTGTTGAGCGGTAAGCGTAGGGCGGACGCTGCACCGCGCGGCGAGCAGAATCAACGACGCCGGGCACTAGTACAGCGATTCCGTGAAATCGCTCCTATCATCGGGTGACAGTGTGAGTCACGACGGGGCGGGAACAGCTCGCGATAGGAGTCCGCTTCAGGGAACCTTGACTGACCTGCATGGGCGACTTCATGCGGTCGGATGCGACGAAAAAGCAATCAAGTGGACACGGAGTTGCACTGAGATCACACGGAGTTTCACGGAGCAGGAATCTGCGTGCGCGGCACGAACCCACGGGGCGGAACTGATTGCCATCGCACTTTTCGGCCGCATTCTCACGATTCAACTCCGTGAAGCTCCGTATGGCCTTTGTGCAACTCCGTGTCCACTTGGTGGCTTACGGATGCCGCAAGCGGCCCGGTCGGCGGCATAGGAGTCGGTCCATGGAAACGCTGTACTAGCCGCTCCGCAACCGTGCGCTGCGTCGTCGCAGCAGTTCGGCGGACAGCAGGAGAAGCGTGGTGAACACGATCAGCAGCGTGGAAACCGCCGCGATCGTCGGTTCGATGTTGAAGCGGATCTGCTGCCACATCCGCCGCGGCAGCGTCACCGCCGAGCTGCCGGAGACGAACAGCGCTACCAGAAGCTCGTCGAACGAGGTGATGAACGCGAACACCGCCCCCGCCAGAACCCCAGGCCGGATCAGCGGCAGCGTGATCGCGCGGAACGTCCGCCATGGCGTGGCCCCGAGGCTCATAGCCGCATGTTCCAGTCTCGTATCGAAGCCGTACAACGTCGCCGAGACATTGATGACGACGAACGGCACGGCAAGGCAGGTATGGGCGAGAATAAGCCCGATCGGCGTCCCGACGAGGCCGATCCGCGCGTAGAAGAAATAGACCCCCACCGCGACGATAATCCCGGGCACGATCACCGGCGTCAGGATAAACCCGTTGATCAGTCGGATGCCTCGGAAGCGCCCGCGCACCAGCGCGAAGGCCGCCGGCGTGCCGAGCAGCACCGACAGCACCATGACCGTCAGCCCCACCCAGATACTGAGCCACAGCGACGCCGTCCAGGCTGGATCAGCAAAGAAACGCGCGTACCACCGCAGGCTCAATCCCGGTGGCGGAAAGGAGAGATAAAGCCCCGAGGAAAACGACAGCGGCACAACAACGACGATCGGCAGCACGAGGTATAGAAGCACCAGTCCCACAATCAGACTGAGTGCAGGACCTGGCCGCCATAAGCTGCTGCTCGACCGCATGCCGCTAGGCCTTCCCATACAGCCGCTCGACACCGAGCGCCTTTCCGAGCAGGGCGAAGCTTCCCACCGCCGCAACCAGCAGCACCACCGCAAGCGCCGAGGCAAATGGCCAGTGCAGGGTCTCGACCTGCTGATCGATCAGGATGGCGATCATCAGGTCCCGCGGGCCGCCGACCAGCGCCGGCGTAATGAAGAAGCCGAGCGCGAGGATGAAGACCAGCAGGCATCCGGCAAACACGCCCGGCAGGCTGAGGGGGAGAAGCACCTGGCGGAAAGCGGCGGCCGGACGCGACCCAAGACTTGCCGCCGCGCGCAGAAGCTGCGGATCGATGCCGCGGATGGTGGCGAACAGGGGCAGGATCATGAACGGCAGCAGGACGTGGACCATCGCCACATAAACGGCGAAGGTGGTGTTCAGCAATCGCAGCGGCGCCTCGATGACGCCGAGCGCCAACAGCAGCCGGTTGATGACGCCGTCGCGGCCCAGCAGCACCATCCACGCGTAGGTGCGCACGAGGATGCTCGTCCAGAACGGGATCAGCACCAGGATCAGCAGCAGATTGGCGCGCGCCGGGGGCAGTCGCGCGAGGCAATAGGCCACTGGATACCCAAGCAAAAGCGCCACCACGGTGGTGACCAGGCTGATGCGCAGCGTGATCCAGAACACCAGACCATAGATGTCGGTGGTGAACAGCGCGGTGTAGTTGGCGGTGGTGAGATGCGGGTCGCCCACGCTTCGCCACATCATCGCGCCCACCGGATAAACGTAGAACGCCGCCAGGAACAGCAGCAGCGGTCCGAGCAGCACGGCAGGACGCAAGCCGAAGGTGGGGAGGTGCCAGGCGGCAGGCCTGGCCGGCCGCGGCAGACGCTCGGCGGTGTCGATCGCGACCTCTGCCATGCCCCCCGCCTCGATTGTGCAGCGGGCGCGACTTTTGCATAACTCGATGCCGGCCGGTAGCGCGTGGCGGCACGGCAATCAGACCGCGAAGACCGGGCCGGGGAGACTTTGCGTTGGGGGTGCGACTATGGATCGCGACCGGCCTGTCGCGACGGTGCAGGCCCATGCCGGAGGCGCAGCGGTTCGGCTGGAGCGCGTGAACCGCTATTTCGGCCCCGTGGCGGCAGTGCGGGACCTTTCACTCGCCATCGATCGTGGAGAGTTCATTACCCTGCTCGGTCCGTCCGGGTCAGGCAAGACGACCACGCTGATGATTATCGCCGGTTTCGAGCAGGCCGACAGCGGTGAGGTTCTGATCGACAACGACTCGATCTTGCGACTCCCGCCGTATCGGAGGAATATCGGCGTCGTGTTCCAGAATTATGCGCTGTTCCCGCATCTCACAGTCGCGCAAAACATCGGCTTCCCGCTCCGCCAGCGCGGCGCCGGCCGCCGCGAGATCGAGCGTCAGGTGGCGAGTATGCTGGAGATGATGCAGCTTCCGGGGCTGGCCGATCGCTATCCACGCCAGCTTTCGGGCGGGCAGCAGCAGCGCGTTGCGATTGCCCGCGCCATCGTCTTCTCGCCGCGTATCCTGCTGATGGATGAGCCATTGAGTGCGCTCGACAAGAAGCTGCGCGAGGAGCTTCAGCTCGAAATCAAGCGCCTGCATGCGACGCTGGGCATCACCTTCATCCACGTTACCCACGACCAGCACGAGGCGCTGGTGATGTCGGATCGCATCGCGGTGATGCACGAAGGCTGCCTGCAGCAGGTCGCATCGCCCGGCGACATCTATGACCGGCCGGCCAACCGCTTCGTCGCCTCTTTCGTTGGCGAGGGCAATTTCCTTGAAGGTCCGATCGAAACCGACAGCGGGTTCATGGTGCTTCGGCTCGGAACGACAGTTGTCCGTGCGCCTGCCCGTGCGATCGGAGCGCCTTCGGCCTTTATGGTCAGGCCGGAAAAGCTCTCGCTGCGCGCGCCGGCCTCGGACGTCTCACCTCGGGCCAACCTGGTTGCCGGCAGAGTGGTCGATGCTGCCTTTGTCGGCGAGATGCACCGCTATGTCATCGAGACCGACTCCGGCCCAACCCTAATCGTCAAACAGGCGCATCGCGCGGACGTCCCTATCCGGGCGTCCGGCGAAGCCTTGGCGGTCAGTTGGGCGATCGAGGACACTCTGCTGGTGTAGATAAAGGCCCGCCAGACCGCGTTCATGGACGACTGGAAACGCCGAGCCCACGTCCACCTCACCCGCTGTGCGGGAGCTCTAGTCTCGCTGACGAAGTGGAGGGCAGCCATGCTCATGTAGTAGCGACCGTTCGGTAGGCCGCCGGGCTCACGCCCAAACCGGCGAAAGCCCCGGCCACGCGGAGGGCGGGAGGAAAAAGGCATGGCGCGTCCACTGCTTCCGGCAAAATACAACCACCAGCACAAGTCTTCCTTGAATCTACAACTGTCATTAGAAGACATTGGTATCCAACTCGCCAGTCGCGTGAGCTCGGGTAAGGACCACTGGACAGGAGAGAGAATGATGCACGGCTTCTGGCGGGTGCCGCGCTTGGTGCCCCAGCCTGCCCCTTCGGCCATGGCCGCCAGGGGCCTCGGTCTCGGGGCCGGCAACCACATCAGCAGATGACGCTCGTCCAGCGCCTTCTCGTCCTGGTTGGCGTCGTGCTGGCCCTGCTTGCCGGTACGTGGATCTACCAAAGCGCGCTCCTCCACGAGGCGGCGGAAGAAATGCAGGCGGGCGAAATGGATCATGCCCTCGTCCTTGCGTCGTCCGAGTATGATCGTTTTGTCGACCAAGCGAAGACCATCGTCGAAGCGGCGGCCCTGGAGGCCCCGCAGGCCCTCGCTTATCCGGGGGGGTGCCAGTCTCTTATCAATTGGCTGCACCCGGCAGAACAGGATTGGCTCCAGCTCGATGTGCTCGACGCCAGCGGCGTCGTCCGTTGCTCGACCCGGCAAAGTGACGTTGGCAGGAACATGGCTGCCTACTCCGAGGTGGTCGCGACCCGGACGGAGAAGCGTACCCTGGTTGGCGACTATGCGTGGGGCCTGTTCTCGGCCGCGTATGGTCTGGTTGTTACGTCCCCCTGGGACGGCCCGAACGGGACGCATGGCGTCGTCGCGGCGCGGGTTGGGGTCGCCCCTTTGGTGAAGGCGCTCTCGGCCAGGATGCCTCGCGGCTACGCGGCCGTTGTGGCGGATCGCGGCGGCCGCATCCTTGTCACCGAGCCGGATCAGCCGGGTCTTATCGGACAGGAGCTACCGCCGACCCTGGCGGTGCTCGCCCGCCGAGGTGTCCCCGGTCACGAAGTGGCGCAATGGACGGACGGATCCGAGCGCTCGATCGCCTACCTGCCTGTCGTTCACCAGGGCCGTGATGGGGTGTTCATAGCCGTCGCCGGGGGACCGTCCATTGTCGGGGTGGATGCACTTGGTTTCACCGCCGCGTCGGGGGCAGGTCTTTTGCTCGCCGGTGTTGCGGCGTTCCTGCTCGCCTGGTGGGGTGGAATCCAGTTCATCCGTCGGCCGATGAGCGAACTCGCGGCGGTCGCACTTCGCTGGCGCGACGGTGACCAGACCGCACGAGTGACGTTGCCTGGCCGCTCCGAAGTGGCAGCCCTGGGCCGCGTGTTCAACGCCATGGCCGACGCCAAGGATGAGAGCGACCGAAAGCTGCGCAAGGGAGCGGAGCTGCTGACGGCGCTTATCGAATCGTCACGGGACAGTATCTTTGTACTCGAGCGCGACGGTCGCCTGCTCGTCGCCAATTCCACGTTCCTGGAACTGATCAGCGGCACCCGCGAAGAGGCCGTGGGACGCAGATTGACCGTTCATCACGATCCGGAGGTTCAACAGGGCCTCGATCGTCTTCGTGAGCGGGTCGTTGCCTCGCGGATGCCGCAGGCCGCCGACATCGTTGCACACGCGGCCGACGGAACGCGGCACGTGCTTCAGGCGATCTCGGCGCCGATCTTCGGGGATGAAGGCGAGGTGCATGCGGTCGCCGGTATCGGCCGCGACGTCACTGACACCCGGGCGGCGGCGGAAGCGCTGCACGCGGCGAAGGAGGAAGCGGAAGCAGCGGACCGCGCAAAGACGCGCTTTTTGGCGGCTGCCAGCCACGATCTGCGCCAGCCGATGCAGGCGGCGATCATGCTTGCGGACATGGTGGCGCGGAAGACAAGGCTTGGCGCCGACGCGACCGTGCCGTCCGAGAGCCTTTTGCGTGCGCTCGATGACATGAAGCGTCTTGTGGACAGCCTGTTCGATGTCTCGCGCCTCGATTCCGGCGCCGTGCAGACGGAGTTGACAGTCTTCAAGCTGCAGGAGCTGCTCGATCAGATCGAGCCGGCCCACGCCGCGCTCGCCGCAAGGAAGAAGATAAACCTGCTCATCGGCCGGACGGAAGCCATCGTCCGCAGCGATCGCGTCCTTCTGTCCCGCATGCTGAGCAACCTGATCGAGAACGCCATCCGCTACACCCAAGTGGGACGCGTGGCTGTGACGTGCCAGCCCGACAATGGTCGCTTGCACATTTGCGTGGAAGACACCGGCGTCGGCATTTCCAGGGAGGACCTGTCCCGCATCTGGGTGGAATTCGAGCAGCTACACAATCCCGAGCGTGATCGGCGGCAAGGCCTCGGTCTCGGGCTCGCGATCGTGCGCCGCCTCTCGGCGCTGCTCGACCACCCTGTCGAGGTGGTGTCCGAATTGGGACAGGGATCACGCTTCGTCGTGACGGTGCCTTTGGTCGACGAACGGGCCGTCGTCCGGCCCGGGGCCGACGAGCCGAACGCGGATGAACCGGCGGCGGGTGGCCCCGTCCTGCTCATCGATGACGATCCGTTGGTGCTTGAGGTGCTCCAGTCAATCCTGGAAGAGCATGGATGGCACGTCATTGGCGCAGCCGACCGCGATACGGCGTTGCAGCGTCTGGCCGCCGCGGGCTGTGTTCCAGCGCTGTTGATTGTTGACTACCGCCTGCAGGGCGGTGAGGTGGGCACCGCGGCCATATCTGCCATACGCCGTCAAGTTGAGACCGACGTGCCGGCCATCATTCTCACCGGTGAATTTGCGGCGGCCGGCGATGAGTCAGATCCGCTTCTGCGGGATGCAAAGCGGGTTGGTGCTGCCCTGTTGCAGAAGCCAATTACCTGGCAGGACCTTCTGAAGGCGATGCGCGCCGCGATAACGACACCTATGGCGTAGTAGGGCCCGGAGCCAGCAGCGACGCGAGTGAACGACGTTTCCCTGCGGCGCCTGGATCGTAGCCGAAGTCATATCCCAGTAGCACGGTGTTCCGCAGTTCTGAGCCGATCACCCACAGCAGTGGCTGGTTTGCAGGCAGCCACGCAAGCGGAATGACCGCCACGACAATGAGGCAGGCCTGTGCTGTCAGCCGGGTTGAAGCCCGCACGGCAGGCAGGAGTATCCGGCAACCGAGATAGACCAATCGGCCAGTATGCCAAAGGATGCACAACACTATGATGTAAAGGAGCATTGCCGGAGCAGTCACCCAGGTTGCGGCCACTTGGCCCGCTGCTGCGAATTTTCCCGTTGCAGAGAACGTTGCCGACGGCCCCGACAGATCCTCGAGCTGGGGGAGAAAGACGCTCCGCAGTTGCAGCTCATATACGTTTCGGCTGTAGGTCTCAAAGCCCATGCCCGGGGAGAGAGAGACACCTGCGGGAGCACGGATCATTGCCAACCAACGATTCTGAATTGTCGGCTCGCCGCAGAACGTGTCCCAGTCCAGCCCGGTCGGCAGATTCGCATGGAAGTGCTGGTTGACAAAGTCGCTGTAGGCGGTGTCTGCGTCGCGCCGAAGCGTGCTTGCCGACGCTGCCATAAAGATGGATCGATTCGCCGGGTTCCAGTCCGCTGGGACAGGTACGCCCATTGCCTGA
>Ga0335075_10008205_pt1 | contig 16041 bp, 21 predicted proteins | sample Lox_Sample_24_FD_206723 | JGI IMG/M metagenome (GOLD analysis project Ga0335075, IMG submission 206723) | Soil microbial communities from Loxahatchee National Wildlife Refuge, Florida, United States - Lox_Sample_2.4 | ecosystem: Environmental > Terrestrial > Soil > Wetlands | place: USA... | reverse complement strand
TCTTTCTTGATTGACATTTTCCTACTACTTGCTTACATATTATTAGCATTCCACGATCGAGCTACTACGACAAACATTACAAGCAGTCGGCAGCTTTAATCCGAGCACGTCGTCCATACCTCGTTCGTAACGCCATCACCGGAGTCAGTATATTTGCTTTTGCGATTGGTGTCTGTACGGATCTTCTACCACTCCTGTTATGTTTTTGTGCTGACCACAAGCACATAGATGCTTTCACAATCAGAGCTGTTGCTCAGGATGAATTCGAGGACGTCAAGGTCCCTACTACCCCAGCTCAGTCGTCCAGAGCGGGAGCAGGCACAGTGACAAATGGCCCGGTGGTCTAATGAGCCATTACCATAGATGAATGATTGGAGTGTACATTAATGGAGGCGGAAGGCTGAGTACAAGGCATAACTTCTTCACTCAGAAGCACGGCCAAAGGTCTTATTGCATAGGTTGATGAATTATACACAACCAAGGTCAAAATTATGTCCATAGAGCAGAGAGGAAACCCTCAGCTCTTCTATGTACCTTTAAAGACTTATACAGAAGCGCCATATGTGGCCGTTTTGAAAACGTAGCATCATGAACCGCTTCATAGCCAACATGAGATCTGTATTTATACCCGAACCTTAAGACGCCGTTGATAATCGCAAGTAGAATCTGATATAATACCAAAGTGTTTTGTGACTCCGCCTACGCCTCACTTGGTATCAGAACCGTCCGTTCACCGTCACAGAGTGGTCCCGATCAACAGGAGCACTTGTTTCATTGGAAAAGTCTGGCAACACTCCCGGGGTTTCAGGCGAGTTAGCGGGTATCTGGTTGCTAGAACCACCAACTGCGTAGTCCTGCAGACTCTCCTGACGCTGCAGCAGGCTTACCGGATGCTTACTCTGTTGAGGAGATAGCGAGGTTTGCCGACTGCCAAGGGGGGACGGTGCAACCTTTTGCATCATTGACGCGGTGTTGAAGGGATTTACTGGTGAAATACGCCCCGCAGGCAGGTATGTCCCATTCATCTGTGATTGTGTAGTTCCAGAGAATGTTCCTGCAATAGGAGTCCCCAGAGCATGCTGATGGGAATGTCTGCGTGCCTGTGCAGGAGGTGCGACCGAGAAAGGACTCGACATTCTCGCCGATTGTTGGCCTAAAGATTGATGCTGAAGAATATGCGCGTGTGACGGATGTTGTGGATTTGCCCAGGGCGTTTGCTCAATGAATTGTTCTTCAGCAGGCTTAAAACCAGTCGTCGATGTTGCAGCTCTCAGTGCGACTAGTTCTGGAAGTAGTAGGCCTTGTTGGACTCTTTGACTTTGTTGCTTTGCATGTGATTTCTAGATGGCTCAGTACCTATCTCAACAAACGGCCAGATATTATACTTACGCTAATCTTTTCGAAGTCAAGGTCGGATTCTGCGGAAGTCGCAGCAGCCATAGGAGGCGCTGCTGGAAATCCAACGAATTTCGCTACCCCTGAAAGTATTGACACTTCAGTGTTGTACGCAAGCTGGTGCATGACTTGTTGTGATTTTCGAGCCGGAAACCTAATAGCGTAGTCCTCCACATTCGATCCATATCCTCTTCGATCGTGCTGAATCTCGTACCACTGCTTTCCAAGGGCTTCTAACTTCCTTTCTCTGATTTCTCGGACATCTTGATAGAACTGTGCCAGAATTTGACTCCTCTTTCCCACAGCAGATCTTTGAAGTGTTTCCAGTCGGAGCTCCGTCAGACGTGCTTCTATCCTCAACTTTTCGTCACGACGTGCATCAACGCATTGCAGCATTGCCAAATAATCGGGATGTGTAGGCTTGTCTTGTCTAAGCATTGCTTCTTCCGCATCCAGTTTGGCGAGCCGGTCTTCATACAATCTACAAGCCATTGTCAGTTTACGGTCTGATAAGACAGCAAACGACTTACCTGTCTCTAAATGAGGCAAAGTGACGTTCGATATCGCTCAATTGATTCATTGCGGCTCTCTTCTTTTCTTCTGCAACCAATTATTAGCTTCGCAGATATCTATGGGTGATAGCACTTGCGTTCTTCCTCATTTCTGAGTATGACTTCTGCTTCATCCCCCTCTACATAGGCTGTATCTTCCGGTTCCTCCATATCTACAGGTTGATGGGAAATATTGTTCGACATAGGTTCCTCATTGATTTGCTCCACTTGCTCTGCTTCGACATCCTCAGGATCATGCCCAGAACTCCTCCGCTTCTTTCGGCCTTTGTGCCTTTCGACTTCTGGACTCGAAACTTCGGCGAGATCGGCTGCCTCAGTAACTCCATCCACACCATTTTCTTCGTTTATCCCTTGCTGATTCACTTCTTCATCATCGTCTTCTGGGTCGAGACTCTCGGCGTCCGAGATATTGCCGCTGACGGGGTTTGACATTTCAGCATCTCCATTTAAAGAAGCTGAATCGTCAATTGCATATTCATCTGTAGGTGCCCCAACTGATCCTGTGCGCTTCCTCGCAGGCTCACCTAGGTCGTTCCCATTCATGGATCCATGATCTGGTAGTAGCGACCTTTTGCGCTTCTTGCTAACCGCATTGTGCGTCGTTATCAATTCCTTCCCCTCTCCAGATGAGTCCTCTAGGGACGTTGTTGCGGTTGTGGGACCCTGCTCGGCGCCTTCTAAGCTTTTCGGAGATTTGTCGAGAGACCTTTCGTCGTCAGACAGGTCGTCCACATCTTCATCGTTATCATCGTCGGCTTCGATATGATATTGACGCTGTAGCTTACTCGGACTTCGCTCGTAGGTTCTACTTTCGGCTTGAGAGCTTAGGACGACGTCTTTCTGCTTGCGATGATCGTGGGGGGAATTCTCGAGCCGTTCTGTCTCCACTTCCGAGTCGTTCACGTCGGATTCAATATCATTCTCTGACTCTACACCATCTAAATCGTCCTGATCGGCCTCTTTGTCTTCAATGTCGCTCAGACTGCTTGAGCCATCGCCGAGCTCGCTGAGAGCGTCGTCGGAGGTGGGAAAAGCAGCGGGCAAGGTGCCTTCGCTCCGTTGCTCAAGAGTTGCGCTCATCTTGCGCATGCGAATATGATGTGCCAACCACTATGGGACTTTGTACGGCATTCGCAGATCGTGGTGGTGATGTCCTTCGCCCGCAATGACAGCGAAAGTTTGACCCTCGCGCAGACTGTGCGCCGAGAAGGAGGTGGTGGGAAATCAGGATTCGTCAGGTAGATAGAAAGTATTCTGGCGTTAGATAGATAGATCTAGGCTGAATCAAAAGACTACGACAGATGCTGAATCCGCAGAATGCGTAGTGGAAATGGTGAGCGACTGTGCCTGGGAAGAAGCGCACCCTCCCCAAATGACCTTTACAGCGGAATTTCCCGTCAGACCCCGGTCGGAGCTTGTCATTATCCAAAAGCCGAAAATTCGATAACAACTCTTTGTGTCACGAAATATCTCAATTTCAATAACCTTGATTTACAACAATGCTTGTGCATTCCTAGACCTTAAGACTAGCAATCAATCTGCAATGGCTAAGAAGCCTCGGGGGAAACGTGAGAATAGCCTAAAATCAGGCACTCCAGATGGTCAGGCTGCAGTATCTTTTCTCACAGAGAAAGCGGCTGTGGATCCGGCTTTAGCAATTTTATTTGCTTCCAGCGTGAGTTATATAGCACTGCTAGCATTCCGAAATCATTTAGAAAGTTAATATCTTGCTAAAATTCGAAAAGGCTGGGCCTGTTAAAGCACCGTCCCGAGCCCGTTATGAACAGCCACCTCCACACTCCACGAAAAGGATATCTACCGACGTAAATGGGGAAGAAGGCTCAGATATTGAACAAACCTCACCAGATTGGAATGATCAAGAGCTGAGCAGCTTGGACGAAAGTCTAAAAGATGCCAGCGCTGCGTCTTCAGCAGAGAGTATCGGCTCTTCGCAACCCCCTCAAAGAATCGTGGCCTCATTCTCTCAAGCCGAAACTCCCAACTCCACTCAGAATCAATCTCGGAAGAGAAAGCGCAAAAGTGAAGAAGATGATCTGGAAGGGAAATATATGTTGCGACTTGCGAAAGAGGAGGAGAAGGAAGAGGAAGCATGTCAGACGGAACGTCGACACAAACACCAGAAATTAGGGATAGAGCAGGAGCCAGAGATGTTAAATGAAGAACAGGATCTCAACGAGGAAGTACAAAGCCGCAAATCGGATGATTCTGAGGCAAATCCGGTCAAAGTAGATCCATTGGACGTCCCTCAACATGAGACACTTGCTCCAGATAAGGATGCAATGGAGCTCGAGAAGTCGTCTCGAACAGTTTTTCTTGCAAATGTATCTACAGCTGCTATTATAGACAAAAAGGCGAAGAAAGCTCTCCTCGATCACATGGCGTCTTTTCTAGACTCTCTCCCCGCCCAAGATGGCAAGAAACACAAGGTAGAGTCTATACGTTTTCGCTCTACGGCGTACGCTGGGACTGGCTTGCCTAAGAAAGCGGCATTTGTAACGAAGAATCTCATGGAGGCGACCACAAAGAGTACTAATGCATACGTCGTCTACTCTACAGCCTTTGCAGCTAGAGAAGCTGCCAGAATACTTAATGGCACAATGGTCCTCGATCGCCATCTCCGCGTCGATGGCGTTGCTCATCCCGCTAAGACGGATCATCGACGTTGCGTTTTTGTTGGGAATTTAGGCTTCGTGGACGATGAGAGCATGATGGTTCAAAATGGGGGGAATGAGCGAAAGCGGTCGAAAATCCCGTCTGATGTGGAAGAAGGTCTCTGGAGACAATTCAGCAATGCTGGGACTGTAGAAAGCGTTCGAGTTGTGCGTGATGAAAAGACTAGAGTTGGGAAAGGATTTGCATATGTTCAATTCCAGGTTGGTTCGAATAAATTCTTCTTCCCCAAATCCATCACTAATTAGAAATCAAAGGACGCAAATTCAGTTGAGGCAGCTTTACTCTTCCATGATAAGAAGTATCCCCCTATGCTACCCCGGGTTTTGCGGGTCACCAGGGCGAAGGCTATAAAGAAGACGGCTTTAACATCTCAGCACACCCACCCATCGAAACGGCCATTCCCAAATGGCTCAGGCAATCCCAATCGCGAGCGTATTTACAACCCGAAAGTATCAGGAAAACATCAATCACTTCAAGGTCGTGCGGCTAAATTACTCGGCAAAGCTGGAGCAGCTCGTTTCAAGGGGGGCAACAATACTGCACGTAAAGAGACGCGGCCGCGTAAACGCTCGGAAGGTATCATGAAAACACCCGAGAGCATCGTCTTCGAGGGCTATCGAGCAAGTCAAAAAGCGGGCAAACCAAAGGATCTAAAGCTGGGAGGGAGCGGAGGAGGGAAGAAGAAGGGAAAACCCCGCACGAGAAGTAGCAAAAGAGCTTCAGATTGGAAGAAGAGTGGTGGCAAAAAGATGAAGTAGAACTCAACGTCAAAATGATGAATCAGTAGATTTGATGTCGATCTCTACCCTTCGTGCTCTTTGCGAGTCTTGAGAAATATTTGTGAAACTGACCGTCCAAGAGGTTTGAATTTCTGGTCAAGCAGTGTAGAGCTCGGGGTGTCGTTGCCAGCTGATAGCCTCAATATACTTCGAATTTAGCCAGTCTCATTTAACAAGCCTCATATGGCTAGATTCATCTGCTCAAAAAGCCGACCACAGCGTGGCACTTCAATATTCTCCGCGCAGGGTAAGCCCATCTCCCATCATCATTATCGTGTCAAGGCCCACTCTCCCCTCTCTTAACCTCCACCACAGCCCTTCTCACTCCATCCACCTCCTCCCTAATCTGCTCCACCCTCCCCCCTCTTGCCCTCACCTCATCGCAGAAATCCTCAATTGAGCCACCGACCCCAAAGTAAACCTTTTTTGCGGCGATCAGAGCCACGCTCTTGCTTTTATCTTTGAGATGCAGAATCGTCATCAGGCTCTCCGTGAACGATTTGAGTGCCATGGGGGAATAGATGGTCTCGGCTCCAAGGACAAGTAATGATGTATTTGAACTCCCAATTTGATTGCTTGATGTAGAAGCGACCAGCTGTACGAATTCCGGGCTCCAGGCACCGGAGTAAAATGAAAGACTAATGTTACGCTGTGCGAGTCCTCCGACGAAAGCACGTAAGAGCTCATCATCGATATCGAGCTCGCCTTCAGGTTCCCAAGATGAGCCGGAACGCAGTTGAGCCCATGACAGAAGGATGTTGGGCACAGTGACGAGCTGCAGCACGGAGGGGTTGTAGTCTGCAAGGCTGAGGCTGAGCGCAGAGGAGTTAAGCTCTTGGGCTAGCTCCCATTGGAAGAGAGCTAGACTTGGGAGAGCAGTGCCACATCCCATCTAGATCGGTCAGCAAGATTCTAAATGCAGGATTTCAATGCTTTTTAATGACAAATGACAATATGATAGCAGAACATGTGATCTACCTCCAGAACCATCCTCGTCCCTCCGCTTCCTGTGCTCCTCCTACCTGCTAGTATCTTAACCAAATCCACAGAGCTCTCCCAGCTTTTAAAGCCCCCTTCGTAAACCCCAGTCTTGATATCATCTTTCCCCAAGCTCACTTCCGTAGCCTCATGCTCTTCGGCCATCAGCTGCAGTCTGACATCCCACCACTCCCGTCGTGGGATGCTGAGTTCGCAATCATCGTCTAGTGTCACGTGCAACGTGCTGTACGCAATTTTGGACGGGAGAGTAGCCAGTAAATCATTTAGACCGTGGGCGAGAGGTGGTAGTAGGGACTGGCCAGATATGGGAAAGGCTGTGTTAGAGGGCTTGCAGAGATTGCCTGTCTCTGCGGCTTGGAGAGGTGCGAGGTATGGGATGGAGGTTTCTGGAGGGGTTTCTTCTATGTCGTCCCCTGCGAAAGAAAATGAGAACTGTTGGGACATCCTACAAACAAGTTTTAGCAATCTTCTAGACTTGACATATTTTATGTGGATGGCCAAATATCTATTTAGAATGAGAAAATTAGGCGGTAATGTTTGGCAGTTTTTATGTTCAACCATATCAATATGAAGTCAAAATGTCTCCACATGGCTTTAGATTCCTCTCTAATAAACCCAAGCAAGCTATCTGAACGAATCTCTCTCAAAAATCCACCTTTTTCCCAAAAGCGGATAGGAGGCTTAAAGCTCCGTTGTATATATACCCCAAACACCGACTTATGGATATCTACGGCCTAGTCCTAGATTAATTCGAATCTCTAAGCTTCTATATGGTGACGAAGAAAGCCGTTGGTAATCTTTGGCCAAACCACGGCCTTCTCTAGTGCTTGAAGCACATCAGCCTTGAGATCGTCGGCATCTTCCACACCACAGCTTATTCGTACGAGATCGTCGAAGACCCCCACCGCTTCTCTTTGTTCCTTTGGGATGCCAGCATGTGTCATGCTACCAGGGACCTCCACTAAACTCTCCACACCTCCCAAGCTTTCTGCCAATGTGAATATGTTAGTACTCTGGCAGAATCGTTCTGCGGCTGCGGAGCCACCCTTTATGCGGAAAGACAGCATCCCACCTCCCATACCATTGCGATGTTGTTTGATCGCAATTGCACGATGCGGATGTGACTTCAGACCTGGATAGTTGACCGCAATGACATGCGGCGAAGCTTCCAAAGCTGTGGCCACCGAGAGAGCATTTATAGACGCCTCTCTTGCTCTGAGATGCAAAGTCTTTAGCCCACGATGCGCTAGCCAGCAGTCAAAAGCAGAGGGAACGGCACCAATGGCGTTCTGCAAGAAGCTCAAACGCTTCTTCATAGCGTCAGAGTTGAACGCTGCAACGCCCATAACAACATCTGAATGGCCATTGATATATTTGGTGACTGAATGTACCACGATATCTGCGCCATGGTCCAGGGGATTTTGTACATATGGACTGAGAAAGGTATTGTCAACCACGACCATTATGCCATGCTGATGGGCCTGAGTTGTTACGGCTCTAATGTCGACTAGTCGAAGAGTAGGGTTGCTCGGGGACTCGATCCAGACCAATTTAGTGTCTGAGGTAATATGATCGCGGATATCGACTTCAATTTCGGGGGTGAAAGTCACTTTCACACCGTGTGCTTGTGCGACCTGAGTAAAGTATCTGTGGGTTCCCCCATACACATCTGATACTGAAATAACATGCGAACCAGCAGCCAGAGACTGGAGAATGACCGCAGTCGTCGCAGATCCAGAAGAGAAAGCTAGTGCATACTTTGCATGTTCAAGAGCAGCCACTGCGGTCTCGAAATTGTCTCGATTGGGATTTGAGGATCTGCTGTACTCGTATGCTCCGACCGGCTTCCCCACGCCCGTCTGAGCATAAGTAGTGGATAGGGAGATCGGCTCTATGACGGCACCAGTGATAGGATCATGGGGAGATCCAGCATGGACGGCCAGAGTACCAAATCTATGAACTGGTGAGGGAGCTCTTGGAGGCGTTTCGATAGGATGGTCTGTAACAGTCATGGCGATGAATGAAATAGAAAAATCGAAGAGATATTAGAACCCAGACGATATTCGGGTGGGCAAGTGATTGAGGAAACTTTTGTGGGACACAATAATTGAGTGAGAGCAATATGTGCAGGTGGAAGAAGGGTATTTAAGAATAATCGCATTCAAGGGCCGAGGAATCCTTTTGTGACTGATTGATAAGTCATTATCGCGTCATTTTCGTTGCGCTAAGCTACATCTAGCTGTGCTTTGGGCGGAACTGGGTGGCACAAAAAGCACAAATGGTTTATTAATTAGTAATAAGATATGGACTTGTTCCTCGACCTTCTCCAGATATTTGGAAATCTGAGACGAAATTCTCTGATGGACTTAGCTTCTTGATTTGCTCAAACACAGACCACCAAGTAAATTAAAGATTATGGAATCAATCTTGATCTTGCCAGTCAGGTTGCCCTATTACATAAGGGAACCAAAAGTGCGGAAGTGCTAAGCTTGAAAGGGAGCACGAACTCGTACAATCAGCGCCGACATCGTTATAAGCTGATACAATACGAGCCGCCGACTCTTTCTGAGATTAAACTTATATAAAGGCTCGCTTCAATAAGATCCAGTGCTATCTATCATGTGCTCAATGCCCAGTAATGTCCGCCGATAGCAGGTTTAGCCGGCAGAATGCCTCCGAGAAGGTCCCACCGGAAGAGTAGAAAAGGTTGTCAGCGGTGTAAGCAACGCAAGATAAAGGTAAGAGCCGGAGCAGCCATAGTTTTGGTACATTTTCAAGTACTCATCGTCAAGTTCAGTGCGATGAGATCCATCCTACCTGCGGCAATTGTTCAAAACATGGGGTTTCTTGCGACTTTGACGACCCCAGTGCCGTGGGTTCTCTTATCCGCCCACAGAGACAATCCAGTGATATATCGATATCATTCCCTTCGCCGTCATTGGTCGTCTACCAATCACCCGAGAGTAACACTACTATACCAAAATATTCAGCTGCTTCCCATACACTGGAACTAAAGCTCCTTCACCACTACACCGTTATGACCTCGAAAACTCTGGCCGATGTCAATACACCTGCCACGAATGAGGCATGGCAAGTTACAGTTCCTAGCATGGCATTTGACGCTCCCTGCCTCATGGATGCTATCCTAGCGGTTGCCGCATTACACCTTCGCGCTCTGGAACCGAGTGATCGCAGTCTCGTCAGTGCCTCACATGGATACATGGCATCTGCTTTGTCCCAGTACTCTACATGTCTCATGAATGGTGTCAAATCTTCTAATGCGGAAGCGCTCTTTGTAACAGGTACTCTCATCGCTTTCCAGGAAGCCGCTTCAAGGCGATTTCAAAATGATGGCAAGGAAGACCAAGACGGCCAGGAGGGTTATACATTACCCCTCCAGTGGTTTCATTCCTTCCAGGGTGTGAAAGCAGTTGTTCTCATTAGTTGGAAGTGGCTAAGAGAAAGCGAACGGGTACGTCCGATAATTCAAGCCCATCCACCCCTTGCACTGGATCTCAAGCCAGAGCAACCCAAATTTTTCGGCTATCTTCTTGAGGGGTTGAACGAGCAGCTTGAGACTATCGATCAGTCACGCCAAGTAGAGACTCGGCAAGCCTACGAGCACTCGGTTGCCTACCTGAACTGGGCGCATCAGAATCCAGATCGGGCCCGAATCCTCGGATTTCCTGCTATAGTGTCGAGACGGTTTGTCGAATTGATTGGTGAGAAAGATCCAAGAACGCTTGTTATTGCCTCATGCTTCTTTGCCATGACAAAGGCTGTTGACGATGTATGGTGGTTGCAAGGAATTGCGAAAAGCGAGGTCCGCGGTATAATATCTTTAATTCCGGCTGAGTGGCATAACAAAATGGACTGGGCAACCCGGGTCGCGCATCATGAAGCACCTATGGATGAAGATATATGGGGCGGTAGCTTACCCAAAGATGGCCTGCCAAAAGCTGAGGAACCTTGCATTGGTGACTTGCATTCGCATATTGATATTTTAGCAAACTTAACACCATCCCTAGATTGATTGTAGTCATACCATGCATTGATTAGCGCAACAAGGTGATCGGCTTGGGGTTATCCGCGCAGTAGGTTGCGGAGACATTACGCCTCGCGGGTAGATGATCTTGGGGCTATTTGTGTAGAAGTCGGATACAATAAGGTATCAAATCACGACGGGATTTTGTCAAGTACAAAGCATGCGGGTAGACATGTAGAATACTGAATAATAGATCCAATGCAACAGCAATAGACATCTTGAATATCACCAGCGCTGTTCATTTCTTTGCAAGTGCAGTGACAATAGCAGTCGAACCATAGCACGCCTTAAAGCCATGTCCTCATTGGAATTAGAATTGGATATTCTCTGTACATCGTAAATTCAATCCCACCACAGCACAGGTCCTAAACCATCCTCGCCCATTGATGCCTCGATAGTGTACGGCGACCTCCTCTCCAATCCGTCTTCTTTCTCATTCGGTCCAAGCGGGATATGATCGAACCAATGCTCAGCTTCTACGCGGAAGCGGACAGTTTCTGCATGGTCATAATACAGCACTGAATCATCGGTCTGCCAGACCCATATCTGCTCTCCGTGATCACTATAACATATATCAATAAAAGTGATAAGAACAGGGTTGGAAGGATCACATAGACAAAGAGAGCACGTACAAATAAGCCGTAGCCGGGAGCATGTGAGCAGGCACTCTGATGGCATCAAAGAATTGGGTTTTAACTAGATTGGTGTCAGTGATATGGTCATCCAATCCAGCTCTCGCAAGAATACGAACTGTTAATTCCCCATTGGTCTGAACTGCTAATCATTCCGATTAAGACTTCGTGCTTAAAAGGCCGGAACACTATAAGTCTGAACTCGACTTTTCCTTCCGTCAGAGACTTAATATTCATACCCAAATAGTAGAACCCACCATTTACATTCACTAGACCAGTCCCATGTCCGATGAGACCTTCAGAAGCCCACAAGAGGTCGTAAAGACAGACACATAAACCAATCTTTTGAATTACCTATTAACCTTATTAGCAATGGCCTTACTTCCGATTCAAGAATCCCTAAATTCACCTTATTGGCATATTTGGCATTAATATTGTCCTCGATCGCCTGAGCACTTGGCTTCTTCAGATCAGCTGGTGATATCTGAACTAGGTCTGAGATCTTCGTCTGCATTATTGTCAACTTTGGTTTGTAATTATGTTCAAATGAAATACATACAAGCATGAACATTGCTATTTTCCTGATTTTGTCTTAAGATATCCCCCTTTTGTTACAGGTAACATTTTCTACAAGGAATTTTCCACACGTGAATAAGTGACGCGAGATGCCTTTATTCTGTCGTGCACTAAGGCATCAGGAAAATTCTGTTTACACTCTTTAGGATCTCTTAGAAGACGACTGACAGAAACACGCCGTTTCAAGATCGCAAAGCCAAGGGGTGCATAAACGTCAAGATTAGGTGCAGCTTCAGTATTCTGAATCAGAAAAGCCTCCAATCGTGCTGGCTTCGGATTATTATTATACCGAAAACGCACGGGCCATCCAAAGCACTCGAAAGTTTCAGTGTTCAATCATTACTTCTCCCTACCTAACTTTGCTTACTTTTCACCTTTCCTTTGGTCATTAGCATCATGTCCTTGCAATAGCTCGACAAACTCTTTTCTTGACAGAGCCTAACGCTCACTTTATGGTCTGCTTGAACCGTCACTCCTTTTAAGCTGAAAGTTAGATCGAATCATAACAAACAGGCGAGATGGCTGCCAATCAATACAGCTACCCGCCACCTCCACCACCTCCTCAACAGCATGCTGGTCCTCCCGCTGGCTATCCGCAGTATCAGCAGCATCAATACGGTGGACATCAGTCTTCTCGAGGTGGTGGACGCGGCAGAGGCAGAGGCACTCATAATCAAGGTGGTCGAGGTGATTTCCACGCGTCATCTCCATATAATCATCATGCGGGTGGCTACAATGGCCCCGCCCCAGTAGGCGGCGGCTATGTACAGCAGAATCCTGCTCCCTACATTGGTCCGCAGCCTCCTCAAGTTTCTCCTAACGGTTATCCTGGGCCACAGTGGCATGAGCAGCAGCATCATCCTCCCCCTCATCATCACCAGCAGCAACAGCTGCATCAACCACCAGCTCCCATTCCGTTGTCTGCACAAAATTATCATCCTAATTATGCTCCTCAAGTTTATAACCAACCTCAGCCGCAGCAGCAGCAGCAGCCGCCTCAGTATGGCCCTCAGCAGCCGTTTCAGCATTCTCCGCCTCAAAATTCATATGCGCAACACATTCCTGCGTCTCAACCACAACATCATCCAAGTGGCCCACCACAGCCGCAGCAATGGCACGGTCCGCCTCACCAGGGGCAGCCACCATTCAACGGTGGGGGCCGTGGTCGTGGCCGTGGCAATCCCCCAAGTCGTGGTGGTTTTGAAGCGCCTCTTATGGGCCCTCCTATTCGTATGGGTTTTGGCGATGATCGATCGGTGGAACCAATGCCTCAAGCGAGCACTGGTTATCCTCCACCCTACGCAAATGCGCAGCATAGTCCTCCAGTTCCATTCTCTCAGCCTGCTTATCAAGGCTATCCTTCACAGAACTTTTCTACAAGAGGTCGGCCGCCTCTCGACCCAAATCCTTTTTACTCTCAGGCCCCACACCGCGGCAGAGGGGGTTTTCAACATCGGGGCAAGCGCGATCCTATGAGTGGTGACAAAATGCGCCACCGTAGCATGAATAAGAACCGGCATAGTAACGGTTCTTCATTTCAGGGCTCGGTCACCGATCTGCCTCAGAAGCCTGCGGCCGAAGACGGTAACAAGCTCGGCGAGGGCAAGAAAAAGAAAAAGAAAAAGCGCAAGACAAACACTCTTGGTCTTACACCTTACACAGAAGAGTATGAAGACAGTGAAGAAGAAGATGATGCTGATGAGGAGAGTCGTCTCGCTGCAGCTATTGCAAGTACAGAGACCCCTAAGTAAGTCAACCAGTTTCCTGGATTCTGCCTTCGTTAATGTTAATGTTTTGTCAGAGAACCATCTGATCTTACTGCTTGGCTTGCAGAGAGACGGCAGCGATGGCCAACTAAGGCACGAAGAGAGGCAAAAGAGGCTGAGCTTGCCAAGCGGCGTGCACAAGCTGCGGAGCAGTCTGCAAGAGATAAATCAAAGGCTAGAAAGGAGCGAGAAGAAAGAGAGGCCATGGAAGCAGCAAAAGCAAAGAAAGAAAACAACGTCGGCGAAAGCAAGCTCGAAAAACAGCAGAGAAAAGCCGAAAAACTACGGAAGCAGTTGGAACGTGCTGAAAAGAAGCTGCAAGACGCAATGCAGGCGGGGACGAAGCGGAAAAGAGATGCAGGAGATGACGGCGATGAAGAAGGCGAAGTCACTTCACCTAATGGTGCCAGAGTTGGCGGCGACCTCGTTGATCAAGTGATTGCCAAAGCTACGGCTGGTGCGAATGTTGGCGATGATGACTCTGACTCAAGTTCTTCCGGCTCATCTGAATACACTACCGACTCTGATTCGGATAACGATTCTGAACCCGAGGCACACACCTCTCGTTTGACTGCTCCTGTCCGAGTTTTAGCATCCAAAAAGCCTATCCTGCAGCGACAATGCAAGTACTTTTCTACGGGTGGTACTTGTGGCAAGAAGGGCAAGTGCCGATTTGTGCACGATCAAGCTGTACGAGACGCAGCGCTGAGGGAAAAGGAGATGAATGGTGGTAGGATGACTCTTGCGCAGAGGCTTGTGCAGAACGACAAGGAGAAGGACGACCTCATGGTGTTGAAGTCAATCAAGTATCTCTATGAGAAAGGTCTGCTTGACGAGCCACATGCAGCAAGTGCTTCCTACTCTGATCATATGGATGAAGGCATGGAGTCGCATACCAAGCACGAAAGCTATGATCGTATGGAGCCATTCGAAAATACGTCTCAGCCAGAGATAAACGAAAATATGGTGTATGGCGAGGATTGAGTCTCGGGATCTCGAGTCTATTGCTCCTTCGCTTTCCTCGTCAGCATCATACTCTGTACAGCAAAATTCAGTTTTGCATGGCCTTCTTTCAATCCGCGTAGACTTCATGCATGAGCCGCTTTGGGCTGGAATAATCCCATTTTGTATTCTTCCTGTTCCACCACATTATCGGTTTATCTTTCTCAGCCAAAAGCGATTAAGCCAAAGCAGATTTTTTAGTGAAGCTCTGCTATCAGATGGTGTGCTCACCATTCTCCTGTATTTTAGGCAGTTCATGTATATATAGCAACTGGTCTCAAAACTTCACGGTTATGCACTAAGTGGTACACATCTTCGTGAATACTGCATTGGCCATCAATGTATTAATCACGGGATGATTTCATTGTAATTTTCCTACAATAAAGCCTGTTCGCCACTGCTAGCAGCCAGGAGCTATGTAAACCAGCTTTGGCATTCCGTCCATCAAATCAACCAGCCATGCAATCTACTTGAGGGGAATGAAACGCGACGAGTGGGTAGCACCAATACCAGGTCTCCCGTGCTTAACTGGCTTACTAGAATGACGGTTAGCCCCAGTTGCACAATGCCATTAAACGCGCCCAGTATAGGCACTTACTATGAGATCGAGAACTCTCCCAGATAATGCCCCACCATTTCTGGCTTAATCTCGACCTGATTGAATTCCTTGCCAGAGTAGATACCAATAACGCTCCCAATCATCTCCGGCACGACAATCATATCCCGCAAATGGGTCTTGACGAGATCAGGCTTCTCGTTCGGCTTGGCCTCCTGTTTCGCCTTGCGGAGCTTCTTGATCAGGCCCATGGGCTTGCGCTTCAAGCCGCGGTTGAACCGGCGGCGGGCGCGGGCGTGGACGACATCGCGCAGTTGGTCGGAGGAGAGATCTAGTAGTCTGTAGGGGGGAGAATACAGGGTTAGCTTTGTGCTCCCCTTTTGATTCTTTTTATGTGTGCTGGAGGGAGTGGTTCTGGGGTTGCGCGTACTGGTCGAGATCGATACCGCGGTAGGAAAACTTGCGGAAGGCTCTCTTCTTCTTGATCTCGGCGGCCTCCTCGGCGTTCTGTAAGTGAGGTAATGTCAGTATTATCCTCCATTTCTGAGGTGATGATTGAGGGAGCAGGCTGTCTACTCACGTAGTCATCGTCAGCCATGATTGCGGTTTATCGATGGCAGTCTCGCGTTTCGATTATGTATCGAAAGGCGAGGCGATGTCGTCGATGGTAGTTGTGGAGTTCAGTTCGATGCTCGCGATATGAAATAAAGATGTTGGCTTCGCCAATTACTAGCGCGGAAAAGTAGGGCAAGCTTATTTGTTACCTTAATTCTGAGGCAAAGACAAGTCACACGAACACCGGAAATGGATTTGATACATGACTTTGCTACAATGGAGGTTTTATAACACGAATCTACTGGAATTGGAAGATGGCAGATTCCCGTCTGCATTTATCGTATTTTCGTTATTACATTGGGTACATTGCCGGATGGCACTCTCACACCACACTTCAAGGCACCAAGCACTGTTAACTATCCACAAAGCAGGCACAGTAAAAGTGGTTGAAGCACGTCTCATTGCCGTAT
>Ga0335075_10008204_pt1 | contig 16043 bp, 14 predicted proteins | sample Lox_Sample_24_FD_206723 | JGI IMG/M metagenome (GOLD analysis project Ga0335075, IMG submission 206723) | Soil microbial communities from Loxahatchee National Wildlife Refuge, Florida, United States - Lox_Sample_2.4 | ecosystem: Environmental > Terrestrial > Soil > Wetlands | place: USA... | reverse complement strand
AGCCCCATCCCGAACCCAGCCGCGCACGTCCACACCCACCACCGTGAGCCGGGCGGCAGCGCGTCCCGCGCGATGGCCAAGACCACCAGGGCGACCGCCCAGCCGGCCGCGATGACGCCGGTCACCACCCGGTCGTCCGCCTCTCGTGGCGGGGGCGGCGCGAGCCGTGCCTGACGCTGCCCACTTCCGGGTGTGACCTGCTGGCTTTCGCTCACGGAGCGATCCCCGCTCGCCTCCGCTTCGCTCATGGATCAAGGCTAACCGGCTTGCGGGATGCCATATCACCGAGCGGTCTTATGCGAGCTGTTTCCGCATGATGTACTTGGTGGATGCCTCAGGCAGGTATGCGAACGGACGCGGGGCTGGCGACCGCATTGCGGATCTCGGTTAGCCGGCTCGCGCGGCGGCTCCGAGTGGAGCGCCTTGGACTTGGCGGGACTGAAACGGTCCTTTCAGATATTCAGCTGGCCGCCCTGGCGGCGCTGGAGCGCAAGCAAGCGATGACCCCCGGCGAACTGGCCGAATACGAGAAGGTACAGCCCCCGTCGATGACACGGGTGATCGCTGTCCTGGAAGAACGCGCCCTCGTGCAGCGCGCGCCGCATCCGACCGATCGCAGGCAGGTGGTCCTCACCGTGACCCCTGAAGGCAAGGCGCTCGTCAACCGGGTGCGCCGCCGCCGCGAGGCCTGGTTGGCGCAGCGACTGCAGGAACTCACCCCTGAGGAGCGGTCGGTCCTGCGCGCCGCCGCTCCCATCCTGGAAAAGCTCAGCCAGTCCTGATTTCGCGATCACGGCCCGGGCGGGGACGGGCTCGGACGGAGAGCTTCCACGTGCCCAGCGTCTCGTACCGAGGACGTTCGTTCAACCGGCTCTGGATCAGGAAAATCTCCTCCGCGGTCCACTGCTGGCCGCGGTAGCCGTCCAGGCTGGCAACGATGCCGCGCACGTCGGCGGGCGCGCGGCATCTGGCCAGCGTCAGGTGCGGCCGGTACTTGCGGCTGACATCCGGAGGGACCGCCCCGGCGCGCCGCGCGCCAGCGGTGACTGACGCCGCGAGTTCGCCGAGCGCGTGGCGGTCGCCGGACAGCCCGGTCCACAGGACGTTCGCCCGGTGCGCGGCCGGGAACGCGCCCGCCCCGGCGAAGGTGAGGCCGAACGGATGGTGCCGCGCGGCCGCCCGCTCGAGGCGCGGCAGCAGCCGGGCCAGGCTCACCTCCGTCACCTCGCCGAGGAAGGCGAGCGTGACATGCCAGGCCTCGCGGCTGGTCCACCGCAGGTCCTCACGCACCCCCCGGAACGGCCCGCACGCCGCGTCCAGGTCGTCGAGCACTGCCGACGGCGGAGCCAGCGCCACGAAAAGCCTCATCGGTCACCCCGGTCTGTCCGTAGGCTGGGCCAGTGAACCGTGTCCCCCGCCGGCTGCTGCCCACCGTGCTGGGCCTGCTCGTTCTCGCGGTCCTGATCGGGACGGTCGCACGCTAACGTGAGACGTTCGGCCACGTAATCGATGCACGCGGTCAGCGCGGCCACGTCGTCCGGATCCACCGCGGGGAACATCCCGATCCGCAACTGGTTGCGGCCGAGCTTGCGGTACGACTCGGTGTCCACGATGCCGTTCTCTCGCAGCACCGCGGCCAGTTCGTCCGCGCTTACCTCGTCGCTGAAGTCGATCGTGCCCGCGACAGGCGAGCGCATCCCCGGGTCGGCCACGAACGGCGTCGCAAAGGCTGACCGCTGTGCCCAGTCGTAGAGGATTCCCGCCGAACGACAGGTGCGTTCCCGGCACCAGTCCATGCCGCCTCGCGCCAGTATCCAGTCGATCTGCTCGGCGAGCAGCACGAGCGTGGACACCGCCGGCGTGTTGTAGGTCGTGTCCTTGACCGAGTTTTCCACCGCGACCCGTAGGGACAGGAACTCGGGGATGTAGCGGTCGCTTGACGCGATCTCGTTGATCCGCGCCTGCGCGGATGGCGACAGCAGCGCGATCCACAGGCCGCCGTCGGCGCCGAAGACCTTCTGCGGCGCGAAGTAATAGACGTCGAACTCCGCCGGATCCACCGGCAGTGCCCCCGCCGCGCTGGTGGCGTCCACCAGCATCAGCGCGTCATCGTCCGCGCCCCGCGGCCGGACGATCGGCATGCAAACGCCCGTCGAGGTCTCGTTGTGGGTGAGCGCGTAGCAGTCCACGCCGGCCTCGGCGCGGGGCAGCGGATGGGTTCCCGGCTCGGAGGAGATCACCGTGGGCTCGTCCAGCCAGGGGGCGCGCCTGGTCACGGTGGCGAACTTCGCCGAGAACTCGCCGAACGCCAGGTGCTGCGCCTTCTGCCGCACGAGACCGAACGCGGCGGCGTCCCAGAACGCCGTGGTACCGCCGTTGCCGAGGGCTACCACGTGACCGTTCGGAAGGCCGAAAAGTTCAGCAAGACCGTTACGGATCCTCGCGACGAGGGCCCGCACCGGAGCCTGCCGGTGCGAGGTGCCGAGCTCGCGCGCGGACGCGAGCGCGGCGACCTGCTCCGGGCGTACCTTGGTGGGGCCGCAGCCGAACCTTCCGTCCGCCGGCTTGAGCTGGCCAGGAATGACGATGCGGGTCACCTGGCTAGCTTACCCCTGGGGGCGGCGAGGGTACTCAGACCGCGCGGTCAAGCACTTCCGCCGCGCCAGGCACGTCGCGGACCGGACGGGCCGCCGGGCCGATGTAGTTGGCGGACGGGCGGATGAGGCGACCCTTCTTCCTCTCCTCCAGGATGTGCGCCGACCAGCCCGCAGTGCGGGCGCAAGTGAACATCGAGGTGAACATGTTCGGCGGGATCTCCGCGAAGTCGAGGACGATGGCCGCCCAGAACTCCACGTTCGTCTCGAGCACCCGGTCCGGGCGCCGGGCGCGCAGCTCGGCGAGCGCCGCGTTCTCCAGGGCCAGCGCCACCTCGTAGCGGGGAGCGCCGAGTTCCTTGGCGGTGCGGCGCAGCACCCGGGCGCGGGGGTCCTCGGCCCGGTACACCCGGTGGCCGAAGCCCATCAGCCGCTCGCCGCGGTCCAGCACGGACTTGACGTAAGCGTCCGCGTCGCCGGTGCGCTCGACTTCCTCGATCATGTGCAGCACCCGGGCAGGCGCGCCGCCGTGCAGCGGTCCTGACATCGCGCCGACGGCGCCGGAGAGCGCGGCCGCCACGTCAGCGCCGGTGGAGGCGATAACCCGGGCGGTGAACGTGGAGGCGTTCATTCCGTGCTCCGCGGCCGAGACCCAGTAGGCGTCCACCGCCTTCACGTGCCGGGGGTCAGGCTCGCCGCGCCAGCGGATCATGAACTGCTCGGCCGCGGTCTTGCCCTCGTCCACGCGCTTTTGCGGGACGGCCGGCTGGTGAGCGCCGCGGGCCGACTGGGCGACGAACGACAGCATCTGCACCGCGGTGCGGGAGAGGTCATCGCGTGCCTGCTCCGGGCTGATGTCAAGCAGCTGGCGCAGTCCCCAGATCGGCGCGAGCGTGGCGACGGCGCTCTGCACGTCCACCCGGATGTCGCCGGAATGCACCGGGATCGGGAACGGCTCGGCAGGCGGCAGCCCCGGGACGAAACTGTTGTCGACGAGTAGTCCCCACACGTGGCCATACGACACGTGCCCCGTCAGCTCCTCGATATCCACACCGCGGTAACGGAGGGAACCGCCCTCCTTGTCAGGTTCCGCGATCTCAGTCTCAAAGGCCACGACGCCTTCGAGACCCGGCTTGAAGTCGGACATCGTTGCTTCCTCTCCTCCCGGTGGGGGTTCACCCGACAGACGGGATGTAACAAACGGGATGTATCGGTGCACTCATGGGCACCATGGCCGCCGATTCATTGAACCGCTCGCAGGCTGCTTGCGATAGACCAACGGCGTGTGAGGATCATTACTCATGGATACATTCCCCATGGAACAGCAGGCAGCGCTTACGCCGGAGACGCTGGACGCCTCCCCGATGACGCAATTCGCCCGCTGGCTCGGCGATGCCGTCACGGCAGGGTTGCCAGAGCCAACCGCGATGGTACTTGCGACGATGGGGGAGCGTCCCCACGCGCGGACTGTGCTGCTCAAGGCCCATGACGACACTGGATTCACCTTCTACACTAACCGTACCTCCCGGAAAGGTGCCGATCTGTCCGCAGACCCGCGCTGTTGTGCGGTTTTCCCCTGGTATGGCCTTGGCCGGCAGGTCACCGTGGAGGGCAGCGTCCGGATGCTGTCGATGGGAGAAAGCGAGCCGTACTTTCACTCCCGGCCGCATGGCTCGCAGGTCGGCGCCTGGACGAGCCGGCAGTCGCGGGTGCTGGCGTCGCGTTCGGAACTTGATTCCCGGTACGCGGAACTGCTTGCGCGCTGGCCGGAGGGGACGACCGTGCCGATGCCGGACTTCTGGGGCGGTTACCTGATCGAGCCGGCGACCATCGAGTTCTGGCAGTCCCGGCCGAGTCGGCTGCATGACAGGCTGCGGTACCGGCGCGCTGATCCGGATTCCGGCGGCTGGATGATCGAACGGCTGTCACCCTAGGCCGCCGGACGCCGGACGCCGGACGCCGGACCCGGGTCCCCTCCGGTTTGCTTTCCGCTCCCCGGTTTGCCTCCGCCCGGTGGTCGCACAAGCACGTAGCATCAGGTTAGGAGGATTGTTCAGTGACTGCCCAGGGCCTTATCGATACGACGGAGATGTATCTCCGCACGGTTTTCGAACTGGAGGAAGAGGGGATCGTGCCGCTGCGCGCGCGGATCGCGGAGCGGCTGTCTCAGTCCGGCCCGACAGTCAGTCAGACCGTGGCCCGGATGGAACGCGACGGCCTGGTGCACGTGGCCGGGGATCGGCAACTCGCGCTGAGCGAGACCGGGCGGATGCTGGCGACCCGGGTGATGCGCAAGCACCGGCTGGCCGAGTGCCTGCTGGTGGACGTGATCAAGCTACCCTGGGAAGAAGTGCACATCGAGGCCTGCCGCTGGGAGCATGTGATCTCGGAAAGCGTGGAGCGCCGGCTCTTCGAACTGCTCGGTCACCCCGGCCGCTGCCCGCATGGCAACCTCATCCCCGGGCTCGAGGAACTGATGGGCGACGCCGCCGTTCCGGCCTCCGCGCCGCTGGCGTGGGCCAAGCCGGACGAACCCATGACCGACGTTGTGCGCGGCACTCCGGAAACTGTGCGGGCTATTGTTACGAGAATAACGGAGCATGTCCAAAGTGATCTCGTTCTGATGCTTAAACTGAAGCGCGCCGGGATACAACCCGGACGCGAGGTGTTGCTTGGGTCGCTCAAGAGCGGCGTCCGGGTGTCCTGCTGTGATGGCAGCGCTGACGTGCCCGCCGATTTGGAGGCCGAGGTGGCCTCACATGTATTTGTGTCCAAGGAGTAACAGGGTTAAAACACCGTGACCGGAGCGTGGCAATGACGCGCTGGAACGAGGGCGTCTTCGATCCGTACCTGCCTGCCGAGCTTGTCTTGCGCCAGGCGGAGATCGGCGTCATCGTTGCCGACCGGCAGGGCAACGTGCTGTTCGTCAACGACTACCTCGTGCGCATGCTCCGGCTGCCCGGCGATACCGCCAAGCTGGCCGGGCAGCCGCTGCCCGCGCTCGGGTTCATCCCGGACGAGGATCTGCCGCGCGTCGCCGACCTGTCCCGCCAGGTGCTGGGCGGGGCCTCCTGGGAGGGCACCTTCACCGGAACTCGCGGTGACGGGAGCATGGCGTTCGTGCGGACGCTCGCCGTGCCGTTGCGGCATCCGTCCGGCGACATCGACGGCATAGTTATCGTGGTCACCGCGGCGGGACGCCGGGACACACGGCGCGAGCAGGACCGGCTCCGGCTGCTCGAACGCGTCGGCGAGCAGCTGGCGGGCTCTCTCGAGCTTGACGCCACGCTGCGGCACGTCGCCCAGATTCTCGTCCCGCAGTTCGGCGACCATTGCTTCATCGACCTGTTCAGCGGCGACAAGCTCATCCGCAGGGCGCAGGCGCACGTGGGCGGGTGGGAGCCGCCGCCGGGCACCTGGGCGTCGATCGGCGAGCAGATCCGTTACCCGCCGGGTCACTTCTGCCAGCAGGCCATGGCGCGGCTGGAGACGATCGTCGTGCCGGACCTGCACGCCGAGTACTACCCGGCGCCGAGCGCGGAATCCATGTCCGCGTCGGACCAGGCGGGGCTGACCTCGGTCCTTGCGGCACCGTTGTACGCGCGCGGCGAGCTGCTCGGCGTGATGGCGCTGGCCCTGTCCAGGCTTACCGAGCGCGAGGAACCGCACTATGACCTGTCCGACGGCGACCTGATCGGCGCGATCGCGAGCCGGGTGGCCGTCGCTATCGACAACGCGATGCTGTTCGAGGCGGAACGGCATACCGCGCTGGCCTTCCAGCAGAGCCTGCTGCCGCAGCAGATCCCCGACCTCGACGGGCTTGAGGTCGCCTTCAGGTACGTGCCCGCCAAGCCTCTCGAGACCCAGGGCCAGGGGATACAGACCCAGGTCGGCGGCGACTGGTACGACATCATCCCGCTCGCGGCCGGCCGGGTGGGGCTGGTGATCGGCGACGTCGAGGGCCGCGGCGCGCAGGCGGCGGCCACGATGGGGCAGCTCCGCGCGACCTTGCGCGCCTACGCGCAGGACGAGAAGGGACCCGCCGACATCATGCGCAAGCTTGATGAATGGTTCCGGTCCACCGCCCCGGTCGGCGCGACCGGGGACCCGCCGACGGCCAGCTGCATCTACATGATCTACGACGCCTGGTCCCGCGAGCTGACCTTGGCCAACGCGGGCCACGCCGCGCCGCTGATGGTCAGTGATGGGAAGGTGCGGCCGCTCGAGATCCGGCACAAGGGGATCTTGCTCGGGGTGCGCGGCCGCGGCATCCGGGGATTGCCGACATACAAGGAGCAAACGGTCAAGTTGCCCCCTGGCGCCGCCCTCGTGCTCTACACCGACGGGCTGACCGACCGGCGCAGCAGGGCCGACGGCTCGGGGCACTACACCGAGGCCGAGGCGGTGGCCATGCTGCGCGACGCGATCCTCACCGCCGCGAGCAGCGGAGCGGCCAGCAGCGGCGGCGTGGGGGTCGCCACCACCGTCGCGCTCGCCGCGGAGCGCGCCGTGCCCGGCGACATCGACGATGACATGGCGATCCTCGTCTGCCGTACCTCGCCAGAGAACCTCGCCTTTTCGGAGCGCGCCTTCCCGGCGGAGCCGATCATGGTCTCCGAGGCGCGCCGTCTCGCCGCGGCCACGTTCGCGTCGTGGGACATGGACCCGGATCAGGCGGACCTGGCATGCCTGCTCGTCTCCGAGGTCGTCACGAACGCGGTGCTGCACGCCTCCATCACGCCCAACCCAGGGCGCAGGTTCGTCGACCTGGACGTAGAACCATCGGTGCCGGCGGCCGTGCCCAGCGCGGCCGGTGCGCATGGTGGGCCTGACGTGGCCGGTCCGCCTGGTGCCGGTGTGCCGCCTGCGGTCGCCGGACCCACCACGGCGGCCGCCGTCACGGCCCAGGCCTGGGAAGCCCCGATCGCGCACCCCGGCCCCAAACACCGTCCCCGCGAGTTCGTGCTCCGGCTCCGCCGTGGCATGGAAACCATCTGGGTGGAGGTCTTCGACCCCGATCTCCGCCTCCCGAGGCTGCGCACCGCAGGCGCGACCGACGAGGGCGGCAGGGGCCTGTACCTTGTCGAGCAACTCGCCACCCGCTGGGGTTCCCGGCCAACGCCGGAGGGTAAGGCGGTCTGGTTCGAGATCCCCCTCGACGGCAAGCCAGACTAACCGTCGGCCTCTCCTGTCACAGCGAGCCCGATTGCGTAATCGAACGCGCCTGCCTCGGTGCCGACAGGCCGGGCCGGTTAGTGCGAGCTCGTGTGGGTCGCGCCGTAGGCGAGGATCACGAGCACGGCGAAGACGATGATGACCGCGATCCAGTGCTTGCCATTCACCGGAAGGCCGAGCTTGCGCCGTCCGCGGTTCCAGAACAACGCAACGAAGAAGCCGATAAATACCAGCAGGATGAGTCCGCTGTACATGCTTGCCTTCCACGCATTCCGGGGTGCCTGCCGCGCGCACGTCACCATGAGCCTACGGCAAGCGGGGCGATTCGTCGCCCCCCACGGCGACAACGCCAGGGGCGCGGCGGTGCCGAACGCGGCCCGGCGTCGGCAAGACTGACCCGCGCGGGACGCCAGCGCGCCACGCCGGGTACCCGTGCCGAGACGGACGCTACTGCGCCGTGCCCTGCTCGCGCCGGAGGCGAGCGTCCGGCGTCCGGAGCTGGTAGCCGACCCCCCTGCGGGTGTGGATGAGCCGGGGGCCTAGCGCGTCCAGCTTGCGGCGCAGGTAGCTGACGTACGTTTCGACGATCTGGGACTGGCCGCCTGAGCTCCAGCCCCACACGTTCTCAAGCAACTGTGCCCGGGTGAGTACCTGCCCCTGGTTCCGCATCAGGTAGGCGAGCAGCCGGAACTCCGTGGGCGACAGGTCCACCTGGGTGCCCGCGCGGTGTACGGTCCACCGTGCCTCGTCGAGCACGAGGTCGCCCGCGACGAGGGCGCGCTGGTCGCTGCGCGGGTAACTGAGGTTCGCCATGATCCCTACTGCGTGTTCCCTTGCGGAGGGCGGCCGGCGGCGCCGAAGGGCTCGCACCGGTGCTCGCGGACGGGAGTGCCCGCGGGCGGCTCTGGGCCGCCCGCGGGCAGGTAAAACTACCGACCGTCAGCTGTTCTTGCCTCAGCTGTTGTGGCCGGAGAACTGGCCTGCCGAGGTGGTCGGCTCGACCGTCGGCGTGACAGTGGTGGTAGCGGTAGACGTCGGCTTGACGGTGGTGCTAACCGATGGGGTCGGAGTGGTCGTGGTCGTGGTCGTGGTGCTGGCCGAGAACAGGACCAGCTTCGCGATCAGCTGCCCGCGCACCCGCTCACCGGTGATCATCACCATGTCGCCGCGGGCCACGCCGTCGGTCCGAGTCCAGACCGACTGGGTGGTCGGCTTGGCGGTCGGGGACACCGTCGCCGTAGCGGTCGGGGTCGCGGTCGGGGTCGTCACCGTGGCGGTCGAGGGGGTGATCGTGATGGTGATGGTCTCGCTGCCGGTCGCGATGGTGATGGTGGTGGGCTTGGCTACCGGAGCGGTCATCTGGCTGACAGCGGTGGTGCTGCCCGCCATCGTCACCGCGGCCGGGGTTATGTTGTTGCTCACCATGGCCGCCGTGGCCGCGGTGTTGTTACCGGTCATAGCGACCATGCCGGTCGTGGAGCTGGACACGTTCGCGAACTTCGTGCCCTTCAGCCACCACAGGTGCAGCGCGCCGTTCGAGGACTTGACGACCAGGAAGTTCTTGGTCGCCAGCTCCACGATGCCGCGCTGGGCGGCCAGCTGCGTGCGGTCGTGACGCGAACCCGCCCAGACCTGGGTGAAGTCGCGCATCGGCGCCATCCGCGCCAGCGTGGTCATCGCCTTGCTCTGTGACGACTGCAGCTCGTTCATCGACGTGCTCAGCGCGGTTCCCACACTCATCGTGTGGCGGAACTGGCTGATCTGGTACGCGGCAGACTCGGCGCTGGGCGAGGCACTGGTGCCGTGGCCACCCGCGGCGAACGCGGCCACGCCGATAGCGCCACCACCCACCACAACCGCCGTAGCGATGCCGAGGCGAGCCTTCGTGCTCGTGCGGCCTTTCATCGACTCCTCCTTCCGTGGACGCCGCGCCCGCCCCGCGCGCCACCGGACGATTGATCGGGCCACTGAGTTTCGGGATTGCCAATGGACGGCCCGTTCGTATCCATGGCTTCGAGATTGCCCCGGCGGCGCCCGATGTGGCGCGCGAACACGGCTCACGTAAGCACTACGTTCGCGGGTTCACATGCTTGGAAAATGATCCCTAACGGGCAGTGGCGTCTGTTGCCGGTAAACCCGTCTCGCCCCGGGCGTTGATGACGGAGCGGTTACGCGCTGGCTGAGCCCGGCGTGGCTACATGCGGTCGGGGACCGGCACGCCGAGCAGGCCCAGGCCGGCCGACAGCACCCGGAACGTGGCGGCGCACAGCGCGAGCCTGGAGTTCCGCGTCTCGTCATCGTCGGCCTTGAGCACCGGGCACTGCTCGTAGAAGCCGGCGAACAGGCTCGCCACCTCGAAGAGGTAGGCGCACAGTCGGTGCGGCTCGGCGGTCTCGGCGACCTGTCCCACTGCCTCGCCGAACGCGAGCAGTTTGAGCGCCAGGTCCCGCTCGGCCGTCGCGGTCACCCGGATCGGGGCGCGCGCGTCGGCCTCGGTGATTCCGGCCCTGCGGAAGATCGACCGGATCCGGGTCGTCGCGTACTGCAGGTACGGCCCGGTGTTGCCGCGGAACGAGATCATCCGGTCCCAGTCGAAGATGTACGCGCTGCCCAGTGCGGTTGACAGGTCCGCGTACTTGATCGCGCCGATGCCCACGTCTTCGGCGATCGCGTCCTTCGTCTCGGCGTCCAGGGCCTCGATCTCGTTCAGGACGGCCCTGGCCCGCTCGATTCCCTCGGCGAGCAGGTCGCTCAGCTGAGGGTTGTCGCCTTCCCTCGTCCGCAGCCTGCCGCCGTCGGTGCCCTGCACCATGCCGATCTGCGCGTGCTCGAAGCGGGCGCTCGCCGGCAGCCAGCCGGCCAGCCTCGCGACCGCGAAGATCATCCTGAAGTGCAGCGCCTGGTCCGAGCCGACCACATAGATAGCCCGGTCCGTGTTGAGCTTGTCGATGCGGTACCGGACCGTGGCCAGGTCGGTCGAGGAGTAGTTGTAGCCGCCGTCCCGCTTGCGGATGATCACCGGCAGCGGGCTGCCGTCGCGGCCGGTGAAGCCGGGCGGGAACACGCACAGCGCCCCGTCGCTGACCGTCGCGAGGCCCTTGGCCTCCAGGTCGGCGACGACGTCGGGCAGCATGTCGTTGTAGAAGCTCTCGCCGCGGATGTCGTCATCGGTCAGCGTGACCCGCAGCAGCTTATAGGTGTCCCGCAGGTACTGCAGGGAGAGCTCCACGAGCTCCTCCCAAAGCCGCTGAGTATCCGGGTCGTTTTGTGCCTGCAGCTTGACGACCCGTTCCCTGGCCCGGTTCGCGAAGGCTTCTTCGGAGTCGAACTTGACCCGTGCCGCCTGGTAGAAGGCGTTCGGGTCGGTGCGCAGGAGTTCGGCTTCTGGGGAGTCCTCGCCCACGTCGACTAGGTGCTCGATGAGCATCCCGAACGGCGTGCCCCAGTCCCCCACGTGGTTGTCCCTGATCACGTGATGGCCGGCGAAGTCGAGCACCCGGGCGATCGCGTCGCCCACGATCGTGGTGCGCAAATGGCCGACGTGCATCTCCTTCGCGATGTTCGGCGAGGAGTATTCGACGATGACCGTCTGCGGGGAACCGGCGAGCGGGGTGCCAAGCCGCGGGTCGGCCAGCAGGCTGGTCGCCGCTTCGGCGATCCAGTCGTCGCGCAGCGTGAAGTTGATGAAACCTGGCCCGCTGACCGTCGGCGGATCGCTGATGTCGGCGGCATCCAGGTGGCTGACGATCTCGTTCGCGATCTCACGCGGTGCCTTGCCCAGCCTCTTGGCGAGCGGCAGCGCCGCGTTGGACTGGAAGTCCGCGAACTGCGAGGGTCGGATCAGCGGGTCCGCGTCAGCGTAGTCGTTACCGAACGCCGCGCCGAGGGCAGCGCGTACCCGGGCGCCGAGGACCTGCTGAGGATCTGCCATGCCTACAAGCCTATTGGCATGGTGTCAAGGGTCCGACCGATTTTCAGCGCTCCCGGCGCAGGAAGCGGCGCTCTGGCTGCGGCCCGATCCGCTGTTTGATCTTCTCGATGATGTCACCGCGGGCGAGGTTCGCGGCGAGCGCGCAGGCCGCGCTGACCGCCCGGGCGGTGGACGCGCCGTGCGCGATGACGACCGTGCCGCCGAGCCCGAGCAGCGCCGCGCCGCCGTAGCTCTCTGTGTCCAGACGCTGGCCGAGCTCGCGCAGCCCGCGCCGCTGCAGCAGCGCCCCGAGCCGGGCCGTCCTGGACGAGGTCAGCGCCGACCGCAGTTCGCCCGCCGCGAACCGCATGGATCCCTCAAGCGTCTTGAGTGCCACGTTGCCGGTGAATCCGTCGGTGACGATCACGTCGACCGCGCCCGCCATCAGGTCACCCCCTTCCACGTTGCCGGCGAAACTGAGCGGGAGCGCGCCGTGCTGAGGCTCGGCCGCGAGCAGTTCGTGCGCGCGGCGGGTGAGCATGTTGCCCTTGCCCGGCTCCGCGCCGATGGTGAGCAGGCCGACCCTGGGGACGGCGATGCCCAGCGCTATCTGCGCGTACGCCACCCCGAGCTGCCCGAACTGCACGAGCATCTCCGGCTTGGGGTCGGCGGTGGCTCCCGCGTCGATGAGCACGGTCTGGTTCGGGTACGTGGGCAGGATGACGGCAAGACCCGGTCGCGGGACGCCGGGCAGTGAGAGCAGCCGCTGCCGGGCGGTGGCCACGATCGCGCCGGTGGATCCGGCCGAGACGACGGCGGTGGCCTGACCGCGCCGGACCAGTTGGCACGCCACGGCGATGCTGGACCGGGGGCGCCGGAAGCTGGCGAGCGCGCCCTCGTCCATGCCGACGACGTCTTCCGCGGGCACCACGCGGAGCTGCGATCCGGCGCCGAGCCTGGCGATGACCGGCCGCAGGCGCGCGGGCGGCCCGGTCAGCAGCGTGGTCACGCCGTGCTCGCGCTGCGCCGCGAGGGCGCCCGCCACTATCTCTTCCGGCGCGTAGTCCCCGCCCATCGCGTCCACGGCGATCACCGGCTCGGAGAGCGGGGGGCCGAGAGCCAGCCGCGGGCTGTTACCGGCGGATTGGGCGCTCGCGGGAAGATCTGCCGGCGAGTTGGCGGCGTCACCGCGGCCCGGGCCTTGGTTCACGTCTTCGCGGGCCTTCCCTGTCCCCTCGGGGCCGCGTACAGCGGGCATGCTCCATCGGCTTGCGCTGTCATTATCCCAAGCCGTCCGGCTGTCCAGCGTATGCGGCCCGCGGTCCCGCACCTCGCGCTCGCCGCATAACCGCTCCCGCCGGATTAACGGTTCTTACACACTGATATAACCCGAATGCGGTTTCGCCGGAATTCCAAGACCACGGGGCGGCACACCGATATCCTGACCTGTTTGGGTCAGCCCGGTCGCCGCGTCCCCACTCCCACGCTGTTCCTATCGGGTTCTATCTGGTGTGACATGCTGGCGTTTTGCGACGCTAATTCAGTCATGGCCGCCCGCTTGATCGGCAGATGGTCCGCCATCGCAGGACATAGCCGCATCTGGCGGCAGGACGCGGCCTCGTAACCGAGGTACGGACCTGCGCGGGAACCTGGGCGTCGCGTCCCGCTAGCCGGACGCGACGGCACTTATGTCACTTTCAGCCCTGAAACGGATATTTCCGGAAGAGGAGGCCTCGAGGGCGAATTCGCGGCGCGCTACGTAGTCAAACCACGAAGCTTAAAGTTACTTTCGGTAGCGCGTCCGTTACCGAGCCGATAAAACGGGAACCGGAACGCTCCTTAAAACGTAATAAGTAACAGGCTCTGGTTCTGCGAAAACGTCTATGTCCAGGGGTGTTATATGCGAGACACCTCGGGAAGCAGACAGGGGATGTTCCGGACAATTCCGCGCGGACGCTGCCGTCCCGCGGGCGGAGGGAGAAACGGTTGACTGACATCCAGCAGGTGGTGCCGGCGCCGCGGGGACCCGCGGGAAGATTCCGTGCCTACGGAGTCCGCCATCTCGACATACTCGCGCAGCGGGCCGGACTGGGCGAGGAGGATCGCCTGGCGATCAGGGCGGTCGCGACTGTGCTGCCGTTCCGGACCAACACCTACGTGGTCGAGGAGCTCATCGACTGGGCAGTCGCGCCAGACGACCCGATGTACCGCCTGGTCTTCCCGCAGCCGGACATGCTTCCACGCCCGGACGTGGAGCGTATCGTCGGCCTGCTCCGCGGCGGCGCCTCCGAACAGCAGGTGAACGGCATGGCGCACGAGATCAGGATGCGGCTGAACCCCCACCCGGCCGGCCAGTTGCTGCTGAACGCCCCGAGCCTGGACGGCACGCCGTTGTCTGGGCTGCAGCACAAATACCCGGAAACCGTCCTCTTCTTCCCGAAGCAAGGCCAGACATGTCACGCATACTGCACCTACTGCTTCCGGTGGGCGCAGTTCGTCGACGAACCCGAACTCAAGATGGCCACCGATCACATCGGCACGCTAGTGGCCTATCTCCGCAAGCACCCGGAGGTGACCAGCGTCCTCGTTACCGGCGGGGACCCCATGATCATGAGCGCCTCGGTCCTGCGCCGTTACATCGAGCCGCTGCTCGACCCGTCCCTGGAGCACCTGGAGTCGATCAGGATCGGGACCAAGTCGCTGGCTTACTGGCCGCAGCGGTACGTGACGGATCCCGATGCGGACGAGACGCTCCGGCTGTTCGGCGAGGTGGGCGAGTCCGGGCGCACGCTGGCGCTGATGGCCCACTACTCGCATCCACGCGAGCTGGAGCCGGCCATCGCCGTCGAGGCGGCGCGCAGGGTCAGGGATACCGGCGCGGTGATCCGGACGCAGGCGCCGCTGATCCGCTCGGTCAACGATGACCCGGCCAGCTGGCAGTCCATGTGGCGCACCCAGGTGCGCGCGGGCATGGTCCCCTATTACATGTTCGTCGAGCGTGACACCGGCCCGCAGGACTACTTCGCGGTGCCGCTGGCCCGCGCGCACGAGATCTTCCGCGACGCCTACGCGGGCGTCTCGGGACTGTGCCGCTCGGTCCGCGGACCGTCCATGTCGGCCACCCCGGGGAAGATATGCGTGGATGGCGTCGCTGAGGTGGCGGGGGAGAAGGTGTTCGTGCTCCGGATGCTCCAGGCGCGTGACCCGCAGCTTGTCGGCAGGCCGTTCTTCGCGCGGTTCTGCCCGCGGGCTACCTGGATTACCGACCTCGAGCCCGCGTTCGCGGACAGGTTCCCGTTCGAGCCCGCCGTCTACGGCGCCGGAGCCGGGGAATTGCCCGGCATCATGCCAGGAGAGCTGTTCGCCCCTGCGGGCTAACCCGCGAGCCGAAGGCGCGTCCCGCCGTCCAGACTGAGAAGCCGGCCTCCGGCGACAAGGGAGGACGGCGGGTTCCGACGCGCCGGAAGCGGACAGGACAGCAGAGTATGCTCCGGCTCATGGAGCTGAACGGGATATCTGCGATCGTCACCGGTGCCGCGAGCGGGCTTGGGGAGGCGACTGCCCGGGTGCTTGCCCAGGCCGGAGCACGTGTCGTCGTCGCCGACCTGAACTCCGACCAGGGGAAGGAGGTGGCCGCGGCAATCGGCGGCCAGTTCGTACGGACAGACGTCACCGACGAAGAATCCGTGCGGCAAGCGGTGGACGCGGCGGCAGCGGCCGGGCCGCTGCGGGTGGCGGTCAGCTGCGCCGGAATCGGGTGGGCCGAGCGGACGGTCAACCGGGAGGGTGCGCCGCATGGCCTGGGTAGCTTTGAGAAGGTGATCGCGGTCAACCTCATCGGCACGTTCACCGTGATGCGGCTGGCGGCGGCGGCGATAGCCAAGACCGAGCCCGCTGACTCCGACGGTCAGCGCGGTGTGATCATCAACACGTCGTCGGTCGCGGGCATCGAGGGCCAGACCGGTCAGGTGGCGTACTCAGCGTCGAAGGGCGGCATCATCGGGATGACGGTGCCGGCGGCGCGCGACCTGTCAGTGATCGGGGTCCGGGTGAACACCATCTGCCCCGGTGTCATCCACACGCCCATCTACAAGAGCATCGCCGGCACCGGACGGGATGCCGATGAGTTCTTGGCCAGGCTCGCGGCTCCGGTGGTCTTTCCCAAGCGGCTCGGGCGGCCGGAGGAGTTCGGACACCTTGTCCGCTCGCTGATCGAGAACGATTATATGAATGCGGAGGTCGTCAGGTTCGACGGCGGCATCCGGTTCCAGCCCAAATAACGCCGCGCCACAGGGATCGTATGACGGGGATCGCTGGTTGCCTCACGCTGGCGGAGGAAGCCCGGCCGGACAAGGACTGGGCCG
>Ga0335075_10008202_pt1 | contig 16049 bp, 16 predicted proteins | sample Lox_Sample_24_FD_206723 | JGI IMG/M metagenome (GOLD analysis project Ga0335075, IMG submission 206723) | Soil microbial communities from Loxahatchee National Wildlife Refuge, Florida, United States - Lox_Sample_2.4 | ecosystem: Environmental > Terrestrial > Soil > Wetlands | place: USA... | reverse complement strand
GTGCTGGGAGATGACTGGGGCGACCCCGAGCGAACTCGCTCAAGCGGTCCGGCACACCTTTATCTGACGGATTCATACAAGCGTTCCCGTCGTGGTTGACCCACGCTTGGGATATGCCTGCAATGTCACAATTCGAACGCGGCTACTGCTGCAGCACCATATGGCGATCCAGCAGCGCGGCGATCGCACGTGAACTCCGTGCCCAACGACTGGGCCGCGACGTGCTGGAGATCGGCGTCGGGAGCGGATCCGTTGCCCAACAGCTTCTTGCGAATGCTCCCGGACTTGTGTGGACGGCAATAGATATCGACCCGCGCATGACACACGCCGCCGCCACGCGCTTGCGTGGATTCGCAGGCGCATCGGTGAAAACGGCCGACGCGACCGCGATGCCCTTTGCCGATGACTCCTTCGACTCCGTCGTCAGCTGCCTGATGCTGCATCACATCATCGACTGGGAGCGCGCCGTCGCCGAGGTAGCGCGGGTGTTGCGGCCGGGCGGCACCTTCGTCGGCTACGACCTGGTCCGCACACCGCTGGCCAGCCTGTTTCACCGGTTGGACCGCTCACCGCATCGCCTGCTCGTGCCCGTCGACTTCCAGGCCGAGTGCGCGCGCCACGGCCTCACGGCAAGCCTGCAGTCCCGGCTCCTCGGCCAGGTGATGCGATTTGTCGCCTACAAAAACACGGAGGAAATCTGATGTCATCGTTGAGTATTCGCGCAAAAGCAAGAGTGGTCCGGGTCGTCTTCGGCTTGCCCAAACCGGTCCGCCGATTGCTGGCCGGCCCGCCGCTACGGATCGACGGGCAGGAATTAGACCTCGACGCGCAGTTGGCCATTGCCCTCAAAAACCGTTCGGGCTCAGATGTTTTCGACGGCCCAGTGGAAGAGGCCCGAGCACGCTATGACGAGGCACCAAGCCTGATCTGCTACGAGCCACCTACGCCCGTCGCGACCCGAGAGATCGTCATTCCCGCCGACCACGGCCAAGTCCCGACCACCCTCTACACCCCCGCAGACGTTCCCGAGCCGTCGGGGCTGCTGGTGTATTTCCATGGCGGCGGCTTCTCGGTCGGTTCGCGGGTAAGCCACGATCCCATCGCGCGTTACCTGGCCAGCCACGCCGGCGCGCGAGTTCTCTCGGTGGAGTATCGCCGCGCGCCGGAGCACCAATTCCCCGACCCGGTGCACGACGCATTCGCCGCATTCGAATACGCCTGCAACCACGCCAGCGATCTGGGCGTCGATCCCGCCCGCATCGCCGTCGGCGGCGACAGCGCCGGCGGCAATCTCGCGGCCGTGACCGCGCAACAGGCGGTTCGCCGGGGTGGCATAACCCCGTCGTTCCAACTGCTGATGTATCCCGCAACCGATCTGAGCACGCGCCGGCCGTCGCGCGACCTGTTCGCCGAAGGTTCGACCTTCACCGACCGCAATCTCCAGTGGGTGATGGCCAACTACATACCAGCGGGAACCGATCTGACAGATCCGCGCCTGTCGCCACAGCACGGCGACGTCACCGGATTGCCGCCGGCCTATATCGCCAGCGCCGGTTTCGATCCGGTCCGCGATGACGGCGAGGCATACGCGGACAAGCTGCGAGCCGGCGGAATCCCGGTGGCCCTGGTCCGTCAGGCCGACCTGCCGCACGGATACCTCAACTTTGTCGGCCTGGGTGGTCGGTTCGCCGAAGCCGCGAGCGAAGCCGCCGGAGCACTGCGGCTCGGGTTGGCCGTGGGTTCAGGATCGCCGGCCCAAGGGCGAGCCGGTGAACTTGTCGGGATTGGCGATATCCCATAGGGCGCAGACCTTTCCGTCGCGCACCGTCATTGCCATGATCCGCGGCAGCATTTCGCGGTACCCGTCGCTCGCCGGGCAGCCGGCCGTGTAGATGCCGAGTTCGCCGTTGACCAAACCGAGCTCATACGCGGTGAACATCGACGGGCCATAGCGTTGCGCAAGCCCGAGCATGAACCGGACCACCTTGTCCGCGCCGCGGATGACCTGAACTGCCGTGGGCGCTTTGCCATCCGCATCGCCGCTGAACGTCACGTCGGGATGCAACACCGCCACCACGGCTTCCAGGTCGCCGTCGGCCATGGCCGCCATCAGCTTGCCGACCACCTCGTTGTGCGAGGGATCGGGTTTCGGCGGCGGGGACGCGCTCACGGCTTTGCGGGCCCGCGACGCCAGCTGGCGCGCCGCGGGCTCGCTGGTCCCGAGCACTTCGGCGACTTCGGTGAACGGCACGGCGAATCCGTCGTGCAGGACGAACGCGACCCGCTGATCGGGCGACAGTCGCTCCAGCACGACCATCGCGGCGAACCGGGCGTCCTCGCCGGCCACCAACGCAGAAAGTGGATCGGCTCCGCCAAAGCCGGTGACCACCGGCTCGGGCAGCCAGTTGCCGATGTAGGTCTCCCGACGGTGCGCGGCCGACCGCAGCCGGTCCAGACCCAGCCTGCTGACCACCGTGGTCAGCCATGCGCGCAGATCGAGGATCTGATGGCGGTTCGCGGCGGCCTCCCAGCGCAGCCACGCGTCTTGGACGATGTCCTCGGCATCGGCAACCGTGCCGGTCAGCCGGTAGGCAACTGCCATGAGATGCGGCCGTAAGGCCTCGAATTCGGTGACCTGCATCGAGGTCATGCCCCGAGCCTAGCGCTACGCTCACCTGCAGCATGACGAACCACCTGTGGCTGCACTTCGCCCGGCACGGCCCGGACATCACGCCGCCGATCATCACTCGCGGCGAGGGTGTGACCATCTTCGACGACCGCGGCAAGAGCTACCTCGATGCGCTGTCCGGTCTGTTCACTGTGCAGGTCGGCCACGGCCGTACCGAACTCGCCGAGGTGGCCGCCCGGCAGGCGAGCACTCTGGCGTTCTTCCCACTGTGGGGATACGCCACCCCGACCGCGATCGAGCTCGCCGAGCGCCTGACGCATTACGCCCCGGGCGACCTGAACCGGGTGTTCTTCACCACCGGCGGCACCGAGGCCGTCGAGACCGCGTGGAAAGTGGCCAAGCAGTACTTCAAGCTGACCGGTAAACCCGGTAAGCACAAAGTGATTTCGCGATCGATCGCCTACCACGGCAGCACCCAGGGCGCCCTGGCGATTACCGGGCTGCCACGGTACAAGGCGCCGTTCGAGCCGGTGACGCCCGGCGGCTTCCGGGTGCCCAACACGAACTTCTATCGGGCGCCGGAGCCCTTCAGATCCGGTGAGCAGACCGACCTGAAAGCGTTCGGGCAGTGGGCCGCCGACCGGATCGCCGAGGCGATCGAGTTCGAAGGCCCCGAAACCGTGGCCGCGGTGTTCCTGGAGCCGGTGCAGAACGCCGGCGGCAGCATCCCCCCTCCCCCAGGCTATTTCGAGCGGGTGCGCCAGATCTGCGACGAGTACGACGTGCTGCTGGTCTCCGACGAGGTGATCTGCGCGTTCGGCCGGATCGGGTCGATGTTCGCCTGTGACGACTTCGGCTACGTGCCGGACATGATCACCTGCGCCAAGGGGATGACGTCGGGCTACTCCCCGATCGGCGCAATGATCGCCAGCGAGCGGTTGTTCGAGCCGTTCAACGACGGCAGCACGATGTTCCCGCACGGCTATACATTCGGCGGCCACCCGGTGTCGGCCGCCGTCGGGCTGGCCAACCTCGACATCTTCGAGCGTGAGGGACTCAACGACCACGTCAAAAAGCAGGGGCCGGCATTGCGCGCCACCCTGGAGAGGCTCTACGACCTGCCCATCGTCGGCGATGTGCGCGGCGAGGGGTTCTTCTACGGCGTGGAACTGGTCAAGGACAAAGCGACCAAGCAAACCTTCACCGATACCGAACGCCGCTCGCTACTCGGCCAGGTGTCGTCGGCCCTCTTCGAGGCCGGGCTGTATTGCCGCACCGACGACCGCGGCGATTCCGTCATTCAGTTGGCGCCGCCGCTGATCAGCAGTCAAACCGAGTTCGACACCATCGAAGCGATCCTACGCAGCGTGCTGACAGACGTTGGGAGTCGCCTTTGACCAAACCCAGCCGGCGACGATGCAGAGCGCAGCGATGAGGAGGAGCGGCTGATGACCAAACCCAGCCGGCGACGATGCAGAGCGCTGCGATGAGGAGGAGCGGCTGATGACCAAACCCAGCCGGCGACGATGCAGAGCGCTGCGATGAGGAGGAGCGGCTGATGACCAAACCCAGCATCGACCCGATCCGGTGGCAACCACCGCCGTCGCGGCCGTTACCCGAACCGGACCTCGCGGCGACGCCGCACCTGGTCGCGGTACCCGGCAACGCACCCGAGGACGTTGTCGCCGATGCCGAAGGCAACATCTGGACCGGCGTCGAGGACGGTCGCATCATCCGCATCACTCCCGACGGCAGCTCCACGCAGGTGATCGCCGACACCGGCGGCCGGCCGCTCGGCTTGGCGGTCGCCCGTGACGGCCGGCTGCTGATCTGCGACAGCCACCGCGGCCTGCTGCGGTGCGACCCTGGCACCGGGACACTGGAGACGTTAGTGGCCGAGGTGGCCGGGCGGGCCTTGACATTCTGCTCCAATGTCGTCGAATCATCCGACGGGACAATATTTTTCACCGAATCGACCAGCCGATTCCACTACGAGTACTACAAGGGCGCGGTGGTCGAGAGTCGCCCGACCGGGGCGCTGTTCCGGCGTGATCCCGACGGTAGGGTGAGCGTGCTGGCGTCGAGTCTGCACTTCGCCAACGGCGTGACGCTGACCGCCGACGAGTCGGCATTGGTGTTCGCCGAAACGACCGGCTGCCGGCTGTCCAAGTACTGGCTCACCGGAAGCCGGGCCGGCTCGACCACTCCGCTGGCCACCGATCTGCCGGGCTACCCCGACAACATCTCCACCGGCCTCGACGGCAGGATCTGGGTCGCCATGGTCTCGGACCGCAACCGGCTCAGCGAATGGCTCAGCCCGCGCGCGCCGGTCATCCGCAGGATGTTGTGGCGGCTGCCCTACCGTTGGCTGCCGAACCCGAAGCCGACGGTCTGGGTGGTCGCGTTCGACGCCGACGACGGCCACGTCGTGACCCAACTTCGCACGCAGCATCCGGCCTTCGGGCTGGCGACCGGAGTGGTGGAAACGCCAGGACGGCTATGGCTGGGTCGCATCGGCGGCCCGGGCGTCTGTTACCTGGACTTGTAACTTCTGCAACACCAGTCACAGCGCGGCTGCCGGGAATCGGGCCGCTGATCGCCTACTCTGCACAGACATGCCTTTCTTGCGGCTCTACTTACGCCCGGCGTCATGCCTGGCAGCGGCGGCCTTCATGGTCGCCGCGCCCGCCATGCTCGGCATGCCCGCCGCAGTCGCCGACCCCAACGCCGCCCACGACACCTGCCCGTACAAGGTGGCCACCCCGCCGGCGGTGGACTCGTCGGAAGTCCCGCAGGCCGGCGATCCGCCGCCGCCACTACCGGTGCCTCCGACACCGATCGGTGGTAACGCGCTGGGTGGCTGTGGTGTTGTCACGGCAGCGAATACCCCGCCGGTGCCCGGCGACATCTCCGCAGAGGCCTGGGTGGTGGCCGACCTCGACAACGGCGCCATCATCGCCGCCCGCGACCCGCACGCCCGTCACCGCCCGGCCAGCGTCATCAAGGTGCTCGTCGCAATGGCGTCGCTGCGCGAGCTCAACCTCAACAAGACCGTCGACGGCACGCCTGAGGATGCCGGCGCGGAGGGCACCCGGGTCGGCGTTGCCCCGGGAGGCACCTACACCGTCAACCAGTTGCTGCACGGGCTGCTGATGCACTCCGGCAACGACGCGGCGCACGCCCTGGCCATGCAGCTGGGCGGCATGCAGGTCGGGCTGGAGAAGATCAACATGCTCGCCGCCAAGCTCGGCGGACGCGACACCCGCGCCGCAACGCCCTCGGGGCTGGACGGCCCCGGCATGAGCACGTCGGCGTACGACATCGGACTGTTCTACCGATATGCCTGGGAGAACCCAACTTTCGCTGACATCGTCGATACCAAGACGTTCGATTTCCCCGGACACGGCGACCACCCCGGCTATCAGCTGGAAAACGACAACCAGCTGCTCTACCACTATCCGGGTGCGCTGGGCGGCAAGACCGGCTACACCGACGACGCGGGCCAGACGTTCGTGGGCGCTGCCAACCGGGACGGGCGTCGGCTAATGGCGGTGCTGTTGCACGGCACCCGCCAGCCGATTGCGCCGTGGCAGCAAGCCGCCCATCTACTGGACTACGGCTTCGCGACCACTCCCGGGACCCGAGTGGGAACACTAATCGAACCCGACCCGTCGTTGGTGGCTCCCAAATCCGCCGGCAACGGTGAAATTCCGGGCGCGTCGGCGGACGCCGCCGCGATCGTGCCGCCGGCCGCGGCGCTGCCGGTACGAGTCGGCGTGGCGGTGATCGGCAGCGTCATCGTGTTCGGGTTGATCATGGCTGCGCGCTCGATGAATCGACGGCCGCAGAACTAAGCTCGCCGACCTGTTCGCGCGCGGCGTTTATGCCCTACTCGTGCCCGGAAGGAGTTCGGCGATAAGTGCGCGCACGCGTTCGGCGATGTCATCACGGATCGCGCGTACGGTCTCGAGTGGTCGGTCTGCCGGGTCGTCCAGTTTCCAATCGAGGTAGGACACTCCGGGGTAGTAGGGGCAGGTGTCACCGCAGCCCATGGTGATGACGACGTCGCTGGCCTCCACCGCGTCGGGGGTCACGACTTTGGGGACCTGTGCGGTGATATCGATACCGAGTTCAGCCATCGCCGTGACGGCAGCCGGGTTGATCTGGTCGGCGGGTTCGGTTCCCCCCGAGCGAACTTCGATTCGATCACCAGCGAGATGGGTTAGTAGCGCGGCGGCCATCTGAGAGCGGCCGGCGTTATGCACGCAGACGAACAGTACGCGGGGCGTGCCGCTCATTGGTGGGCGCTCCGGGCGGAATCGACTGTGGCTGGATGGGGTGAGCGTAGGCGTGGCCGCAAAGTCAACGACACGTAGACCAGTGCGACGAGCACGGGCACTTCGATTAGCGGCCCGACGACGCCGGCTAAGGCCTGGCCGGAAGCGGCGCCGTAGGTGGCGATCGCCACCGCGATGGCCAATTCGAAGTTGTTGCCGGCGGCGGTGAATGCCAGCGTCGTGGTGCGTTCGTATCCCAAGCCGAGTGCGGCACCCAGAAGATAGCCGCCGATCCACATGATGGCGAAGTAGGCCAGAAGCGGCAGTGCAATGCGGGCGACATCCCATGGCTGAGTAGTGATCTGGTGGCCTTGGAGGGCGAACAGAATCACGATGGTGAACAGCAGCCCATAGAGTGCCCACGGCCCAATTTTGGTCAGGTAGTGGGTCTCATACCAGGTGCGGCCCTTGGCTTTTTCGCCCCATCGGCGGGACAGATATCCAGCAAGTAGAGGAATGCCCAAGAAGATGAGCACGGATTTGGCGATCGGCCAAGGCGACGTCGAGATGGTGGTTTGCGGTAGGTGCAACCAGCCGGGAAGCACTGAGAGGTAGAACCAGCCCAGGGCGGCGAACATCAGGACTTGGAAGGTCGAGTTCAACGCGACCAGCACGGCGGCGGCCTCGCGGTCCCCACCGGCCAAGTCGTTCCAGATGATCACCATCGCGATGCAGCGAGCCAGACCGACGATGATCAGGCCGGTGCGGTATTCCGGCAGATCGGCCAGCATCAGCCAGGCCAGGGTGAACATCACCGCGGGGCCGACTAACCAATTCAGCAGCAACGAGCTGATCAGCAGCCGGCGGTCGCTGGTGACGGCGCCGAGCCGGTCGTAGCGCACCTTGGCCAGCACTGGATACATCATGATCAGCAGTCCCAATGCGATGGGCAGCGAGATCCCGTCGATCTCGACTTTCTGCAGGACAGAGTTGAAGCCGGGCGCCCAGCGTCCCATCAGCAGCCCGGTGGTCATGGCCAGCGCGATCCAGACCGGCAAAAGCCGATCCAACGTGGAAAGCCTTGTCGCCGCGGTGGTTTCGCCAACAGCGGCGACGGCACCGGTCATTGGACGGTTCCGTTCACTGGGTCGCGGTCGGCTATGCGCAACTGGGTGTCGTCGCGGCGGCGTCGATCTCGTGTGTGCTGTCGTAGACACCCGGCCCGCGATCACCGACCCCAGGCCGGCTGGGGCTGGAGCCAAAGCTGTCGGAATCGTCGAGCACGCTATAGACCTCCCAGCGCTCGCCACTGGGGCCGGTGACCCAAACCTTGTCCTGGGTCGCGAAGCAGCAAGTCGTGCCGAGTTCTTCCTCGGTGAACATCCCGGCCTTGGTCAGCCTGGCGATCTCGCTGTGCACGACCTCGCTGGACTCGACCTCGGTCCCGAGATGATTCATCGTGCCACCCTGGCCTGGGCTTTCCAGCAGCACCAGCTTCAAGGGCGGATCGGCGATGGCGAAGTTGGCGTAGCCAGGCTTGCGTTTGGCCGGTTCGGTGTTGAACAGCTTGGTATAGAACGCGATTGCCTGATCGAGATCTTCAACGTTGAGGGCCAGTTGAACCCGCGCCATAGCAGCAAACTCCAACCTGTGAGACATATATCGAACTAGTAGCGCAAGCCAGCATGCCGACCTTTTCGATATATGTCAATAGATGTGGCAGGATGGTGTGATGCCCAAAGCGTTGCCGATGATCGATACAACCGCGCCGGTGTGTTGTTCCCCGGTGGCCGCAGGACCGATGAGTGATGCTGATGCGTTGCAGATCGCGTTGCGTTTGAAGGCCCTTGCCGATCCGGTGCGGGTCAGGATTGTGTCGTATCTGTTCGGTTCCGCCGCCGGTGAGGAGATTTCCGGAGAGCTGGCGGCAGTGCTCGACTTGAGCGAGTCCACGGTGAGTCATCATCTGACCCAGCTGCGCAAGGCAGGCCTAGTGGTCTCGGATCGCCGCGGGATGAACGTGTTCCACCGGGTGTGCCCGGAAGCGTTGCAGGCGCTTTGCGCAGCACTGGACCCAAACTGCTGCACGTAGCTACAGGTGTCGGTTCGGTACAAGACAGCGTTGCGGAGGTAGGTGTGACCACGTGACAGAGCAGCGGCCCTTGACCGCCGTGGGACGACGTCAACTTCTCGGGATCTCGATATCGGCCGCCGGCCTGGTTGCCGTCTCGGCCTGCAGCAGCCCGCCGCCCGAAGCGCGTGAGTCCGGCGCGCCCGCAGAGGAGGGAGTGTCTGTCACGCCACCCGAAGACTTAATGCGTGAGCATGGAGTGCTCAAGCGGATATTGCTGATCTATCGAGAAGGAATCCGCCGCCTGCAGGCCGGCGATGAAACTCCCATTCAAGCGCTCAACGCCGGCGCGGGGATTATTCGAAGCTTCATCGAGGACTACCACGAGCATCTCGAAGAACAGTATGTCTTCCCAAGTCTGGACCAGGCGAACAAACTGTCCGACACCACCGCCGTCCTGCGCACGCAACACCAGCGTGGACGCGCGCTCACCGATCGGGTGCTCGCCGCCACTACTGCGGCAGCGGCTCCCGGCAAGCCTGTGCGAGAGGCCCTGGTTCAGGATATGTCGGCATTCATCCGGATGTATGAGCCGCATGAGGCACGCGAAGACACCGTCGTTTTCCCGACTCTGCGCGACGTGATGCCCGCGAGGAGGTTTCGCGACCTTGCTGACATCTTCGAAGACGAGGAGCACCGGCGCTTCGGCCAGACCGGCTTTCAACGGGTAGTCGACAAAGTGGCCGACATCGAAAAGAGCCTCGACATCTACGACCTGAGCCAGTTCACCCCAACGTAGTGCGCAGAGTCGACGACGTCGTTGTGTCCATCCAGTGCACAAAGGGGTGAGAGTGGGCCAAACCAACGAACTACGCACCCGGCGGCATGGACTGCTTTTGGGCCTCACCGCGGCGAGCCTGGGTGTCGTCTACGGCTACGACCTCTCCAATATCGCGGGTGCGCTGCTGTTCATCACCGACGAATTCGGCCTCACGACACGGCAACAGGAGTTGGTGACGACCGCCGTGGTGATCGGCGAGATCGCCGGAGCGCTGGGTGCAGGCGTGCTGGCCAATCTGATCGGGCGCAAGTGGTCGATGGTGCTGGTGGCGACCGGCTACGCGGTGTTCGCGGTGTTGGGGGCGACGTCGGACTCGGTGCCCATGCTGCTGGTGGCCCGGCTGCTGCTGGGTCTGACCATTGGTGTGTCGGTCGTGGTGGTCCCGGTGTTCGTGGCCGAATCCACGTCGGCGAGCGTGCGCGGTTCGTTGCTAGTCGGTTACCAGGTCGCAACCGTGTTCGGCATCATCCTCGGCTACCTGGCCTGCTACCTGCTGGCCGATTCGCGGGACTGGCGCTGGATGCTGGCGCTGGCCGCAGTGCCGGCAAGCTTGGTGGCGTTGTTGTTGCTCCGGGTGCCTGACACCGCGCGGTGGTACCTGCTCAAAGGCCGCGTGGCCGAAGCCCGACGGGCGCTGCAACAGGTGGAAGCCGACAGTGACGTGGAACGTGAGCTCGCCGAAATCAGCACTGCGCTAAAGGAAGAAAGCGGCGGCAGGTTCGTGGAAATGCTGCTCCGGCCCTACCTGCGAGCCACCGTCTTCGTCATCGCGCTGGGGTTTTTCATCCAGATCACCGGCGTCAACGCGATCGTCTATTACAGCCCTCGCCTTTTCGACGCGATGGGCTTCCGAGGTAACTTCGCGCTGCTGGTGCTTCCGGCGATGGTTCAGGCCGCCGCACTGGCCGCCGTGCTGGTCTCCGTGGTGCTGGTCGACCGGCTGGGCCGACGCCCGATTCTGCTGTCCGGGATCGGCACGATGATCGCCGCCGACGTGATGCTCATCGTGGTGTTCGGCGCGCATTGCCCCGCGGTGTTCGGATTCATCGGCGTGTTGCTGTTCACGATGGGGTTCACTTTCGGCTTCGGGGCGCTGGTATGGGTATACGCCGGAGAGAGTTTTCCGTCCCGGCTACGGTCAATCGGGTCGAGCGCGATGCTCACCGCCAACCTGCTGGCCAACGCAGTTGTCGCCGGCGTATTCCTGACGATGCTGCATTCGCTGGGCGGCGCGGCCACTTTCGGCGTGTTCGGCATTTTCGCGGTGGGCGCATTCGCCTTCGTACACCGGTATGCTCCCGAGACCAAGGGCCGACAACTCGAGGAGATCCGCCACTTCTGGGAGAACGACGGTCGCTGGCCTGACGAATTGGCCAGTACGGCAACGGATGTGCAGCCGTGCCGCTGATCTCTGCAGGCACCGTCGTACTCCAGCAGGGTGTCTGCCGACCGGGTTGGGTGCAAACCTCGGGTGAGCGGATCGTGGCCTGCGGGTCCGGCCTGCCGCCCCGGCCGGCCGACATCGACCTACCCGAGGCCCTGATGGTGCCGGGTTTCGTCGACGTGCACGTGCACGGGGGCGGCGGCGCGACATACACCGACCACAACGACGCAGATATTCTGCGCGCGGCGATTTTTCACCGTCGACATGGCACGACCACCACGCTGGCCAGCACGGTCACGGCGTCGCCCGGCGATTTGCTCACGGCGGTGCGTGCGCTGGCCGAATCGACCCGCGCGGGCGTCGTCGGTGGTATCCACCTGGAGGGGCCGTGGTTGAGCGCGGCGCGCTGCGGCGCACACGATCCTGAGCAGCTGCGCGACCCGGAGCCCGCCGAGATCGAGGCCCTGTTGGCCGCCGGCGACGGCGCAATCCGGATGGTTACGCTGGCGCCGGAACGCTCCGGGAGCGACGACGCGATTGCGCGCTTCGTTGATGCCGGAGTGGTTGTCGCCGTTGGACATACGGATGCGAGCTACGAGCAGACCCGCCATGCCGTCGAGCTCGGCGCGACGGTCGGCACCCACCTGTTCAACGCGATGCGGCCGCTGCACCACCGCGAGCCGGGACCAGCGCTTGCGTTGTTGGAGGATGCACGGGTGACCATCGAGTTGATCGCCGACGGCGTGCATGTCCACCCGGCGATGCTACGAGCGGTGATCGAGGCTACAGGAGCCGATCGGGTGGCGTTGGTCACCGATGCCACCGCCGCGGCGGGACTGGGCGATGGCGAATTTCGGCTCGGTGCAGTGCAGATCGATGTCGTCGGCCGGGTGGCGCGGGTACGGGGGACCTCGACGATCGCCGGCAGCACCGCGACGATGGATCAGCTCTTTCGCGCCGCGGCAGGTTTCGGTTCGGACCGGGACGCGGCGCTGGCCGCTGCGGTGCAGATGACCTCGACGACCCCGGCTCGGGCACTCGGCCTCGACGATGTCGGCAGCTTGCGCGCCGGAGCCGACGCCAACCTAGTTGTGCTGGAACGGGATCTACGGGTCACCAGGGTAATGCGCGACGGCGAATGGCAAGCATAGCGCTAACTACCATTCGCCGTCGCGCTATCTTCAAGCCGCCGCCGGATGGTCCGCGGTCTGCTCGGCCCGGCCGACCAGGAAGGGATAGGCGATGCCGGCGATCGCGCCGCCGATCAACGGCGCGAGCCAGAACACCCACAACTGCTGGGGAGCACCGTTGCCGTTGAAGAATGCGACGGCGGTGGACCGGGCCGGGTTGACCGAGGTGTTGGAGATCGGGATGGCGACCAGGTGGATGCCCGTCAGCGTCAGCCCGATGGCCAAGCCGGCGAAGCCGTTCGGCGCGCGGGCATCGGTCGAGCCGAGAATGACGAACAGGAACATCGCCGTCAAGACGATCTCGGCGAGGATCACCGCGCCGAGTGCGTAATGACCGGGTGAGTGTTCGCCAAAGCCGTTGGCCGCCATGTTGCCCGTCGCGCTGAATCCGGCCTTACCCCGGGCGATGTAATAGATGACCACCGCCGCAAGCAGGCCACCGATCACCTGAACAATCCAATACGCGGGCAATACTTTCCATTCCACGCGGCGGGCCAATGCGGCTCCCAGCGTCACAGCGGGATTGAAGTGCCCACCGGAGATCGTCCCAAATGCGTAAACGCCGACCAGGACGGTCAGACCGAAGGCAAGTGCAACGCCCAGGTAGCCAATGCCCAGCGGGTAGTGGCCGGAGTGGGCCTTCGCCGAGAAAATTGCGCTGCCGCAGCCGCCGAGCACCAGCCAGAAGGTGCCGATCGTTTCCGCTGCCAGTTTGTGGAACAAGTTTGGTGCCGACATCGCCTACCCGCCTTTGCGTAGAGCAACTATTCGTGCCCATGAGGGTGACACGGCTACCCGCCGAAGCACCCTGTCGTGGCCAAATCGTTTCGCGAAAGAGACAGCTGCGACGTTGAGTGCGTTACCTACCCTTTATTTCGTCGTACCAGTCGGGAAAGACCCAGTGCCCCAACGGCGCCCACTGCTGCCGCGGTCAACGCCTGCCGCGTCGTAAGTCCCTCGTTCAACTGCACCCTGGTCGTGATGACCGCGGGCTCGGGCGGTTCTACCAGGGCGGCGAGTAAGTTTTCCGTCGAAGTCGCCGCCCACGCAGTGGCGAAAAGCAGCAGCCGCGCGCTGATGTAGGCAAACACCATCAGGCCCAACACCGGACCAAATGTGGCACCGGCCGGGCTGTGCAGCACGGACTTCAGGTAGATCGACGCGACCAACTTGAACAGTTCAAAGCCGATCGCCGCGATCAGGGCCGCGCGAATCGAGCTGGCAAAGCTCACTGGCTGCCTGGGCAATCGGGCGATCATCCAGCTGAATACCAACCACGACAACAGCACTGACACCAGCATCGATGCACCGCGAAGGATCGCGTCCAGCACCGGCGCGTTGTGAATACCCAGCCACGCCAACACCTGGGCCATCGGCGCCGCGGCGGCGAGCGTACTGAGAGCGAGCGTCGCCAGGATCGCCACAAACGACGACACGATCGCTCCCAGATCGGAGAACTTGGTCCGGAAGTACCCGCGCGAACCCTGGCCCTGGTTCCACATCTCGCTGAGCGCTACCCGCAGATTGGCCATCCAGTTCAAGCCGACCCATGCCGCAGCGACCAAACCGATGATGCCGACCGACGCCCGCGCGTCGATCGCCGAATTCATCAGGTCGACCACTTGCTGACCCAGAGCGCCCGGCACGGCGGCCCTGACCTTACTGTCGATCCCGGTCAGCACATCGGGCCGACGCGACAGCAGGAATCCGCCAGCGCTGAAACCAACCATCAGCAATGGGAACAACGCAAAGATGGTGTAGTAAGTCAGCCCGGCCGCGAAGAAATTGCCCTTAGCTTCTTCGAATCGGTCGTTAGCCCGCATCGCGTGGTCGAACCATCCGAACCGCGCCCGCAGTCGATCCAGAATTCCTGGTTTGGCCGGTTCACTCATGACCACACACTAGGGACGTTTCGGCAGGAGCCCGAGCCGGTCATAGACCCGGTCAACTGTTTTTGCGGCCACATCCTCGGCCCGCGCCGCGCCGGCTGCCAAGACAGCCTCCAATTCGGCTGGATCCGCGAGTAATTCGTCGACCCGGGCTTTGATCGGGGTCACGAATTCGACGACGGCATCGGCGGTGTCCTTCTTCAGGTCGCCGTAGCCGTGCCCGGCGTAACCCCGCACCAGCGCGTCAACCTCGACGCCGGTAACCGCGGACTGGATGCTCAGCAAGTTCGACACCCCGGGTTTGGCGTCGGGGTCGTATCGGATCTCGCGTTCGCTGTCTGTCACAGCGGAGCGAATCTTCTTGGCGGACAACGCCGGAGCGTCGAGCAGACTGATCAGCCCGGCATCGGTGGCGGCCGACTTACTCATCTTCGACGACGGGTCTTGCAGATCGTAGATCTTGGCGGTGACCTTAGCGATGAGTAACTCGGGAACCACAAACGTGTCCGGGAACCGGCTGTTGAACCGCTGCGCGATATCGCGAGCCAGCTCCAGATGTTGACGCTGGTCTTCGCCGACGGGCACCAGTTCGGCGTCGTAGGCCAGCACGTCGGCGGCCTGCAGCACCGGGTAGGTGAACAAGCCGACCGTGGTCGCGTCGCTGCCCTGACGCAGCGACTTGTCCTTGAACTGCGTCATCCGCGACGCTTGGCCGAAACCGGTGAAACAGCCCAGCACCCATGCCAGCTGGGTATGCGCGGGAACGTGGCTCTGCACGAAGATCGTGCTGCGGGCGGAGTCGATACCCAACGCCAGGTACTGCGCGGCGGTGACCAGAGTGCGGCGGCGCAACACTTCGGGGTCCTGTGGGATGGTGATGGCATGCAGGTCGACGACACAGAAGAACGCGTCATAGTCGTCCTGCAACTGGGCCCACTGCGTGACAGCGCCCAGCGCATTTCCGAGGTGCATAGAGTCGGAGGTGGGCTGCACGCCGGAGAAGACCCGGCGGGATCCAGTAGCGTTCATAAGCGCCGCTCCTCCTCATCGCTTCGTCCCCCTCGCCGCTGTGCGGCTGGCGGTGCCCCCACCGCATCGGCGCCGGCGCGGCTCACGGTCACTTGATCTTTTCACGCGGATGCGGCCCGCATTCCCCATGCTTGCGGTACCGGCGGTATCACCTTACTGTCGGCTGCATGCGTCTGCTCGGCTCCTCACTCGTGAGCTCCGCTCACTCGCCGTCGCCTCGAATGACGACTCGTGCGCCCATCCATCTCGGGTCCGGCGAACCGGTACTGCTGCTGCACCCGTTCTTGATTTCGCAGCTGGTATGGCACCAGGTGGCTCCGCGGTTGGCCAACACCGGCCGCTACGAGGTATTCGCCCCGACAATGGCCGGTCACAACGGCGGCCCGTATGCCGGCACCTGGTTTTTGAGCTCGTCGGTGCTGGCCGACCATGTCGAGCGGCAACTCGACGAGCTGGGTTGGGGTACCTGCCACATCGTCGGCAACTCGCTGGGCGGCTGGGTGGCCTTCGAGCTGGAACGTCGCGGGCGGGCACGCACGGTGACCGGCATCGCGCCGGCCGGCGGATGGACCCGGTGGGCGCCGACCAAGTTCGAAGTGATCGCCAAGTTCATCTCGGGAATGCCGTTCTGGGCGCTGGCACGGTGGGCGGGGCCCCGGGCCTTGCACCTGCCGTTCAGTCGTCGGCTGGCCACCCTGCCGATCAGCGCCTCGCCGCACGGGGTCAACGAAAGTGAACT
>Ga0335075_10008201_pt1 | contig 16050 bp, 15 predicted proteins | sample Lox_Sample_24_FD_206723 | JGI IMG/M metagenome (GOLD analysis project Ga0335075, IMG submission 206723) | Soil microbial communities from Loxahatchee National Wildlife Refuge, Florida, United States - Lox_Sample_2.4 | ecosystem: Environmental > Terrestrial > Soil > Wetlands | place: USA... | reverse complement strand
CCAGCGGGTAGCGTTCCTTCCAGTTCGGCCGGACCGGCGCGATCAGCCCTTGCAGGCCGTGGCGGCGGGCGATGTCGCCCATCGCGCGCACGGCGGCCGCGCTCACTCCGCGGCTCTGACCGCCACGTGGGACCATGATCACCAGCGCGCAGAGCACGTTGGCGCCCGGCTCGTCAAAACCGCGCGCGATCGCTCCGTCGATCCCGGCGGGCAGGTCCGCCAGCGTGCCGTCCCAGCGCAGGGGGATGGAGCGGGCGCGGGCGAGTATGTCGTCGCCGTCGCCGACCAGGTGGAACTGGAAGTCAGGCCGCTCCCCGGTCAGGCGTGGCCAGTACTCGTTCAGCACGTCGCCGTGGTTGTTGTACTCGGGCAGCGTGTCCTTGGTCGCCTCCCAGGCTGGCTCGAGCAACTCAGGGCGCTCGGCTGCGGTCGCGATCTCCATGCCGCTCATGCTGATCCTGCCGGCACCGCCCGCGCAACACGTCTTGTGGACCGGACGGGCCGTTAGTCGCACTATAGGGATATGGAGTCCGGTGCGAGCGAAGCCGCGTCGGCCAGGGCTCGCCGCCCGGCCCGTTCGGGATCAGACATCCCGCCGCCGCCAAGTACGGCGCAGGGCTGTTCGTCGATCCCGCCGCCGCCGGTGACCGCGCTGGCCTCGTGCTCGGCGATCCCGCCGCCGCCGGCGACCGTACTGGCGTCCTGCTCGTCCGTGCCGCCGCCGCCGGAGACAAAGCTGGCCTCGTGCTCGCCGATCCCGCCGCCGCCGGCGACCGTACTGGCGTCCTGCTCGTCCGTGCCGCCGCCGCCGGAGACAAAGCTGGCCTCGTGCTCCTCGATCCCGCCACCGCCGGCGACCGTACTGGCCTCGTGCTCGCCGATCCCGCCACCGCCGAGCATCGCGCACCTCGCCCCGGGTGATGACGCGGCGTAAACACGGATGTCGTCCGTGAGCGCGGCGGCTCATGCCCCCCGCGTGCGACAATCGGCCCATGCCGGAACGACTCGAAGTGCAGCGGGCGGTCGCCGCGTCAGCGGGCGAGATCTTCGCCGTGCTCACCGATCCCCGGGGGCATGTCGCCATCGACAGTTCCGGCATGCTGATGGCGGCCAGCGGGGATGCCGTCACCAAGGCGGGCGACACGTTCGTGGTGCACATGGACCGGGAAGCGCTCAACGACTACCCGTTGGGCATGTATGACGTCACGATCGAGATCGTCACGTTCGAGCCGGACCGGGAAATCGCCTGGACCGTCCACGGCCAGTTCGACCTCGGCCACGTGTACGGCTACCGGCTGGAGCCAATCGCGCAGGGCACCCTCGTGACGTCCTACTACGACTGGTCGGCGGTCGACCAGAACTGGAAGGACGCCGCCATCTTTCCCGTCATACCGGAAAGCGCGCTGCGGGCCACGCTCGGGATCCTGGCCCGCACCGCCGCCCCGGGCAAGCCCCGCCCGGTCTTACGATCCTCCTCCGAAGGCTTCCGTGATCGTCGCGGCCACCTTCTTGGCGATACCGAACTCGTTGACCAATCGTGAGATGATCAGGCCGCCGCCGTGAACGCGGAACGTGGTGGTGTTCCCGTCCTGGTTCAGGTGCACGGTGGCAGTGGAAGCCGCCGACTGCTTCACCTTCAGCGCCTCCTGGGCGCCGCTTCCGTGCGTGGTTACCTCGTAGCGGTCGCCGAGCTTGTCGTGCAGCGCCGTCGCGGTCTCTTGCAGGGTTACGGATTTTGCTACTGTCACGGTCGGCATGTCATGTCTCCTTGTCCTCACGAGGCAGTTGGTAGCTGGTCGCTGCGCTCGGATCCGGCTGTTTCGGTGTCTTCCTGGACCCCCCACCGGAGTCCGAGCAGGGCCACAAGTGCGGCGACCGCCATGATCGCGCACATCGCGTAGAGCACGTCGTGGGTGGCGCTGGCGAAGTCCGCGCGGATGAACTGCGGGATGGCGGCGACGTTCCCGTTGCCGCCCTGCAACTGGGCGATCTTGGCGGCCTGCGCCGACGCCGCCGGACCGGGCACGCCCTTGCCGGTGAGCGAAGACGTGATCGCGGACCGGAACTGGCTGATCAAGAGCGTGCCCAGGATGGCGAAGCCAAGGCTGGCGCCGTAGTTGCGGACGGTCTGGGTGATGCCGGTGGCCTCTCCGTAGGAGAACCTGGATGCCCGGTTGATCGCGTCGGTGTTGGCCTGCCCGAGCATGAGCCCCATCCCGGCCCCGGCCAGGACGATGTACCACACCTGGGCCCCGGCGTGCAGGTCGGTCACCTTGCCGGCCCACAGGCCGAATCCGACCGCCGCCAGCACGCAGCCGAACAGGACCGGCCGCTTGGCCCCCACCCGGTCCAGCATCCGGCCGCCGATCTGGGCGCAGACCACGAAGCCGAGGAAGAAGTACAAGATGAGCAGGCTGGAGGTGGTGGCCTTCTCCGCCAGGGCGATCTGCCCGTAGATGCTGGCGAAGAAGAACACCGGGATGAACGCCATGCTGGCGACCCCCAGGATGATGTTCTGCACCAGGAACACCCGGTTGCTGAAGATGCGCACGTTGATCAAGGGCGAGGCCGTGCGCCGCTCGACGGTGAAGAACACGATCAGCAGCACCACGCCCGCGGCGATGCTCGCCTCGATGGCCGGGTTGCCCCAGCCCCACAGCGAAGACTGCTGGAATCCGAACACGCTCAGCCCCACCCCGCCGACGATCAGGGCCAGGCCCCGGTAGTCCATCGGCGCCGGGCGGGCTTCGTTGGCCGGCTTGGAGATGGCGATCAGCACCAGCGCGATCAAGGCGACGGGGATGTTGATCCAGAAGATCGCCCGCCACGTCCACTCGATCAGGTACCCGCCCGCGATCGGGCCGATCGCGGTCAGCGCCCCGGCGATGCCGAAGAACAGCGCCAGCGCCCGGCCGCGTGAGCGCAGGTCGAAGGTCACCACCACGATGGCGATCGCGGCCGGGAACATGATCGCGCCGCCCGCGCCCTGCAGCGCGCGGAACGTCACCAGCCACGCCTCGGCGGCGCCGCCGCTCGGGGTCGCGCCGCACAGTGCCGACGCGCCCGCGAAGATGATCACGCCGAGCACGACCATCCGGCGATGCCCGGCTATGTCGGCCAGCCGGCCGCCGAAGGCGAACAGGGCCGCCAGCGCCAGCAGGTAGGCGTTGATCCCCCATTGCATGCCACTGCTGGACAGGCCCAGGTTGTGCTGGATCGTCGGCGCGGCGATCGAGACGATGGTCTGGTCGATGAAGGTCATCGCGACCGCGAAGATCATCGCCGCCAGGATCAGCGGCCGCGACTGGCCGGTCCCGGTAGCGGACATAGTGCTCATCGTTTCTCATCCCCCCTGCTGAGCAGGCTCTGACAACGCCTGTGGTGTCAGGCTCACATGGCCACAGCCGCGGAACAAGGGGTAACTCGCTCAGGCACTCTTCGGCCCGGCCGAACAATCCAGTCTCCGCTGTTGGGCCGCGTTGGTTTCTGGTCTGGTCATGAGGACGATCGATGCTGGCCATCTGGTATTTGATCCCTCTTGTTCGCTTCTGCGTACAGTGCGACTCGGCCACTGTGGGGTGCCCGGACTGGAGGTAATCAGCATGTGCCAGGAAATCCTGTGCCAGCACGGCGGGGACGCTGACCCGTCGTCGCAGTCACCGAACGGACCGGACCGGCGGGCGTTCCTGCGCACGGCCGGGCTGACCGGGGCGGGGGTGGCCGGCGCGGCGGCCCTGGGCGCCGGGGCGGTGTCCCGGACGGCATCGGCGCAGACCGCGGCGGCCGAGACTACGGCGGCCAGGTCCGGCCCGGGTACCTGGAACCCCGATCCGGACAGCCCGCGGTTCACCCTGGCGGTCATGCCCGATACGCAGTTTCTCTACTGGGGCTCGCAGGGCAGCGTGAACCCCGAGCCGCAGGAGGAGTCCTTCCGTTACGTCATCGCCAACAGCGCGAGCGAGTCGAACATCGTCTTCATGGCGCACCTCGGTGACCTGACCGAAGACGCGCAAGCCTCCTCCTTCGGCTATGTCAGCCAGGCGTTCGACATCCTCGACGAGCAGCGGGTCGGCTACAGCGTGCTGGCCGGCAACCACGACGTCAGCGGCGACGACACCCGCGGCAGCACGCCGTACCTGCAGGCCATGGGCCCGCAGCGGTTCAAGGGCGCGGCCACGTTCGCCGGCTCGGACTCGACCGGGTACAACACCGCGCACATCTTCCGGGCCGGCGGCCGGGAATGGCTGCTGCTCGCCATGGACTGGCGAACCTCCTCCGGCGGGTTCGCGTGGGCCAACCAGTTCATCGCGGACAACCCGGCCCTGCCGGTACTCCTCACCACCCACGAGATCATCGGGTCGACCTACGACGACAACGTCTACCCGTATCAGTCCGGAGACCCGGAGAACGACGCCGCGTTCTCCAGCTACGGGCAGACGGTGTGGGACAGCCTGATCAACGAAAACGACCGGATCTTCCTTGCCCTCAACGGCCACTACTGGCCGCCGGGACGGATGACGGCCCAGAACGCCGCCGGCCACGACGTCCACCTGCACATCACGAACTACCAGAACCGGTACTTCGGCGGCGGCGCGATGCTGCGGCTTTACCACTTCGACCTGACGCGGAACACCATCGACGTGGAGACGCTGTCGCCGTGGGCGCTGACCCGCCCGCCGCAGCAGCGCAACGTGCTCGCCGCGCAGGAGGCTCAGCTCACCACCGCCGTGGACCGGTTCGCGGTGCCAGTCGATTTCGGAACCCGGCTCCCCGCGCCGGCCACGACGATCGGGCTGGCGACCACCACGGCGCTGGTGAAGCCCGCCCGGCCCGCGAGCTCGGTGCTGCTCCCCGGCACCCTCGCCTACTGGCGGTTCGACGACGGCGGCGCGAACGGCACGCCGGTCGCCGCGGGCACCACGATCAGCGACCTGTCCGGTCACGGCAACGACCTGAGCACGCTCGTCACCGTGCCAGGCAGCCCGGGCACCGCGCTGACCTGGTCCAGCGATCACGCGCCGAGCCAGCCGGGGCATGGCAGCCTGTACTTCGCCGGCGGCCAGAACCCGCTGCAGGGGGCGTACTTCACGACCGGCGCGAACGCCCCGCTGAACACCGAGACGTTCGCGGGCGGCTTCACCGTCGAGGTCTACGTGAAGATCCCGCTGGACTGGAACTCGGACAACAACTCGTGGATGGCAGTGCTCAGCCGGTGGGGCGAGAGCGGCCAGGCCGGCAAGTACGGCCAGAACACCGACCCGAACGAGCCGATCGCGACGTTCAGCTTCTCCAACGACCGCGAACCCCAGTGGAACGTCTACCCGCTGAACCTCACCTACCCGACGACCAACTGGGGCCAGGGCCTGCCCGAGGACACCTGGTGGCACCTGGCGGTGGTCAACGACGGCAAGCACACCGTCATGTACATCGAGGGCTGCCCGACTGTCGACAACCCGACCCTCATCCAGTCCACCGGCATCACGCAGCTCGCACTGCCGTGGGCGCTCGGCGGCTACGAGTACGGCGGCGCGATCAACCAGATCTTCCACGGCTGGGTCGGCGACGTCCGCATCGTGAACCGGCCGCTGCCAGTCGGCGAGTTCTTGCTCTACCAGTAACGGCGGCACCCGGCACGGGAACCACAAGGACTCTGCTACTCCAGGAGTTCCGATTCATACCTGCGGTATATCTCCGGATGCTCCGCTGGATCAGACGCATGGAGCTGGCTGATCAGCTCGTCCAGCCGGGCCGGCAGGATGATGATGAACCGCGACGGCCCCGGCCCGGCGTTGCCGAAGGTGTGCGGAGTGCCGGCGGGCACGAGGACGGTGGCGCCGGCCGGGGCGGTGACCTGCCGGCCGGTGAACCGGAACCGCAGCGTGCCGGACACGACGTGCCAGGCCTCGTCATCGGCGTGGTGGACGTGCAGGGGGGCCACCTCGCTCTCTGCCCCGTCAGCGGTCCAGTCCCCGATTACCAGGGTTGTTCCCCTGACGGCCCGGCCGCCGCGGCCGGGTCCGGGTGAGATGATCACCGGCTCTGATGGCATGTCGTGACCGTGGCCTGTCAGCTGCCCGGATACGTTCCGAAGGTCCAGGTGACCGACCAGGGGTCCACGGCCGTGAATGTCCGGTTGCCGTAGTGGGCGTCCTGCAGTTCCCGGGTGATTTCCAGGCCGGCGGCCTTGACCCGCTGGTAGAGACCGTCGGGGTCCGGGGTGACGACGTACAGCCAGTTTGGCGCTGGGCGGTCCCAGCGGCGGATGATGATGCCCCCGCTGCCGTGCGGCCAGCGCAGCTCGATCTCGGCGTAGCTGCCCGCCTCTTCGCCCGGGATCAGGGCGGTCGGCTCGAAGCCGAAGGTGGCGACCAGGAAATCGATCGCTGCGTGCGGTTCGGGGTAGGGGACGCTCGGCCAGATAGTTGGCGGCGGGTGGGGCGAACTTGGCGTGACGGCGGTGGTCACGGCTGGAATGGTATTCGTCACGTCCTCAGCGTGCGCCGCGGCCGGATCGCTGGTCTTGGAGAAATGGGAGTTCCTCGGACATCCACTCGCCTGGCGTGCAGCCGGCCAGCCGCTTCCAGTCGTTGGTCAGATGGGCCTGGTCGAAGTACCCGCATTCCACCGCGGTCTGAGCCAGGCTGGCCGCCGGAGCGGATCGCAGCCATCGGCGGGCCTGACCGAAACGCATAATCCGGGCCACTGTTTTGGGGGGCAGGCCGAGCTCGGCGCGGACCAGCTGTCCAAGGTGGCGGCGGCCCAGCCCGACCTCGTCGGCAAGCCTGGTGACCGGCACGCAGCCGGCCGCGCCGGCGAGCCTGCGCCAGACAGCGTCGACCACGGCCGGGTAGTCCTCGTCAGTCACCCATTCCGCCAGCACGGTGTCCAGAACCCGCACTCGCCCCGCCGGGCCCGATGCGCCGGCCAGCCGATCCGTCAGCTCCTGGGCCCGGCGCCCGGCGACCTCCTCCAACGGCCACACCCCCTGGGCGAGCGCTGCGGCAGGCAGCCCCAGCAAGGCCCGTGAGCCTCGCGGGGTCAGCGCGAGCTGGACCCCGCGCTGAGTGCCGTCGTGGACGATGCCGACCGGGCCGGACCGCAGCCCAGCGATCGTCGCGACAGCAGCGACATCAGCGTGACCAGCGCGGCGCACGGTGAGCGGCGCGCCGACACTGACCACCAGCGCGAGAGTTCCATCGGGCAGGCCGCGATGACGCCCTGGCGGCCAGCCCGCCATATCGAAGTCGGCGTAACTGGACACAAACGGCCGCAGCCGACGGGTCGGCCTCACCCGCCGCCGAGCCTGAGCAGCCGCTCGGCGTTCAGCCCCGCCACCTTCGCCTTGTCCGCGGGCGGCAGCGGCAGCGCGTCGAGCATCTCGCGCCCGGACGCGTTCGCCGCGTAGGGGTAGTCCACGCTGAACAGCACCCGGTCGATCCCGAACACCGAGATCGTGCACAGCACCGGCGGCAGGCTGAACATCGCGCTCGTCGTCACCCACACGTGCCGCAGGAAGTACGCGGACGGCGGCTCGGCGAGCCCCGTCAGGGACGGCGGCAGCACGTCGTCGATGCGCTGGAGCATGATCGGGACCATCTCGCCGCAGTGCCCGATGATCACCCGCAGCCGCGGGTGGCGCTCGAAGACGCCGGCGGCGACGAGCCGCAGCGCGTGCAGGCCCGCCTCCGAGTGCCAGCCCCAGGCGGTGGTCGCGAGCACGCCCGCGACCGGGGCGGACAGCCCGCCGTAGAGCACGTCCCGCAGCGACGCCGGCGGCGGCGCCGGATGCAGGTAGAGCGGCACGTCGAGCGTCTCGAACCGGGTGAGCAGCGGCGCGAAGCGCGGATCGTCGAGGAACGCACCGTCCGTTCCGAATGTGCTGTTGACCATTGCCCCGACGAACCCCAGCTCGCCGACCGCCCGGGACAGCTCGTCGGCCGCCGCGGCGGGGGATCCGGTCGGCAGCGTGGCGAACCCGGCCAGCCGCTCCGGGTGCCGGGCGACCGCGGCCGCCAGTTCGTCGTTGGCCCGCCGCGCGGCCGCCACCCCGGCGGCTTCCGGCATGCCCTGCGCGGCCGGATTGGAGTGGGAGACCACCTGCAGGTCGATTCCGGTGGCGTCCATGTCCGCGATCCGCGCCTTGTCCAGGTCGCGGAGTGCCGCGTCGAGCTGCTGCCCGCCGGGCCGGGCAAGCGGACCGGTGCCGGGGGCCGCGGCGAGCTCGGCTGTCCAGAAGTGCTCCTCCAAGGCAATGGTTCGCATCTGCCTATCCTGGCATCCGGAACCGGGGCAGCGGGGAGGGGAGCAGCAGCAGCGCGCCGAAGATCCCGCCTCCCACCGCGATCCACAGCGCGGACCGCAGCCCGAGCATGCTGCCGAGCAGCCCGCCGAGCAGCGCCCCGGGCGGCCGGGTGCCGTAGTTGATCGCCTGGAACGCGCCCGACACCCGGGACCGCACCGGCGCGGGGATGACGACGGCGAAGATCGCGCCGATGGTGATGTCGAGCACCATCACGCCGAACCCGCTGGCGAACTGCGCGCTGAACAGCATGGCCAGCACCGCGGCGCCGTGCACGCTGTAGGCGAGCGGCACCAGCGCGAGCGGCCCGGTGAAGATCAGGCAGCCCGCCACGTACACCAGCCCGGCGCCCAGCCGCGAGGTCAGCCGCTTGCACAGCACCGAGCCGAGCATCCCGCCGAGCGCTGCCGCGCCGATGACCAGGCCGAGGACGCCGGGCCGGACGCCCAGGTCACGCACCGCGTAGAGCATGAACAGCGCGTTGAACATGAAGTAGAAGAAGTTGACCACCGCGACGCCGGTCAGCGATGCCCGGACGATCGGCGAGGTCCTGATGAGCTTCAGGCCCGTCGAGACCCCCTCGCTGCCGTCGGACGACGGCGGCTCGGCCGGCCGGATCATGGCCAGCTGGACGGCCGAGCCGAAGTACGACAGCGCGTCCGCGACGACGGCGTACGGCGCGGTGAGCGCCTCCACCAGCAGCCCGCCGGCCGACGGCCCGCCCATGAACGACAGCGACCGGCTGCCGTAGATCAGCGACTGCCCGTCGACGTACCGCTCGGGCGGCACGATCGACACGAACAGCGTCCCGTCCGACACGGTGAACAGCACCGTCAGCGCGCCGGTGACGAACGTGACCAGGTACATCTGCACGAGCGTCAGGGCGTGCAGGGCGTAGCAGACCGGGATGGTCGCCAGCGCCACGGCCCGGCCGAGGTCGGCGGCGATCATCGTCTTCCGCTTGCCGCGGCCGTCGACCCAGGCCCCGGCGTGCAGCCCGAACAGCAGGCTGGGCAGCCATTGCACCGCGGTCAGGTACCCCATCTCCGCGGCGCCCGCGTGCAGCACCAGAACGGCCGTGAGCGGGACGGCAACCGAGGACACCTGGTCACCAAACACCGAGACCGTTGACGCCCCCCAGTACCGCCGGAACACCCTGTCGCGCAGCAACGGCGGAACCAGGCTGCGGGATGCCGCACCTGGATTCATAGCCATCAAAGCGTAATGGGCAGAACCAGGACAATGCACGCGTCGCGGGGCATCTGAGTAGCTAATGCTGCCCGACGCTGACCGTCCGGCCGGGGCGCGCTACTCCGCGACGGGCTCCGGTGTCTCGTCGATTCCCGGCAGCCATTCGGCGTCCGTGTCGGTGGCCGGCATCCAGTCCTTCGGCCTGATGAGCGCCTCGCGGGCGGCCATGAACAGCAGGTAGGGGATGAGGTCGACGGAGCGGCGCAGGAACCACTTGGTGCCCTTGGTGGCCATCCAGAAGAAGTCGTCGCGGCGGGTGGGGCACGGGCTGGTCGGCTCCGGGTCGGGCCGGCTGGCGACCGGATGCCCCGAGGCGGCGAGCGAGTCCCAGAACCGGCAGGCGATCAGCCGGTGCCCGCGCTCGTTGGGGTGCAGCCGGTCCACCGACCAGTTGCGGCGGTCGTAGGTCTCCGGGTCGCGCGCCGCGTCCCAGTGCAGGGTTCCGTACCGGGCGGCTACCTGGTCGAGTTCGGCGTTGACCGCGCGGTAGCGCCGCGACAGCGGCCGCGCGAGCCCGGCGGGCAGCCCGAACATCCGGGCCGGGTCCGGCAGCCGCATCGTCAGCACGGCGGCGCCGCTGGCCTGGAGCGCGGCGACGGTCCTGGCGGCGGCCTGGCCGGTCCGCACCGGGTCGAAGCCGGCCCGCAGCGTGTCGTTGATCCCGACGACGACGGTGGCGACGTCGGGCCGCAGCGCGAGCGCCGCCGGAAGCTGGTCGCGCTCGACGTGCTTGGCCTGCGCGCCGATCGTCGCGAGATTGTGCAGCTCTGGGTCGGGGAGCCCGGCGGCTAGGTGCCGCGCCCAGCCCCGCCAGCAGCCCGCTGGGCCCGCTGGGTCGGGGTCTCCCATGCCCAGGGTGATGGAGTCACCGAGAGTCACGATCAGCGTCATGGTTTTACCTGCCCGAAAGGACGAAACGAGTCGGTGTTGAGTGCTTCATGAACAGCCAGGAAAGCGGCGACCGACGCCTGCCAGCCGAACTCTTCGGCGCGGGCCCGCGCCGCCGCCCGCCGCGCGACCGCGTCCCTGGCGAGGACGGCGCGCACGCCGTCGGCGAAATCCTCGCCGCTGACCGCGATCCCGGCGTCGCCGATCACCTCGGGCAGCGCGCTGGCCGCGCTGACCACGACCGGCGTGCCGCACGCGAGGGCCTCGAGCGCGGCGAGCCCGAAGGTCTCCACCGGGCCGGGCGCGACCACCACGTCCGCGCTGGCCAGCAGGGTGGCGAGGTTCTTGGGGTCGGTGACGAAGCCGGCGAACTGCACCGGCAGTGCCCGGTGCCGCGCCGCGCGCTCCAGCCCGGCGCGCAGCGGGCCGTCTCCGGCGACGACGAGCACCGCGTCCACCCCGGCCGCCCGCAGCCCGGCGAGCGCGGCGAGCGAGCGTTGCGGTTTCTTCTCCACGGACAGCCGCCCGCAGTGCACGAGCAGCGTCTGGCCCGGTTCCGCGTAGCCTTCCCGCACCGTGTCGCTGTACCGCTCGGGGCTGAACAGCTCCAGGTCGACCCCGAGCGGGATGCGGGTCAGGTTGGGCGTGCCGATCCGCTCGAATTCGGCCGCCGCCCACCTCGTGGTGCAGACGATCCGCCGGTAGTTCCGCGCGCTGCGGCGGTTGAGCGCGTCCGCGAGCGCGGTGGCCGTGTCGCTGAGCAGCCGGCTGCGCCACCGTGACATCCCGGACACGTCGGCCGGCAGGCTGAACAGCCCGGTGAGACTCTCATGCGAGACCATCACCGCGGGCACGCCGTGCGCGCGCGCCCACTGGCCGGTCCAGCGCAGCGTGGTGCGGTCAGACACCTCGAGCCGGTCCGGCCGCAGGTCGGTGAGCAGCGCCGCGAGCCTGCGGCGGCCGAACATCGCCCGGTACCGGCCGGTGAACGGCACGATGGGCCCGTACCGGGTGATGACCCTGCCTTGGGGGGTCAGCTCGTCGCCGGGGCGGCGGCCGGGAATGATCAGCACCGGGTCGTGGCCGGCGGCCAGGTAGCCGGCGCCGAGCTCGCGCAGCGCGGTGCGCATGCCGCCGGACCGAGGCCCGACGTAGTTGGCCAGCCGCACGATCCGCATGCTCCGGTCAGCCTCCCTCTCGCCAGCCAGCCAGCCCGTCGGCACCCGCTCAGGCTGCCATCGAGGCCGGCGTGGCCGTGGCGCCGATCACCGCGGCGTAATGGCCGATCAGCTCGTCGGTCAGGGCGGCCCAGGACCGGTTGAGCACCCGGCGCCGAGCCGCTTCGCTCATCGCCGACCGCAGTGGCTGGTCGGCGGCGAGCTTGCCGACGGCCGCGGCGAGCGCGCCCCCGTCTTCCGGCGGGACGAGGAATCCGGTGACGCCCTCGTCCACCAGGTCGAGCGGTCCGCCCACGGCCGGCGCGATCACGGGCAGCCCGCTCGCCGCGGCTTCCTGGATCGTCTGGCCGAAGGTCTCGAAGGGGCCGGTGTGCACGAAGACGTCCAGGCTGGCGTAGATCCGCGCCAGGTCCTCGCCGTGCCGTTCGCCGAGGAACACCGCCGACGGAAGCGATCGCCGCAGGTCGTCCTCCAGCGGGCCGCCCCCGGTCACCGCGAGCCGGACTCCCGGCAGGCCAGCGACGGCAGCGAGCAGGTCGACCCGCTTCTCGATGGCGAGCCGGCCCACGTAGCCGACGATGATCTCGCCGTCGCGCGCGATCTCGGCGCGCAGCCGGTCGTCGCGCTTGGCGGGGTGGAACCGCTCGATGTCGACGCCGCGCCCCCACAACCACACCCGTTCCATCCCGTGGGCGAGCAGGTCGGCGGACGTCGCGCTGGACGGGGCGAGGGTGCGCCCGGCCGCGTTGTGGATGTCGCGCAGCCAGCGCCACGCGAACGTTTCTGTGACCGCGCCAAGCCGGTAGGCGCGGGCGTAGTTCGGGAGATCGGTCTGGTAGACGGCGACGACGGGCAGGTCCATGGCCTTGGCCACGTGGCTTCCCCAGGCGCCGAGCGCGACCGGGCTGGCCAGGTGCACCACGTCGGCGCGGTGCCTGGTGACGGCGCGCCGGGTGCGCGGCGTCGGCAGGCCGAGCCGGAACGTGGCGTAACCGGGCAGCGGGACGGACGGGACCCGTTCCACGGGGTAGCGGAACTGGCGGTCAGCGCTCGTGGTATCGCGCGCGGACTCCGGGGCAATGACCAGAGGGTGGTGGCCTTTGCGGGCGAGGTTTTCTGCAATGCGCGCTACGCAGTGTGCGACGCCGTTGACATCTGGCGGGAACGACTCCGTAATGATCGCGATCCTCATGTAATCAAGTTCTCCCACGGTGAGAGAGAACTCCGCCAAGACACCGTTACGGCTGGACGAACGCTCGATGACAATTAATTACTGATCGGTCAGGAAGAACTCACCACCGCACGCTGTTGGCCATCTTCGTGGCCGATATCGCACCTTTCCTGACCCTGAACGGCGCGCCGCTTTCCGTGCTCGACCTGGCGCCCATCCCTGACGGCGGCAACGCCGGCGCCGCGCTGCGCGCCACGATCGAGCTCGCCAGGCGCGCCGAGCAGCTTGGCTTCACCCGGTTCTGGGTGGCCGAGCATCACGGCATGCCGGGCATCGCCAGCTCGTCCCCGCCGGTGCTGATCGGGCACATCGCCGACGCGACCACCACGATCCGGGTCGGCTCGGGCGGCGTGATGCTGCCGAACCACCCGTCGCTGGTCGTCGCCGAGCAGTTCGGCATGCTGGAGGCGCTCCACCCGGGCCGCATCGACCTGGGCATCGGCCGCGCGCCCGGCACGGACCAGGCGACCGCCGCGGCACTGCGGCACCGCGGCCCGGACGAGTTCCCGCGCCAGCTCACCGACCTGCTGGGCTTCTTCACGGGGGAGTGGCCGGCCGGCCACCCCTACGCGACGGTCCGCGCGGTGCCCGGCGAGGGCAACGGCCCCGACATGTGGCTGCTTGGCTCCAGCGGCTACAGCGCGCAGGTGGCCGGCGCGCTGGGCCTTCCGTTCGCGTTCGCGCATCACTTCATGCCGGCGAACACGCTTCCGGCGCTCGCCCTGTACCGGGAGTCGTTCCGCCCGTCGGCGGCCCTGCCCGAGCCGTACGCGATGGTCGCGGCCGGGGTGATCTGCGCCGACACCGACGAGCGGGCCCGCTTCCTGGCCGGCTCGTCCGCGCTGTCGTTCCTGCGGCTGCGCCAGGGCCACCCGGGCCAGGTCCCGTCCCCGGAGGAAGCCGCCGCCTACCCGTACAGCGACCTGGAGCGGGCGTTCATCGCCGACCGGCAGTCCACCCAGCTCATCGGCGCCCCGGACACGGTCCGCTCTGGCCTCGAGGACCTGCTCAAGCGCACCGAGGCCGACGAGCTGATGATCACCACCCAGACTTACGACCCGGCCGACCGGCTCCGCTCTTTCGAGCTAGTCGCCGCGGCGGTATCCGCCAGCTGACCCGCCTGGCGCGGTCCTGTTCCCATTTATCCCGAACGGACCCGTCGTGACTCCCGCCCCGCACCCCTTTCCTCCTGCGGGGATCCCCGCCACCCGCTCCCCGCGGGAACTCCCGCCACCCTTCTCCCCGCGGGACCCCGGCCACCCTTCTCCCCGCGGGACCCCGCCCCACCCCGCGGGACCCCACCCCACCCCACCCCCCGGAACCCCACCCCACCCCCCGGAGAGGGGTATCAAATCGGATATTTCATTCTTTATCCAATTATTTCTCCCTGTCCAAGAGCGGCCACGGCGGCCAACCTTCATCATTGGGTGTCGTTAGGGGGTCTATAGCACCAGTAACGACACCCAATGATGGCCTGTACCGCTCTCAATACCCCTGCAGGGTATGGGTGAAGGGGGCCGCGTCCCTAGGCGTCGCGGCGCAAGACGACCGCGACGGTGATGGCGAGCAACGCCGCGGCGAGCAGCACGAAGATGCCCGTCTCGATGCCCTGGAACGCCCAGTAGCGACTGGCCGGCTGGTACGTCACGTAGCCGCGGATGCCGTGCGCCTGCGCGCAGGACAGCACGGCGTGGTAGGTAGCGGGCGTGAATGGCCCGTTGCCCGAGGCTGCCTGGCACTGGCCCGGCAGCGCGGTGACCGGGAGCCCGCTGGTGGCACCGCCGAGCACCGGCCCGTTCGTCGCTTGCGGGATGCTGATCGGCTGGCCGTTGGCGCCCACGTACCCAGCGGCGAGCTGCCAGGCGGACCCGGCATTGAACGCGCCGTTGACCGGGAAGTAGCTGGTCACCGCCGTCATGAAGTGCGCCCGCAGCCAGAAGAAGACCACCATCCGGACCGCGATGAACCCTGCCAGCGTGACGGCGATCGCGGGCACCGTCCGGCGCAGCAGCGCGCCCGCGGTGATGCCGAGGGCCACCGCGAACACCGCGTACCCCACCGGGACGATGCCCATGATGTCGAACCGGCCGGGCTTGAACGCGTCCGCCTGTAGCGCGTTGTCCGGCCCTGACCACCAGGTGACGAGCGCCGACACGATCCCGCCGATGGCGGCCGCCGCGAGCAGCAGCCAGCCGGCCTTGGCCACGAGCCAGCGCCGCCGGGTGACGCTCTGCGTCCACGCGTACTGGCTCGTGCCGGTCTCGAACTCGTGCGCCAGCAGCGGCGCGCCGAGCAGGATGCCGAGCACGGCCGGCACGCCCAGCGTCATGATCACGAGGAAGCCGACCGCGTGACTGCCCAGGAACAGCGTGTTCGCCAGGTTGCCGCACGAGTGAGCGGCGGTGCACGCGGCCAGCGCGGAGTGCCACTGCGAGGCGACCTGCACCCCGGTGACCAGCAAAAGCGCGGTGAACGCGGCCAGCAGCGCCGCGGCGATCGCCGCCTGCGCGCGATACTGCCGCCAGGTGACCCAGCTCATTACGCGTCCCTCCGTCGGACGATGACGAACGTGACCGCGATCAGCGCGGCGGCCAGCAGCAGGTAGATCCCGGTCTCGATGCCCTGGAACGGCCAGTACCGATAGGCGGGCTGATAGGTGGCGAACCCGCGCCAGCCGTGCGCCTGCATGCAGGAGAACACGGCGGACATCGAGCCGGACTTGCCCGACGCGGGCGTCGAGCCGATCAGCCGCTGGCAGACGGGCTGAAGCGCGGGATACAGGTCGCCCCAGCCCGCCGGCACGACCACCCCGGTGCCGCTGACGGCGCCCTGGGAGAACACCCAGGCCTGCCCCGGCGGCGTGAACGAGCCGCCCACGGTGTAGTAGGTCGTGACCGCCGCCAGGTAGTGCGGACGCAGCAGATCGCTGATCAGCAAGCGCACTCCGATGAACCCGCCGAGCACGACGGCGATCGCGGGGAGGCTCCGGCGGGCGACGGCGCCCGCGGCGATGCCGAGCGCCATGGCGAACACCGCGTACCCGATGGGCACGATGCCCTGGGTGTCGAACTGGCCGGGGGCGAACGCGCCGGCGGTCATCGCGTTGACCGGCCCGGACCACCAGGTGGTCAGGGCCGCGACCACGCCGCCGCAGGCCGCCGCGGCGAGCAGCAGCCAGCCCGTCTTGACCGCGAGCCAGTGCG
>Ga0335075_10008200_pt1 | contig 16051 bp, 14 predicted proteins | sample Lox_Sample_24_FD_206723 | JGI IMG/M metagenome (GOLD analysis project Ga0335075, IMG submission 206723) | Soil microbial communities from Loxahatchee National Wildlife Refuge, Florida, United States - Lox_Sample_2.4 | ecosystem: Environmental > Terrestrial > Soil > Wetlands | place: USA... | reverse complement strand
TGCGCGCCGGATCCTCGTCAACCGTGCCGTGAGCGGTGCGGACAAGCGCGCCCGCATTCGGAGCGAGCTGAGCGGAGCGGCGCCGACCGATCGCGCTGACGACGCCGCGATCGCGGACGCGATCGGCATCCACGACGAGCTGATGGGCGCGCTCGCGGAACTGCCGCCGCGCCAGCGCGCCGTGCTCGTGCTCCGCTATTTCCTGGACCTTCCCGAAGCCGAGGTCGCGGCCGCCCTGAAGTGCTCCCTCGGCACCGTCAAAAGCACCGCCTCTCGAGGACTCGCGCGACTCGAGCAGGCGATGCGACCGACCAACGCAACAAGGAGCATCACGACATGAACGATCAACTCGAATCCGAGCTGCGCACCGCGTTGCTCGATCGCGCGAGCCTCGTGCCCGCCGCGAGCATTGAGCGCCTGACCCGCGTGGACTACCACCCGCGCGGGAGTCGGTTCAGACCCCCGGTTGCGATCGGCGCGACCGCGATCGCCGCGGCCGCGTCGGGCGCGGCGGTGCTGGTCGTCTCGCTTGGGGCCGGCGCGAGCAATGCGTTCGCCGGCTGGACCCCCAAGCCCACCCCGCCGGCGCCTGGGCAGATCCAGGCGGCGCAGGCCAGCTGTGAGTCGGGTCAATCCCCGATCGCCGGCCTGCCGCTGATGCTCGCCGACACCCGCGGGCCGTTCACGTTCTCGGTCTACGGCGACAACGACGCGAGCTCGACATGCATCGAGGGCCCCTCCTTCACCGCGGTGGCGACGAGCGAGTCCAGCATGCCGGTGAGCGTGCCGGCCGGCCAGATCACCATGTCGAGCGCTCATCCGCCGAGCCACGCCCGCGCGCCGTACTCGTTTGCCGACGGACGAACCGGCGACGGCGTGAGCGGCGTGACCCTGGTACTGGGCGACGGCACGACGGTGCAGGCGACCGTGGGCAACGGCTGGTTCGTGGCCTGGTGGCCTGGCGAGGAGGGCGTCAAGTCCGCCCAGCTGACCACGCCGGCCGGCGTGAAGACCCAGACGTTCAACATCCCGCCGGGCCTGCCCGGACCGGGCGGCGACTCGGCCGGCAGCGAGAGCGGCGGCGGAAGCGCGAGCACCATCGGACCTGCCGCCCATGGTGGGGGCGAGTCGATCCAGAGCTTCGGCGGCAGCGCGTCGCAGTAAGGCACGCATCAGGACACGGATCCAACCCGATCGAGGCCGACGCCTCGATCGGGTTGTGCTTTTCTTGCACGCGTGCGCAAGGCGTTGCCGATCCTTGTCCTCGTGGTCACGATCGCCGGGTGCGGAAGCAGCTCGAGCTCGTCGGCCAGCAAGTCGGCCGCCAGTTCGGCGACGAGCACGGCGGCCGCCTCCCCGCCGAGCACGACCACCTCGAGCGGGTCGGCGCCGTGCCAGAACGTGGCGCTCCCGGCGGCGGAGGGCCCGCAGCACATCCCGCCGCCCCACCTGACGCTCAACCCGAGCCGCACCTACACGGTCACGGTGGTGACCAACTGCGGCACGTTCGCGTTCACGCTTGACGTCAAGCAGCAACCGAAGACCTCGGCCTCGATCTACTACCTTGTCAAGCGCGGCTTCTACAACGGGCTGACCTTCCACCGGGTGGCGGCGGGCTTCGTGATCCAGGGCGGCGACCCGGCCGGCAACGGCACCGGCGGTCCCGGCTACACGGTGGTGGAAGCTCCGCCGGCAAACACCCAGTACGTGCTCGGAGACGTGGCGATGGCCAAGACGCAGGCCCAGCCGGCAGGTGCCTCGGGCAGCCAGTTCTTCATCGTCACCGCGCCGAACGTGACCCAGTCGGCCGGTCTGATGCCGGACTACGCGCTCGCGGGGAAGGTGGTCTCTGGGATCAGCGTGGTCGAGAAGATCGGCTCGCTCCCGACCAACCCGCCCCAGGATGGCATGCCGACGACACCGGTCGTGATGTCGAGCGTGACCGTGTCGACCAGCTAGAACCTCCCGCCCGGCCCACGGGCGAAGACTCATAGCTGCGGGCCGAACCGACGAGGCCTGCGGCCTCGCGGCCCGCGTATCGCTACCTTCCGGCCCGTGTTGGCCAGCCTGCGCGTCGAGGACCCCGAGCAGCGATTAGCCGCGGTCCGCTTGTGCTCGGACCTTCCGCTCTCCGACCCGGAGTTCGTCCGCGAGGACGGCGGGTGGGTGCTAAAGCTGCCGCCCACCGGGCTGGCGCGCCTCGAGTACCAGCTCGAGCTTCTAGACCATGACGGCGACACCGCGGTCGTGTGCGATCCGGGCAATCCCCAGCGCGCGCCGGGCGCGTTCGGCGAGAAGTCGGTGCTGACAGCTCCCGGCTATCGCCCCCCGGACTGGCTCGACGTGACCGGACCGCCGGCGGTCTTCGACGAGCTTGGCGTCCGCGTGCTCGGCCGCGAGCTCGCGGTCCGGGTGTGGTCGCCGGCCGACGGACGCCTCCCGCTGCTGGTCGCCCACGACGGCCCCGAGTACGACGAGCTGGCTGCGCTGACGCGCTACGCAGGTGCGATGATCGCCCGCAATGCCCTGCCTCCGTTCCGCGTCGCGCTCCTGCCGCCCGGCGATCGCAACGAGTGGTACTCCGCCTCGGCGCTCTACGGTCGCGCGCTGTGCCGGCGAATCTTGCCGGCGATCGCCGATCACGTCGAGGTGGCCGGGCGCCCGGTGGGCATGGGCGCGAGCCTGGGCGCGCTGGCGATGCTCCAGGCGCAGCGCACCTGGCCGGGCACGTTCGCGGGACTGTTCCTCCAGTCGGGCAGCTTCTTCCTCCCGCGCTTCGACCGCCACGAGTCCGGCTTTCCGCGCTATCGCCGGATCGTCACGTTCGTCCGCGGCGTGCTGCGCGCCAGCTCTCACGGGGAGGCGGTGCCGGTGAGCATGACCTGCGGGGTCGAGGAGGAGAACATCCACAACAACCGCCTGATGGTCGCCGCGCTCACGGCGCAGGGCTACGGCGCGTCCCTGGCCGAGGTGCCCGACCTGCACAACTACACCGGCTGGCGCGATGCGCTGCATCCCCACCTGACCCGCCTGCTCGCCGGTTTGTGGGCGGCGCGGTGAACGGGGTGGCCGTCTATGGGAATGGGGGCCCCCACCCACCCCGCCCTTTGCTCGCCTGTCCAGCCGAGGGTGGGGACGCGGGCGAGTTCGAGCGCCACGGCATGGTCGCCGCGGTTGGGAACCTGCTCGCCGATGGGCGGGTGAAGCTCTACTGCGTGGACTCGTTCGATCGCGAGAGCTGGTCGAATCGGAGCATCCCGGTCGAGGAGCGGGCGCGCCGTCACGGCGTGTACGAGTCCTGGATCCTGAACGAGGTGATTCCGTTCATCGGCCACGACTGCGGCGGCGTAAGCGAGGTGATCGCGTGCGGCGTCAGTCTGGGCGCGTACCACGCCGCCAACTTCGCGCTCAAGCGCGCGGACCTGTTCCCGCTCGCGATCTGCCTGTCGGGCAACTACGACCCGTCGGCCTGGCACGGCTGGGGCGAGCGCGGCGACGCCGCGTACTTCAACAACCCGATGGACTACGTCGGGCACCTGGGCGGCGATCACCTGGATTGGCTCCGCGCTCAGCTCAGCATGCTGGTGGTGTGCGGGCAGGGCCAGTGGGAGGACACCACGGGGGCACTCGAGTCGAGCCGAGTGTTCGCCTCGCTGCTGGAGTCCAAGGGGATCCGGTGCGAGCTCGACCTGTGGGGGCATGATGTGGCGCACGACTGGCCGTCGTGGCGCGCCCAGCTGGCGCATCATCTGCCACGGTTCTGCTGACTCGATGCCCGACGAAACCAGACACCTGATCGGTCTGCTGCTCGGCACCGAGGAGGATTGGCCCCGCGCGTTCGAGACGCTGGTCGGGCGGCTCGGCGCGATCACCGACGGCTCCGGCCGGCGCCACCGGATCGCCACCGAGCGGATCACGATCGAGCCGTTCGACCTGCGCGACCGGCCGACGTACGAGCTCGTCATCGATCGGCTGGCGTACTGGTATTACGTCCCGCGCGAGTGGCTCAAGAAGGTCGCGCTGATGGATGACGTGTACCTGTTGAACTCACCTTTCACCTTTCAGTCGATGGAGAAGCACGCGGCCTACTGCGCGATGATCCGCCTGGGGCTGAAGGTGCCGCCGACGGTGCTGGTGCCGCACAAAGACCCGCCGGATAACTCGCGCTTTCAGTACACCGCGGCCAGGTACAACCAGCCGTTTGATCTGGCCGCGATCGCCGAGCAGATCGGCTACCCGCTGTTCATGAAGCCCTACGACGGCGGGCAATGGATCGGGGTCAGTCGCATCGTGAACCGCACCGAGCTCGAGCGCGCCTACGACGCGTCCGGGCAACGGATCATGCATCTCCAGGCGTCGGTCGAGGGGTTCGATGTGTTCGCGCGCTCGCTGTCGATCGGACCCGAGACGATGATCATGAAGTTCCAGCCCGAGCGGCCGATGCACGACCGCTATGCGGTGGCGCATGACTTTCTCTCACCCGAGGTGGGGGAGGAGGTACTCACTATCAGCCGCCTCATCAATGCATTCTTCCGGTGGGAGTTCAACTCGTGCGAGTGCCTGGTGCGCGGCGATCAGGTGCACCCGATCGATTACGCCAACGCGTCACCTGACGTCGCCCTCACCAGCCTGCACTATTACTTCCCGCGCGCGATCAAGACGCTGCTGGCCTGGTGCACGTTCTGCCTGATCACCCACCGGCGCCCTCGCCTTGACCTCGACACCCGGCGCTACTTCGAGATTGCCGACCGCGACGACCTCGACTACGGCGAGAAGCTCACCGCCTACCGCCGGCTGGCCGACGAGCACTTCGAGGTCGACCGCTACCAGGACTTCTGCGCCAGCCGCCTGGCCCATCTCGACGAGCTGGTGCTCGACTGGGTCGTCTCCGCCGACTTCGACCGCCTGCTGGTGGACACGGTGCGCGCCACCTACCCGCCCCACGAGCACGACCGGTTCGTGGCCCACCTGCGGGGGCTGGTCGGGCAGTGGGTGCGCGAGCAGGGCGCGTCGCCGGCCTGGTCGGCGTGATTTTGGGCCGCCTTCGGCGGCGTCCGTGGGGCCAGCAGGGCCCGTCCATTCCCGAACCGCTCCCCCCCCGAGCCCGAAATTTCCGCCATTTCGATTACGGGCGCGCCGTAGTTCCGGATTCTTCGGCTCCAGCCCGAGAAATCCGTCACCAGCCGCGGAGGCCCACGCTAATGGCGTAAATTTCGGGTTCGGGGGGACCGGGGCGGGGTGCGGCTCGGGTGGGTGTCGCGGCCGCCCGCCGGGCACGGATGCCCGGCGGAACGGCGGTCGCGGCGACGGCCGCGCTCGGCATCCATGCCTCGCAAACGCGGCCTGCCGCGCCACATCCGACGGACGCTGAGCTAGGGAAATCCGGCCCGGTCAGGTCCCGAGCCGCGTTCCGGATCGGGCCGGATTCCCGAGCGAAGCCCCTAGGCCTGAGCCGCCGCGACTCCGGTCAGCTCGGGTACGTCGCGCTCGATCTCGCGCTCGCGTACGAGCCACGCCGCCGCCACCGCACCGGCGAGGGCGAGCAGACCGCCGATCAGCAGGATCGTGTGCAGTCCGCTCAGGAACCCCTGGCGGGCGGCTTCGTCGACGACGCTGTGGGCGTTGTGGGCCAGCATCCCGGACGAGGCCGCCTCGATCAGCCGGTGGGCAGGCGCGCCCGGCACCAGCGAGCGGATCTTGTCCGCGCCCTGGGCGAGGAAGATCGCGCCCCAGGCGGCGACGCCGACCGCGATCGCGACCTGGCGGAACGTGTCGTTGATCCCGGCCGCCATCCCGCTGCGGTCCCTGGAGACGACGCTGACGGCGACGTCGGCGATCACCGGGTTGAGCAGGCCGACGCCGATGCCGGCGACGATGAAGCCGGGCAGCAGCGCGGTCCAGCTCGAGTTGGCGCTGATGCCGGACATCAGCAGCAGCCCGCCGCCGACACCGGCCAGGCCGATCGCCATGATCACCCGGGCGGGCAGGCGTCCCATCAGCGCGACGGCGAGCGGCGCGACGAGGAACGGGACGATCGTGATCGGCAGGTAGCGCAGCCCGGCCTGGAGCGGCGAGTAACCGAGGTAGTTCTGCAGGTACAGCGTCAGGTACAGGAACAGGGCAAACAGCGAGGCGGACACGGCGGCCGCGGCGAGCTGGACGCCGGTGAACGCTCCGCGCCGGAACAGGTGCAGCGGGAGCATCGGCTCGGCCACGCGCTGCTCGATCGCCGCGAACGCGGCGAGCATGACGCCGGCGCCGGCGAGCAGGCCGATGATCAGGGGGCTGCCCCAACCGTTGTCGTTGCCGCGCAGCAGCGCCAGGACGAGCATCAGGAGCGCGCTACTGAAGCTGACCAGCCCCAGCCAGTCGATGCGGGTCGCGTTCGGGTCGCGCGACTCGCGGACACGCAAGAAGGTCAGCGCGAGGGCGGCGATGCCGACGGGCACGTTCAGGAAGAACACCCAGCGCCAGCCGAAGCCGCTCGTGATCGCGCCACCGACGAGCGGACCGATGGCCACGGAAACCCCGATCGTCGCGCCGTAGATGCCCATTGCGGTAGCGCGTTCGCGCCCGGGGGCGAACTCCTGGGCGACCAGCGCGAGCGAGACCGCGAACATCGCGGCGCCGCCGATCCCCTGGATCGCCCGGGCAATGTTGAGGAACGTCGCGTCGGGGGCGAGCCCGGCCGCGAGCGAGGCGGCCGAGAAGATGCCCAGACCCGCCAAGAACACGGCGCGCCGGCCGAGCCGGTCGGCCAGTGAGCCGGCGGTCAGCACGATCGCCGCGAGCGACAGCGTGTACGCGTCGATCACCCACTGCACGTCGGTGAACGACGCCGACAGGTCCTTCTGGATCGAGGGCAGCGCCGTATTCACGACCGTGATGTCGAGCAGGAGCATGAATGTCCCGACGCTCACCGTGAGTAATGTCCACCACTTCCTAGTCATTCGATTCCTCCTGCTTTTGGTGCTAGAATCGTCAGGCAACCTTGTAAGGCTTCCGAACTGTCTGGGAAACTTATCAGGAGTCCTGACCAAATGTCAAGAGATCTCGATCAGATGACGCACGAGCACCCGATGATTCGACTGCTCGAGAACGGATTCGATGCCTTCGCCGAGGAGATGACGCGCCGCGTCGCGGATACGCCCTACAGCGACATCCGCATCACCCACGGCTGCGTGTTCGGGAACATCGATCCCGATGGCTCGCGTTTGACCGATTTGGCCGAACGCGCGCACATGACCAAACAGTCGGTGGGCGAGGTGGCCACCGAACTCGAGCGCCGGGGCTACCTGGAGCGAGTCCCTGACCCGGACGACGGGCGGGCCAAGATCATCCGCTTGACCGGGCGCGGCCGCGAGGCCCGCGCCCTCGGCTTCCAGATCATGGACGAGATGGAGCGGGACTGGGGGGAGCGCTTCGGGGTCGAGCGCGTCGCGGCGCTGCGCGACGCACTCGAGGTGATCACGGCCGAGCGGCTGGGCGCGCTCCCCGTCATCTAGCGCGCCGCAGGCCGAAGGCCTCGTCGGCGCGGCCCGCGATATCAATCACGTAGGGCTGTCACAGGAGGATCGGCTGCCTCGTCAAGGGTCGTGCAAACCGACCTTGCGGGCCGCACCGACGAGGCCTTCGGCCTCGCGGCCCGCCGACTTGACGAAGGAGCCGAAATGAAAATCTTCGTAGCGGGCGCCACCGGCGCCATCGGCCGGCAACTCGTCCCGCAGCTGATCGCGGCGGGGCACCAGGTGGTCGGCATGACCCGCAGCGACTCAAAGCAGGCGGCGCTATGGGAGGCGGGCGCCGAGCCAGTGGTGGCCGACGCGCTGAATCCCGACCAGGTCGCCGAGGTGGTGGCCACCGCCAAGCCCGACGTGATCGTTCACGAGCTGACCGCGATCTCTGCGCTCGATATCCGCCACTTCGACCGCTCGTTCGCGCCCACCAACCGGCTGCGCACCGAGGGAACGGATCACCTGCTGTCGGCCGGGCGCGCCGTCGGGGTGCGGCGGTTCGTGGCGCAAAGCTACGCGGGCTGGCCGCAGGGTCGCAGCGGAGCGGCGATCAAGAGCGAGGAGGAGCCGCTGGACCCGGCGCAGCCGCGCGAGATGCGCGAGTCATGGGAAGCGATCCGCCACCTCGAAGCGGCGGTCACCGGCGCCGACTGGAGCGAAGGGATCGTGCTTCGCTACGGCGGACTCTATGGTCCCGGGACGTCCTTGTCTCCGGGTAGCGACGAATTCGAGATGGTGCGCAAGCGCAAGTTCCCCGTCGTGGGCAACGGTGCCGGCGTCTGGTCATTCGTGCACGTCGCGGACGCCGCCGAAGCGACGGTGGCGGCGGTCGAGCGCGCGCGGCCCGGGATCTACAACATCGTCGACGACGAGCCGGCACCAGTGGCCGAGTGGCTGCCCGGCCTCGCCGCCGCGATCGGCGCGCCCAAGCCCCGCCGCTTGCCGCGGTGGATCGGGCGCCTGGCAGTCGGCGAGACGGGCATCGCCATGATGACCGAGATCCGCGGTGCCTCGAACGCGAAGGCCAAGCGCGAGCTGGGCTGGCAGCCCCGCCACGCGAGCTGGCGCCAGGGGTTCGCGCAATGAGCGCCCCGGCGGACAAGGAGTTGCTCGACGAGCTGCGGCCGGTGGCGTTTGCGATCGCCTACCGCATGCTCGGCAGCGTCGCCGAGGCCGAGGATGTCGTGCAGGAGGCACTGCTGCGCCTGCACCGCACCCTTGAGGCAGGGGAGCAGATCGAGTCGCCGCGCGCGTTTCTGGCCACTGTGACCACGCGACTGGCGATCGATTCGCTGCGCTCCGCGCGCGTCCGGCGAGAGCGATACGTCGGCGATTGGCTCCCCGAGCCGATCGTCACCGACGGCGCGGACGACCCGGCGCGGCGGGCCGAGATGGCCGACTCGCTGTCGCTGGCGCTGCTCGTGCTGCTCGAGAGCCTCTCGCCCGAGCAGCGCGCGGTGCTCCTGCTGCGCGACGTGTTCGACTACGGCTACGACGAGATCGCGGGGATCGTGGGCAAGAGCGAGCCGGCCGTGCGCCAGCTGGCGGTGCGGGCGCGCTTGCACGTCGAGCAGCGCCGTCCCCGCTTCCACACCTCACGCGAGCAGCGCGACGAGCTCGCGCGGCGGTTCTTCGCCGCGGTGCAGGACGGGGACGTCGCCGGACTGGAGGCGTTGCTCGCGCACGATGTCGTCCTGACCGGTGATGGCGGCGGCAAGGTGCCGGCGCTGGCTCGCGCGCTCCACGGGCGCACGCGCGTCGCCCGCGCGCTGGTGAACTGGATCAAGTGGGGCTCGCGGGTGCCGGGCGCGTCGCTGCGGCCGGTCGAGATCAACGGCGCGCCGGGGGCGTTGCTGCTGGACGGCGAGGAGCGTCTGGTGGCGGTATGGGCGCTCGAGGTTTCCGGCGGCCAGATCACCGGCGTGAGCTCGATCATCAATCCGGAGAAGCTCGGGCACCTGGGGCCTGTGGCCGATGTGCGCGCACTGCTCGAGATCGCGACGCGGGGGCGGGGGCGGGGCGAGTCTGGGTCATGACCGCCCGGGGCCCGCGGTCCTGTAGTAGGGTCGGCGCAGGGATCGTTTGAGGTACGGAGCGAGGAGATGGGGATGCGAAAGATCGTGGCGGCGCGTGCAGCGCTAGCCCTCGCGGTGGCGTTCGCAATTGGATCGCTGGTGCCGGCGGTCGCCGCAGCTTCACCCGGGCCAAGCTTTGGGCCCAACGTGATCGTGTTCAACCCGATGATGTCGCAGTCCTCGATCCAGTCGACGCTGAACGCGATCGCCACCCAGCAGGTTCCCAACCAGTTCGGCAACCAGCGCTACGCGATCTTCTTCGAGCCCGGCACGTACGGGTCTCCCACGGCCCCGCTGATCTTCCAGGTCGGTTACTACACGCAAGTCGCGGGCCTGGGCGCGGCCCCGGGAGACGTCACGATCGACGGTGCGATCGATGTGTTCAACCAGTGCCCGTCCGGCGGCGGCCCCTGCGAGGGGCTTGACAACTTCTGGCGCTCGCTCTCGAATCTGACGCTCAACGTCACCCTGCCGAAGAACCCTCCCACCTACGTTCCAGCCACCGGCGAGGCGGCAAGTTGCAACAACGCGTTCGAGTACTGGGCCGTGTCGCAGGCGGCGCCGATGCGCCGCGTGATCATGAACGAGACGCCGACGCAACAGGTTGCGCTCCAGGACTTCTGCGACCCCGACGGACAGGGGTTCGTGAGCGGCGGGTTCTTGGCGGACGACGCGTTCAGCGGCGGAGCGGTGATCAACGCCGGCCAGCAGCAGTTCTTCACCCGTAACAGCGACCTGAACAACAACTGGACCAACGGGGTGTGGAACCAGGTCTTCCTGGGCGACAACGGCGCGCCCGCGACCAGCTTCGGGCCGGGGACCAACCAGTACACAAACGTGTCGACCACGCCGGTCTCCCAGTCCGAGCCGTTCCTGTACAGCGACTCGAGCGGCAACTACAACGTGTTCGTGCCGGCCGCCCAGCATGACTCGATCGGCCCGTCCTACGCGAGCGGGACCGAGGCGGGAACGTCGATCCCGATCCGGCGCTTCTTCATCGCCAACCCGCACACGCCCGTGTGGGCGATCAACGCCGCGCTGGCGTTCGGGCAGAACCTGATCCTGACGCCGGGGGTGTACAACGTCCGCCAGCCGATCGTGGTCAGGCGTCCCGGCACGATCGTGATGGGCCTCGGGTTCGCCACGCTGATCCCGCAGGACGGGAACGTGGCCATGGAGACCGCGAACGTCCCCGGAATCAAGCTGTCGGGCATGATCTTCGATGCCGGGCCGCGCGAGTCGCCTGCGCTGCTCGTGGTGGGGTCGCAGGACGGCGGCTTTGGGCACGAGCACGGACGCTTCGCGCACGAGAATTGGCCCGTGGGCGGCGCGAGCGAGCCGACACTCGTCCAGGACGTGTTCTTCCGCGTCGGCGGGGCGGAGACCGGGCCCACCGCAACCGACAGCGCCCTGATCGTCAACACCGACAACACGATCATCGACGACGTCTGGGCCTGGCGAGCCGATCACGGCAATGCCGTGGGGTGGACGACCAACACGGCCAACACCGGGGTGATCGTCAACGGCGACAACGTCGACGCGTACGGGCTGGCCGTCGAGCACTTCCAGAAGTTCGAGGTGATCTGGAACGGCCGGAACGGCGAGGATGTGTTCTTCCAGAACGAGATGCCATACGACCCGCCGAGCCAGGCGGCGTGGATGTCGAGCCCGGCCACCGACGGCTACGCCGCCTTCCTGGTGACGCCGCGGGCGAAGGGCTTCCAGGGCTACGGGATGGGGAGCTACTCGTTCTTCGACCTTGGCATCCCGATCTTCGCCACCCAGGCATTCCAATCGCCGACGTCCGGCGTCCATTTCACCGACCTCTTGACGATCTTCCTCAACGCCACCGGAGGAAGCGGCGGGATCAACTCGGTGATCAACGGAGTGGGCGGGTCGTCCACTGCGGCCAATCCCGACACCCCGGTGACCGTGCTCAGTTATCCGTAGGCGCCGGTGCTTGTCGCGGTGACCGACCACGCCGCCGAGCGCTACCGGCAGCGCGTGCGCGGCTCGCTCGATGCAAAGCTCGAGATCACCTCCGCGGTGGCCAGGGCATACGCTGCCGGGCGGACCGAGCCGGGCGAGAACGGGACGGTGCTGGTTCGCGATCTGGGCCGACGCGACATCGTCTACGTATGCCGACCCGGCCGGGACGAGCTCGTCGTCATCACGCTCTGGGAAGAGGGCGAGGACGCCGCCGTGCCGAAGCGGTTCACCGACGCGCTGCGCCGCGATGACCACCGGACTCGGTGACCCCGACGTACCTCGCGCCGAGCGCCCCCGCGAGCGTGCGGTGCGCCGGTGAGGCTCCGACAACGATCGAGCGCGACGGGTCGACGCCGTGGGAGCGCGCGAAGGCGAGGGGCAGCCCGGGTAGCGGTGGGCGGCACCAGCAGATGGGTGGCCCGCTGCCGTGCGGACAGACTGCCGTTTCGATCGGTGTCGCGGAGGCCCGCCGCATTCGCACCTGCTCGACCAGGGGTGCGAGGTCGTCAGGGCCCCCACCCGGGCGCCAGTCGAAGACGAGATGCGGGGCGGTCGACGTCCAGTCGAGGCGGTCTAGCGCGGCTGCAGCGACGAACACGCCGGCACGGCCGGGTCCGGACCGTGCCGCGCGCGTGAACGGCTGGACCTCGACGCTGGCGAACCCTTCGTCGAGCGATGGCGGCTCGAGCTCGCGCACCGTGCGCATCTGCTGCGTCGGGGCCAGGAGGCCGGGCTCGCGGCGGGACAGTCCGCGCAGATCCTCGGGCATCGGCAACACTCCGAGGCGATCGAGCAGGCGCTCGACCAGGTTGACCTGAGCCTGGGCCAGCGGCGTGTCGAGCCACACGCACCGCGCCGGGACTCCGTGGCTGTGCGCGACCTCGATCACGTGGCTACGCGCGGCGCGGGTGAGATAGGTGTTGTCGAGCACGACGCGGCGCACACCCGCGGCGAGGGCTTGCTCGAGCGCGTCCGCGAGCTCGCGCAGCCCGCCGCCCCGCTCGTCACGGTTGAGGCGCAGGTAGCCGCCCGCGGCGTAGGACTCGGCCAGGCGCGTCTTGCCCGCGCCCGGGATGCCCATGATCACCACGACCTCGGCGCCGTCGGCTCGCCCCGCCGGGACTTCGGCCGGGACGTGGCGCGGACGCGACACGCCTGACGCTTCGCGCAGGAGCGCGAGGTCGTCGCTCGCGAGCTCCAGGCTGGCGCCGCGCGCGGCAGAACGGACCGTCTCCGGGCAACGGGCCCCCGGGATGGCGACGACGTTGGGCGAGAGCTCGAGCAGCCAGGCGAGCGCGATCTCGGCGAGCCGCTGGTTGCGTGCGAGCGATCTGGCGCGGCGCGGGCCGCCCAGCGGCGAGTGCGCGATCAGCGCGATGCTTTCCTCGGCGCAGCGCTCGAGGAGCCCGCCGCGAAGTGGTTTGTCGTCGTAGACGCTGAGCGACACCTGCACTGCGGCGACGGGCACAAGCGCACGCGCCTCATCGAGCTGGTGCAGGTTCACGTTCGAGAGCCCGACGCGCTCGACCAGGCCGCCGTCAAGGAGCCTTTCGAGCGCCCGGACCGACGTCCGCCACGGGGTGCGCGGATCGGGTGCGTGGATCAGGTAGAGGTCGATGGGCAGCCCGTCGAGTGCCTCCAGGCTCGCCTCGCAATCGGCCGCGATCGCCTTGGCGCGACCGTCCGGCACCCACGCGCCGCCGTGGCGGGCCATGCCTCCCTTGGTGATGACCCGGGCCGTGGTGTGCTTCAAGGTCCGGGCCAGGAGGCGCTCGTTGTGTCCGAGGTCGTGCTCGTCGAGGCCGTACGCGTGGGCGGTGTCGAACACGGTGATGCCGGCATCAACCGCCGCCGCGATGGTCTGCTCGGCCCGGGCCGGGTCGCGGTCGGGGTCGGTCGACAGGCGCATGCAGCCGAGGCCGATGCGGAGCTCCGACGGATCAAGCCAGGCGACGGGGGTCAGGCGAAAGAGGCTATTTCACGCTTGACTTTGACCCTTGGGCAAGCCGCACACTGACTTCATGGATGTGCCGATCAAGGCAAACATCGACGAGAAACGGCCCGTGGAGCTGATGAGCATCGGAGCGTTCGCGCAGCGGACGCGACTGTCGCCCAAGGCGCTGCGGCTGTACGACGAGCTCGGCCTGCTCGCGCCGGCCCGCGTGGACGAGAGCTCCGGGTATCGCTACTACGACGCCAGTCAACTGGAGCAGGCACGGCTCGTCGCCGTCCTGCGCCGGCTTGGCATGCCGCTGGCCGAGATCAAGGCGATTCTCGGGCTGGACCGCGCGCCGGCCGCCGAGCGGATCGCGGCCTACTGGGCCACGGTCGAGTCCGAGCACGCGGCGCGCCGCAATCTGGCCGCCTACCTCGTCGACCGCATCAACGGAAAGAGGTCAGTCATGTACGAGGTAAACACCAGGGATCTCCCCGCGCGGAGCGTGCTCTGCCTGAAGCGCAACGTAATGGGTCACGAGCAGGCCTGGGCGCTGGGCAAGGAGTTCATCGCGCTGTTCAGAGAGCATCCAGTGCCCAGGGTCGAGGGCCCGGCCGGAGCCACGTTCTGCATCTACTGGACCGAGCTCAGCGAGGACAGCGACGGCCCGCTCGAGTGGTGTCGCCCGGTTCCCGAGGACCGCGCGCAGGAGATCGCCGAGGGGTTGCCGGAGCTGACGCTGCGCAGCGAGCCGGCGCATCGCGAGGCCTTCGTCGATCTCGGACCGGGAGGGGAGACGAGCCCCGCGCAGTGGCAGCTCGTGTCGGAGTCGCTCGATTCCTGGGCCGAGGGGCAGAACCTGCGTCCGATCCAGCTGGGAGTGCGGATCAACTACACCGTGAACGAGCGGACGAGCCGGTCAACCGGGCCCGACTGCGAGTTCGCGGTGCCGTTCCTGGACTAGATGATTGCGGGCCGCACCGACGAGGCCTTCAGCCTTGCGGCTGCCTAAGCGCGGGCGTCGCTGACGCGGCGGCCGAAGACAGCGAGCACTCGGGCCCAGACTCGTGCGAACAGGCCGGGCCGCGGACGGGCCCCCTGGAGGACAGGAGCCGCCTCCTGGTCAAACAGGGGCGGTGGTGTGCTGGTCGAATCGGCCGGTCCGCCGGGTACTCGCCGGGCGGCGGTGGCGGCGCGAGTGCTGGTCTCCCGGGTGCGCGCCGGCTCGCCCGCGGGCGAGCCGAACAGCGACTCGGCGACGCCGTTGGCCCACATGAGCGCGTCGAGGTAGACATCGCCGGCCTTGGGGACGGCGCCATCGTCCTCGCCGTTCTCGAGCGATACGACCGAGTCGAGGAGCCGGCCCATCGGCCCCGCGCGCTGGACGAGCGCCTCGCGAATGTCCTCGGCCAGCGGCAGCGAGGAGACGACATCGAGCATGGGCGCGTCCATCATGCCGTCGATCACCGAGAACAGGCCGAGCGTGAACAGCTCCGAGGGGCTGCCGATACCCAGCTTGGCGCCGGCCAGCTCGCAGAAGCGGGCGCGAATCAGCGCCGTGAGCGTCAGCTCGGTGGGCTTGTTGTCGATGCTGGCCATCGTGCTCAGGGTCGCCCACCGCCGGACGTTCTCCAGGCCGAGCAGGGCGAGCGCCTGCCCGATCGAGCGGACCTCGCCGCGCAGTCCGTAGTAGGCCGAGTTCACGTAGCGAAGGAGGCGGAAGCTGAGCGCGACGTCGCGCTTCACGAGCTGCTCGATGTCGGAGAACTGGATGGCGGGATCGTTCAGCGCGGCGACCACCTGCAGGAGCGCCAGCCGGTTGGCCGCGATCCCGCGCGTCCCGACCAGCGCGGGACGGCAGAAGAAGTAGCCCTGGAACAGGTCGCAGCCAACCGCGATGCAGACCTCGTGATCGGGCTGCGTGCCCACCTTGTCGGCCAGCACCTTGCCCGGGAACGAGCGCAGGCGCTCGGTCAGGTCGCGCAGGCCCTGCCGCCCGAGGTCGGGCATGCTCAGCTTGACCACGTCGAACAGCTCGAGCGCGTCCGTCGAGCCCTCCCGCCCACGGAAGTCGTCGAGCGCCAACTGGTAGCCCTCGTCCTTGAGCTCGCGCAGCGCCTCGATCATCTCCCGATCGAAGGTTTCGGTCTCGGGAATCTCCAGGCCGACCACGCTCGGCGGCACCGCCTGGATCAGGTCGTCGAGCAGGAACTCTCGAGATACGTTGACCCACGCCGTCTTGTTGGCCACGATCCGCTTCATGTCGAGCTCGGTGAGCGCGTTCAGGACCACCGTCGCGGTGGCGCGCTGGGCGTCCTCGATCAGCGCGCCGGCGGCATAGCCCTGGCCTCGAAACAGCAGCTCATAGCCGACAACCTCGAGCTTGGGGTTGAAGATCGGCTGGCGGGCGATGAATGCGGGTGCTGACATGTTTGGACGTGCGAAGGTCCTCTTCGTGCGGTAATCGGCATCTCACCCGCCCAGATGTAGCCGTGGAGCCCGAGTTCAACGGGCGATCGGGGCACAACGGTGCACAG
>Ga0335075_10008199_pt1 | contig 16051 bp, 16 predicted proteins | sample Lox_Sample_24_FD_206723 | JGI IMG/M metagenome (GOLD analysis project Ga0335075, IMG submission 206723) | Soil microbial communities from Loxahatchee National Wildlife Refuge, Florida, United States - Lox_Sample_2.4 | ecosystem: Environmental > Terrestrial > Soil > Wetlands | place: USA... | reverse complement strand
GGCGCCGCGCGCAAAGGTGAGCTTCACCACCTGTTTGTACGTTTCCCCGGTGCAGATGATGCCGTCGTGGGACCAGACGGGGGTGCCGGGCGAGGCCGGCTTGGCCCATTTCCACTCTTCCTCGACGCCGGGATCGGCTTCGTGAATCAGCTGGCGCATATGCGCGAGGGTCTTCCCGCGCCAGTCGCCCAGTTCCGTAATCTTCTGGTCGATGGATGAAGAGGCAGATTTCATGGCCGCGCTCCTTTCCTCTACGGTTGCAATGGTCATGAGACGATGATCCCGGCTGGCGCGGAAATCCTCACGGATCCAGGGCGAGCCAGGGCGCGTCTCATCCGTTCCACATGAGTTGCGTTATCTGAATGACGTTCCCGCAGGTGTCGTTCAGCATGGCAATCTTCGAGGCGGTCACGTCTGTGGGCGGCATGGTGAACTCGGCGCCGTGCGCTTTCATCCGCTCGTAGTCGGCCTGCAGGTTGCCGGTAAAGAACATGGCCGCCGGCTGCTTTTGTTGAAAACGCGCCTCCTGAAATGCCTTCGCCGCCGGGTTATCGTTCAGAGCCAGCTGCAGCTCGGTGCCGTTCGGGTCCTCCGGTGAGGCCACGGTGAGCCAGCGATACGGCCCCTGGCTGAAGTCGTTCTTCTTCACGAAGCCGAGCACTTCGGTATAGAAGCGCAAAGCTTTCTCCTGATCGTCGACATACAGGCTCATCACTTTGATTTTCATTCTGGTTTCTCCTTGTCAGGTCAGTTCCAGGCCAGTCGTTTCGCAATCAGCCGCCGAACGACATGGCCTTTCCACATCCACAATCCGGTGAGGACCATCACGGGAAAAAACACATAACGGGTAAGAGGAGCGTACTGGGGAAGCTTGTCGAACGGACTATAGATATATCCGTATATCGGAATGGCAACGATGATGTGAATCCAGCGAAAGATCCAGCGTGTGGAAACGATTGCCGCCATGGTCGTGTCTCCTTTTCGATTCCGGCGCTACTCGAGCCCCGCAACCACTCCCTCCAGCTTGCCGAGGAAGCTCTGCCAGCCGTACTTCGCACCCTTGTAGTTCTTTTCCTGATCCTCGCGGAAGCCCGAGTGTTCCATGCGCAGATGCGTGCCTGCGGCGGTCGGCGTCAGCGTGAACGTGACCACCGTCCCTGTCCCTAACGTGCCCCAGGTGTAGGAAAGGGTCTTGCAGGGCTCTGCGGCGAGAACCCGGCACTCGATGACGCCGTCCCAGTTCGGCACCGGCTCAGAGCGCAGCCTGAATTCATGACCGACCAGTGGCTGGAAATCATTCTTCATCAGCCACTGCTCGATCAGGGAGCGTTCGGTGAGGGCCCGCCAGACCTTTTCCGGCGGATGGGCATACTCTTTCTCGATGATCACGGAACGGGTCGCGGGTTCGGTCACGGTTCCATCCTTTCCAGGAGGTCTTCGAGCTGATCCAGCTTGTTCTGCCAGAAGGCGCTGTAGTGGTTGATCCAGTCCACCAGTGGCGCCAGCGCCTGCGGCCGGGCACGGTAGTGGGTCTCGCGGCCCCTGCGGCGATGGCCGACCAGCCGGGCGCGCTTCAGCGCGGAGAGGTGCTTGGAAACCATCGGCTGAGACACCCCCGAGTGCCTGGTAAGAACGTGAACGGTCTGCTCGCCGTCGCGGCTCAGCCGCTCGAAGATGGCGCGGCGCGTCGGATCGGCAAGGGCTCTGAAGACGCTGCTGGCGGCGTTCGGCATGTCTGAAACCATAACCGAGCGATTATGGATTGTCAAGAGAAAAACATAACCGCACAATTATGGGTTTTGGTTCAGGGTTGCCCGGGGTGGTGCCGCGTGCAGAGTTGTGAAGGCCCCTCTGTGGCGTTACCACAGGAAATGTGCCATACTTCTGTGGTCGTCGCACAGGAGGGAAAAATTGGCCGATTCCAAACTGGATCTGCTGCAGGGAACCCTGGACCTGATGGTGCTGCAGACGCTGGCTGCCATGGGCACGCAGCACGGCTACGGCATTGCGCGCCGGATCGAGCAGGTGAGCGGCGACCAGGTGCTGCTGAATCAGGGGACGATCTACGCATCGCTGGTCCGGCTGCAGCAACGCGGCTGGATTGAAGCGGAGTGGGGCTCGAGCGAGAACAACCGGAAGGCGAAGTTCTACTCGATCACGAAACGCGGGCGGAAACAGCTGGCGGAGGATGCAGCACACTGGCAAAGGCTGGCCGCGGTCATGGGACGGGTGCTGGGTATGGCTCCCGAGGGGAGCGAACGATGAACGGATGGTGGCATCGCACATGGAAGCGGATGCTCGCGTTTCTGCACCGGGACGCGCTGGATCGGGAGCTGGATGCGGAGATGGCCGCGCACCTGGAGATGGCTGTGGAGGAGAACGTCCGCAGCGGAATGAGCCCGGAGGATGCGCGTCGCCGGGCGCTGGTGCGCTTTGGCGGCACGCAGCGTGCGCGTGAGGAGCAAAGGGCTGCGCGGGGGCTGCCGTTTCTGGATGTGCTGCTGCAGGATATGCGTTTCACGCTGCGGACGCTGCGGTGCGATGCAGGATTTACCACCGTGGCGGTGGCGATTCTGGCGCTGGGAATTGGGGCGAACGTGGCCGTCTTCAGCGTGGTCAATACCATCCTGCTGCGGCCGCTGCCGTTTCCGGAGTCGCGGCAGCTGGTGTGGATCGCGCCTCCACCGCGAAGCTGCGGGCTGTCGTGCGCGACGTATTCGATTGATGCGTATGACGAATTCAAGGCGCAGAGCCGCTCCTATCGGGATGTGACGGGGTACGACGCATTCACCAGTCCGGACAACTTCCGGCTGACGGGACGAGGTGAACCGCAGCCGGCAACAGGGATGAGAGTGATGGGGAATTTCTTCCAGGTGCTGGGCGTGCATCCGATGCTGGGACGGCTTTTCGTCCCCGCCGATACGCTGAAGAGCACCCATCCGGTGGTTCTGCTGGAGTACGCGTACTGGAAGCGGCAGTTTGCGGCAGATCCGGGCATTGTGGGAAAAGAGATCGATTTGAGCGGGCAGCCAACGACCGTGGTGGGGGTGCTGCCGGAGAGCTTCGATTTCGGCGCCGTCTTTTCGCCGGGATCGCGGGTCGATTTGCTGGTGCCGCTGATCCCGGAATACGAGCGGGATGACGGCAACGTGGTGACGCTGATCGGGAAACTGAAGCCGGGCGTGACAGTGGGGCAGGCGCAGGCGGATGCAGAGATGGTGGTTCCGAATCTGTGCTGGAACGTGAAGTATCCCCGGTCGTGCGGGTCGTATGTGCTCAAGCATGGCCCTTCGATCCAGGTGCGGACGCTGAAGAATTATGTGAGCGGGCGTCTGCGGCGGTCTCTGATCGTGCTGTGGTCGGCGGTGGGCATGATCCTGCTGATCGCCTGCGTGAACCTGTCGAACCTGCTGCTGGCCCGCGCGGCGGCGCGGAGCAGGGAGCTGGCGATGCGCAGCGCGCTGGGCGCGAGCCGGGTCCGGATGGTGCGGCAGCTGCTGACGGAGAGCCTGATCCTTTCGACGGGCGGGGCGGTGGCGGGTCTTGGCCTGGCGTGGGCGCTGGTGCTGTGGCTGGCGCATCAGGGAGCGCTGGCGCTGCCGCTGCTGAGCACCCTGCACATCGATGGTGCGGCGCTGGGGTGGACGGTGATGACGGCGGTGGCGGCGGCGCTGCTGTTCGGGCTGATGCCGGGCCTGAAGATGGCGAGCGGCAATCTGCAGGAGGCGCTGAAGGACTCAGGGCACGGGACCAGCGCAGGCAGAAAGCACGAGAGCGTGCGCGCGGCGCTGGTGATCACCGAGGTGGCGCTGGCCTGCGTGCTGCTGGTGGGCGCGGGGCTGTTGCTGCGGAGCTTCCTGAAGGTGCTCGATATCGATCTTGGATTCCAGCCGGATCACGCGGCGTCGATCAGGGTGGAATATGACGACTCGGCGCCAACCGATCAGGCCAGTGCCGAAAAGCGCGCGGCGATCTTCCAGCAGATGATCGCGCGGGTGAGCGCGCTGCCGGGCGTGGAGGCGGCGGGCATCGTGGACTTCCTGCCCTTGGGGCCGAATCGCGCGTGGGGCACGCCCATGCCACAGGGAAAGACCTATCCGGAGGGTGCGCTGCCGAGTCCGCTGGTCTACGTGTGCACGCCAGGCTACGTGCGCGCGATGGGCATGCACGTCCGCGGGCGCGATTTCACATGGAACGACGGACCGAACAGCCAACAGGTAGTGATGATCAACGAAGCGGCGGCGCGCACTTACTGGCCGGGCGAAGATGCAGTGGGCAAGGTGCTCATGAGCGGCAAAACAGAGCTGCACGTGATCGGGGTGGTGGAGGATGTGCACGCCTCGAGCGTGGAGGCGGAAAAGGGCTGGCAGATTTACTATTCGGCGATGCAGCAGGGGCCGGACGACTCCCAGTTGGTGATTCGCAGCCAGGTTGCGCCGGCATCGCTGGCCGGCAGCGTGCTGCGGACGCTGCGGGAGATGAATCCCAACCAGCCGGCTGCGGAGTTTAAGCCCCTGCGCATGATAGTGGACCGGGCAGATTCGCCGCGGCGATTCTTCATGCTGCTGGTGGGCGCGTTTGCGGGGCTGGGACTGCTGCTGGCGTCGCTGGGAATCTACGGCGTCATCGCATATTCCGTCACCCGGCAGACGCAGGAGATCGGCATCCGCATGGCGCTGGGAGCCAGCCGCGGCCATGTGCAGACATGGGTATTGCGGAAAACGCTGTTGCTGGCATTGGTCGGAATCGGCGCAGGAACGGCGGTGTCGTTCCTTGCCGCTCGCGGCATTGCGTCGCTCCTGTACGGTACCGAACCCTCGGACCCGCTGACCTATGCAGGAATGATCGCACTGCTGCTGGCCGTGGCGCTGCTGGCGGGATACCTGCCGGCGAGGCGGGCGTCGCGGATCGACCCGATGATTGCGCTGCGGACAAACTGAGCGCGGACGGGCCGCCACTGACCCCCGGCAAACCCTGTCAGTTCCTGGCTGCCAGGCGTGCCGGGTCAGGGGTGTCGCGAACGCGGCCGGCCTCCACATCGGCCAGTACAGCGCGCAGCCACTGCAGGTCGAGGGCGCATTGCTTCGCCATGTGCTGCATCAGGTGGCGGCTGCCGGTGGGCAGCATCGTTGCCCATTGCCGGCGCAGTTTCCGAATCTCCGCCAGCCGCGCATGTTGCCCCTCGATGCGGCTGCGCAGAGCGGCGGCGACACGACCGCGGTCGGCCAGATGCAGGAAGAGCATGGCACCGTAAAGAGTCTCCCGCAGATCGCCCCCGGCGGCAAACTGCGCGTGCAGCAGCTCACGAAAGCGTTCGCGGCCCCGCGGAGTGATGCGGTAGACCGTGCGCATGCCGCCTCGGGCCACCCGCTGGTGGGCAACCGCGCTGAGCAGGCCGCCTTTGGCCAGCTGCTGTACGGCGTAGTAGAGCGTGCCCACGTCCACATCGGTAAAGCACTCGATCATGGCCTGGGTCAGGCGCCGCCGGATCTCGTAGGGGTGAAAGTCCCCCCGGTGCAGAACCCCCAGAATATATAACTCGGCTTTCATTAGTTAAATTGTACTATCATGATTGGATCAAAGGAGCCCCTGGGATGAAGCGTTCCATTCTCGCCTGCCTCGCAGGACTCGCGACGTGGGTTATCGTCGTCTCACTGATCGACCGCGTCCTGCGCCTGAGCCTGCCGAACTACACGGCTGCAGAACATACCCTCCAGTTCACCCTGGGCATGAAGTGGGCACGACTGGCGATGGCCATCGTGACCTCACTGGCGGCCGGCGCCGTGACACGCTGGATCTCCCCGGCTGGCCGCTGGGCGCCGTGGATTGTCGGCAGCGTGGTGCTGGTCCTGTTTCTGCCCGCGCACATCGCCATCTGGAGCAAATTTCCGGCGTGGTATCACCTGACGTTTCTCCTCACCATCATTCCTGCGGTCCTCGCCGGTGCGCTGATGTCTTCGCGACCGCCGCGTACTGCGGCTCAATGATCACAAGGCCGTAGATACAGAGGGATACTATGTCTCAGTCTGATGGCGGAATCGGCAACGTCACCCAGAATGCGCGGCTGGTGGAAATGGCCATGGCTTATTCCCGCAGCTGCACCCTGTGCGCCGCCGCTCGCCTTGGAGTGGCGGATGCGCTGGGCGACGAGGTGCACGGCATTCGGTTTCTGGCCGATCGTTGTCAGGCCGATTCCGACGCTCTCTATCGGCTGCTGCGGGCCCTTGCCGCCATGGGCGTTGCCGAGGAAACCGAGCCCGAGCACTTTCGCCTCACGCCCTTTGGCCAGCCGCTGCGCCGCGACGATCCCCACTCGGCGTGGGCAGCGGTCATCTTCTGGGCAGATCTGCTCGCTGATGAGTGGCGCCTGCTCACCGACTGCGTGCGAACCGGCAAGCCGGCCTCGCAGGTCCGTGACCCCGGAGTGCCTTCACGCTGGTCACAGGTTCCCGAAGCCGGCTCGATTTTTCGCGCCGTCATGGGCACGGCTCCGGCGGAAGACTATGCTCCCATTGCGCGCGCATGGGACTTCTCCCACGCAAGCGTGGTGGCCGATCTTGGCGGCGGCGGCGGCTCGCTGATTCTTGCCGTTCTGGAACTCTATCCCCATCTTCGCGGCATGCTGGTTGACCTCGAGCCCAGCATTGAGGCAGCCAGGCCGCGCTTCGCCGACCACGAACTCGCCTCCCGGTGCACCCTGCTGGCGGCCGATCTCTCCCAGTCCGTGCCCGCCGGCGCCGACGTGTACATGCTCAAACATGTTCTGCATGGCCGTCGCGATGCCGAGGCGATTGCGATGCTCAGCAACGTCCGCGCCGTCATTCCGGAGGATGGCACACTGCTCATCATCGAGTTCATTTTGCCTCCTCTGGTCTCTCAGGGGGACCCGCAACTGGAAGGCCGTTTGCTGAGCGACCTCAACATGCTGGTGGTCACCGGCGGAAGAGAGCGCAGCGAGCAGGAGTGGAAGAGGCTGCTTGTCGCCGCGAAGTTTGCGGTGACGCGGGTCTGGCCGGTCGAAGGGGACCGCAGGATGGTTCGAAACGTGGCAATTGTGGAAGCGAAGCCAGTTTCCTGAACCTGTGAGCGCGTGAGCGTTGCTCTGGAATCCCAGGGTTGTGCACATATACTGCCCTTATGGCGATCAGGATCGAGCCGTTCACTCTCCAGGGACGCCATGTCCGCCTGGAGCCGCTGGAACTCCGGCACATTGATGCCCTTGCCGCCGCCTCCGCGGAAGATCCCGATTTCTATCGCTGGAGCGCCGTTCCCATCGGCCGCCACGCCGTCCGTCTCTATGTCGAATCGGCCCTCGATGCGCAGCTTGCGGGAACCGCGCTGCCTCTGGCTACCGTGCGCCTCGCCGACGACCGGATCATCGGCTCGACCCGCTACTTCAACCTCGAGTGGTGGTCCTGGCCTGAGGGCCACCGCCGCCGCGGCCGAACCCTGCCGGACGTCTGCGAGATCGGCTATACCTGGCTCGCCCAGTCCGCGATCCGCACCGCGATCAACACCGAAGCCAAGCTCCTGATGCTGAACCAGGCCTTCGACAGCTGGGGAGTGGTCAGCGTCTGCCTGCACACCGATGAGCGCAATGCCCGCTCCCGCGCGGCGATGGAGCGCATGGGCGCGCGTTTTGAAGGCATTCTGCGCTCGCACCGCCTCGCCACCGACGGAATCCCGCGCAACTCCGCCCGATATTCCATCACCGCCGCCGAGTGGCCGGAAGTGAAGCGCTCGCTCGCCGCAAAACTAAGAGATTAGACAGGGTGAGGAGCAGACTCCTGGATTTGCCCTAGCCGGATACCTCGGCGGAGGCCAGCTTTGCGGCGTATCCTGCGATCTCCTGCGGCGCCGCGATGCCCCTGGGAGACGCGAGGGCTGCACACTGCACCGCAAAATTGCCGAGCGTGGAGCTTTCCTGGACGCAGGCCACCACCGGGCGTCCGGTCGCGGCAGAGGTTAGATCGTTCAGGAACGCATTGCGGCTGCCTCCGCCGACAATGCAGATCTTCTCGGGGTGCGAACCCGTCAGCTTTGTGATCTCCCGCAGAGCTTCGGCGTATCGTGCGGCGAGACTATGAAAGATCAGCGCAGCATAGTGTGGCGCGGCACCCGGGGATTCAGGCAACCGAGCCAGTCCGCGGCCTGTGCGCTGCGCGTTGATTCGGGTGGGCATGTTGCCCGGCGAAACGAATGCGGGATCGTCCAGATCAAGCAACGCCTCGGGCGCGCTGACGCGGCGAGACTCGTCGATCAGCTCCTCGATGGGCCAGGAACGCTGCGGGGCCCATGTTTTCCGGCATTGCTGCAGCAGCCACATGCCGACGATGCTGCGATGGAAGAGAATTTGGCCGTCGGCTGCTCCCAGGTTCGTGAACTTCGCCGCACAGGCTTCCGCAGTCTTCAGCGCCTGAGGCTGCAACATGCCCACCAGCGACCACGTGCCCGAACTGATATATACCCAGGGTCTGTCGCTGCCAGGAATTCCGGCGATGGCCGATGCGGTATCGTGGCACGCGGGTGCGATGATTTGCGTGCCCGAGAAGGCGGAAAGGCTGCGCAGATCGTTGCGCAGCGGGCCCAGCACGGTACCCGGTGCGACCAGCTCCGGCGCAGCGGCGCGGTTAAGGTCCAGTGCCGAAAAGATTGCGTCACACCACGTGCGCCGGTCCGGGTCGATCAAGGCGGTATGGGTGGCGTTGGTAAATTCCGCAATGCACGGCGCGCCGAGCCAGTGCAGAATCGACTCCGGCAAATTCACCCAGAGCGCAGCGTCGTTGCCGGCCAGCCGGTCCGCGTAGAGCTGATAAATCGTGTTCAGGGGCTGTATCTGCACGCCAGTACGGGCGTAAAGCTGTTCGGCGGGCAGGATGGCGTGAACTGCAGCCATGGCCGGCTGCGTGCGCGGGTCGCGATAACAATAGGGCGCGGCGAGCGGCTGCCCATGCGCATCGAGGCGAACGTAATCCACCGCCCAGCCGGTGACCCCAATCCCGTCGATACCGTCCGGCGCGCGCTCTGCGCAGTCGTGCAGCGCCGCCTCAAGCTCGGCGCGGATGCGCTCCAGATCCCAGCGCAGGCCGGGCGCAATGTGGTCCACGGACGAATTGGCGAAGCGCCGCACCATCGCGATGCGCGGAGTTTCGCCCTGCCACTGCAGGATTGAGACGCGGCAGCTCTCCGCGCCCAGATCGACGGCCACCAGCGTGGGTCCGCCGGGAGAGCGAGTCACCGCAAGAACGCCTCGGGCAGGCCGCCATCGACGGGGATGAGATGGCCGCTGGTGCAGGGCGTATGCGGTCCGGCAAGGAATAGAATCGCGCGGGCGCAGTCCTCCGGAGTGATGGGCTGGTGGGTGAGGGTGCGCTGCGCGTAAAACTCCGCAAGCTGCCGGCGCAGAGCGTCGTCGTCTGCCGCGGCATCGAAGGCCAGGCCGTATTTCGTCAGCGACGCGATCACGCGATCGCGCGGGAACATCGTTGACCCCTGCACTACTGTCGCGGGGCTGATGCCGTTGACGCGAACCTGCGGCGCCAGCGATACAGCCAGCTCGCGAACCAGATGGCTGACCGCGGCTTTGCTCACGTCGTAAGCCTCGCTGCCGCGCTTGGGAACGACAGCGTTGGCGGAGCTGGTGAGCACGATTCCCCCTTTGAGCTTCTGCGATGTAAACACTTTTGCGGCTTCGTCGGCGAGCAGGTAGTTCGCGGTGATATTGAGGTTGAGTGTTGAATGCCACGCCGCGTCCGATTGCGCTGAGGGGAAAACGGCGGCGGTGTTGATGAGGATATCGAGTCCGCCGAAAGCCGCAACGGTCGCGCGCAGGGCGGCAACGATCGCGTCACGGTCGCAGATGTTCACGGCAACCGCGGCAACCGCTTCGCGCCCGGCAAGGCCACGCGCTTCCTGTGCGGTGGATTCTGCGCCGGCGAGGTCGCGGTCGGCGACCATCACGTGCGCGCCGCGTTCGGCGGCCAGCAGAGCGGTGGCGCGTCCGATGCCGCTGGCTCCGCCGACGATCAGCACAATTTGCCGGCTGAGCTCTTTCTCCGCGGGCTGCCGCCGCAACTTGGCCTCTTCGAGCGCCCAGTATTCGATGCGGAAGGCTTCGGAGACCGGCAACGCGACATAATTCGTGTGCGTCCGGAACGCCCCGTGGGGCGCAGCCGGTCCGCTCTGTGGGACTTCGCCGACGGGCCCGTCGCCTGCCAGCGCGGTCGCGCCTTCCATGACGTGAATCGCGTTGGTGTAGAACTCGCCGACAATGCGCGCTTCCGTCTTGTTCTTTCCAAACGAGAACATCCCGACGCCGGGAACCAGCACCACTGCCGGGTTGGGGTCTCGCACCGCCGGCGAGTCGGGTTGTGCCTGAGACCGGTAGTAGTCGGCATATTCCGCGCGGTACGCCGCCAGCGCAGTCTCGATCTTCTGCTCCACCGCTGCAAGATCGTCGTTGGCGGCAGCGGGGACAAACATCGGGCGAATCTTCGTGCGGATAAAGTGATCGGGGCAACTGGTGCCCAGATGCGCAAGTTCGGCGGCATCGTGCGCGTTGACAAAGCGCAGCACCTCCGGAGCATCGGACCAGGCGCCGATCACGCGCTTGTGCTGAGAAATGCCGCCGCGCAGGATGGGCACCAAATCGAGCGCTAGTTCGCCACGGTTTTCGCGCGGCTGCTGTGCCGGACCCCCGAACAGCTTCTTGCCGCGGCTCGTGACGGCACGCTGCACGAACTGGCCGAGGTGATCGATGGCGGTGATCGTATTCAGATAACACTCGCGCTGTGTCTCGCCCCAGGTAAACAGGCCGTGCCCGCCGAGCACCATCCCGTCGCAGTGCGGCTGCTCCGCCACGGCGCGGCGCAGCATCATCGCCAGCTCAAAGCCGGGCCGGAACCACGGGATCCACACGAGCCGATGGCCGAATTCGCGATTGAACTCCTCCATTTTTTCCCTGCCATTCGCGGCTGCGGCCAGGGCAATGCCCCAGTCGGGATGCAGATGGTCCACGTGTGGGAAGGGAAGGAAGCCGTGCAGCGGAGTATCGATGGAGGCGGCCACGGAGTTGACGCCGAAGGTGCACAGCGGATAGAGATCGACCATCGCGTCTTCCTGCGCTACGCCCGAGTAGCGCTTCTCGAGCGCGAGCAGTTTCTCCAGATACAGCGTGGCCAGGCCGCTGCGGCGCAGCGTGCCCAGATCGCCGCCGCTGCCTTTCACCCACAGCACGCGCGTGGCCTCGCCGGTCAGCGGATCGGGCAGGGTGATCTTGGAGCTGGTGTTGCCTCCGGCAAAGTTGGTGATGCGCAGGTCCGCTCCCAGCAGGTTGGAGCGGTAGCGAAGCAGTTCCGGCTCATCCAGCGTTGCGGCGACGGAGTCGTCCCAGAGATCGCGCAGGTACTGCAGGGTGGGGGTGGTGATGGCAGCCATGTGAGATAAGTTTACCGGGTGCGGGCCGGGATGCGCAGCAGGGGATCAGACGATCCGCGCGTCAACCACCGCCTCGGTACTGTCGCTGACCACGGCGCGAGGCGGACGCAGGCCCCGCCCACGCATGCGGAAGCGGACCACGGTGGCAAGAACCCCGAGCAGGGTGCAGATCTCGACGAAAATCTTGCCGCCGTCCAGCAGGTCGGGATGGCCATCCTTCAGGTTCGGATCGGTGAGGATGCTGTGCAGAAAGATCAGCGCCAGCGCGGGGAAGACCAGGTAGTGCAGATTGCGCCACAGAGGCCGCCCGATGCGCCGCCGAAGCAGGGAACTGATGAAGACGATCAGCAGCAGGTACAGAGCCGCTGCACCGGCCAGGTTCACTTTGGGCTGCAGCGGCGAGGCAATGGGCAGCAGAATGTCAAAAAGGCGAAAGTGCGGCGCATGAATGAAGAGCAGGATGGCCGGATGCGTCAGCGTGAGCGCGATCGCCAGGTACGCGGTCCACTGGTGCAGCCAGAAGAGATTCATGTGCCGATGCGGCCAGTGGCGCATGGGGCTATAGCGCAGCGACATCAGCATTCCCAGCAGCAGATTCGCCGTCGCGAATCCGGTGGCGCCGAGGCCAAGATAGGAGCAGAGGTCGAGGAGAGTCATCGCAGTGCGCAGGCCCCAGCGTTGCTCCAAAGTCTAACAGCGCAGCGACGCGATTTGCCGTCTCCGGAGGCACCACAAAAGGAAAGCACTCCGCGGCTCGCGGCGGCTGTCCGCGCGGAATCGCACCGGGATCGGGCAACAGCAAAGCTATACTGATGAATCTCTACCATGCAGTTGACACTGGAGCAACTTTGGGCACGATGGCCGAACAAACAGCACAGGAAGTATGCGCGGCCATGCCGGCTCCTGAATCCTGCACCGTCGTCATCCCCTGTTACAACGAAGCGGCCCGCCTGCGCGTGGACGAGTTCGAGCGATTTCTTGCCACTCCCGCCAGCAGCTCCATCCGCCTGCTGTTTGTGAACGACGGCAGTCGGGACAGCACTCTGGCTGTGCTGCAGGGACTGGCCGCGCGATGGCCGCAGCGGGTCAGCGTGCTGGATCAGCAGCCCAACCAGGGGAAGGCAGAGGCGGTGCGCAACGGCATGCTCCAGGTGATGGCATCGGGTCAAGCCGTGATTACCGGTTTCTGGGATGCTGATCTCGCGACCCCTCTCGATCAGATTCACGACTTTCTCGCCCTGATGAGCCAGCGCCCCGGGGTGAATCTGATCTTTGGTGCGCGCGTTCGCCTGCTGGGCCGGGCCATTAACCGCCAGCCGCTGCGGCATTATCTGGGGCGATGCTTCGCCACGGCCGTGTCGATTCTCCTTCGGCTTCCTGTTTACGACACGCAATGCGGCGCCAAACTCTTCCGTGTCACGCCCGAACTGCAGGCGGCTCTTCGCCAGCCGTTCCATTCACGCTGGATCTTTGACGTCGAGATTCTCGCTCGCTACCTCGAGTTCCACGGCGGGAATGCGCGCGAGCTCGAAACTGAAATCTACGAGTATCCCCTGCCGGTCTGGACCGACGTTGCCGGTTCGAAGGTGAAGTCGGGAGATTTTCTGCGCGCCTTCGGCGAATTGGCGGTCATCTACCGCAGACATCTGGCAAAGAGATAGAGAGCCCTGCGAGGCGCTTCAATTTACTGCGGATTGTCCTGCTGCTGCTCCTGCTGTTGCTGCATCTGCTGGCGCATCTGCTCCAGGCGCTGCAGATTCTCCTGCTGGCGCTGGATATTATCCTCAGGCTGCATGTTGGGCGGCACGTGCTGGATGGCTCCGGGACCATACTGGATCGGCTCCTCGGCCGGCTCCTCGTCCGGCGGCGGCATCGGGTTGCCGCGCGCCTGGGTTGGCTCAGGCAGCGGACCGCCGCCCTGGGTCAGCACCACTTCGCGCGGGGAACCGTCGGCCAGATCGCCGACCATCACAAAGTTGTAGCCCATCCCGGAGAGCAGGTCCGAGAGTACGTCCCGGGGATTGCCCGGTCCGTAGACTCCGAAGACTCGCGTGGTCTGTTTGAGGCCCTCGATGTCCGTACCGCTGATGCTGGCCACGCGGCTCAGAATCTGGTCAAGGTCGGAATTGTTCGCTTCCACGGTCAGCTGGCCATGATCCAGCTTCACGGTGGCCGGCTGCGCAGGCTCGCTGTTCGGCAGCGGGGGCGCCGGCGGCTGCGGAGGAGGCACAGGCTTTACCGGTTCAGCCGCTACCGGGCGTATGGCTGTGTGCGCGTGCTTCCTGGCGGGGTGAGTGGCGCGGGGGGCCTTCTCCGGTACAGGTTTGGCCGGCGTCTGTGCCGACAGGCTGACCGTGGCGCAGGCCACTGCGGCCAGGAGGATTGCCCGAGCTGACAGGCGGGAAGGCATTGGCGGTGGGAATCGCAAACCCTGCTTTATAAGACTACCAATTGAGCCGCTTCGCTCGCAGAATCCGGTGAGAATCCCGGAAAAATAAAGGTTTTGGCTGGGCTTCCAGCGTTCAGGGCGGAAAATGCATCTCTCTATGTGACCTGTGGCAACCCCGAGGGCCGCGGGCAGGGAAGCGGAGAACGTGCGAACGATGAAAATGGGAAGGGTCCTCCTGGCCGGCAGTTGGGTGTTGCTGGCCGCACTGGCGCTGCCGGCGCATAGCGATACTTGCACGACGCAGGGGCAGATGACGCCGGCGCAGCGTCAGGAACTGATGCAGACGGCGCAAATGCTGGTTGGTGAGGTGCAAGGCGGCGATCTCGCGTCTCTGCGAAACAACACGCTGGCTGCCGTCGCCAACCAGTTCAGCGGAATCGCCGAATCGGCAAATGCGCTGCGGCCGGCGATCGCCCAGGCGGGGCTGACGGTCGATGCGCTCTTCGCTTTCGACGCCCAACCCTCCGGGGGAGCGGCTCCGGGCGCGCAGTTTTTCTGCTCCCCGCCCGGCTCAACCATGACCGTGGTGCTGAACTTCGGCAATCTTCCTCCGGGAAAATACGCGCTGGCCATCGTCCACGCTACCGGCGTCGAAAAGCCGCAGCAGATTTCGCTCGTACTGGCCCAGGATGCTTCGGGCCAGTGGAAGCTCGCCGGATTCTTTGCCAAACCACTCCTCTTTGCCGGGCAGGATGGCATCTGGTACTGGAGCCGCGCGCGCCAGTACGCGCAGCAGCATGGCGACTGGGCCGCGTATTTCTACTACCAGATCGCCTCGGGGCTGGTGCTGCCCGACAATTTTCTCTCCAGTCCGAACACCGACAAGCTGCAGCACGAAGCCGGGCAGGTGAGGCCGCAGAACCTTCCCACTCAGGCGCCGGCAATGTTCCAGGCCAACGGCAACCAGTTCGAGCTGACGCGCGTGGATACCACGACCGGCCTGGGCTCGCTCGATCTGGCCATCCATTACAACGCCGACGACGCGCAGGCCGTGCAGTTGCGCAATCCCGCCCAGGCGCGGCAGCAGGTTGTCGGGCTCATGTCCGCCATCCTGTCCGTGCATCCCGAACTGCGACAGGCGTTTCATGGATTGTGGGTGTACGCCGACCAGAATGGCTCGACGCTCTTCGCCCTCGAGCTGCCCATGAATCAGATTCCGGGCGGTGCCGCGCCGGGATCGGCGGCAGGCGAGTAACAGAATCGCTCTTTCGCAACAGGAACTGATCACCGCTGCATCGCCGCAAGGCGATGCGTGTCGCTGCGCCTGCGCAGGCGTGCGGGCGACTGCCATCGTCTGCCGGCGTGACCCGTTTAGGCGCTGAGGGTCATTACCTCCGTAACACCGATGACGCCTTCGTGTCATTGCCCCGACGGTAACTCTCTCGTAGTTTCGTTAGTAACACTCCGAGCAAGTTACGTCGGTACATAGACCCTGACAAGAGCCTCTCCCGAGGCCACGCAAGCTTGTCTGCACGAGTGGTCCGCGATGCCGGCCGGAGCCAATCGCTTCGAGGCAATGACTTCCATGAAACGCGTCGCCCATATTCTTCTTGCGCTGGTGGTTCTCACCGCGCCCGCCTTTGCCAACGTGATCGTCAATAGCCCTGGGAATGGCGAAACCGTCGCTTCTCCGGCGACCTTCAAAGCCACGGGAAACAGCACCACCTGTGCCCGCGGCGTGGCCTCGATGGGCGTCTACATCGACAACGAGCTGGTCTATGTCGTGGATGGAACCAGCCTGGACACGGCTCTTCCTCTGAGCGCCGGCACCCACAGCGCAGTCATCGAGGAATGGGATTACTGCGGCGGCGCGACGACAGCCTCCGTGCCCCTCACGGTGACCGGCCAGACCGGTGTGTGGGTGACATCGCCCGCCAACAACAGCACCGTCAGCTGGCTCACGAATTACGTGGCGACGGCGACGACAGACTGCTCGAGCGGCGTCGCGGCGATGGGAATCTACGTCAACAACCAGCTGGTCTACGTGACGCCGGGCGCGAAGCTGAACGCACAGGTCAATCTGGCGCCGGGCACGGAACACACCGTGATTGAGGAGTGGGATAACTGCGGCGGAGCGCGCACAGCGTCCGTGAATCTGACCGTGAAGGGCAGCGGCAACACCCTCACCAATCTGCAGACCGACAAATGGAACAGCTGGGGGCAAAA
>Ga0335075_10008198_pt1 | contig 16052 bp, 21 predicted proteins | sample Lox_Sample_24_FD_206723 | JGI IMG/M metagenome (GOLD analysis project Ga0335075, IMG submission 206723) | Soil microbial communities from Loxahatchee National Wildlife Refuge, Florida, United States - Lox_Sample_2.4 | ecosystem: Environmental > Terrestrial > Soil > Wetlands | place: USA... | reverse complement strand
GCATTATCCGCGCTCGCACCCGTCGCCGATCGAGTGCTGCGGCTCGATCGCGGACTTCAACCGCGCGACGTCGAAGCTCACGGTTTACATGACCACCCAGGCGCCGCATATCATCCGGGCTGCCGTCGCGATGGTCGCCGAACTCCCTGAGCACATGATCCGGATCATCTCGCCGGACATCGGCGGCGGCTTCGGCAACAAGGTGCCTGTCTATCCCGGCTACGTGTGCTCCATCCTGGCCTCGATCCTGCTGGAGCGTCCGGTCAAGTGGATCGAGGACAAGTCCGGCAACCTGATCTCTACCGGGTTCGCGCGGGACATCTATCTCAAGGGCGAGGTGGCGCTGCGCCGGGACGGCAAGATCCTCGCCGTCCGGATGCACACCGATGCCGACCACGGCGCATTCTTCTCTGACGCGCAGCCGAGCAAGTTCAAGATCGGCCTGATGCACTCGGCGTTCGCGGCTTACGACATCCCCGTCGCGCACCTGACCGCCCGCGGCACCTATAGCAACAAGGCGCCAGGCGGCGTGGCTTACCGATGCTCGTTCCGGGTGACGGAGGCGATGTTCTTCCAGGAGCGCATGATCCAGGCAGCGGCCGATGACCTCGGCATGGACCAGGGTGAATTCCGGCGGATGAACTTCGTTGCCGACGACGCGTTCCCGCACCGCACCCCGTTCGGCTTCCTGACGGACTCGGGCCAGTATGCCAAGTGCCTGGACGTCGGGCTCAAAGCGATCGACTACGAGAACTTCCGCCGGGAGCAGGCGGAGGCCCGCGGGCGTGGGCGGCTGCTCGGGCTCGGCATCTCGACCATGACTGAGCCGCTCGGGGCCGGGAACAGCCGCGAGTACGACATTCTCGGCATCAAGATGTTCGACTCTGCCGAGCTCAAGGTCCACATGACCGGCAAGGCGATCGTCCGCACCGGCGCCCGGACCCAGGGTCAGGGTCACGAGACGACCTGGGCGCAGATCGTCGCACACGAACTCGGCATCCCTGCCGAGGACGTCGTGGTCGAGGAAGGCGACACCGACACCGCACCGTTTGGCATGGGCACTTATGCGTCCCGCAGCACGCCGGTAGCTGGCGCGGCGGTCGCGATGGTCTCACGCAAGATCCGGGCGAAGGCCCGGAAACTGGCTGCGCACCTCCTCGAGGTTTCGGAGGAGGACATCGAGTGGGAGCTCGGCCGGTTTTACGTGCGCAGCGCTCCGGACCGCGGGGTCACGATCCAGGAGTGCGCGATCGCCGCGTATGCCAACATGCCCGACGGGATGGAGCCCGGCCTGGACGCGACGGCCTACTACGACCCGCCGAACCTGACCTGGCCGTTCGCGGTCTACATTGTCACCGTCGAGGTCGACCCGGAGACCGGGGTCTGGGACGTGCTCAAGATGGTCGCGGTCGATGACTGCGGCGTGCGGATCAACCCGATGATCGTCGAGGGACAGATCATGGGCGGCCTGACCGAGGCATACGCGATGTCCAACATGCAGTTCATCACCTTCGACGCCGACGGCAACTGCGTGGGCGCGAACTACATGGACTACCTGCTGCCGACCGCCTGGGAGACGCCCGGCTTCGAGCTGCACAGCGAGGTCGTGACGCCCTGCCCGCATCACCCGATCGGAGCCAAGGGCATCGGTGAGTGCGCGGCCGTCGGAGGCCCCGCCGCTTTCGTCAACGCAGTGATCGACGCGTTGTCGGGCACCGGCGTCCGCAACATCGACATGCCGCTGCTGCCGGACCGGGTATGGGAGGCCATCACCTACCGCCGGGACGTATCTGGCGCCCCGCCAGTCCGGTCAGACGACTAACGGGAACGACGATGGACGGCTGGCAGGTAATGGAGCAGGCCGCGGAGCTTGCGCGGCAGGGTACGGCGTTCGCCCTCGCGACCGTCGTCTGGCGGCAAGGGCCATCGTCGAGCCAGCACGGCTCTCGCGCGATCATCACTGCCGGCGGCGAGCTGCACGGCTGGATCGGCGGTGCGTGCGCCGAGCCGGCCGTGATCCGCGAGGCTCAGCAGGTCATCTCGTCCGGTAACGCGAAACTGCTGCTGCTTGGCAGCCCCGACCAGTTCGCCAGCACTGCACCGGCGGGCGTGACTATCGTGCCGATCTCTTGCCAGAGCGAGGGCGCACTCGAGGTGTACATCGAGCCAGTACTCCCCGTTCCGCACCTCGTGGTCGTCGGCCGGTCCCCGATGGCTCAGACGCTCGCCGACCTAGCCCGGGCGCTGGGCTGGCGCGCTGACCTGATCGACGGGCCGGACTTCACCCCGGCGGACGCTGACGCTCGGTCATTGGTCGTCGTGGCGACCCAAGGCCATAACGACGAAGACGTGCTGGAGCGCGCGGTGGCAGCCGGGCCCGCCTACCTCGGCCTGGTCGGGTCAAGCAAGCGCGGTGCTGCGGTGCTCGGATACCTTGCCGACCGCGGCCTGTCGAAGACCGAGCTGGGGCGCGTACGGGTGCCGGTTGGCCTCGATCTGGGCAGCACGACGCATCGGGAGATCGCCGTCGCGATCCTGGCTGAACTCGTCCAACTGCGCGCCGCCGGGTCACTAGCCTCGAAGGCCGCCGTTCCCCGCACGGAGAGCGTCGACCCGGTCTGCGGCATGACGGTAACGGCTGGGCCGGAGGGCCTGCCGTTGGAGCGCGACGGCGTGACGTATTACTTCTGCTGCGCCGGGTGCCGGCAGGCGTTCGAGAACGAGCCCGCCGCTTATCCAAGCGGCTCCTGACTACGTGAGCGAGGCCCGATGCTGATCAAGAACGACTTCGAGGTCGCTGAGCCGGTCGAGAAGGTATGGCAGTTCTTCGAGAACATCCCGCAGGTGGCCAGCTGTCTGCCGGGGGCCGAGCTGACCGAGGACCTGGGCGGCGAGAAATACAAGGGCCGGGTGGCGATCCGGATGGGCCCGGTCCGCCTGGAGTTCGCTGGCACGGCCGACATCACCGAGCGGGACGAGGCGGCCAGGCGCGTGGTCGTGCACGCGGCCGGCGCCGATGAGAAGGGCCGCGGCCAGGCCAGCATGATCGTGACCGCAACGCTGGCGAAGGCCGGCCGGGGCACTCGGGTCGATGTCGCCCAGGACCTGCAGCTTGCCGGCGCCGCCGCGCAGTACGGCCGCGGCATGATCTCCGACGTCAGCTCAGTGCTCATGCACGACTTCTCGGTCAACATGCAGAACCGGATTAGCCGGATCGAGAGCGGCGAGTCCGCCGAGCAGATCGCGGCCGCGACGGCGAGCCCGGCCGGGGGCTTCACCCTCGGCCTGCGAGCGGCGCGGATGGCGCTCATGCGAGTGTTCCGCCGGTTCTTCCTGCCCTATCAGCCGGTGTCGCACTAATCGCCCGTCCTAAGAGGAGGAGACGGCCATGGTCTTGTGGTGGATCGGCAACGCAGTCCTGCTGCTGGTGGTGCTGCCCGTTGTCATCTTCCTGCTGAATCGGGTGCTCGCCGCAGTGGAGCGCATCCGGCATGCGACTGACGACATCCTGTCCGGCGGGGTGGCCCTGATCGGCGAGCTGAACGGCGTGCCGGAGGCACTGGCCACGACCGACGCCACTGTCGGGGAGATATCGGTGGGCGCCGTCCGCTACGCGGGCTCGGTGGCCAAGCTTCTGGGCTAGCCAGCCTCCATTAGCTAACAGAAAGGAGAACGGTCATGCCGGCAGCTGCATGGGTCACTCTGATCATCGCTGCGCTCATCGTCGCGATAACTGCCGTCGGGCTGCTGCGGGTGATCTTTCACCTCCGTGCGATCCGGGCAACGCTCGTCTCGACGACGGGCGGTGTTCAGGCAGTCGCGCAACTGACGAGTACGGTGCCGGAGCGGCTGACGTCGGTGAACGCGAGCCTGAAGCCCGTCAGGGACTTCTGCGAGACGGTCTGAGCGGCCCAAAGGGAGCTGGAGACAGATGAATCACCAGGTCGTCGCACTCGCTGCGAGCGGCGGAACTAGCAATTTCGGCTGGATACTCGGCTTCGTAATCGGCGGCGTCATCGTGCTGGTCGTGGTCGCCCTGGTCGTGCCAATCCTGCTGCTGGCACGATCGATCGGGACCGAGGCACCTAAGATCGACGCCGCGCTCACTGATGCCGTCCACAACACCGCGCCCCTCGCCGCGCTGCGCACGACGATCGAGCACGCGACGATCATCATCGGCGGACTGCAGCGCGGCCGCGCCAGGCTGGGAGGCTGACCGATGCGCGCTGAGCACGTACTTGCCATGTCGGGGCACGAGCACACGCTCTGGGTCTGGGCCATCATCATCGGATTCGTCGTGGTGGTCGCGGTCGCGGTCCTCCTGAGCCTTCTCATCTACCTCGTCAAGATCATTGACCGGCGAGTGGTCGAGGTGCGCGACACCCTCAAGGCAGCGGCCGCGAATACATCCGACACTGTCCTCATCCCGCAGGTCGCTGACGGCGTGGAGGCGGTGCTGGCCGAGGGTCTCCAGCACCACCTGTTCCTCGGCCGAGTGCTCGGAAAGGTTAAGTCATGACCACGCTGGTCGTCCTGACCGTCGCCGACATCGTGCTGCTCATCGCCGGGCTGGCGTTCTACCTGTACTGGGTCGGCACGCTGCTCACCAGGATCGCCGGGAACCTGGAGGAGTGCGGCGACCTGGTCCGCACGATCGTCGGCCATGCCAAGCTGATCGGCCCCGGCGTCGAGCACATCAACCAGACGGGAGCAGTGGTGGCTGGCGCGCTGCCGCTGCTGTACGGAATGGCCGAGGAGATCGTCACGGACGTGACGCCCCGGCCCGCCGAGCCGGACGTACCTGAGGTCGCGCGGCCGGCGTCCGGTACCCGCCGTTCCAGGCTGCACGACGCTGTGGGTTACGTCCCCCGCTAGCCCTCCCGTCGCGCCGCTGCGGCTGATGGGGCGTGAGGGTGGATCTGCGGCCCATCTATGGGCCGCAGGCGTCCACTGACGTCCCATCGGCCCGAGCCGGTTGACCTGTTTGGCGCTCAACGAGCGCCCGACTAGTCGTGGCCGGACTGATCGGGGCCGCGGCGCGCGACCGGACCCGTGGTCGGCGCGGAGTACTCGCCGATCCAGCGCTCTTCCCACGCGTTGTCGTACTGCTGCTCGTTGCAGCTCGGATGGTAGATCGCGGTCAGCTCGCGGGCGATCTGCTCTCGGTGCGCACGACTTCCGCCGGGTACCTCATAGGTGCAGATGTAGACCTTCCACTTCGAGCCCGCCCTGCTCACCCAGCAGGCTGCACGCGGATGCCGGAACGGGAAGTGCTCAGTGGACAGGTCGTCGGAATGGCCGACGTAGCTGACCGCGTAGCGCTCCGGCTTGTTGTCCGGATCGGGCTTGTACAGGACGGCGTAGACCGCCGCAGTTGCGGGCGGGGACCAGCCGCCGAGCAAGCGCGGCCCTTCAAACGGGTAGCCCGCCAGCGAGCCGAGCCGGATCACCGCGGCTCTTCCGTCTTCGGGGGGTTCACGGGGGGCGGGGCCCCCTGTGGGTGCCACGCTTCTATATCCTCGGCTTCGCTGACGGCCTCGGTGCGGACAACAGGCGCCGGGGGCAGTCCAGCGGCAGCCGCTGCCGCGAGGAACCGCTCGGTGGCCTCGCTCACCGCGTCCTCCCTGTTATCGGCCTCGACCACGAGCTGCGCCCCGTATCTGCTGGTCCCGATACCGGTGGCGATGCCATGGCTGGCGGCGATCGCATCGGCCAGCTCGACGACTTCCTCGCGGCTGAGGATCTTGTCGCCCTCAGCTTCAATGCCGACACTCCACCTCACGACTGGCTCCTTGTCGTCGCGCTCAGACTGGTTGTGCTCAGTTCAGCGCCGGCAGCATCTCGGCCAGCTGCTCCAGGCTTGCCAGGTCATGACCCGACAGCAACAGGTCGATGTGCGGCGCTGCCACCATCATGCCCAGTGTGCTCGGGCGGAAGTTCGGGTCGTCGCCCTTGTGCGGGTTCAGCCACACGATCCGGTAGCACAGCCGGGAGAGCCGCTCCATGGCGGTCGCGAGCTGCTCGGGATCACCGCGGTCCAGGCCATCGGAGCAGATGACGACTACTCCGCCCCGGCACAGCCCACCGCGTCCGAAGCGCCGGACGAAAGTGTCTAGTGACTGGCCGATCCTGGTGCCGCCGTCCCAGTCGACGACCGCATGGGCTGCCTGCTCGAGGGCGGCATCGGGCTGGCGATGCTGCAGCGCCCTGGTGATCCGCGTAAGCCGGGTGCCGAAGCAGAACACCTCGACGCGAGCCGCGGCGCGATTCGCTGAGTGCGCGAACTGGAGCAAGTGGCGGGAGTAATCGGCCATCGACCCCGAGACGTCCAGGATCAGGATGAGCGGACGAAGCCGCGTCTTGCGCTGGCGGAAGTACAGCTCTGCCGGTTCCCCGTGCATGCGCATGGACTCCCTGATCGTCTTGCGCAGGTCCGGCGAGCGGCCAGCCGAGGCCGGGCGGGTACGGCGGGTACGGCGACGGGGCGGCGTCAGCCGGATCCGGGCCATAATCCGCCGGAGTGCGGCAAGCTCATCGGGCGTGCACGCAGTGAATGAGCGGTGCTTCAAGGCGTCGACATCGGACGCCATCCAGCCGAGGATGGGCTGTTCCTCGTCCTGCTCTGGACCTGGCTCGGTGCCGGGCATGACCAGGGCCGCCTCTGCCTCTGCCACCGCGGTGGCCCTCAGGAGCAACGGGGCCGCAGGGCCGTCCGCTGCCAGGAAGTAGCGGCGGAACGCCTGGTCGTAGGCGGGGATGTCATCACGTCGGCTAACTAGCGTGGTGCGGCCAGCCCAGTAAAGGTCCAGCAGGTCAGACGGATCGAGCGGCGCCATCGCTGAGCAGTAGGTCAGCACATCGCCGGTTCCCACGGTGATCCCGGCCGCACGCAGCTCGCGCGCGAAGCCCACAAGGACCGAAACGAGCGGCGCCTGGCCAAGCCCGACCGCGCCCTCGGCCACCCCCGGCCGCTCAGGCACCGGAGACTATCTCCGCCAGGTTCTGGCGTACGAGATCGAGGTCATCCCGGTCCTTGACCACGGCGCCGAGCGTTTCTCCCGCAGCCTGGCGGGTCAGCTCGGTCTCACCAAGGAAGTCGAGTGTCCGCACCCAGTCGATAGTCTCCGCGACCCCGGGCGGCTTCGCCATGTCCAGCTCGCGAAGCCGGTGCACCGCGGCAACGACCTTGCGGGTCAGCTCCAGGGCCGAGCCCGGCTCCCGGATGAGGACGATTTCCACCTCACGCTCAGCGGACGGGTAGCCGATCCAGTGATAGAGGCAGCGGCGGCGGAGCGCGTCGTGGAGATCCCTGGTTCGGTTGGAGGTCAGGATCACCGCCGGCGGTGATTCCGCCTTGATGGTGCCGATCTCCGGGATGCTGATCTGGAAGTCGGAGAGCACTTCCAGCAGGAATGCCTCGAACTCATCGTCGGCTCGGTCCACCTCGTCGATCAGCAGGACGGCTCGATCCCCTGCGCGCACTGCTTCCAGCAGTGGCCGCTCCAGCAGGAACTTGGGGCCGAACAGCCGGTCGACCGATCGCTCGTCCGCCGCCTGGTGCTCGGACAGGGCGCGGATCTGCAGCATTTGCCGCGCATAGTCCCATTCGTAAAGAGCTTGATTGGTGTCGATGCCCTCGTAGCACTGGAGTCGGATCAGCTTGCGACCGAAGATAGTTGCCAGAACCTTGGCGACCTCTGTCTTGCCGACGCCCACTTCGCCCTCAAGCAACACGGGCCGGTGCAACGACAGCGATACCAGCAGCGATGTGGCCAGGCCGCGGTCAGCCAGGTACCCGCCCGTCCGCAGGCGATCAGTGAGCTCACCGACGGTTCCGGGATACTCCACCGAGCGAAACTCCTCGCCGTCAGGTGCTGCGGTCAGCGGACTTCGGCCGAACCCAGGACAAGATCACGGATACTGCCGCCGGAACGGTTCAGCTTGCCCTCGCGGTCCAGCCTGGCTCGCCAGGCTGATGCCAAGTCGCTCTCGCCGGAGGCAAAGTCGTCGTAGCCAACACCGGCGTCGGCCATCCGCTTGCAGGACTTCTGCTCCCCGCTGGGATCGTCCAGGTCGGCAGCCGTCTGCCCCTGGCCCCGCCAAACCTCGCGCAGCACTTCCAGCGCCTCGGCAGGCTCAGCACTCATATCGGACATCCTTCCGCCCGGCGGGATATCTCGACTGTAACTCTGGCGCAGGAAGGCTCGCGAGTCGGGATTAAGTGATCTCTTAATCCGCCTATCGCGCGCGTCGCCGCTGCCCGGCCGGGGCCGGTTCGGCATGATGGCGGATATGGAACTGACGGTGGCTGCGAGCACAATAACGACCGTGCCGGGTATCACTTTCCGCAGCGATATGACCGTTGAGCTCGTCAAGCATTCGGCCTCGGACGCCGACGTGATCTGGGCGGCCAGGGTCTCTACCAAGGGTGAGCAATCGCTTGCCGACATCGACGGTGATCCCGAACGCTCGGCCGGGCTGATCAACTACCTGATGCGCGATCGTCATGGCACTCCGTTCGAGCACTCGACGATGACCTTCTACGTCAACGCGCCGATATTCGTCTTCCGTGAGTTCATGCGGCACCGCACCTTCAGCTACAACGAGGAAAGCGGCCGCTACCGCAAGCTCGAGCCCGTGTTCTACGTGCCGGGCCCCGACCGCAGGCTCGTGCAGTCCGGCAAGCCGGGGGCCTATCAGTTCACTGCAGGCTCTGCCGAGCAGCACACGGTGGTAACCGAGACTGTCGAGAACGCGTGCCGTCAGTCGTACGAGGCATACCTGGAGATGCTGGAGGCTGGGGTAGCCCGCGAGGTCGCCCGGACCGTGCTGCCGGTCGGCTTGTACTCCTCCATGTACGCCACCTGCAATGCCCGGGCATTGATGAACTTCCTGTCACTGCGGGTGAAAAGCGAAGACGCCACGTTCCCCTCCTTCCCGCAGCGCGAGATCGAGATGGTAGCCGAGCAGATGGAAACGCTGTGGGCCGGGCTGATGCCGCTGACGCACGCTGCCTTCGAGCGGAACGGCCGCGTCTGTCCGTAGCCTCCTGACCGGGCGCACACGAGCAGCACCACTACCCGCGGAGCTCGCCGATGGCCGCAGCTGCCGCGGCCCCGATCGCCTGGTCTACTGCTGCACCGCCCTGACCAGGCTCGCTGACCTGAGTGAAGACGGCGACCGCGTAAGCTGCCCCGTCGGGATACTCGATGACGCCGACCTCGTTGCGGATGATTCCGACGAGACTGCCGCTCTTGGCCGACACGCGCGCAGGCGGCGGGAAGGCCGCCGCCAGCCTGTGCTTAGACAGATGTTGGCCCATTAGCTGACGGACCCGTCGGCAGGCCCGGGCCGGTCCTGCCTGGTCACTCCAGATCAGCTGCAGAAGCGTCACCATGTCCCGCGGCGTAGTGCGGGTCGCGCGTTTCGCCGTCAGCGCATCAGCTTTCATCAACAACTGGTCGATCCGCTGCTCTTCGGATTCCCGGTGCGGCTCGGACGCCCATGCCGACATCGCATCCCAGCCGCTGAAGCCACCGGCAATGCCGATTGAGTCGATGGCCGTGCGCAGGTCAGCGGCGATCACGGTCCCGGTCAGCCCCAGGCGCGCGCAACCCGCGTTTACCGCATCTATCCCGAGCCGCTCGAGCAGCGCGTCAGTCGCGACATTGTCGCTGATCGTTAGCATGGGCACCACGAGGTCCTGCAACGAGACGATGACGTCGTCGCGGTAGAGCGAGAAGCCAACAGGGCCAGGCGTACGCCGGGATGCCGCTAGTGTCACCCGCTCGAGCGGGTCAAGCCGCCCGTCGGCGAACTGGGTCTCAGCTTCCAGTGCGACGCAAACCTTGAACACCGATGCCGCCACGGCCGGAAGTTCAGCAGCGACGGCTACCTCCTGCTTGCCATCCAGAGACTGCACGCATAGTTGGCCAGTGCATCCTGCCTGGCTGAACAGCTCTGTTATCGCTGCGGTCACTTTGCCAGCCATCGATTCAACTCCGACACCAGAACCTTGATCTCCTCAACGCCACCCCGCCGAGCTTCCGGCCATTCGGTCACGCGGAATGCGCTCCCCGCCCTAGTCCACCAGTATTCACGCGCAGTGCCTGGGAACCTCGGCAGCAAATGAATGTGCAGATGCGGCACGCCATGACCGATTACTGCCGCGGAGACATGTTTCCTCACCGAGTTCCGGGCGCCACGCCAGCGGACCGCCGACACGAGGAAAAACTTGGACGGGCCTTGCGCCGCCGTCCGCCGGGTGGCACTGGCGGTTGCGGGCTCGAACGGAACACGGGAGCGGCCTTAAAGCACTTGCTAGGTCAGCGAGTGGTCGATCTCACCGTCTTGCAGGTGCGGGTCAGCCTCGATTGCTGCCCTCCCTGGTGCGTAGTAGACCGATGACGCATCCTTCGCCAGAACCAAAGCGTCGTGAATCTGATCTTCAGTAAGCAGCTCGTCCGCTTCGACGCTGAGGAATGCGCCTGTCTTGGCCGCAGCACTGATTGCTGCTACTGCCGACACTGCGTCGGGCAGCTCAGCAATTGCGTATGAGGAGGACTTCTGCACATCCCAGTACATGGCGTCAAGAGACCCGCCGAGGGATTCCACCAGAATGCGCACCGCAGTAGTCCGGTCGTCGATGACCTTCACCATGCGCGCCAAGGACCCGCTGGAGTAAGCGAACTTGATCATGTATTTGCACATAGCTCCCCCCTAGCTATGTAGGCGGGGGTGGCGCCTATGCCTCCTGCGCCATCCCTCCGAAGTTGCCTTGCTCCCCACTCCAGGCAACCTAGAGAACCCGGGTGGCGAGCAACCGGCGAGTCATCACGCCTCCCTAGAGACCATTCACCCTGACGGGCTCAGCGATGCGGGCGGAATGGATGGCCCGCCATCCGCTCTATCCCGGCCAGCATCTAGACGCCTACAGGGCGGGCATGCTCGAAGCCTGCGACGCGTGGTCGTCCGGTCAGACTCCCGAGTCCACCGGCTGCTCATCAAGCTGGATGGAGGGCAGCAACGTCAGTTGTCGGCGGTTGCGAGTGACCCGGCCGTCGGGCTTACGCTTTCCGTCGCGTATCCACCGTGGGCGGTCTGCCCCGTGAAGCTCGAAGGACTCGACGCCGAGGGCAACGTGGTTTGCACCCTCACTCCCCAACATATCCCCGCGCCACCGTGGGATGGACGTGCGCGCGGTTCATCAGCCCGCCTAGTTCGGGTGTGACCCCTGCCTGAAGGGCAGTCTTAGGGGTACATCTGCCCCACGTACTGGACGGCGCACTTCTCGCCGATGCGCTTCAGCACCACCAACTCGCTTGGCACAAAACGCATTTGGCGCAAAATTCGTGCGTGCTGGCGACCTGGGTATATCTTTTACTGATTTAGCATGCTGAAGGGTTCGTCCTGGTTACGGCGTATCAAATCCGCAAAGGGATCCCGTGTGATCGCGCCGGCACCGCGCACGGCAACCAGCATATAAGGGGGCAGCTCAGAAATATCTTCGGGACAGCGCAGTCGTCCCGGTCCTGGCCGATCTCATCTACCGGAGTCCGGTAACCGCGTCGGCGTCCGTCTGGCGACGCGCTAGCTGGATGACGGCCGACTGAAGCCGAGCAAGAGCAAGCCGATCGCGTAGCACAGCATCGCGAGCGCTGTCGACAGTGCCATCGCCAGCGACGCGTTAGCTGGCCCGCCGTCTGCTACGAACCTGGCGCCGTTGAGCGCCGCAGAAACGATCGCAGCCAAACCGATCGCCGAGAGGACGATGCTGGCAGTGTGCCTGGCAACTATCGACCTCACCAGCAGGGCTATAGCGACGAGGACGATAAGCAGGCCAAGCCCGGCATGGGTGGCAAGAGAGGCCGGTCCGTTGGTGAGTGCCCGCCCGATCGCGCCGACGATTCCGCTGCCCTTGTCCTTGGCGGGGATCGCCGCATAGAGGTTGACCACGATGCCGATTGCGAACTGTACGATCAGCATCGCCAGCGCGCCGAATGTGTTACCGCGCAGCGCCGCGAGTTGGCGGGAAGTCACCGGCGCGCTGCGACGCCGCGGTGCCGTCTCGGTCATTGCCATTGCCGCCGCCGTGCGCCGCCCCCGAGTTCGCCCGCCGCCGCGTCTCGTTCCTCGTCGGGTGCGCGCAGATCCGGGTTCTCTGCTTCGGCTCGTGCCATCGAAGTCACCTCGTTACCCCTCGTCGCTGTCTAGTGACGCGAACGCCCCGTCGTCCAACTGGTTGGTCTCTCACACTTGATCTCGAGTGACCGATTATCTCCTTTCAAAAACTATCTTCGTCAGCGATAGTATTCGGACATGGCCGACGACGCAACCGGCAGTCGAGCAACGCCAGTGCATGGCGGCTTCGCCTTTCTGCTCGTGCAGCTCGGCATGGAAGCGGCTCGGCAGTTCGGCGAGCAGCTCGCCCCGCTGGGTGTGGAGCCGCGGCATGTCGGGATGCTCATGAGGCTCGCCGCCAACGAGGGCAAGGCCCAGCAGGTCATTGGCGAGCTAATTGGGCTCAACCCAACGCAGATGGTCTTCCTGGTAGACGAGCTGGAGGGCCGCGGCTTCGTCGAGCGCCGGCGCAATCCGGCGGACCGGCGCTCGTACGCGCTCTATCTGACCCCGGCCGGCCGAGACATGCTGTCCAAGGTCCAGGAAGCGGGCCGGGTCCACCAGGCCAGGCTCGGCGCGTCGCTGAGCGAGACCGAGCAGGAACAGCTGACTGAGCTGCTTCGCCGCATTGCCCAGGATCAGGGCATTACGGACCAGAACCTGCCAGGGATCCCGCCGCGCCGCCGCTAGGCCCTAGGTCTCGCGCAAGTCCCCGATATCCACGCCTAGGCGCTCAACGCCATTCCAGTCCCTCGCCTCGCCGACCTTAAAGCCGCAGTGACGCACGAGCAGCCAGTCGCCGTCACGGCCGTTACCGCTCGCAGTGCGGCGGACAAGCTCAACCACCCAGTCGCCATCACCGGATATCCACCGCATGCCGCCGAGGGTAGATGAACAGGGCACTGCTGGACAAACCGGGCGCCTCGCGCGGCGAGCAATGCGCTAGCCCGCCGTTCTCATGGTCCTCCACGAAACGGCACACGAGCGGCGCCATTGTTCGAAGCAAATGTGGAGGTGGCCCCGGCGTCCTGACGCCGAGCCTCGACCACGACCGCGGGCATATGATCGGCGGCATGCCTACGCGGCTTGTTCAGATTGCGATGAACGCCCAAGATGACTCCGCACTCGGCCGGTTCTGGGCGGAGGCACTCGGCTGGAGTATTTCCAGCGAGGAACCCGGCGTGACCAGCCTCGAACCTGAGGGCTTCGTCTATCCCGATCCGGTCGCCGTCTGCATCGACATACTTCGCGTCCCGGAACCCAAGACGGTGAAGAACCAGGTGCACGTCGATCTCCCCACCACCTCTGCGGCCCATCAGGCAGAGTTGGTCGCGCGCCTGGAAGCTCTCGGCGCGGCGCCCGCCGACGTGGGCCAGGGCGACGTGCCGTGGACAGTCCTGGCCGACCCCGAGGGCAACGAGTTCTGCGTGCTCGAACCTCGGGAGATCTACCGGGACACCGGGCCGATCGCGGCAGTGGTGGTCGACTGCTCCGATCCGCGGGCCATGGCCCGGTTCTGGCACCAGGCGATGGACTGGGTCCTGCACGAGGTAGCCGACGATCATGCGGCGCTGCGCTCAGCCAAGGGCGTCGGCCCGTATCTGGAGTTCGTCCGCACGCCCGATGCGAAGACCGTGAAGAACCGCACCCATCTTGACCTCCGGCCGTACCCCGGCGACGATCAAGCGGCGGAGGTGGCCCGGCTACGGGCGCTCGGCGCTACCGACATCGACGTCGGCCAGGGCGACGACGTGTCATGGACGTGCCTAGCCGACCCGGAAGGGCACGAGTTCTGCGTCCTCACCCCGCGCTGACACGGGCCGCCGCCTAACATCTACGGCCATCTGTTCGCCTGGGACGCTCGTCGCGGCGAAGTCCTAGCGCACCATGTGCGGGCTGCTCTGACGCTTAACACCGGCTCGGAGCGGCTACTGCTCCCAAGCCTCCCTGGCGTGCGGCTCGGCCTGGAGACTCGAGGTCCCCAATGCTCGTGGCACGGTTCGCTGTCGGCTGCGGTGTCGGACTGCCGGTGTGATGGGTGATGGCCGAGAATGTCGGCATGGAGTTCTTCTGCTACCACCGCGACCGGCCGGGGTCGGTGACTCTGCGCGACGAGCTGGTGGAAGAGCACTGGTCCTACATGGACCGGTACCAGGCGCAGATGATCGCCCGCGGCCCTACCTTCGACGGCGACACGCCGACCGGCAGCGTGCACATCGTCGACCTGCCCGGTTCCGCTGCCGCCCGCGCGTTCGCCTTTGACGAGCCCAACTACCAGGCCGGCGTATACCGCGACGTGCTACTGCGCCGGTGGCGCAACCTGCTCGGGCGCACCATGTGGGACTTCCCCGGCGGCCAGGCCGGTGGCAACCGGTACCTGGTACTCGGCCTCGGCGCGAGACCAGCCGTCGACCTAGCCGTACCACTTGACCAAGACGAGGTGATCGCGTACGGCCCGCTGCTATCTGATAACGATGCTGCCTGGCTCGGCACGGTGGCGCTGATCCAGGCGCCCGACCCGGACGCGGCACGCTCCATCCTGACCGCAGACCGGTACGCCAGCGTCGAGGTGCACAGCTGGCAATTCGGCGGGCGCCCGTCGTGAACCGTGGCGTCGGCCTGAGCCATCTGGCGCCGAAGAGGGTCGGCTGGCCCAGGTCTCCGCGGATCCATCGTGTGACCGGGAGCGGTTTACAGTGAGCCCGTATCTAGAGATGGGGGCTGCACTTGACTGCCGTTAGGTGCCGCCACTGCCGTCGCGCCGTGGTTGCCGTTTGGTGGTGGTTGCGGGACGCTGCGGTTCTCGCACCACCGCCATCCGGCCGATGGTCAGGCATCCCGCCATCTCGTCCTGACCTCGTCCCCGCCCCTGGAGTGGTCTTCTGTCCGCCACGCTCCTGCATGCGTTGTTGTTTCGCCGTGGTTGCGAATAGCCGGAGAGTTATCACCTGAGCTGGCCCCCGGCTGCGGCCAGCTACCGGATCGGGCACGCCTCGTAGCTGCGCAGGCCATTTTCAACGGGTCGACCTCGCGGCAGCCAGTGTGGTCGGTCCCAGCCACTGGCTGGCCGGGTCAGTGCGCAGCTCGCACCTGACGTTAGGGGCCGTTCTGGAGCCCTACCGGTCGGCAGTCCCGGCCGGGGATCCGCTAGTTGCCAGGCACACCGCCGCATTACTCGCCGCAGTCGACGGTATCGGCCCGCTGCGCTTTGCCGTGGCAGGCCTCACCTTGCCGCCCAGATCGGTGATGGCACGTGCCGTCCCAGCCGACACCGCCCCCATCGAGCTGGCCCGCGCTTTTACAGCGGCGCTCAGCGCTGAGGGGTGCAGCCAGGCTGGGCGCGAGCCCGATATCTGGTACTCGAACCTGGTCTACTACACCGGCTCCGGTTCGCGACGCGCCCGCCCTGGTCGACTGGGTGACAGAGCGGCGGGAGGTCAGGGTGGCGGATGTCGTGGCCACGGACATACAGCTCGTCCGGCGGCAGCACACCAGCACATGCATGATCCCTGTCGTGCTCGCTTCAGCAGCGCGGCAGTAGGACAGCCGAGTCGCAGCAAGGGACGCCGGACATGGAACGGCTCCCGGATCATCCGGAGCCGTTATGCTTCGCGCAATGTCCGTGAGTCTCACACCAGGGAGAGATGTGGCCGAGGTAGATGACCTAACTCACAAGGCGGCCATGGGTTTGCGTGCTCTGCAGGATTTGCAACGGCTCTACGACGATGAGATGTGGGATATCTCCGATCCTGCCTTCAGTAAACTGCGGCATATACATATTCATCTTTCAAACACCATTGGGAAGTTCGCACGCGCTATTGAGCCGCTGGATCACCACGATCATCGGAGCGAAGGCATCGATATCCAATTCATAAACGAGGCCATAGGCCCGCTTGTGGCGGATCTGCTCATCCACGCCGGTCAGATAAGCA